>Ga0066709_100005508_pt1 | contig 10443 bp, 11 predicted proteins | sample GraSoiAngelo_158_FD_79665 | JGI IMG/M metagenome (GOLD analysis project Ga0066709, IMG submission 79665) | Grasslands soil microbial communities from the Angelo Coastal Reserve, California, USA - 14_1009_16_30cm | ecosystem: Environmental > Terrestrial > Soil > Grasslands | place: USA... | reverse complement strand
GCTGCTGGACGCCTCGAGCACCGAATTCGACGTACGTCACGTGGACCGGCTTGCGGATGCCAGGCAGAAGCTGATGGAGAACGACACAGGAGTCGTTCTACTCGACCTGTCGCTTCCCGACGCCCGGCGACTGGAGGCGTTGATGCAGTTGCGGGCGGCGGCGCCCGACGTGCCCATCGTGATCCTCAGCGGCCTCCAGGACGAGCTTCTCGCAGTCAAGGCCGTCCAGGAAGGAGCGCAGGACTACCTCATCAAGGGACGCGTCGACGGTGAAGGCCTGAGCCGCTCCATCAACTATGCGATCGAGCGAAAGCAGGCGGAGATGAAGCTTGCTCATCGCGCGATGCACGACCCCCTCACGGGGCTGCCCAACCGGGTGCTCTTCCTCGACCGTCTTACGCACGCGGTCGCCTGGTCCAAGCGTCACCGCTCCACGTTTGCCGTTCTCTTCGTCGATCTCGACCGCTTCAAGCTCATCAACGACACCCTGGGCCACGAGACCGGCGACCAGGTGCTCGTCGAGGTCGCCCATCGACTCGAGGACGTCCTGCGAAGCAGCGACACCGCGGCGCGCTTCGGGGGAGACGAGTTCATCGTGCTCTGCGAAGACATCTCGAACGACGAGCAGACGATTCGCATCGCAGAGCGAATCATCGCCAGCATAGAGGAGCCTCTCGAGCTCGAAAACGACAACGTCTTCGTCAGCGCCAGCATCGGCATCGTGGTCGCCTCCAACACGGAGACCGAACCCGAGATCCTCATCCGCGAGGCCGACGCAGCCATGTACAGGGCCAAGAAGCGCGGCGTTCGCTGCGAGCTTTTCGACAGCGAGCTACGCGAACGTGTCGCTGAACGACGCAAAGTCGAGCAAGAGCTCAAGGACGCGATCATCAACGATGAGTTCCGCGTTCTCTATCAGCCGCAGGTCGACCTGCGGACCGGCGGGATCGTTGGCGTGGAGGCACTGGTCCGTTGGGACCACCCACAGCGGGGACTGCTGCCCCCGGCAGACTTCATCTCGCTGGCAGAGGAGACCGGGTTGATAATCCCGATCGGGTCCTGGGTGCTGAAGGAGGCCCTCCAGCAGGGACAGCGTTGGCGCTCGGCCCGGCCGGACCTTCCGCTTCAGATCAGCGTCAACCTGTCAGCCCGTCAGCACGAGGATCCGGACCTCGTCGCGAGGGTCGAGCAAGCTCTCACCGAGACCGGCACGAACCCCGCCGACCTCTGCCTCGAGGTAACCGAGACGGTCGTGATGGAGGACGTCGCGTTCACGCTCGCGACGTTCAAGGCACTGAAGGCGCTCGGGACCAAGCTCAGCATCGACGACTTCGGCACTGGTTATTCGTCGTTGAGCTCCCTCAAGCGCTTCCCTGTGGACAGCCTCAAGGTGGATCGTTCCTTCGTTGCCGGCCTCGGCCACGCCAACGGCAACGGCGCCGAGGACGTTGCGATAGTCACTGCGGTGATCAGCCTCGCTCACACCCTTGGGCTCACGGCGATCGCCGAAGGCGTCGAGACTTCCGAGCAACTCGACGAGCTTCGCGACATGGAGTGCGACATGGCCCAGGGCTTTTACTTCGCTCGCCCGCGACCGGCGCTGGCGATCGGCGAACTTCTGGGCGCTGCTTAGATCAATTCGGATCGGCTGCCATCAACTCAGACGCGGCGCGGGAGTCCGAGCCATGTCACCAACGCCGCCAGAAGCCCGACCTGGCAGGCCAAGATGACGGCGACCGGTGTGGCCACGCCGATCGAAGTCGCTACCCAGTATTCGAGCGCCCCGAAAAACACGGCTACGACAGCTGCCATCTGCTTCCTTCCACTGGCCTACTGGTTACGTCGAACGCGTACCCCCTGCCGCCGCCAGGATAACGCGATAAAGATCGTTGCAAATGCCTCTTGCGTATTTCGCATCCCACGGGGCGCCTACGATCACCCGCGGCGTGCGAGGACCGGCCCATATGCGCCCGAGCGCAAGCGTGCTGGTCGCCGCGGCAGCAGCGGGAGTGGCGCTCGTGTACATCGTCTTCGTCGGCACCGCTTCGGGCAGGAACCTCGATCAGTCTCTGCTGGAGCACGTCGCGGTGGGAAGGCGGGAGAGCGTGTCGGACGTACTCGTTGCAGCGGTGAACGTCGTAACGGCGCCACTCGCTGCGCTGGGGATCGGGGTGGTCGCGTTGCGGGTGCGCGGGGCTGGCGCTGCGCTGGCGACGCTCGCGGTGATCGCCGGGGCGTGCCTCACAGCCGAAGCGCTGAAAGCACTGCTGGGCGGGCTCGACCCGCTGAACGGCGAGAGCAAGCGCGAGCTTGGCCCGCACTTCTACCCAAGCGGACACGCCGCGCTCACCATGTCGCTCTGCCTGGCGGCGATTCTCGCGGCGCCTTCTGAGCGTCGGCGCCGGGTGACCGTCGCCGCCGCCGTCGCCGTGACGGTTTTCGGCGGAGCGATCTTCGTCAGCAAGGCCCACTATCCGAGCGACGTGCTGGGCGGCTTTCTCGTCGCACTGGGCTGGGCGGCGGCCTGCTGGCGCCTGACGCTTGGGAAGGCCTCTGCTCAAACGATGTGAAGCGCATCGCGCTTGACGCTGGAATCCACTAGGGCTTCTTTCCCCGCTTCTTGTAGCGCGCCAGCGCGAAGTCGTCGCCGCTCGAGCCGGCGGCGACGATCTTGCCGTCGGCCTGGATCGCGACGTCGTTGGCAAAGTCGTCCGCGCCGAAGTCGGTCACCACCGTGCCGAAGGCCGGGTCGATGCTGCCGCCGGGGTAGTAGCGTGCCAGTGCGAAGTCATGTGGGGTGGCGCCGGCGCCGCTCGAGCCTCCGGCGACGATCTTGCCGTCGGCCTGGATCGCGACACCGTTGGCCGAGTCGTCCGCGCCGAAGTCGGTCACCACCCTGCCGCCGCCGTCGAATGCCGGGTCGAGGCTGCCGTCGGGGTTGTAGCGGACGAGCACGAAGTCACGGGGGCTGGCACCGGTGGTTCCAAAGGTGGTGTCGCTTCCACCCGCCGCGACGATTTTGCCGTCGGCCTGGATTGCGACGCCGTGGGCAAGGTCATTCGCGCCGAACCCCCTCGCTCCCGCGAAGCCGGTCATCACCCTGCCGTCGCCGTCGAATGTCGAGTCGAGGCTGCCGTCTGGGTTGTAGCGTGCGAGCGCGAAGTCGAGGTCGCCGAGGGCAGTTTCGCCAAAGCCCGCCGCGACGATCCTGCCGTCCGTCTGGATCGCGACGGCGTCGGCCTGATCGTTCATAGCGCCGCCGAAGTCGGTCAGCGCCCTGCCGTCGCCGTCGAATGTCGAGTCGAGGCTGCCGTCTGGGCCGTAGCGTGCGAGCGCGAAGTCGAGGTCGGCGAGGACACCCGCGCTGCTTTGGCCCGCCGCCACGATCTTGCCGTCGGCCTGGATCGCGACGCCGTTGGCGGAGTCGGTTGCGCCGAAGTCGGTCACAACCTTGCCGTCGCCGTCGAAAGTCGGGTCGAGGCTGCCGTCGGGGTTGTAGCGCGAGATCGCGAAGTCAGCACCGCTTACGCCCGCCGCGACGATCTTGCCGTCGGCCTGGATGGCGACGCCGTTGGCAGAGTCGGTTGCGTCGAAATCGGTGACCACCTTGCCGTCGCCGTCGAAGGTCTGATCGAGCTCTGCGGCCGCTTGCGCCGCGGACACGAGCACGAGAAGGCCGAGCAGGAGAGCCGTCAGGACGATCACGCGCCAGCCTCCGCGCGCCTGCTCGACGCCGCTCGACCGGGAACAGACCACGTACGCAACACCCCTCCAGGATTCTGGGCTTGCCGTTGAACCCTCACGCGATGCTACTCCTGCGCCGCCGGCCTTGCAATCGCGTCCCTCGCGACATCAACCGCGAGTCGGAAAACGCTTGGACCAAGGAGAGCCGCGCTGACGCCGATGGGCGCGGCTGGTATCGAACCAGCGACCTCTCGCGTGTGAAGCGAGCGCTCTCCCACTGAGCTACGCGCCCTGGGACGTGATTCTAGAGCGGTTCCCCGCCACCGATTTCGGCCCGGGGCGAGGATGCCCGACCTCGAGGGGGCGCAACACAGAGAGGCGCTTCTCGAAGCCGAACGGCGCCTTTGCCGTCGGTTCCTTGTCGCTCAGACGGCGGTACTAGCCGACCAGGTCAGGCCACGCTTCACCGTTCGAACCCGAGAACGGAAGGGTTGCCTGGCGCTTGGCGAGCGCCCAGCAGAAGAGCCATAGCTCATCGTATTGCCGCGGAGGCAACTTGTCCTTGTAGACATCGAGCTCATTCACGAGCTCGGCGAAGGAAACTCCGCAGTCCGACATTTCGGCAAGGCGCTCACGTAACCCAAGGGGCATATCGTCCTCCTCTTTTCCATTTACTTCCCAAGCCGAGGAGGCGCTAGATCAATGACCAGTAGATCTCGCCACTACGTTGCTTCGAGGTACTGCCAGGCAAAGAAGAACGTGCCTAGACGACCGGGGGAGTCCGAATTCCTCAAGGCATTTACACCACCTTGTGGCTCGGGTCAATGGCGGATATCGGAAACACCGGGCGATCTTTGGCCTTGCATGAGACCGTGGCATTCAGCACAAGTATCACTCCCACGGAACCAGGCGAGCTAGGCGGACCCTCGTAGTTCGCCTAGCTGATCCGCCTCGGCGAGTGCTCGCAACTTTCGCAAGCCTTTGTTCTCGATCTGACGCACACGCTCGGTCGTGAGATCGAACATACACGCGAGCTCCACGAGTGTCCGTGGCCGCCCATCACCGAGCCCGAAACGCAGTTCGAGTACACGCCGTTCGCGATACGAGAGGTTCTTCAGTGCCTCGTGCAGGGCTTCCTCGTTGAGCGTCTCGGCGACACGTTCGTACGGCGACTCCGCCTTCTGGTCGGCGATGAGGTCTCCAAACTCGAGTTCCTTGTCGTCGCCGACCGTCATCTCGAGCGGGACGGGCGTGCGGGCCGACCGCTTTATCGAGTCGACCTCCTCAGGCTCGAGACCGGCCGCCTCGGCGATCTCGGTCGCGCTCGGTTCTCGGCCCAGCTTCGTCTCGAGCCTGCGCTCCGCCCGCCGGCTCTTGGCAAGCTTCTCGTTTATGTGAACTGGGATTCGGATCGTCCGCGACTTGTCGGCCAGCGCCCGTGAAAGCGCCTGGCGAATCCACCAGGTCGCATACGTCGAGAACTTGTACCCCTTGCGGTAATCAAACTTCTCCGTCGCTCGCACGAGCCCGATCGTTCCCTCCTGAATGAGATCGAGGAAGGGCAGACCGCGATTTCTGTAGTTCTTCGCGTAGGCGACTACGAGCCGCAGGTTGGACTCGACCATCCTCCGCTTGGCATCGAGGTCTCCGCGCTCGATCCGCTTCGTAAGTGCGATCTCTTGTGGCCCTGTCAGCAGCGGAACCTTGCCGATGGTGTTGAGGAAGAGCTGAAGAGAATCGGTTGTGATCTCGGGCTTGAGGTCTAACAGCGTCTCGGTCTTCGTGGCACGCGCGCCGAAGACTCCCTGGGCATCTGCGGCGGCCGTCGGCTCGAACTCCTCCACGAGCTCGATCTCCTGGTCTTCCAGCAAGCAATGCAGCTTCTCGATGTCGGCTTCGTCGAGCGCGAGCTCGGAGACAGCCTGAGCAACTTCGGCGTACACGAGCGCGCCAACGTTGCGCGCATTTTCGATCAGCGCCCTGATCTCTTCCCGTTCCGAAAGCTCCACAGCCGACATCCGCTACGACCCCTGACTTTCCTCGATCCTTTCGCGGAAGCAATCCAACGCCACCTGCAAGCTCGACTCGTACCCGGAGTCCGCCCGCTGAACGACGCGAAGGAACCTGGTCGCCTGGTCGCAGCGGTCGCCCGCAGCATGGTCGTACGCATAGAGCGCCGTCTGCATCATCGCTTGGCGAGCGGAGACGGCGCGTCGGAGCTGGCGTGCCAGTGCGAGCATGGCCTCGCGCCCCTCGGTGAGTTCTGTACCCATAACGGCTCCCTTGCCCGCAGGCGTCTCGCGGTTGAAAGTCAACCACGAGCAACTCGCGTCAGGCAGTCCCACTAGGGCCCGGAGGCGTGCGCTACGCGCGATCGGCTTCGATCTGGACATACGTTACGCGCGTCGCAGTCTCCCGCAAGCAGACCCACAGGGTTTGCTTGCAAAGAGCGGGCTTTCCTTCCCGCCGTTCCGGTAGGGCTACGCCGTCGCCGAGACGCGCTCGGAGCCTTCGTTACCTGACAAGGCTCTTCTCTCCTCTCGTGAGGGTGTGTTGCAGCAAGCAAAGCACGACATCGTCCCTGATCGATGTTCGGGCTTTCGTCGGCCCTCTGCCGGTGTAATCGGCGAAGGCCGCCACGATGCTGTCCGAGATGGCGGCATTCAACTCGCCACCCTTCAGTCTTTCGACCGGATTGGGCATCGCCCGTCCTCCTTGGGAGCCCCCTTCTGTAGCGGGCCGCGAATCGGGCGGAAGGAGACCGGAGAACCCAGCAGCGGTTACAGACCTCAAGCCTACACGTCTTGGAGACGGCCTTGGACACCAGCTCGTGCCGCCCCTCCGTGACTCCGGCAGCCGGTCTAGGGGCTAGTTCCAGCTCACAAACGCAGAGTCAAACGCCATCATTCTGAGTGAAGAAAGTCCTGGTAGCCGCGTGCCACACTGCTAACCTCTCATGACTGAACCGCTCGTTGGGTCTCTAACTCTCTCTTCCTTGCGCGCGCGGCCCCAGAGAGGGACGGAGGAGCTCAAGACCATGACGAGCACAGGACAAAGCACCGCGGTAAGGATCGCGCGACAACGTAGAAACTTGTACCTCGCCAACGAGGAGCGGAGACTTGGGCAGGCGATCCGCGCCCGGCACAGGTTGGCCAGCCGGGTGGGGCGTGCCTGGATCAACGGCTCCGAAGTCGGCGGCGAAGATCCTCGCTATCTCCACCTCTCGGAATCACACGATTGAGCAGACTGCCGTCGAGGCGGAGTTTTGTGGTGAGGATGCTCAGGTATTTGCTCGAAGAGCAAATCCCCGAACGGGGATCTCGAGGGCCTAGGTCCGACGTAGCTTGATTGGGCGCTGGCACCGTTTCAGTGCCCACGCCGAGTCCTTCTAGAAAAGGGCAGCGCGCCTTGCAGGTGCGCGCCCATCTGCCGTTTTGGCGACAATGGGGCCGAAACTCGGCTGAAGATCGCGTGTTTTGAGGCGGCAATAGCGGCGAAGATGCGAACAATCTGTTTGGCGCTGGTAACGGTCGTGGCCCTTTCGGGCGCGGCTATTGCGGCGAACGCAGCCCCCGGCCCGGACGCGATCGTCCTCGGAAAGACCAGTCACTATCCGGAGTCCGGCTGTCCCGGGACACGGGGCTGTCAGGTGGTTGCGCGGCTCACGGGACTCCAACTGAGCGCCGACGGTTCGGGGCATCCGTTTCTCTCGCCCGTGAATGGTCAGGTGGTCGCGTGGTGGCTCAAGCTCCCGCAGCTGAGCAACTCCCAGTTCAAGTCCTTCTCGGACCTCTTCGGGGGAGCGCCGACGGCGAGGCTCGCCATCCTGCGACGGGTGAGGCATGGACACTTCCGACTCGTTCGGGAAAGCGCCAACCAACCGCTGAGCAACTATCACGGGCAAAAGCTCTGGCCCCGATTCACGCTGCCCCAGCCACTCCGGATCAAGCGAGGGGATTACGTAGGCCTCACTGCGGTGACGTGGGTTCCGGCATTCGCGGTCGGTCTCGACTCGGCGGGAAACAGCTGGCTTGCGAGCCGTCCCAAGCGCCGATGCAGTATCCCGTCGAGCGCTGACTCCAAGCGCTTCGCCGCCTATTACAGGACCAGCGATGTGCATACCGGCCCCGGGACCGTCCGGGACTACAAGTGCCTCTACCGGACCGCTCGGTTGCTCTATTGGGCGCTGGTCGTGCCGGACATCGCGCCATAGCCGCGTTCCTCGGCTACAGTCCTTAGCTGGACCGTGCTAGGTGGGGCGCTAGCGGTGCCTTGTCACCCGCAACCCGCTCTAGCGGGGCCGAATTCCTGCTCGAGGGACGAGGCCCTCAGGGCCAGTACGTCGCGCGACGGCGTCGATGGCCAGGTCCCGCGCAATGGAGTCCCGTGAACCAGGTCAGGTCCGGAAGGAAGCAGCCTTAAGCGGTCTTCTCCATGTGCCGCGGACCAGCCTGACCGGAGTCGAGACGCGGCCGACACGCCTGGGAGCCCGTTTCGACGGTAGGTGCACGGTCCGCTGCTTCAGGTTGCCGTCCCGCGCCGCGGCCGCTACTAGGATGGATGGGTGAGCGTTGACAAGCCCTCTCCGATGACGAGCCTATACCGCCGCCACCGACCGCAGGCCTTCGACGAGGTAGTCGGGCAGTCCCACATCGTTCGCACGATGCGAAACGCCGTCGAGCAGGGGAATGTCCACCATGCATACCTGTTCGTCGGGTCGCGCGGGACCGGCAAGACCTCGATCGCGAAGATCCTCGCGCGCTCGCTGAACTGCGTGAAAGGAACAACCATCTCCCCCTGCGGCGAGTGCGAGTCCTGCCGCACGATCGCAAGTTCGACGTCGCTGGACGTGATCGAGATGGATGCCGCCTCGAACAACTCGGTGGAGGACATCCGCGACCTGCGCGAGAAGGTCAACCTCGCCCCCGCGCTCGGCCGGTGGAAGGTCTACATCCTGGACGAGGCGCACATGCTCTCGACCTCTGCCTGGAATGCATTCCTGAAGACCCTCGAGGAGCCGCCGCCCAACACCATCTTCGTCCTCGCCACGACCGAGGCGCACAAGGTGCCCGCGACGATCGTGGACCGCTGCCACCGCTTCGATTTCCAGCGCCCGTCGCTCACTGAGATCAAGACCGTCCTGGGACGCATCGCCGATTCGGAGGGAATCGAGGCGGACGACCGGACGCTCGCCATGATCGCGCGCTCGGCCGCGGGCAGCTTCCGGGACGCGATCGGCACCCTCGACCAGCTCGTCACCTACGGAGGAAAGCAGGTGTCGTTCGAGGACGTTCTCGAGGTGCTCGACGTCGCGGACGCGGACCTCATCTTCAGGACCACGGACGCGCTGATCGAGCGCGATCCGGCGGCGGTCCTGAAGAGGGTCGAGGAGCTTGCCCAGTCGGGACGTGACCCCGTTCAGTTCATGCGCGACCTGACAGCTCACCTTCGCCACCTGATCGTGATCCAGACGCTCGGAGAAGCGCCCGACACGTTCAGCGTCACAGCAGACCAAACAGAACGCCTCGAAACCCAAGCTCAGCAAATTTCGCAGGCGGCGGCGGTGCGCGCGATCGACCTCGTTTCGGTTGCGCTTGCCGCAGTCAAGGAAGGTTCCGACTCACGCATTCAGCTCGAGTTGGCGCTACTGAAGGCAGCGAGCCCGCACGCCGACGTCTCGACCGACTCGCTCGTCACGCGCCTGGATCAGCTCGAGCGGCGTATGAGCGGATCGACGGGCGGCCCGAGCCGCAAGGCGAGCAAGAGCACGAGCGAGTCGGCGCCCACCGCCGGCGCAACCGCGGACGAGCCCGCCACGAGCCGATCCGATGACGGTCCGGCTCCGCGGACCGAGAGCGTCGTCGAGCTTTGGCCCGAGGTGCTGGAAAGGGTCCGCGCCGGCGAAGGTGGAGCGATGCTCGCTGCGCTCCTCGCCCAGGCCAAGCCGCTTGCGCTCGACGACGGGGGCCTGGTCCTCTCCTACCCCGCGTCCGCCGCGTTCAGCAAGCGCAAGGTCGAGGATCGCCCCAACCGCGATCGGGTCTCCGAGGCGCTTCGCGAGATAACCGGTCGTCCGATCGGCGTCAGCTTCGAGCTGAACGACGAGAGTTCCGGTGGCGAAGCGGTATTGAGCGAAGAGGAGGCGATACAGCAATTCAAAGCGATGTTCGACGCCGAGGACCTGCTCGAAGAGAGCTCCAGGGATCTTTCCGAATAAGGGGGACTATGCCGCAGCCCAATCTCAACAAGATGATGAAGCAGGTCCAGGAGATGCAGGCTCACATGATGAAGGCGCAGGACGAGCTCAAGGACGAGGTCGTCGAGGCTTCCGCCGGCGGCGGCATGGTCAAGGTGAAGATGTCCGGTGATCTGGAGCTGAAAGAGGTCACGATCGATCCCGACGCGATTGGAGGCGGTGACGCCCCCGCCGCCGAGGACATCGAGCTTCTTCAGGACATGGTGCTTGCCGCCGTCAACGAGGCGATCCGCTCGGCCCAGGAGCTCGCCAACCGCAAGCTCGGCGGACTTGCCGGCGGGCTTGGCGAGTTGGGCCTGCCCGGCCTTTGAGCCGAGCAGGGGCCTCGATGCTTTGATGTTCCAGTGTTTTCACCGCCCGTAAACAGGCTCATCACCGAGCTTGCCAAGCTGCCGGGGATCGGCCAGCGGACGGCGCAGCGGCTGGCGTTTCATCTCCTGCGAGTCCAGAAAGAGGAGGCGCTCGCGCTTGCGGGCGCGATCGAGGAGGTCAAAGAGCGGGTC
>Ga0066709_100005504_pt1 | contig 10445 bp, 13 predicted proteins | sample GraSoiAngelo_158_FD_79665 | JGI IMG/M metagenome (GOLD analysis project Ga0066709, IMG submission 79665) | Grasslands soil microbial communities from the Angelo Coastal Reserve, California, USA - 14_1009_16_30cm | ecosystem: Environmental > Terrestrial > Soil > Grasslands | place: USA... | reverse complement strand
TGAAGACGATGCCACCGCTTTGATTGTCGATCTGAATTCCGGCCAACCTCGCGGCAAAGTAAAAGTATCGGCTGAGCCGGAAGGCGTCGCCGTCAACCCGACAAACGGCGAAGTGTACGTAACTTGCGAAGAGAAAGGCGAGGTGTTCGTGATCGATCCCGGCCAACAGCGCGTAATCGCAAAAATCGATACCGGCGGGCGACCGCGTTCCGTTGCGTTTCTACCGAACGGCTCGCGCGCTTACGTCGCTTGTGAGAACGGCGGATACGTTGCTGTCATCGATGCGGTGTCGCACAAACTCTTATCCAAAATCCAACTGCCAACAGGCTCGCTGCCGATGGGCACCGCGATCTCGAATGATGGAAAAAAGCTTTACGTCTCAACCGGTCGCGGAAATGCGGTTGCAGTTATCGATACGCAGAAGAATGAAGTAGCGCGGTCGCCTCTCCTCTCCGCGCGAGGAGAGGGGGAAGGTGAGGAGTCGATTGTTGCAATGATTCCCGTCGGAAATCGTGCCTGGGGAATCGCGCTCGATCCCAGCGGGATAAAACTCTACACAGCAAATGGCGCTTCAAATGACGTCTCGGTGGTCGATCTAAAATCGCGTAAAGAATTGCGCCGCATCAAAGTGGGCGATGGACCCTGGGGAATCGCGATTGTGAGCGGTGCAAAGTAGCCATTTTATTATGAAATCTGGATCGCGTATTTTGACTGTTCGCTCGGGCGATTACGGCACAATGCTCGATCGCGTTGTGCGCCTCATTGACGAGGCGAGGCGCACTTCGGCACGAAGCGTGAACGCGATCATGACCGGAGCGTACTGGCTGATCGGACATCACATTGTCGAATTTGAACAAAGAGGAAAGGTCCGTGCAGCATATGGAGCCGAACTCTTCAAACAACTGGCCGCGGATCTTTCCAAGCGCTGCGGCCGAAGTTTTTCCGAGCGCAACCTTGAGCAAATGCGGCTCTTTTATTTGGGTTGACCAATTTCGCAGACACTGTCTGCGAAATCCGCGGCAAAATCGCAGACGCCGTCTGCGGAATTGATCAAGCCAGGCACGCGTTTCCTGCTTCCATGGTCTGCTTACGTGCGCCTCGCAACTCATCTTGCCACGAGTCTGAGTTAACTGTTGTGCTTGTGACGCGAGGCTTCAACGCAACAGCGCGAAAGGTTCTCAGTTTTCACACCGACGAAGGTTTCCTAAACCTTAACTGTGGGTTCGATTCCCGCCGGGGACGCCAGTTATAAGCGATGTAGAGGGAACAGCTTGGACGCGCAGGGCGCAGGAGTGAACGGATTGGAGAGTGCTCAATTCTAATCAACACCCGATCAAAGTTGCTCAGGTTCTTGTCCGTGGATTGTCCGTAAATTACTTTGCAATTGAGCGCATGAAAAAAACCGTTCCCGCCTAGCCTTTTTTGGCTACACCTTTTCGTGGCGATGCCAAAAGATATTGGTTGTTAGATTACACTAGGCAATCAATGAAGTTTAAGGTAATGAGCCACGATCGGTGCAAGCGTTGTCTGATCCTGTAACAGTTTTTATTTCATACACACACGAGAGTAATGAACACGCGGACCGTGTGTTGCAGTTAGCCGATCAATTACGAGGGGACGGGATCGATGCCGACGTCGATCAATATTATCATTCACCTCCAGAAGGTTGGCCTCGCTGGATGGAGACCAAGATTCGTTCATCTGATTTTGTCTTGGTCGTCGCAAGTGCTAGTTATCTTGCCCGTGTGACGGGTACGGAGACGCCCGGCTCCGGCCTTGGAGTGCGATGGGAAGGAAGCCTTATTTACCAGCACTTATATAACGCTGGTGCGACTAACGAAAAATTTATCCCGGTTGTTTTTTCGGCATCGGACATCCAATACATCCCAACGCCTCTGCAAAGCGCCACACATTATCGGCTCGAAGAAAACGGGAAGAGTGATTATGAGCTCTTACTAAAACGCTGCCGAGGTTTACCGCGCAAAGCAAAGCCCCCATTGGGTAAGCCGCTCGAGCCGAAGGAACGGCATACGGACGTCGGGATGTTTCTGACGACGTTCATCAACACCACACTATGGGAGAAGGCCGTCTGGTTGGGGTGCGTGTATGGGCACGATCCCAATCTGCGAGAGCCTCCAACCTTCGGCCTCTTTTTTCGAGACGCAGATGCCGCAGAGCAAATTTTCATTGAATGGCGAAAACGGCTCGGCCGGTTTGACAAGTATAACGAACTCAGAATCTCTCTGATCGAGGGCGACGCTCCCGGAAAGCCATCCGGCGGTTACACCGTACACATTGGGTCGAATGTGGAGAATATCTACCGCAGGGCGGATGCTGAAGGGATCGATATCCCAAAACCACATGTCATGATTTTGTCGCGAACTCATTACATGACGCCGGCGCCTGGGTCGACAAATCTTGCAGTCTTCCGTAGAAGATTCGAGCAATTCGGAAGTTTTCTTCTTGCTCCTGTCGTTCAGCGAGATGCCGGTTTTGTCTGGGGGGAGGGCCTCGGAATTCACAAACGCGACATTGAATTTCGCAAACTGTCCGACATCAAAAGCAAGAATGATCCGGATTCTTACCTTGTTCCCGAGTTTTGGCCGGATCGAGATAATGACTGAAGATCGGGGGTACCGTGGGGCAATAGCAAAACCTGCTCCCAGAATTCGGGATTCGGACCCGTCATGGAGACTTTTGTGGGATAAAGACCTGGATCTCCCCCTTTTGCCCACCACTCTGCTCTAAACTGGCTGGCCAGTTTAGACTTTTGAACAGGTCAAGCATTGCAGCGCCAGCGGGATCATTTTTGTTTGCGATGATCTCAATTTCGTGACCATCGGCTTGGCCTTGGCCGGCTTTGACCTCACAATTCAGTTGCTTACCGACAGCTTGCAGACTTCGGAAGAATTTTCTCGCATCCACTTCCTGACTCCAATACACGGTGACGGTTTTCACGTGGTATGGAGATAGTCTAGTTACCCATAAGGCTATCTGCTCAGCATTGAGTGGCGTCCATTCGTCTGAAACGGCATCTTCGGCTTTGCCTCCAATTGTGGACTGTGTCGCTGTCGACCGAGTTTGCCGCCGGCAGTCGTCTAGTTGCGTTTGCAAAGTGTAAAGTTGGTTCGGAACGTATCCATTGAACATAATCCAACTAGCAGCGCCACCCCCTAGGAGGAAAGCTCCCACCGCGACTGAAACGAGGACGCTGAGCGGATGACTTTCGATGAAAGTTGACAGTGATGATTTAGCGACTGGTTTGCGGGTATCGGCCACTGTGTTACTTTTTTATATAACTCTAGGCTGTTAGGGTCTTTGTGTCACCCGTTGTAGGTAAAATGGGCAGATTAGTGATTGCGCCTGAGTCGATGTGCTGTCTGAAGTCGAAGCGGCAACCTCCTAGCAGAGTGAACCCTTGCAATTTATGAGTGCTCGATTGCGCGTTTTTGGTTTTGTCGCGCTAATTTCTTGTTCGCCCTGCGCGTTTTCGAATTGTTAACCCGTGTTAATAGCGAGCCGAGAACGTAATATTTGAATGCTCCAATGCGCGGTATTTGAACAGGAGCGCCCCGAAATTCTTCAGAAAATCGTTCATTTCGCAATTCGTTTAGATCGTGCACTCTTATGGACTGCGCATCGAGTTTACCTGCATTCCTTTGCGCATTTAGAAAAGTCTCCAATGCGACTTTCGATTGTAAAGACTCTTGCGTCAGCTGCACGTTGCGAAAGCGCCTGACGCGGTAGTCGTCCGGATAAATGGGCACATTTTGGTCAGCGCCATCAGGTAGTTTAAGTTCGACTAAAAAAATCGCGTTCGACCCGTATGCTGCTCCCTTATAGATCGAACGGATAGGCCGAATGATCGCGGTCATGTGATTTCGAAAGAAGGTGTGAACCGGATCCCAAGCACGTATGTATCGACGTACTGCATATTTGCCGTCGGAGGTCGATATCATCAGGCGCTTGCGGACTCTGTCATCTCTTAGCAATTGGTTAATCTGAACTCTCCTGGACCCCGTCGAGTAAAAATCAATTGGGTCATAATCACGCTGAAATGTTTCAAACGGCCTTAGAACCAGAGGCAGCTCGGTAAACTCGTCGATCAATAGATACGTGTTGTACCCGAGCTTTAGGTAAATCCCAAAAATTGTGATCGCGCGATCCTTAAGGTTCTCCAATGTAATTTGGCTAATAAACTGGTCCGGACATTCCCTTGAAGTCGTTAAAGTATAATTGCCGCGCAATCGAAGACCGGACTTTCGCTGATAATTCAAATAGCCAATGAAAAGCGCGATGCATCCGGCTGCTGTACTCAGAACAGTGGCGACGATTGGCCACGCTTTATACATGAACTCCATCTCAGTAACACCTAGCAGCAATAACTGATGAGTAGTTTGCATGGGCGATTCAGTGACTTTCGAGTTTCATCACTGGATGAATTTCGCATGCGGCGTAGCCTTGAAGATCGGTTCGCCGGTTTGAGTGATCTGCTGGAGAGTGCCCGATGTCGAAGAAAGCCTTGCCGATAACGGTGATGATCGGCGGTTGAGCGATCTGCAATTTTCGACCAGATCTGACGCGGAACGGAAACTGGACTTGGGTCCAACCAAAAACGATTTGTCGAAGCTGGCACCATTGCGGTTTTGCCGGTATCTCAACAACGACGATGCCCGGTTTGTCGCCAGTCGCATCTTTGAGGGCAATGTGAAGGTCGCCGTCCTCTTCTGCGCGTAACTCAACCACGCGGCCTGTCAGAGCATACCATTTCTGTTCAGACCAGATGCGTTCTGAACTTGGCACCAAATACTCCGTTGGACCTTGCCAGTTGAATATGTCCGACGGTATCACTGCTTGAATTGCGCTCGCGTCGGTGGGTGGTAGGTCTGGATCGTTCTTTTCGGCCCAGCGATGTTTGCCGTGGTTGTCCCGACATTCGCGAGGCGATTCAAATGTGACTAGCGGCGTTGCGGCTGCGGACGTGCAAAGCAAACCAATCGCAATCGTGGCGGTCATCCGATTCATGTGGTCGGCCCTATATCATTTTGTCATTGCGGTGTGGAGCACGAAAAAGGCAGAATCCGCCGGCGTGAAGTACGTGGAGATAATTGCAGTCATACCGAACGATTTCGCGGAAGCGGTTAAAGGATGGGTCATTACCCATTCCGTTTGGGAAATCGTCGTCACTGTTTGCGCTTTCGTGGTAACGGCCGTGTGGGGGAAGGTTAGGAACATGGGTGGGCCGGCGTGGTTGCTTTTAGCATTATGCGCGGCCCTCATCGCATTGGGTATTTTGAAACTATTTGGGATCATAGGGGGAATCGTAGTGGGAATTCTACTTGTTGTTTCTGTTGGGATGATTATCTGGGAAAAAACACGCCACGCGCATGATCAAAAAGCACTAAAGCTAGATCAAATACTTTCACTGGTGGATTGGTCGTTTGAGCATCAACAAACAACGCCTCAATGGCAAAGCCTGACCTTCAAGAGAAAAATCCGTGCAGTGCTGCGGAATGACACCGGCAAAGAAATCGAAGTAGATACGCCTGACTGGGCAGCAGATGCTGGAGATTTAGGCATCCAGCCAAGCGCGAATGGTCCCGGTGCGGCGTCAAGAATTTGCCTTGAAAACAAGCAGGCGGGCGGATGGAAACAAGGTAAGTGGCTTGAAGAAACAAAGCATCTCATTGTCCCCCCTGCCCACCATTTTGAGGCTTGGGTAGGGTTAAGTCACGAATACACGGATGCGACCTTGCAGCGGCACGTTCGCGAGGGGCGAATCGGGACTTTGGTGTTCTGCGTTTCAATTCAGGGCCAAAAGAGGGAAATCAGGATCCGCTTAAAGTCGATGATAGTGTGATCTGACCACTGAAAGCCATGAAGTATTAGGAGATCATCGCTGACAATCTCAGCAAAGCCGGTTGGCGTTGGGGCTGTGTCTCAACGATTGAATCCAACGGGCAAACGATCTGGATTGCAGACGCACATCGCGACAACGGAAAGCGTTTCGTTGGTCGTGGTGAGGAAATGCTAACCGCGTTTATGCAACTCGAATCTGCGATTCGGGGTCGCAAAAATACACTAGATGTGTCCCAATCATTCAACCTTCATCAAAATAGTCGCTATCGATCTTCCTGACGCTATAGGCATGCTCTTCCGCAACGCCGATGCCGTGTTCAATCATCAGATCTGCTAATCGACGGCCATCTACCAGAATTACTTTTTGATGTAAGCTGGCAGCGTACTCTCTTGCGTTGTCGTGGATCTCGCTTGTTGTAATGAAGATACCTTTGCCAGCTTTCTTGCCAGCCAACGCGCCGACGAAATTCTGAATTTCCGGTCTGCCGACGCCGGACTTCCATCGCTTCGCTTGAACATAGATTACATCAAGCCCCAATCGATCTTCATTAATTACGCCATCTATGCCTTGATCGCCGGTCTTTTGAGTCACAGCGGCGGCTTCGTCTCTTGATCCCCCGTAGCCCATCGCCACCAGAAGATCGAGAACAATTCTCTCAAAACGGAACGGGTCCACAGTAGCCAATTTGGTGCGTAGTTCGGAAATCAAGGTCTCTTTCAGTTCGCCGAACGCAGTTTCAATTCGCTCCTGAGGTGACGTTGGCGCATCTAATGTGCTCATCTCTTCCGCTGATTCGGCTGGCTTTGAAGCGCGAAATGCGCGGAACTCTGGGAACTGGTTCAATAACTTTAGATCGATTCGAGAAGGGGACCGTCGAAGGACCTCGCGCCCGCGCTCTGTAATCCGGTTCAGACCTCGCCCTGTGGATTCAATAAGTCCAGCACGGCGGAGGTGTACGAGAGCCCAATAGACGCGGTTCTCGAAGCGCGACTGTCTTCCACTAGCGAGTAGTTCCTTTCGATCTGCTTCGGTAAGAAGGAACTGCGCAGCCAGTGCCTCCATAAATTCACGATTTGCGATGCTTTCGGGTGCGCGAGCGGCGAACATGTTAACAATCGGCAGCATCAATTCTTGGAAGGGCGGTATCATTGGGGAGCTGGGAAGTTTGCTGGCGGTGGGGCGTTGATACAACGATACTGCGTCACAGGTCAACCTCGACATGCCGCGCCTGAACTGCTTCTCGTCTTATGGCGAAAGGCTTAAGACCTTAAAATTGTCGTCCCCACCCCGAATGCCACAAACAAGGTGGGGACTGTTAGCAAGCTAGGGGTCAGAGCTTACTATCGACACTCTGGGCAACTGGTGGCGATGAAGAAGCCGTGACTCGTTAATTCCTTACCCGCCGGCGGCGTAATTCGGGTAACGCTCGCGTAACTCGCGCGACACGCGATCTGCTTCCTCCATCTTGCCAGCTTGTCGATATGCCAGCGCGGCTTTGTCCAGCAATTTGGGTTTGTTTTCCGCTGGCCTGCTGGCTAGCCTGCCCTGCATGACGCCGATCCAGCCGTCTTCAACCCTGAACTTAAGCCGGATTAGACCTAAAAATCGCGCATTTCTCTTGAAACACCCAAAAATTGGGTCGAATTCTCGTTAGGTCTCAAGCACGCTAACAAATCCACATTTGGCCATGCCCAACATTTTCATAAGTTACTCGAACAAGGACCGGGATTTTGTCGTACGACTAGCCCAAGATCTAAACGGTCAGCTTCCGGACGTGCAAGTGTGGTATGACTTGCTTTTACCTGCTGGAGCGTCATGGGCCGACACGCTCTCTGAACAGATTGAGAAGGCGGACATTATTCTGGCGGTTCTCTCGCCCGACTATCTTGTGTCGGAGTGGGCGAGCCAGGAGTTGAACGTTGCGCTGCTTCGCCGGACTCAGGGGAAGGCGAAACTCATTCCAATCCTTCTGCGTCCCTGTTCTCCGAGTGGATTCCTGGCCAAGCTCAATTGGTTAGATTTCACCGGAGATTATGAGAACGCGTTCGCCAGTTTGCTGTGGGGCATCACGGGCGAGAAGCCGCGCACCGCAAAGGGCCTTGAGCCTGGAGCGCCGGTTGGTTCCATAGACCCCGACGAAGTCGCGAAGCTCAGAGGGGAGTTGCGCGAGGCAGTGGAGCTTTTCAAATCGCGCACCACACCCGAGATCAAGATCGAGTCTAAGCCTCCGGAAGAGCGCCGTCCTGAGCGGAAACAAAGATGCTTTATCGTCATGCCCTTTGGCGATGCAGACCTCCAAGTAGTGTACGAGGATTTTGTCAAGCCGACGCTTGAGCAGGTAAGCGTTGAGTGTGAGCGGGGAGATGATGTGTTCGGGTCTAACGTTATCATGGACGATATACTCAAGAGCATCGAGTCTGCGGACCTCGTCTTGGCAGACCTCTCACGACGGAACGCGAACGTGTTCTATGAAGTTGGGATTTGCCACGCATTGCATAAGCCTGTGCTTCTGCTGGCACAGTCTATCGACGACGTGCCGTTCGATTTGAGGCATCGCCGTGTGTTGCTTTACGAGTATTCGGCCCGAGGCTGCAAGCGGCTCGAAAAGGCACTTCCGGACAACATACACGCGCTCCTGCCAACTGGACACACAGATGAGGCCTAACAAAATCGGTCGAGCAAACCGCCGCCCCGCTTCTCCGTTCGACACCGGGCGTGAATTCGGGAATGCTTCGTGCGCTCCATCCTTCCTGTCGGCGGCGGTCGCTCACCTCCGTCGTTAGGCGGCAGGCGAGAATAATAGCTGCAGGACAACCCTACCGTGAAATCACCACTACACATCGCCCCGTTCTCGATCCAGATCGAGGAAGAGATCCTCTCTGATCTTCGAGAGCGCATCCTCAGGACGCGCTGGCCCTGATCAGGCCCCAGGCGCTGCGTGGGACCAAGGGACTGACCTTAATTATCTTAAACAGTTGCTTGCATATTGGGTGGACGGCTTCGACCGACGCGCACAGGAGCGCCAGCTGAATGCGGTCAATCACTTCCGCGCGGAACTCGACGGCGTCCACATCCACTTCGTCCATGAGCGGGCCAGACACGGGCAGGGGATCCCGCTAATCCTCACCCACGGCTGGCCTAGCACATTCATCGAGCTGCTATCGCTCGTCCCATTTCTGACTGATCCAAAGAGCCACGGCATCGACGGTCCAGCGTTTGATGTTGTTATCCCCTCGCTGCCTGGTTACGGGTTCTCCGATCGCCCCGCTCAGGTACGCGTAAACTACCTGCACGTCGCCGGGCTCTGACACCGCCTCATGTTTCGGCTGGGTTATGAGCGCTACGGTGCTCAAGGCGGAGATTTCGGCGCCGGGATTACCACTTTCATGGCCTTGAAGGATCCCGAACCAATGATTGGCGTCCACCTGAGCAATTTGGAAATTACTCCTTACACTGGACCCGAGGCGCGGCCACTGTCCGCAGCGGAGAGAACGTATCTCGAGCGCAGTCAGGCATTCTGGCAAGAGGAAAGTGGTTACAAGGCAATTCAATCCACCAAGCCCCAGACGCTCGCATACGGGCTGAGCGACTCGCCGGCTGGGCTCGCCGCCTGGATTCTGGAAAAGTGGCGCTCCTGGGCCGATTCCCGCGGTGATCTCGATAGCCGCTTCTCTCGCGATTTCTTGTTGACCACCGTGACGCTCTATTGGGTCACGCAGACGGTCGCATCCTCGATGAGAGACTACTACGACAATGACAACAAGCGGTTCCGAGTCACGATTGGACCAGAGCAGTTCGTCAACGTCCCGACTGGCATCGCCGTTTTCGCCAATAATTTTGTCGATGAGGGAACACCTCCCCGCGAATGGGCCGAGCGCCTATACAATGTGCGCCGGTGGACCCCGATGCCGAGGGGCGGGCACTTCGCCCCCGTCGAGGAGCCCGAGTTGCTCGCCCGCGACATCATAGCGTTCTTCGGCGGTTTGTGATATCCAGCGCCCTAGTTAGGGGTGAGAACTCACTATCGACACTCTGGGCAACTGGTGGCGATGAAGAAGCCGTGATTCGTTAATTCCTTACCCGCCGGCGTAATTTGGATATCGCTCCCGTAGCTCACGCGACAGCCGGTCTGCTTCCTCAGCTTTGCCTGCTTGGCGATACGCCAGGGCAGCTTTGTCCAGTGCGCGCGGAGTTATGGCTGGATCATCGTAAAGGAGAGCGACGCCCTTAAAAGCCTTGCCGGCATCATCGAAATTTCCACGCTCCAACTGCACTTCTCCCGCGAGCAGACGCGCTTCGGCATTCACGCGTCCCTCCGGTTGCAGAGCCACAAGTGCCGTGAGCTTTTCATCGCGCACCCGAAGTGACAAAAAGCGCCAAAAATCTCTCGATATTTTCTTTGGATACCATAAGATCGAGGCTCCCAAATCCGACTCGTTAGGCCTGCGCAGGTCCCTCGTGGATAATGAACGTCACACAAGTAATTCTTCTAGCAGTCACGGCTGTGATTCTCAGTCTTCTTACCAAAGTTGGAGCTGTTGCTGTGTCTGCTCCCAACTCCTCTTACGCAACAGCGATAATCTAC
>Ga0066709_100005503_pt1 | contig 10446 bp, 9 predicted proteins | sample GraSoiAngelo_158_FD_79665 | JGI IMG/M metagenome (GOLD analysis project Ga0066709, IMG submission 79665) | Grasslands soil microbial communities from the Angelo Coastal Reserve, California, USA - 14_1009_16_30cm | ecosystem: Environmental > Terrestrial > Soil > Grasslands | place: USA... | reverse complement strand
GACGGGTGTCGGCGTCACCGTCCTCGGCCGGGCGCGCATCAGTGACCTCCGCGTCGGTCGGGCACAGCCCGGTGACGACGTCGTCCTGCTCGGCGACCGATGAGCGCGCCGACCGACGCGTTCGGTCCCGATCACCCCGAGGTGCTGTCCGTGCCCGCGCTCGCCGCCGCGCTGGAGCTGCCCGACGTGCGCGAGACCCTTCCCATCGGGTCGAGCGGGGTCGACGCCGAGCTACGCGAGCTCGCGCGTGGCGCGGGGGCGAACGTCGTGCTGTTGCCGGGCTGGCCGGTCGCGCCGCAGCAGTCGGCCGGACCATCCACCGCGGCGCTGGTCGTGGTCGCGCCATCGCAGGGCCGCGAGCGCACGCTCCACCAATTGCGCGCGGCGACCGGCTTGCCGGCGTGGCCGATCGCGCGCTTCGAACCATGACCGCAACGAAAGACGGTCCCGGTGCAGCTCGCGATCGTGGTGGATACCCTCCAGATCATCCGAGTGAGGAAGGCAATTCGGTGAGCTTCACAACGACGACAAAGCCATCCGTTCGCCAGATCCTCGACGCCGGCCTCGACGCTTCGACCGTCGGCGCCGACGAAGCCGTCATGTTGCCGCCGGCGTGCTACACGGATCCCGAGTTCTTCGAGTTCGAGAAGCAGGCGCTGTTCTTGCGCGAGTGGGTCTGCTTGGGGCGCACCGAACAAGTCGCGAATCCGGGCGACTACTTCACCGCCACGATCGCGGACGAACCGCTGATCGTGGTTCGTGACACCCACGGCGCCGTCCGCGTGATGTCGGCGGTCTGCCGTCACCGCGCGATGGTGATCACGGATCCGCCGGCCAAGCCGAGCGAGCGGTGGTGGGACACCACACCGGTCGAGAGTTCAGGAAACTGCGGGCACGGCTTCCGATGCCCCTACCACTTCTGGACGTACAACACGGAGGGCCGGTTGATCGGCGCGCCCGACATGGAGCGCACGAAGGGCTTCCGCAAGGAAGACATCTGCCTCCCCCAACTTGGCGTCGAAATCTGGAACAACTTCATCTTCGCCAACTTCGACACCGGTGCTCCCCCGCTGTCGCCTCGGTTGGAGAAGATCGAGACGGTGATCGCCAACTGGGACATCGCGAACATGGTGCAGTCGACGCCGGAGGACCTCGAAGCACTTCCGTGGAACTGGAAAGTGATGTTCGAGAACTTCGTCGAGTTCTATCACTCCGACCGGCTGCACAATCGCATCTGCGCGTTCTCCACCAGCGACAGCTACATCGAGTCACCATTCGCGCCCGACGACGCCGCGATCATCTCTGCGGGCCGCACGACCCATCCCGACTTCGGTTTCAATCCGACGTTCAAGGCGCTGTTTCCTCCGATCAAGACGCTCACCGAAGAAGAACGCGCCCTCGCCGTGTTCTTCCTCGTCCCACCCACGTTGGCGTTCGGAGTCAACTCCGACTCGGCCTTCTACTTCCTGCTCGTTCCGACCGCGGTCGACCGCTTGAACATCCGGGTCGCCGGCCTGTACCCGCGCGGCTACCTCGACCTGCCGCTGTTCCACGAGCTCGAGGCGGTCTCCGCACTCGGTATCGACTACTTCAATCAGATGGACTTCGCCGCGGTCTCCTCCGTGCAGCGAGGCCTCCGGTCGCGCTTCGCGCCGCGCAGCCAGTTGTGCTGGCAGGAAACCCCGATCAACCAGTTCCACCGCTGGCTCGTGCCCCGCTACGAGTCGGCGTCTTGACCCGTGCTGGTCTCCCACCTATGGTCCGACAAACAGACAGTCGCCGACGAGACCAGGTGATGCCAGGGACCGAGAAGAAGAGGTGATGATGGCAGCGCGGAGCGTGGCGTGCCGCGACCCGCACCGATCTCGGATCGTCCGATCGTCCCGGGAGGGCAGGGACCGGTCACCGTCGGCCCGATCCGCGGCCAAGGACAGCCGGGGACGCCCGGACGAAGACTCCTAGGGGGAATCAGCACATGAGTCATCCGAATCTGACGGGCCGGCGCCGAGCCTTGCTCGCACTGCTGGCGGGGAGCGCGGTCGTGGCGGGCCTCGTCCCCAGCGGCGCGGCAAGCGCGTCCGTGAGCAGCGCAGCGAAGAAGGGAACGTGCCCCAGCAACTGGAAGCTGACGAAGCCGTGCATCCCGGCAGGTCAGCCCGACGTCAACAAAGACGGCAAGGTCGTGATCGCGATCCTCAGCCCGGGCGACACCAACGACAACGGCTACTACGAAAGCTTCATCATCACCGCTCGGCAGTTCGCCAAGCGGAACAAGTGGAAGCTCGTCATCACCGACAAGATTCCGCTCGCGAACGCGGCTGTATCCGCCCGTAACGCCTGCCGCCAGCGGCCCGACATGGTGGCGATCGCAGCCAGCGAGCTGCGCGACGCGATCCCGGTCTCGGCAGAACCCGTCTGCAAGGGCACCGTCTGGTACGTCGCCGGTGGCCAAGGGGTGACCCAGACGAACTACTTCTTCCAGACCTCTGACGTCGTCGAAGAAGGCCAGTACGCCACCGGCGTCGCCGCGGGCGAGATCATGAAGGCGAAGGGCGTCACGAAGGCCGGCTTCATCACCGGTCCTGAGCTCGACTTCTCGGTCACGGCCTACAAGTCGTTCAAGGCCGGGATCCTCTCGGTCGTGCCCGGCGCCCAGGTGGTAGCGACCTACACGGGCTCGTTCGACGACGCCGGTCTCGGCAACGAGGCGGCGAAGGCGCAGATCAGCCAGGGCGTGGGCATCATCTACCCATACCTCGGCGGCGCCACCGACGCCGTCGCGTCAACCGCGAAGCAGAGCAACGTCCAGAGCATCACGCCCGGCACCGACCGGTGCGCCGACACAGACGGGCGTTTCGCGATCTCCTCGATCTTCAGCCCGGGCGACTACTTCGCGGCCGCGCTGCGAGACTTCGAGAAGAAGAAGGTGAAGCTCGGCGTCACGCGCACGTTCCGCCTGGGCAAGGACCCGGTGCCGAGTGTCAAGGTCTGCGCCAACGTGGCGAACGCCAGCACCGTCCAGGCCGCGGTCGACAAGGTGGTCAAGGAGATCGCCTCGGGGCAGATCGACCCGAAGGCCGAGGTCGCGAAGGTCAGCTGACCGACAGCGGATGACGCATTCGATCGCCGAGGGCGCGACGCCCGGGGCGTCGTCGACGGGGGAGGCCGGTTCGGCCTCCCCCGCCCCCGCGTTCGAACTCCACGGGATCACCAAACGCTTCGGCGACGTCGTCGCCTGCGACCGAGTCGACCTGACGGTCGAGCGGGGCGAGATCCACGGGCTCCTCGGCCAGAACGGCGCGGGCAAGACCACGCTCATGCGGATCTTGCTGGGCCTGCACACCGCCGACGCCGGCCAGATCCGCTTGCACGGCCACCCGGTGATGATCAAGGACCCCCTCGCGGCCGCGGCGATGGGTCTGGCGATGGTGCACCAGCACTTCAGCGTCATCCCGGCGCTGCGAGTGTGGGAGAACGTGACCCTCGGTGAGAAAGGCCGGATCGACGCCAAACGTGCTGCCCGCGACGTCGAGGCGCTGGGGGCGCGCTACGGCCTCGAGGTCCATCCCAACGCCCGGGTCGAGAACCTCACCATGGGGCAGCGCCAGCGCGTCGAGATCATCAAGTGCCTCCGGCGGAACCCCGACATCCTGATTCTCGACGAACCCACGTCGGTATTGACGATGGCGGAGTCACAGGACCTGTTCGACGTGCTCCGCCGCGTCGTACAGGAGGAAGGTCGCGCCGTCGTCCTGATCAGCCACAAGCTGGACGAGATCCTCAACGCCACTGATCGGGTGACAATCATGCGCGCCGGCCGCGTCGCGGCACTCGTCAACACGCATGAGACGAACGCCCACGAGCTCGCACACGAGATGCTCGGGCGCGACGTCTCATTGCGTTCGGACGAGGCCGCGGCGATCGGGCTCATGTCAGAGACGGTCGAATCGCTGGAGGAAGCCGCCGAGGGCGCGACGCCCGTCGACAGCCCGGTCGTCCTGCAGATCCGCGATGCCGTGGCCTGGGGACCGGGCGGTCGCCGACTGCTCGACCGACTCTCCCTCGAGGTGCGCCGGGGCGAGATCCTCGGTGTGGCCGGCGTCGAGGGCAACGGCCAGGTTCCCCTGTCCCAAGTGATGTCGAGCCTGCTCGAGCTGAAGTCCGGGACGGTCGAGGTCAACGGCAAACAAGTGCGGACGGGACGGCCGGGCGCGATGCTGGCGGCCGGGGTCGGCGTGATCCCCGAGGATCGGCACGAGTCGGGCTGCGTGCTCGACATGACCGTGGCCGAGAACCTCCTCTACACCGACCTCGACGAGGTGTCGTCAGGACTGTTCGTGAACCGGCGCAAGGTGCGCGCCAAGGCCGAACAGCTCGTCCGTGAGTTCGACATCATGACGCCGTCGACCGACACACCGATGCGGTCGTTGTCCGGCGGCAATCAGCAGCGGCTCGTGCTCGCACGCGAGCTCGCGCGACACCCGGCGGTACTCATCGCCAGCCAGCCGACGCAGGGGCTCGACGTCGGTGCGATCGAGTACGTCACGGCGCGCCTCCGCGCCGCGGCAGAGGCGGGCGTGGCGGTGTTGCTCATCTCCACCGAGCTCGAGGAGATCCTGACGCTCTCTGATCGCGTCGCTGTCATCTACCGCGGGCACATCCTCGGCGAAATGACGCGCGACGAGACCGACCTCGAGCGGCTGGGCTTGATGATGGGGGGCCACGCGGCATGACGGCGCCGGAGCGGCGGTTCCGGACACCCGATATCACCAGTGCGTTGCGCGGTCTGTTCGCTCCGCGCGCCGCCAGCTTCGGGATCAACGTCGTGCTCTACATCGCCTCGTTCGCGGTCGCGCTCGGCATCGCGGCGCTGCTGGTCTCGCTCACCGACGCGACGCCGGGACAGGTCATCACGGAGATGTACAACGGGAGCCTCAAGTACGGCTCCTCGTTCGGGCAGACGATCGACGAGGCAACGCCGATCCTCATCGTCGCCCTCGGTGTGGTCATCGCGACGCGCGCCGGCATCATCAACATCGGGACCGAGGGCCAGCTCCTCATGGGCGCAACCGTCGGGACCGCAATCGGACTCAACGTTCCGGGGCCCGGAGGACTGGTCCTGGTCTTCACCATCGTCGGCGCCGCCATCGGAGGCGCGCTCTGGGCCGGGGTCGCGGCGGCCCTGCGCTTCACGCGCGGCGTCGACATCGTGATCAGCACCCTGCTCCTGAACTTCGTCGCGAACCAGGTCCTGTCGTTCCTCGTCAACCGCGAGTCCCTGCTGCGCGAGACCACCAAGGCGGGCCAGATCAGCGTCCCCCAATCGGACCAGCTCCCGGAACGCGTGTGGATGCCCCGCATCGGTGAGTACCCCAATCTCAACTTTCAGGTCGGCGTGTTCCTGGCGATCGCCCTCGTCGTCCTCGTCGCGGTCTTTCTGACGCGGAGCCGTTGGGGCTTCCGCATCAAGATGCTGGGGCTCAACGAAGTCGCGGCGCGGCGCGCCGGGGTCCGCGTGGCTGCGCTCGGCGGCGGCGCGTTGCTGCTCAGCGGCGCGTTCGCGGGGGCCGCCGGCGGCACGATGCTCACGGGAACCGTGTTCCGCGTTCAGCCGGGCTTCTCGAACGACGTCGGGTTCGATGGCCTCCTCGTCGCTCTCATCGCCCGCGGGTCGCCCATGGCGACCGTGCCGGTCGCGTTCTTCTTCGGCATGCTGCGCTCGGGCGGTGGCTTCCTCGCTTCGGCCGGCGTCCCGAGCTACTTCGTCGGGATCGTGAAGGCGTTGCTCGTGCTGGCGGCACTGTTCCCGCCACTGCTCCTTGGGGTAGCACGGCGGCGCCGTGAGCTCCGGCAAGCGCGGGCAGCGGCACGGGCGACACCGCCGCCCGCGCTGGGGGTGGAAGCGGCGTGAGCGAGCGTCCGCGAGCTGGGTACCCCGGCGAGCAGCGAGCGGGGGCCGAGCGCCCCGGCGCCGAAGGCGCCGAGAGCGGGGAACGATGAACGACGTCACGACGATCCTCGGCAGCGCCATACGACTGTTCGGGCCGCTCGCCTTCGCCGGGTCGGGCGAGTACGTCGCCGAACGGTCGGGCACGCTCAACATCTCGATCGAAGCCATGATGCTGGCCGGCGCGTTCTTCAGCATCTACGGCGCCAACGTGACGGGCAGCATCGTGCTCGGGCTTGTCTTCGGGATGGTCGCCGGCCTGGTGGTCGCGGCGATCCACGCCAACTTCAGCCACCGGTTGAGCGCGAATACGTTCGTGGTGGGCATTGCGCTCAATGTTTTCGTCTTGGGGATCACGAGCTTTCTCACGGAGACGGAAAAGAACCATCTCGACCCCCGCCAGGCGAAGACCTTGAAGATTCCCTTCTTCCACGACCTGGATATCGTCGGGAAGTCGATCTTCACGAACCGATGGCCCATCTATCTGCTCGTCATCGTGATCCCGCTGTCGTGGTGGATCGTCCAGCGCACCCGGTGGGGACTCGAGGTACGCGCCAGCGGCGAAGATCCCATCGCCGCCGACGTCACCGGCATCGACGTCAACAAGCGCCGCCGCCAGACCATGTACTACTGCGGCCTGATGTCCGGTCTCGGCGGCGCGTACTACGCCCTCGGCGAGGTGGGACAGTTCAACACGAACATGACCGCGGGACGTGGGTTCATCGTGAATGCCGCGGTGATCTTCGGCGGGTGGACGTTGTTCGGCACGATCGGGGGTTGCTTCCTCTTCGGAGCCGCCGACGCGCTGCGACTCGCACTCCCAGCGCTCGGCTACACGATCACGCCGCAGGTGTTGATCGCGGCACCATACGTGCTCGCCCTCCTGGCGATGCTGCTGTTCGCGAAGCGCGCGCGCAAGCCCGCCGCGCTCGCCCAGCCGTTCGAGCGAAGTAGCACCTAGATGAAGGCGGCCATGCACCGCAGTCACGGCGGGCTCGACGTGCTCGAGGTCGTCGAGGTACCCGACCCCGTGCCGGGGCCGGGCGACGTGTTGATCGCCGTCAAGGCGTCGGCGCTGAATCGTCTCGATGTCCTGCAACGCCAAGGCCCCGCCCTCCTTCCCGGGTTCGCGCTCCCCCACATCGCCGGCATGGACGTCGCCGGCGAGGTCGTGACCGTGGGACCCGACGTTCACGACGTCGAGGTCGGCGCGCGCGTGCTGGTGAACCCGGCAGTGCAGTGCGGCGTCTGCGAACTCTGCGGCGCCGGTCTCGACGGGTTCTGTCCTCAGGTGAAGGTGGTCGGGGGCAATCATCCGGGCGGGTACGCGGAGCTGGTGGCAGTCCCCGCGACGCACGTGCACCGCATCCCCGACGAGGTCTCGTACGACGAAGCCGCGACGATCCCGACGATCTACTCGACCGCCTGGCAGGGGCTCGTTGTCACGGCGAAGCTGCGGATCGGCGAGTGGGTGATGATCCACGCCGCGGCGAGTGGCGTGAGCACCGCCGCGATACAGCTGGCCAAGCGCATGGGCGCGCGGGTCATCGCGACCGCGGGTTCACAGCGCAAACTCGATGTCGCGCGCAAGCTCGGCGCCGACATCACCGTGAACAACCGCACCGACGACGTCGCCGCGGCCGCGCGGGTGGCGACCGGTGGCGAGGGTGTCGATCTCGTCTTCGACCACGTTGGACCGGCCTTGTTCCAGCAGTCGCTCTTCGCGTTGCGACGGCGCGGACGCCTCGCGTTCTGCGGTGCGACTACGGGCACGGAGGCGTCGTTCAACCTGCCGTACGCGTATCACTTCGGCATTTCGCTGCTCGGTGTCGAGCCGTATTCGTACGCTGACTTCGGTGAGATGCTCGCCTACTACTGGACTGCGGGGTTCGAGCCTGTGATCGACTCGGAGTTCCCACTCGAGGACGTACGCGCGGCGCAGCAGAAGATGGAAGCCGACGACGTCATCGGCAAGATCATCCTGCACCCGTCATGAGCGAGCGTCCGCGGCTCGGGTATCCCCCTCCGAGCGAGCGCAGCGAGCGAGGCAAGCAAGGAGGTGCCCTGCGCGAAGCGCAGCGAGCGGGGCCCAGCGGCCCGGCGGCGCAGCCGCCAGGAGCGGAATCATGACCACGGATGCAGGAACGGTGACGCCGGGCGCGATCTGGAGCGTCGTGTACGGCTACACGGCGTACTGGACAGTGGTCGCGGCCATTCGTCTCGGCATCTTCGACCGGCTCGCGGACGGACCGCTCACTCTCCCGGAACTGGGAACGGCGTGCGACGCGCCGCCCGACCGACTCGTCTCGGTCGCGGGCGCGCTCGTGGCCATCGGGCTGCTCGACGGCGACCAATCCGGATACCGGCTCACCGACAACGCGGCCGCGTTCCTCATCGCGGGCGGCGACCGGTACATGGGCGAGCTCGTCGTGCGGTCGCCGGGCCCGCCCGACAACTGGCCGGTGCTCGCCGAGACGCTGCGGGGCGCGTCCCCGCCGGTGTCGCTCGACCCCACCTCGTTCTTCGTCCCGCTGGTGCGCGCCACATTCCCGACGCAGTACGCGGTCGCGTGCCGCACCATCGACCTCATCGGGCCGGCCGACGTCCGGGCCGTGCTCGACGTCGGGACGGGCGCCGCGCCGTGGAGCGTCGCGTTGCTCCAAGCCCATCCCGACGCCACCGCAACGCTCAACGACCTTCCCGAGGTCCTGCCCGAGGCTGAGCGCATGGCGGCGGCACACCACGTCGCCGACCGCTGCCGTCTGCTCCCTGGCGATTATCACGCCACCGACCTCGGCAAAGACACATACGACACCGTGGTACTCGGCCACGTCGTGCGCACCGAAGGACCGGATCTTGCGCCCGTCTTGATCGCCCGAGCGGCGCGCGCCCTCCGCGTCGGGGGCACGCTCATCCTGTCGGACTACTTCGTCGACGACGACCAGCGCGGGCCGCTCCAGTCGTTGCTGCTCGGCGTCACCATGATCGCCAACACCGACGAAGGCACCACGTTCACCCACGCGCAGTACCACCGCTGGCTCGAGGACGCCGGCTGCTCCGATATCCAGCTCCTCGAGCCGCTCCCGTTCACGCACGTACTCGTAGCGCGCAAGCACTCTTCGAGCAACCGCAAGGAGGCACCATGACCATGACCCAAGCACCGCCGTCGTTGATGACCCACATCGCGCTGCCCGTACGCGACCTCGATGAGACGCTGGCGTTCTGGAACCGCTACACCACGCTCGAGAAGATCCACGAGCGGTACGAGGAGGAGACCGGGCTGCGCACCGCCTGGCTCGCCAACTCCCAGGACAAGACCACGGACGCCGCCCGGTTCGTGCTCGTCCTGATCTGTGGAAGCCTGCCCACGCAGATCACCGGGGGCATCAAAGAGGAGTACGGGTTCCTGCGCTCGATCAGCCACATCGGCATCTCGCTCAATTCGCGGGAGGAGGTCGACGCGATCGCCGAGATGGCGAAAGAGGACGGGACGCTGGTGCTCGGACCTCGGTACATGAACCCGGTCGTCGGCTACATCTGTCTCGTTCGGGACCCCGACGGCAATCAGGTCGAGTTCTCGGTCGAGCAAGTGCTCGGGTAAGGACGAGGAGGCAGCGGCATGCCCGAGTCCGTGGACACCCTGATCCAGAACGCGCTGGTCGTCACCATGAATCCCGCGCGCGAAGTCATCGCCGACGGCGCGGTCGTGATCCGCGGCAGCGAGATCGTCGCCGTGGGCAAGACCGCCGACGTCACGCGGTCTCACGAAGCGCTCGACGTGATCGACGGGCGGCGATTCGTCGTCACGCCTGGCATGGTCAACACGCACATCCACATCACCGGCGAGCCGTTGACGCGCGGCTACGTCCCCGAGAACACGACGTTCGAAGAAAACGTCTTCCAGTGGCTGTGCCCGCTGTACGCGGCCCACACGGAAGACGACGAACGGCTGTCCGCGCAGCTGGCGGCAGCCGAGATGCTGAAATCCGGCACGACCGCGTTCCTCGAAGCCGGCACGGTCCGGTTCGTCGACGCCCTGGTCGACGGTCTCGTCGAGATCGGCATCCGCGGGCGTGTCGGTCGATGGGTCTGGGACCTTCCGCCGGAGCCGGACGTCTACCGCCAGACGACCGACGAAGCCGTCGCCAACCTCGAGAAGACGATTCGCGACCACGCGTCGGTCGCCGACGGCCGCATCCAGGCCTGGTCGATGGTGATCGGGCACACCACGTGCAGTGACGAGCTCTGGCGCGCCGCCAAGGAGACCGCGGATCGCCACCATACGGGTCTCAACTTCCACATGTCGCCGGCCGCGATGGATCCCGAAGGGTTCCTCGCGCAGTTCAACCAGCGGCCGGCCGAGCACCTCGAGGAGCTCGGCGTGCTCGGCGGCAACGTCGTGCTCGTCCACTGCGTGCACGTCGACGACAACGAGATCAAGCTGCTGGCCAAGCATCGGTGCAGCGTGGCGCACTGCCCCACGACTGCGCTCAAGGTCG
>Ga0066709_100005501_pt1 | contig 10447 bp, 6 predicted proteins | sample GraSoiAngelo_158_FD_79665 | JGI IMG/M metagenome (GOLD analysis project Ga0066709, IMG submission 79665) | Grasslands soil microbial communities from the Angelo Coastal Reserve, California, USA - 14_1009_16_30cm | ecosystem: Environmental > Terrestrial > Soil > Grasslands | place: USA... | reverse complement strand
TTTTTGGTGGTGAGATGCGATCGCTGGGATACCAACTTGCCCTTCTGGCGGAGCAGGACCGGCACGTCCGGGATCTGCCTCGGCGGGAACTGGAGCGTGCGCTGGTGGAAGTGACAGCATGCCTGCCCGTGTATCGTACTTACACGCGAACCCCCCAGGTGACCTCTAGCGACCGGCGATGTCTCAAGCGCGCCCTCGCCGAAGCTAGAATGCGGAATCTCTCCGTAAGCACGCAGGTATTTGACTTCCTCGAGAGCGTACTGCTGCTCGAGAGCCCTTCTTACCTGGCCGAGGAACAGCGCCGGGCGAGGCTCCGCTTCGTGATGCGTTGGCAGCAGTTTACCGGGCCGATCATGGCGAAGGGCGTGGAAGACACCGCGCTCTACGTTTACAACCGTCTCGTATCTCTCAACGAAGTGGGAGGCGATCCGGGCGCGTTTGGGCTCTCTATCGAGGCCTTCCACGATCGTATGGCCGCGAGGCAAAGCCGCTGGCCATACACCATGAATACAACTTCAACCCACGATACGAAGCGAGGCGAGGACGTTCGGGCCAGGATCAACGTCCTCTCTGAAATCCCGCAGGAATGGAAGCGTAAACTGGATCTGTGGAGTTGCTGGAACCGGCCGCACCTGAGAGTCATTGAGGGAGTGTCTGTCCCCGATCGCAGCGAGGAATATCTGCTGTACCAGACGCTCGTAGGGGCATGGCCCTTTCGCAGCAAAGAAGTCCCGGAGTTCCGGAGGCGCCTCGAGGCCTACGCCGTGAAGGCTGCGCGTGAGGCCAAAGTGCACACCCGCTGGACCCGCCCTGAGGTCAAGCGCGAAAAAGCTCTGGCGAAGTTTATTGCATCGATCCTCGAGCCGTCGACTCGCTTCATGAGCGACTTCCTGCCTTTCCAGAAAAGGATCGCGTTCTACGGCGCACTCAACGGCCTTGGACAAGTGCTGCTGAAAGCCTTGGCTCCCGGAATTCCGGACTTTTACCAGGGCTCCGAACTCTGGGACCTCAGCCTCGTCGATCCGGACAACCGCCGTCAGGTGGACTTCAGGAATCGAATCGCGTCACGGCAAAAGATCGAATCCCGGCCACGCCAGGAAGGCTTGGGAGAGATGCTTGAACACTGGGAAGACGGGCGCATAAAGCTCTTTCTGGTGCTCAAGTCACTGTCCCTCCGGCAGAGCAACCGGGAATTGTTCCTCGAAGGTAATTACCTGCCGCTCCAGGCCAGCGGCAACGAGAGCCGGCATATCTGTGGCTTTGCTCGCCACAAAGGGGCGGGATGGGTGGTGGTGGTCGTTCCCCGTTTCCTGACCGCGCTCGTCGACCCAGGCGACTTTCCTCTTCGGGAGAAAGTCTGGGGAAGCAGCATGCTGCGCCTGCCGAAAGAGGCTCCCGGAGAGTGGCTGAACGTGCTGACGGGAGAAACCCTGGACGCGCGTCGCTAGAGCGGCGCGCGAAGCCTTCCTTTGGCGGAGGTATTCAAAGCTTTCCCGGTTGCTCTGTTGGCAGCAGGCCGAGCCCAAGACTCATTCGCCTGATCCTCATCGACAAATACGGGCGTTTTATGGCAGCTTCTTCCCCTGCGGTCCAGCCAGATTTCGACCTAGCGCTCTCACAGCGGAGAAATCTCGTCCTCCTCTTCCTTTTTGTCTTCGGGAAACCGGCGTTCCAGGATACGCCGCGCCACCTCGCGTCCTCCAAGTCCGAAAGCGATGGCCAGGCCAACCATGATGGCCCCGAAGGAAATCGAAAAGGCGATCAGGACCACGTGATACCCCACCCCCATCTGATCGAGAGCCATGGTTACGGCCATAATGAGAATCAGAAACTGTACGATGTTACTCAGTAGTCGAGGCGAGGGATGATTGGCGTTTACGGCGGCCAGCAGTGTGGCGCGCCCAAAGAAGTTGGCGACGACGAGTCCCAGGAAGAAAACGATCAGACCCACGAAAAACTGCGGAAGGAACAAGAAGAACTTAGCGATCAGCTCCTGGAGAGCCACCACGCCCAACGCAGTCGCCCCCAGGAAAATAAAGGCGATACCAATGCCCCAGAAGGTCAGCCGGCTGAGCAGTTCATCGGGCGGCGGCAACGAAGCTTTAGTCAAGACCGTGGAGAGATTGGTGGTTTGAAAAAGCTGGTTGAACTTTACCAGGGCCAGGGCCCGTCGCAGGACGAATTTGAGAAGCAGGGCAATGACCCATCCCACGGCGATGATGATCAGCATGGCAAGCATCCGCGGCAGGAATCCCACCAGGATGTGCAGGAATTCCAGCAGCGTGTGGCGCACCGTACCGACGATGTACTCCCCCATGGTCACCTCACTTCTTGGTTGTCCAAGTCTCAATCAGATGCGGTTTCAGGCTTTGGTACTGGGCACCGAGCGCCTCCAACTTCTTCTCGATCTGCTCCGCATCCGCCCGGTAGTTTTCCAGCACAAAGGAGCCTATCCGGCCCCGGTAGAGCGGTACCAGAGCCTGAAGCAAGTGGTCTCGATTGATCACTGAACGATGATAGGAGGAAGCGAATTCGTAAACCGTCTTCGCCCAGAGATCGTCCGTAAAGCGGAATTCCCGATCACTGAGCTGGCCGATGCTCCGAATCTGCTGAAGCGTCGCCGGAGTAACAATCGATTCCAGAATGGAGCCCAGTTCGTTGACGCCGACGCGAAACATCTGCAGCATCCGCTGTCGGTTAATTCGGATTGGTTCGAGCGCGACGCTGTATTCGAAACCGAATACCGGGGCAGGCTGGCCGTCGCTGTGTGCAGGCCAAAAAGATTCGTGGGCTTCCAGGCAGCGGAACAGGTCACCGACCACGTGCTGGATGGTCTGCACCAGATCCTCGGAAGACTTGGCGACGTGGATCCTGGGTCCTAGGAACGACTGGCACACTCGAAATCCGCCCACAATGGCGGCTGTGGTCATCCAGAGACCCATACTCGACTCGCCGAAGTCCTTAGGCCAGACTCCCGGCGCCACGTAGTGGCAGGCCAGCTGCCCCGAAAATCCGAACTCTGCCCCAACCGGCTCACGAATGTTGCGCCCATAGACCGCGCAGATCATGGGAGAGAGCACATTCTTAACCAGAAGACCATCAAATTTGTGGCGGTGGTAGATGGGCGTTACAAGGTCGAACTTCTCCTTGTAGACGGGGCGCACCAATCCCTCGACCCACTCGGGCGTGATGCTCTCGAGATCGGGAGAGACCAGGGCGCAAGCCTTGGCTCGCAAGAGGTCAGCAGCCGCAAGGATGATCCGCAGCGCGGTCTTCCCATCTTGCTCCCGCACGTACGAGGTGGAGATGCGGTGCATGGTGCGCAAAGGAGAAGAGGTAAGCAGCGTCTGAAAATCCTGGATCGATGCGTTCTTCACGACCTCAGTGGTGCCGTCGGTGGAGCCGCCATCGGGATTGATCAGCACACTGCGCTGCCGGGGAAAGTACTTCACCAGCCCCACTTGAAGAGCGTTGAGCACCCGTCCGATGGTCTCGCGGTTATTGAAGGTGGGCACGCCGACTACAATGTCCACCTCGCCCACAGCGATCAGTTGACGCACGAATTCATCTGAAAGAAAGTTCTCGTCGGCCAATGTGGCTCCCTTCTGGCCGCAACCTCTTACTGGTCAGGCGCTTCGCACCTGGTATCGTGTCCCTTGCTCGACGTCATCACCCGGCCCGCGCCCGGCGCCTGTTTATCAAAAACCCTGCGGCTGGCTTGCCTGGAAACCTGACTGGCAGCCTGGTGCCTGTGCCGTGGATTCTTTTCTGGACAAAGCACCGACAACCTATTCCTGGCGCTCTTCTCGCTCAGAAGCGGCGCAGCCGAAACCAATAAAACTGATAAGGGGCCAAGGTCAACAGATAAGGCAGAGACCCTACTCGGGGAAACAGGTTTCCCCCAAACATCTCAACCGGAATCGCTCCCTGAAATCGGCTCAGGTCGAGTTCGACCGCGTGAGCTGCGCTCGAGAGATTGTTGACCACCAGCACTACCTCGCGCTCGAACTGACGCACGTAGGCCAACACGCGGTGATTCGCCGGTTTCAAGAATTCAATCGACCCTCGGCCGAAGACTTTCATCGATTTGCGGACTCGAATGATCCGCTTCATCCACGAGAGCAACGAGTGCTCAGACCGCCTTTGCGATTCCACGTTAACGGTCTGATAGCCGTAGACCGGATTGGCAATCGTTGGTAAATAGAGCCGTTCCGGGTCTGCACTGGAGAAGCCGGCATTCCAGTCTCCGTTCCATTGCATGGGGGTCCGCACGCCATTTCGGTCGCCGAGGTAAACGTTGTCTCCCATGCCGATCTCGTCCCCATAATAAATAATAGGACTGCCAGGCAGGGAGAGCAGCATAGCATGCATCAGCTCCACCCGCCTGCGGTCGTTTTCCACGAGGGGAGCAAGCCGGCGCCGGATTCCGAGATTCAAGCGAGCCGTCTTGTCGAGGGCGTACTCGTCATACATGTAGTCCCGCTCTTCCTCCGTAACCATTTCCAGTGTCAGCTCGTCGTGGTTCCGCAGAAAAAGGCCCCACTGGCTCGCGGCGGGAATATCCGGCGTTTTCTCCAGGATATCGATCATGGGCTTACGGTCCTCCAGCTTCAAGGCCATGAACATTCGCGGCATCAGCGGAAAGTGGAAAGCCATATGAAACTCGTCACCCTCGCCGAAATAGGCGCGCACGTCAGAAGGCCATTGATTGGCTTCCGCCAGGAGGAGGCTACTGGGGTAGGTTTCATCAAGCCGGCGGCGCAGGAACTTTACGATCTCGTGTGTCTCGGGGAGGTTTTCACACGAAGTGGCTTCCCGCTCGATGAGATAAGGCACCGCATCCACGCGGAATCCGTCCACGCCGATATCCCGCCAGAACTTCATGACGTTCCAGACCTCTTCGCGCACAGCGGGGTTGTCGAAATTGAGGTCAGGCTGGTGGCTGAAGAAGCGGTGCCAGTAATACTGCTTCGAAATGGGGTCCCAAGCCCAGTTGGAAAGTTCCGTATCCGTGAAGATAATGCGAGCGCCGCGGTAACGGTCGTCCGTATCGCTCCACACGTACCAGTCGCGCCGCGGATTGTCGCGCGACCGTCGCGCCTCCTGAAACCAAGGATGCTGGTCGGAGGTGTGATTGATCACCAGTTCCGTTACCACTCGCATGCGGCGCCGGTGAGCTTCTGTCAGAAAGACCTTCAGGTCGTCAAGATTGCCGTAAGACGAATGAATGCCCGTATAGTCCGCTATGTCGTAACCGTCGTCCTTGAGAGGAGAGGGATAAAAAGGAAGCAGCCAGACGGTGTTGACGCCCAGGTCCTGCAAGTAATCCAGCTTCTGAAGGATGCCGGGGAAATCGCCGATCCCGTCTCCGTTGGCATCATAGAATGCCCGCACGTGCACCTCGTAGAAGATCGCGTCCTTGTACCACAGAGGGTCGTCGTCGAGATGGGAATCCTGTCGTTGAGGAGGCATGGACCAGTCAGTTTTCAGGTGTCAGCAGTTTCCCGGCTCAACGGCTGACGATCATCACAAGGTTCTTACGGATTCGGACGGCAGCCGCCAAAGCTGGTACACGAATGCCACCAGGTCAGGGCGGACGCCTGAATCTGAGGTCCAAGAAGGCCCTCCGGTAGCCCACTGCGTATAACCTTTTGACGACCCTCTTATGGAATAGATATGAGAGCATCCAAGCCCCAACGCCTGGGAGGCTTAGCGTGAACCGGCGAAAACGTTCCACAAAACAAGTTATTTTACCTTTGCACGTGCGTCAACAGTAGTTCAGGTCCTATCTTGATGTGCCGTTTGCCGGCTCCGGTCGCCCCCTCCCCGCTGCCCAGAACCACAGGGTCCCGGAGGCAAGTCGACAGCAGCGGAATTAGTACATTACCGTAGTTCTGCGCCAGGCGATTAACAGCGGCCCGAGCGATTCACGATTCTGCTTCCCTCCCAATCCAAATCCCATCCCATTGATGGATTTGTTCGGGACGAACTTCTGTCCTCGACCAGTATGAGGCCCTGATCGCCGAGAGGCCCCGGCACATTACACAAATGATCTCTTCTCCATGCGTGTACGCGCGTCGTCAAGGCTCTAAGCGCGTTGGCGTCAATGGTTGATCCTTTTTCTTGGAAGCCCTTCTCTAGGGTAGCGTGCGTCCTGAACTCGGGCAGACGCGACAAGGCGGGAATAAGGCCTCTTCATTTCAGCGTCAGAATCCGGACGTCGCCTTCACAGCGCAGCATATTTGCGCGAACGTGGCAGGACGGTTTGGGCACCGGCGGTTCCGCGTTGAGGACGACAGCGCCCAACAACCGTCTCCACTAGATTGCGCGTTTCGCAGGAACCGGCTCCGTTTTACACCTGTCGGGGCTCGGAGACCGCCGCGAGGCTGGTTTCGGTGCAAAGACTCTTGCAGACCTCGAAGTAGTCACGGCACATTCAAGGCACGTGGAAACTGCGGTGTCCAGAATACTATCTGAGGATTGAACAATATAGTGACGTTGTCGTGTAGCGCCGCCATCTTGCCGGCTCCCCAAAAAAACCGCCGCGACGCGCCACGAGGACGGCATGTCACCATAATTATGCAGCCTTTAGTAGGTCAAAATCATACAAAAGCAGTCACCGGCTTCACGGCGCTTTGGTTCCTGGAGTTATTTTTCCGCGGCACTGGCCTTGACAGTTTCGGTGACTACGGCAGGGGCGCCCGAAACGCGCGCCGGCGTCCAGCCCTCAACCGCAACGCCGCCGCTGATCATGGTTCGGAACGGTTCTCCAAAAAACATGTAGGGGTGGATTCGTTCAGGCGCGCTTGCCCGGTCAAGCTGCTTGCGCAACTCGACAGGTATCGTGAACTCGATCGAGGCAAGATTGTCCTCGAGCTGCGACAGTTTGGTCGCGCCGATGATACTCGTGGTTACACCGGGTTGAGTGGCTACCCAGTTCAGGGCCACTTGCGCCGGCCCCTTCTTGAGCTGTTTCGCGACGCTGAGAAGTACGTCGAGGATTCGCCAGTTGCGCTCTGTGAATTTTTCGAAAACAGGGTTTCCCGTTCCCTTCGTCTTCTCCAGCCGGCCCTCTCCGCGTCCGCCATTCCCGTCGCGCTGATACTTGCCGCTCAGAAAACCACCCGCCAGGGGGCTCCAGGGGCAGACGGCAAGTCCAAGCTCCTGCGCGGCCGGAACGTGTTCGCGCTCGATGTTGCGCTCGACCAGCGAATACTCGAGCTGCAGAGCCACTAGAGGCTCCTTGCCCTGCTGCTCGGCGAGAGTCTGGGCGCGCGCCGCGTACCAGGCCGGAGTATCCGAGAAACCATAATGCCGGATCTTCCCTTCGCGTACGAGGTCGTTCAGGGTGGATACCACTTCCTCTACCGGGGTCACGGTATCCCAGGCATGCAGCCAGTAAAGATCCACATAGTCGGTCCGGAGACGCCGCAGAGAGCCTTCCAAAGCGCGGTAGATATTCTTGCGGCCGTTGCCGCCCGCGTTGGCATTGCCCGGATCGGTGTTAAAGGTGAACTTCGTGGCAATCACCACACGGTCGCGCAAGCTGCGCTCGCTGACAAATTTCCCCAGCATCTCTTCGCTCTTCCCGTTGGTGTATCCATCCGCCGTGTCCAGGAAATTGCCGCCCAGCTCAATGTAGCGATCGAAAATGCCGCGCGAGACGTCCTCCTGCACTCCCCAGCCCCACTCGGTTCCGAAGGTCATTGTGCCGAGGCAAAGCGGGCTCACGCGCAGCCCGGAGCGTCCCAGTGTGACGTATTCTTTCAAGCTCATGTGAATCCCTCCAGTTCACTCCTTGGATGCTAACGGCCCTTCCGTAGGTCCCGGGTGGTAGCTGATTACCCATATCGCCGCCCGGCCCGCCGCGCTGCGACGGGCGAAATCTCTGAGGGCCCAAGCCATGCATTGCGGCGTAGTCCGAACCAACCAAGCTCCAGTCGCTTGATTCTGCCAACCAGCTGTTGTATGATCCGCCTCCCCGAGCGTGGAAAGCCCGCTGTACTTCAGAAGATCTAACCTGTGAGAAAGAGGTTCGCCATGAAAAAACCATTCTCAGCCGTCGCGGTATTGCTCTTTGCCGTGGCAGTAACGCGGGCGCAGGCGCCTGGCCCAAGCCCGCAGCCGGGACAAGTAGTAGTGCCGGACTCGAACCGGGAACGGCCTGAGCAGATCGGCCACGGCGCTCACACCAACCATCTGATCTTCAAGCCCAGCAAGGGCAAGCCGGGCGGCAGTCCCCAGGGAGAAACTCCGCAGTCACTCCGCCCCGTCTACAATCTATCTGTCACAGGGGGCAACGGGATCATCGCTATCGTCGACCCCTATCACTACGCCACCGCGCAGAATGATTTCGATACATTCTCGAGGCAGTTCGGCCTGCCAGCCTCGACGGACACCGTCTGCAACGGCAGCCAGCCGTGCTTCCGCATGGTCTACGCCACGGGCAGCAAGCCCCACAAGAACTGCGGCTGGAATCAGGAAGCGGCGCTCGATATTGAGTGGGCGCACGCCATGGCCCCGCGTGCCCAGATCGTTCTGGTCGAAGCAGCCAGCAACCGTTTGACGGATCTGTTCCAGGCAGTCGATGTTGCGACCCGCATCATACAGTCCGACAGCAACATGGGCGCGGGCGAGGTGTCGATGAGCTGGAGCAGCAGCGAATTCTCCACGGAAGCGCAATTCGATTCGCACTTCATGAACACGCGCGTGCGCGTGGTTTACGTTGGCGCAAGCGGTGATAGAGGCGGAGTGAACGGCTACCCGAGCGTGTCGCCCGACGTGGTGTCAGCCGGCGGCACCACGGTCAATCGCGACAGCGCGGGAAATTTCTTGAGTGAGACGGCGTGGAGCGGAAGCGGCGGAGGCCCGAGCAGCTACGAGTCCCGGCCTTCGTACCAGAACGCCATTGTGGCGATTGTAGGCAGTCAACGCGGCGCGCCGGATTTCTCTTTTGACTCCGACCCGGCCTCCGGTGTTTCCGTTTACGACAGCACTCGCTGCAGCGGCGGAAGCGGCTGGCTGGTTTTCGGCGGAACCAGCGTGGCAGCGCCGTCGCTTGCGGGGATTGTAAACTTGTCTAGCCACTTCTACGGGAACTCCGGTATCGAACTCAGCACAATTTACAGCAATCTTGGCAACTCCAGCGATTTCCGCGACATCACCTCAGGTGATGCTGGCAGCTTCAGCGCGGGCCCAGGCTGGGACTTCGTGACGGGCGTCGGGAGTAATCAGGGGACCAGCGGGAAATAGCAGTTTGGCGGCTGAGAGCGCCCTTGATGCCTGCTGCCCCTTTGACGAGTTTCGATCGAGGCAACAGGACGCGCTGTTGCTGCCGGCCGATTCTCACCGCGCTACGACAAACCCGGAACAATGCGCCCCATGCATCAAGAAGAATGCCTGGGCTCGTTGCCCTTCTTCCACTTGATGTTGCATCCGACGCTAGCCTTTTGTTCCGGATTTACGGGACGTCCCTCGATGACAGCATCCAATGCGGCACGCAGATCGCGTCCCGTCACCGGTTGACCGTTGCCCGGCCGGCTCTCGTCCAGCTGACCGCGATAGACCAGAGACCGGTCTTGATCGAACAAGAAGAAGTCAGGTGTGCAGGCAGCAGCGTAGCTCTTGGCGACTTCCTGCGTCTCGTCATAGCAAAAAGGAAAATTGAATCCTTCCTCTGCGGCCATCTGCCTCAGCTGTTCGGGCGCGTCATCTGGAAACGTCTCGGCATCGTTTGAGCTGATCGCGAGAATGCCTACCTTTTTGGACGAATATTCACGGCCCAGCCGCGCCAACTCCCTTTTCACGTGCCGGGCGTAAGGGCAGAGCCGGCAGATGAACATTACAAGGAGCGTCTTCTTGTCGTAGAAGCTATCGAGCGTCATCGTTTGTCCGGACACCACGTCCAGCAAGTGGAAATCCGGTGCTTTAGTGCCCAGCTCCAACATGGTCGAAGCGGTAGCAGCCATATCAACTCCTTCTCTGGAAAACTGATTCAGCATTATAGATGACGGACTGCGGCTGGGGGTTCTAAGCATTGTTGCTGCTTGGGAGCCTGGAGAACGAAGGGCCTAGGTTTCGTTTAACGGGGCACAGGTCCTCTTGGCGGCGCCAGCGAAACGCGCAGTCGCCCACACTCACAAAGACGTGCCGTGGCCGGCAACCTTCACCGCCGCAGGCGGACGCTGTCGGTGATCTTGAAGTTGGCTTGGACACCCCGAGTATCCTCAGCCGGCTGGCCCCCGCCGATGAAAACCGCGTACGCGCCCGGCTTCACCTCGGTCTCGCCCTTCTCCGTTGCTTGGCTTAATTCACGCGGCCCGAGCTCGAATCTGAGATGCCTGGTTTCATCCGGGAGCAGCCGCACCCGCGTGAATCCCTTAAGGGCGCGTAGAGGCGCGGCAGGAGCGGAGGGATACTCGAGGTAGACCTCGGCCACCTCATCACC
>Ga0066709_100005500_pt1 | contig 10447 bp, 8 predicted proteins | sample GraSoiAngelo_158_FD_79665 | JGI IMG/M metagenome (GOLD analysis project Ga0066709, IMG submission 79665) | Grasslands soil microbial communities from the Angelo Coastal Reserve, California, USA - 14_1009_16_30cm | ecosystem: Environmental > Terrestrial > Soil > Grasslands | place: USA... | reverse complement strand
GTTCTCTGCCATCTTGGCGAGATTCTTCGAAGCCTTACGCAGCAGCTCGGCCATCTCCTGGCGAGTGGCGGGCCTCACCTTGTTTTCCACGAAGTCCACAAGCTTTTTCACTTCGCGATCAACCGCCTTTCCGGCTTCTTCAAATTTCATAGCGCCCCCTCCGTCGTGTAAGAATTGGAGTATGAAGTATGAAGTATCAAGTATGAAGTATCAAACGCTCGGCTGTAAAGGTGGCGCCGATAGCGGCCAGACGGTGGGAACCGCAAAGTTGACTTGACCCTAATGCCTTGAAGTTAGGCATTTGTGGTCTGGGCGCCCGGATTCGAACCGGGAACCTCTTGCGCCCAAGGCAAAGCTACCCCTATTGCGCGCCAGAAACTCGGTCAGAAACCCGCGAGTAAATTTAATACGATGAGCTGATAGTAGAAATAAGCGTGAGCACCGCAGTCCCAATCGTGGCTGGAGGCCATTCACCTCTAAACCGGGAGCTAAGTTTCAAAAAAGCTATTGACTTGGCCCTTAATTCAGTGATATTTGAACGATGCCGTTCTTCTGTCGCGTCCGTTTTTCGGTGCTGATAGAACGCCGCTGCGGTGCCAAAACGTCACGACACCCTTGCAGATATCAGTACGGGAGGGAGCGGTTCTGGCGAGGTGTGGGCCAGAGGGCGGAGCTATGCCCGGTGTCGTCGAACGCGCGAGCTTGTTGGAGGCTGCGCTTCCTCCAGAAGGTCTACAACGAAAAGCGGCTCCACTCGGCGCTGGGCTACTTGCCACCACCGGCCGAGTTCGAGCGCGGCGTGCTGGCTGAGTTAAGGTGACACAGTATCCGCGATGTGAGACTCTTGGTAGATGCTCCACTGGTTCGTCTCGTCCGGTCTAAGCCACGACGCCTCCATTGCCCCTCGAATGCTCGCCCTGGATGGATTCGGGCGACGACGTGAAGGATTGCCGAGCTCAATCAACGGTCTGAACGCGCCTTGGGTTAGGCCGCGGGAAAGAGTCTCGGATCAACACTTGGGCGCCCGGATCCCTCGCTGAACTACATTATGCGCTGAACCGCAAGCCGTACGAGGAATCCCCAGGGGCAACAGTTGACCGTATCAACCGTTGGGCCTGAAGTTGGCACTTTGGAAACCAGGAGAGCGCTGCCGTGAGAGAAGAATTCGGGAAGTCAGGCACCTTGGTGGGACGAGCGATCAATGACTCACCGGAGCCGATTCACCCCATCATCAGCATCACTTCGGCCGGGGAGTTCGAACGCCCCTCCGTCCTTCGCGCCATTGCCGTCCTGCGCAAGCGCTGGTGGGAAGTCCTTTCGGTGGCGATGGTTGTCCTGATCAGCGTCACCATCTACACGTTCAAAGCGGAGCGAGTCTATCAGGCGACCGCCCGGCTGGACATCGAAGCTGAAACACCAATGAATCTATCGGCTGAGAGTCTCTACCGCAACGAATCCACACCGGCCGACGAGACGTTTCTGTTGACGCAGACCCAGGTGTTGCGGAGTGACAACTTGGCCTGGGAAACGATTCAGCAACTGAAACTTGCGGATGACCCAAGTTTTACCAAAGGCCCCCAAAAGCAACGGAAGGAGTCGATAGACTCTGCCGATGTTCGCGGACGTTTGGTGAAACTGTTCGATAGCTATCTGGGCGTCAATTTACACCGCAACACACATATCGTCGAAGTAAGCTTCGAGAGTACCGATCGGGACTTGGCCGCGCGCGTCGTAAACGCTCTGATTAACAACTACATTGAATACAACTTCCATACGAAGTACGACGCCACGCGCCAAGCCAGTGGCTGGATGGAGCAGCAACTCGATGAGCTCAAAGCCAAAGTTGAAAAATCACAAGAGGCGCTGGTGAACTATGAGCGGGCAAACTCCATCGTGAATGTCAATGATAAGCAGAGTGTGGCCGAGCAGCGGCTCTCGGAGCTGTCGTCGGACTTGACGAGGGCTCAGAGCGATCGGGCCGAGAAAGAGTCTCTCCATCAACTCGTGAAGAGCAATGAGGCGCAGATCGCATTGCTGGCGCAGGACCACCTCTTGGAGACTTTGGAGCAGAAAGTGGCCGACGTGAAGACCGAATACATCGATGCACGAACCACGTACGGCCCCAATTTTCCTAAGGTTGTGCGATTACAGCAGCAAATTGACGAGGTTCAGTTGTTGATCCAGCAAGAACGACATCGGGTGGTCGAACGCATCCAAAGAGACTATGAGGCCGCGGTTGAGCGCGAGAAGCTCCTCGAGGCAACCGTTGCGCAGCAGAAGTTTGAAGTCGGCAAACTCAACCAACTCTTGATTCAACACAACATCCTCAAGAGGGATTCTGACACCAACCAACAGCTTTACGACAACTTGCTGCAGCGCCTCAAAGATGCCACCGTGACCGCGGGTCTCCGCGCGACGAACATCCATGTGGTGGACAAGGCCGTTCCTCCGGCCACTCCGGTTCGTCCTAAGAAGGCCCTCAACGTGGCCTTAGGTTTGCTGGCAGGCATAATTCTCGGGACTGCGTTCGCTTTCCTGGAAGAGCAGCTCGAGCAGAAGACGGTGAAGACAATGGAGGATGTCCAGAGACTGGTGGGTCTTCCCTCCCTAGGTCTTATTCCGCTCTGGGCGCCCAACCACAATGGTCGTCAGTACGGCTTGCGGCGGAAGAAGAACTCGGAGTTACCAGCTTCGAACGGTCAGACTGGGTTAGCGGCTCTGGAGCACCCGGCCTCATCCGTTGCCGAATCGTATCGCGCGCTCCGAACCTCGATCATGTTCTCGACCTCTCCGAAACCTCCGCAGGTCGTCCTGGTAACGAGCGGCCACCCCAAGGAGGGCAAGACGGCCACCGCGGTCAACCTTGCCTCGTTGATGGCCCAAACGGGATCACGGGTGTTGCTCGTGGACTGCGACTTGCGAATCCCTGGGGCCTCGAAGCTGATGGGCATCAGCAACAGCAAGGGTCTTAGCGGAATCCTGACGGGCGCCTATAGTGTCGATGAAGCGTTGCAAGAGGTCAAAGGGCAGCCGGGTCTGTGGGCGCTGCCCTCCGGACCACCCCCTCCCAACCCTGCCGAGCTTTTGTCCTCGCCGGAAATGCAGTCGGTGATGCAAAATCTGAGGCAACGATTCGATCATCTCGTCATCGATTCTCCGCCTCTGCTCCTGGTGACCGACGCGGCTGTTTTGTCGCCTGTGGTCGACGGGGTAATGTTGGTCGTGTCGAGCGGGTCGACGCCACCTGCGGTACTGATTCGTGCCCAGCAAATCCTCCATAGTACCGGGGCGCGGATATTGGGGGTCCTAGTTAACAAGGCGGACCTCCGCCGAGGAGGCGGTTACGGATACGGTTATAATTACTATAACGGATATTACTATTCGGATTATAACTCTTACTCTCTCCGGCCTCCAGAGTGATCCTGAAGCTGTGGGCTGACCCTGCCAGAGGGGGCGTGACCTCCCCAGGTTGCTGTCCCTTCTGCTGGGATTTGTTGGGGTTACGTCCCAGACAGAGCCGAACGCTCAGGCGTGACATTTCGTGACATTTGAAGATCGCGCTTTTCGGTGGAACGGGATGCAATGGCTTGCCCCGCACGCGGGCGATGTTCCGCTTCGCTCTCGGGCGGTTTCGGGAGCCTTCCTCCTGGCTGTGATTTCGGTCGTCTGCGTCACGGGGTTCGAGACTGTACGCTTAGCGATTGTTTCGCATCTCGCGGACACGTGGGACGTGGGCCGGCTTCAGCGAGCTTTGGCCTTGGATGCCGGGAATCCTAAGATCGCTAGACGTCTCGGCTTGGCATATTTCTACTCTATGGAGTCGGTCGACACCTCCCGAGGTCTTGACTACCTGCGCCAGGCGGCAGAGTTGAGCGAGTACGGGGCGCCTTACTGGGCCGATTACGGGCGATCGTGCGACTCAGTCGCGAATCTTGAATGTGCCGGCCAGGCCCTCGAGCGGGCCGTGCAACTGGGTCCAACAACCCCCCGTTATCACTGGCTGCTAGCCAACCATTACATTCAAAGCGATCAGCCGGACAAGGCTGCGGAGGAGTTTGCGACTTTGCTACGGCTCGACCCCGATGAGTACGCGCAAAAAACCTTCAGGGTTTGCCTCAAGGCCTTCGATAATCCTGATCAAATCTTCCGAAAAGTTCTGACGGATAAGGCGACGCCGGATCTTAAACTAATGTACGCCGAGTTCCTGTGTGATACCGGAAGAGCGGACTCTGCTGGCCAGATTTGGCGCGACATCACAGCCAAGCCGGCTGTCTTCGCATTTTCACTCGCCGCTCCCTACCTCGTGCGGCTTTTCAACCTGCAACACTACGAAGCAGCGGAAAAGGTGTGGCGGGATATGGAACGACTGGGAGTAGTCCGAAGATCGGCGGATGAAGACCGGAGAAACTTGATCTTCAACGGTGGATTCGAGCAGCCGCCGCTTAATGCGGGTTTCGACTGGATCTACAGGGACCTTCCTTACCTGGTGGTCGATTTCGCTGACTCGCACGCCTGTCAAGGCAGGCGCTGTCTGCGCCTCGATTTTACAGTTCCTCGCAACGAAGAATATCAACCGGTCTACACGTTTGCCCCAGTCGAGCCGGGGCGGTCCTATGGTCTCCAGTTCTACGCCCGGTCGGAAAACGTCGAGTCGGATAGCGGACCGCGGCTCCGAGTAATCGATCCGATGTGCCGGTCATGTCTTGACGTCGCGAGCGAGATGACGGTGGGAACGACGCCCTGGCATCCTCTGGGCCTCACCTTCACTGCGGGCCCCCAGACGAAGGTCGTTCAAGTCGTTTTGTGGCGGCCACGCGGTCGTAGTTTCCCAACTGAAATCAGCGGCACCTTTTGGCTGGATGCGGTGTCGCTGCAGGTCGTGGCGCCGAGTTCGGCCCCGGAGAACAAATGACATCGCAGCCCCTCGAATTCGCATTGACCGAACCTGTGGTGAATGCCACACCACAGCCGCTTCGCACGGAGACAGAAGCCGCACGGATCAACTTTTCCTTAGCCCGATCCGTTCTGCTGGCTGCCCTCCTCATTGGTCCGTTGGCTTTCGGCGCCGTGGAAGCGTGGTCATGGTCTTGCCTGATTCTCGCTTCACTGTTGGCGCTGCTCTTTTGGGCCGTCGGCTGCGTGCGGATGGGCTCGATCAGGCTCGTTTGGTCCCCGCTCTACTTGCCCCTGGGCATGTTCCTGTTGCTGGCAATCTACCAGTATTTCGGCCACAGCACCTTGGCCCCCAGCGAGACCAGGGAGTGCCTGCTGAAGCTGGCGGCAGATGCCCTGGTTTTTTTCCTGGTTCTGCAGTTGGCGGAGACCACTCCCAACCGGCAATGGAGAGGATTTGGACTGGGCGTTTGCGTCTACGCCCTCGGAATGGCGCTGTTCGCGGTGCTGCAGTTCTTTTCGAGCCGTGACGAGGTTTACTGGTCAGTCAAGCTTCCCCCTGGGAACGTTGTGTTCGGGCCCTACGTGAGCCACAATCATTACGCAGGTCTTATGGAGATGCTCATTCCGATCTCGGCGGGCTTCGTCTTCTCCCTTGGGAAAACGCCAGGTCTCAGGCGGCTCCTGGCAGTGGCAGTGGTAGTGCCCGTCGCCGCCTTTCTTCTGTCGGGCTCGCGTGGCGGAATGATTTCACTGACCGTGGAGGCCATCATTCTGGCCATCGTGCTTTGGCGCCAAGGCTCCGGACACCGTTGTAGCGCGGTTGTGGGAATCTTGGTGGTGGCTTTGTTGGCGTTCCTGTGGATGGATCCGGGCGCCGTGTCCAAGCGCCTCGAGACGGTTTTTCGCCCATCGCATTGGTCGACTGGCGCGGACTTCAAATCCCGCCTGGCCGTGTCGTTAGGTAGCCTAGGAGTCCTGCACGACCACGTTTGGCTCGGTACCGGCCTGGGTAGCTTTGAGACCGTCTACAGCCGCTATCAAAGCTTCCCGAGTGACCTTGACTGGGATCACGCCCACGATGACTACGCCGAGGCCCTTGCTGAAACGGGGCTGATCGGAGGTATCCTGATCGTGGCAGCAGCGGCTCTATTCCTGGCGGGCGCGTTCCGCAATGCTCGTCGGAGTGAGAGTGCGGCCGAATGGATTCAAGTCGGTGCGGCGATCGGGTGCTGTGGCCTGCTCTTTCACAGCTTCATGGACTTCAATTTCCATATTCCGGCAAACGCCATGTGGTTCGCCGCCTGCGCCGCCCTGGCGCGAAGTCGTAGGTAGTGAAACACGGGCACTATCCCAAAGACGCCTTTACGGAGCCTGCGTCATTGGCAGGCGACTCGTTTGAATCTCTCTGTGGAAGCTCAAACATCTCTTAAATGAGGTCAACCATGCACACGACCCCTCAGATAAGAGGACGTCTGCTGGCTCCTGCCGCGGAGCCGCTTCCGGTGTCGGTCCTCGGAGCGACTTCCCAGGACCGCGCGTGGTTCGGGCGCCTGCTGACGAAGGGGGAAATACTCGCTGACTTTGGCGCGATCGTTGGGGCCGTGACGTCCTCTTACGCTCTCTATCATTTCTTTCACCTCGGCAAGCAGGTTTACTACTCGCGTTTCACGGTATTGGAAATGGCCGGCGTCTTCGCACTCCTGTGCGTATCGATGTTGGACCGGAACGGCGCTTACCGGGGTGACAGCAGTCTGTTGCTTGTCAAGGAAACCGAACGAATCCTTCGAGTGTCTTCTCAGGCCTTCCTGGTTACATTTTGCATTTCACTACTGTCGAGCTATCTGGTCTCCCGTTGGATGATCACGATCGCTTTCCTGATGGTCCCGTTGTTTCTAATTGTGGAAAAGCAACTTCTTGCTGGTATCGTTCGCGCCCTGCACGCGCGGGGTTATGGCCTCCGGCGCGTGGTCATTTATGGAGCGGGCCTCACGGGTCGCCGAATTTTCTCCGCCTTGGCACGCTCACCGAGGCTGGGCCTCGACCCGATGGCGTTCGCAGATGACGACCCCTCCCTCGCCGGTACAACGATTTTCGAGGCGTCGTACAGCCGGCGCCGCTGCTCTGCCGTGGTCTTCGAAGGACTCCCCTCGGACGCGTTCCTGCGAGAGCACCATGTCGACATGATCGTAATCGCTGTCCCGTCAATCTCCCGCGAAAAATTCTCCGCCATCGCGACCTGCGCTGCTTCGGGTGGGGCGGCAATTTCCTTTGTTCCTCATCACTTCGCTCCCTCAGATCACTGGGTCGATTATGTAAATCTAGACGGAATGCTACTCGCTTCCTTCGAGGGACCGTTGAGTCACAGTAGCTACGACTCTTTGAAGCGGAGCGTAGACTTGGTCCTCGGAATAGCCCTGCTCGTGCTGGCATCTCCTCTGTGGCTAGTCTTGGCCCTCCTCATCCGAGTGACCTCTGGCGGACCGGTGCTTTTTGTGCACGAGCGGGTGGGGCAGAATGGAAAGCGGTTCAAGATCTACAAATTCAGGACCATGCATGCGGATGCGCAGCCTTACGCACCCTCCCCCGAGAAACCGACCGACGCAAGGATCAGCCCCATGGGTCGATTCTTGCGAAGAACAAGCTTGGATGAGATCCCCCAACTTCTGAACGTGATTAAAGGCGAAATGTCCTTGGTCGGACCGCGGCCGGAGATGCCCTTTATCGTCGAGCAATACACTTGGTTGCAGCGACAACGCCTGATTGTCAAGCCGGGTATTACCGGTCTTTGGCAATTGAGCGCGGATCGGAAGTTTCCTATTCACGAGAACATCGAATATGATCTCTACTACATCCGTAACCGCAAACTCTTCATGGATTTGGCGATTTTGCTCCACACCTTTATCTTCGCCACGCACGGAATCTGACACTGATCAGCGATATCGATAACAAGGAAGGAACCAAACGAACCAAACACGAAGAAAGCGATTTCGGAAGGCGCGATTTCTGAGGGTGGCCGCTTGCAAGGGCCGGACGCCAGCCGGGAGGGAATCCTCGTGTGCTTTAGCCTCCGGAGAGAAGTCGAATGAAGGTTGAAGCGGAAAGGCCAAAACGCATCTCGGTAGCTCGCTGTCCGGTGGACCGGATTTCCTTCGAGGAGGTCGTGTGCGAGCTTTGCCAGAGGATAGAACAGAGGCAACCCACGCATGTCGTCTTCGTGAACGCTGCCAAGGTAGTACGTTACCGACAGAACCCCGAACTGCGCGCCGCCATCGACCGATCGGACATGTTACTTGCCGACGGTGTTCCCATCGTCTGGGCATCAAAGCTTCGAGGCACACCACTGCCCGGCCGCGTAAACGGCACCGACCTGATGGAAAGAATGCTCACCGCGTCCGCCGACCGCGGATATCGAGTCTTTCTTCTGGGGGCCCGACCGGACGTTCTTCAACGTTCCGTGGCGGAAATTCGGCGGCGTCACCCAGGACTGCAAATCGCTGGGGCCCGGCACGGCTATTTCGGGGAAAAAGATGAGGCAGTTATTGTCCGGGAGATATATGAGAGTCGGAGCGATCTGCTCCTACTAGGCATGAGCACACCTAAGAAAGAGCTATGGGGTGACCGCCATTTGTCTTCGCTCAATGTAGCGGTGTGCCAAGGCGTAGGAGGAAGCTTCGAGACGCTGGCAGGTGTGGTCAGACGCGCCCCCTTCTGGATGCAGCGTTCTGGTTTGGAGTGGTTCTATCGGCTGTTGCAGGAACCCGGGCGTATGTGGCGCCGATACTTGGAAACCAATTCCGCCTTCGTCTGGCTGGTCCTTGCTGATCTGGCGGCGTCCTGGAAAGAGCGCCTGGTCGGTAGCAAGATCGGCTAACGGGAGCAATGAGTGCGTGTTCATAGCGCCACCACTTCAGAGCTGTCGCGTGTTTCCTTGTGCCCTTACTGATGCGTTCTATCGCAATAAGTTCAAGAATCGCTTTTCAAGAGCCATCTTCTTTGGCCGAGCGGAGGAGTTCTTCACCGCCTTGCGAAAATACCGCTCGAATCGACCGGAGTTGCTGCTTAACCGTGAACAGCCAATCATGGTCGGGAAAATCGCCAGAGGGGACCAACACGAGATCCGGAAGCGTTTGTTTTGATTTCATATTCACGATTCCATTAAGAATGCAGAACTACAAGGACATAATCCGGGACCTCGGGAGACCGCCGCTATCTCCATTCCAACGTGCGCTCGTACCTGTGGCTAGGTGGTATTTGGGCCTGCTTCCGACCACACTGCCGAACTACTACGAGCACCGGCAACCGCTGCAACGGGCGAAGATGGAGTATGAGGATGAGTGCGAGAGGCGTAGCTTCCAAGCCTTTTTCGGCGGGGCTCTCACGTTCACCGGAGCGGACGTGCTCGATTTCGGCTGCGGATACGGCGGCCGGACAGTCCGCTACAAAGAACTCGGAGCCAGAAGCGTCGCCGGAACCGAGATCATACCGGAGATGGTCGCCGAAGCGCGGCAATTCGCGGAACTCAAAGGCGTAGAGATAACCATAGTGCAGATTGAAGAAAGTAGGCCCCTCCCGTTTCGGGATGAAAGCTTTGACATAGTTTGCTCCTATGATGTCTTCGAGCACGCGGCCAGCGTCGAAGAGGCATTGAAGGAGTGCTACCGGCTGCTCAGACCAAATGGGACCTTGTATGCCGTGTTTCCACCGTTCCATCTCCCGCACGGAGGTAGTCACCTACATGGGTATGTCTCTCGATCGCCTTTTCCCAACCTTTTGTTCCCCTGTCCTACCTTGGTCGTGGCAGCAGAACAGCTAATGAGAGCTCGTAAGCAGAGATATCGCCCTCCCGTTTTTAGGCATTCCGATCCGCTTTGGGGTGTTAACGGGACCACGCTAAGTGGCTTCCACCGCCTAATTACGAGGATCCCATTCCGGGAGGTAAAGTGCCGACACTCACCACTTGTCTCTCCGTTTCGTTCGAAGTGGGAGCGTTGGCACATGAAATACTATGCCCTGCCCTTCAAGCTTGTCGCAAATCTTCCTTTACTTTGGGAAATATTTACTGACCGAGTGATACTTGAAGCAACGCGGTGACCGGAGAGACGATCTCGTAAAGGGATAGCTATTGCATCGATTCGGCGCATCTTGAATCGGCCGAGTTTTATTCGTTCATTGAGTCCGCGCAGAATTCACTTCGTCTGGCTGGTGCTCGCTGATCTGGCGGCGTCCTGGAAACAGCGCCTGGTTTCCCGAGGCTTGACGCAGGCACGCTAAAGGGCCATACCGCACTGCACTTTGCGGTTAAACCGGTTCGAAGAGGTTACTGAATGTGTGGCATAGCGGGCGCGCTGATATTCTCTTCTGCTAGGTTCCGCGTAACTCCAAGTTATATCACGGGCATGCGTGACGTTATGGACCACCGTGGCCCAGACGGCGTCGGCCTTTGGATCTCCCCGGATGGCCGCGTGGGACTGGGCCACCGGCGGCTGGCCATTATCGATCTCTCAGAAGCCGCCGCCCAGCCGATGAGCAACGAAGACGGGTCCCTCTGGAT
>Ga0066709_100005499_pt1 | contig 10447 bp, 11 predicted proteins | sample GraSoiAngelo_158_FD_79665 | JGI IMG/M metagenome (GOLD analysis project Ga0066709, IMG submission 79665) | Grasslands soil microbial communities from the Angelo Coastal Reserve, California, USA - 14_1009_16_30cm | ecosystem: Environmental > Terrestrial > Soil > Grasslands | place: USA... | reverse complement strand
CCGGGCCGACGGCTCGGTCAAGCGCGTGCAGGAGGCCGAGCTCTATGTAACCGAGGCTCTCGATCGCGTCGACGCTCGCGAAGCCGGCCCCGGCGAGATCATCGCCGTCGCCGGGATAGCAGAGGTCACGATCGGCGAGACGCTCGCCGATCCCGATGATCCGCGCCCCCTGCCGGTGATCACCGTGGACGAGCCGGCGATGTCGATCACGATCGGCGTCAATACCTCACCGCTCGCCGGCATCGACGGGGAGAAGCTGACTGCGAGGCAGATCAAGGGACGCCTCGACCAGGAGCTCGTCGGCAATGTCTCGCTGCGGGTGCGCGAGACCGATCCCGTGGGCGGCGCCCCGACCTACGAGGTGCAGGGCCGGGGCGAGCTGCAGCTGGCGGTGCTCGTGGAGATGATGCGCAGAGAGGGCTTCGAGATGACGGTAGGGCAGCCGCACGTGATTGAACGGGAGATCGACGGCGAACGCCACGAGCCTGTCGAGCGGCTCTCCGTCGACGTGCCCGAGGACCACGTCGGGACGGTCACCCAGCTGCTGGCCGCGCGCAAGGGGCGCATGGAACATATGACCAACCACGGCACCGGGTGGGTGCGGATGGAGTACCTCGTGCCCGCGCGGGGGCTGATTGGGTTTCGCACCGAGTTCCTCACCGAGACGCGCGGCACGGGGATCATGCACCACGTCTTCGATCGCTGGGAGCCGTGGGCGGGCGAGCTGTTGACGCGCGCGAGCGGCGCGCTCGTGGCCGACCGCCGCGGTCAGACGGCGACCTACTCGCTGATGACCCTGCAGGAGCGAGGCACGCTGTTCGTGGGGCCGGGGGAGGAGGTCTACGAGGGGATGATCATCGGCGAGAACTCCCGTTCGGAGGATCTCGACGTCAACCCCTGCAAGGAGAAGCACCTCACGAACATGCGGTCCTCGACCGCCGAGGTGCTCGTGCGCCTCGATACCCATCACAGGCCCAGCCTCGACGAGGCCTTCGAGTTCGTGCGCGAGGACGAGGCTGTCGAGGTCACGCCGACGGCCGTGCGCGTGCGCAAGGGCGTCCTGCCCAAGGTGCAGCGCCTGAAGGCGGTGAGGCTTGCCCGAAAGTGACCCGCCTGCCGGGGCTCCATGGCAGATGCAAACGGCTAGGGTTCCGCGGATGCACAGATCCCCCAAAGCACGCAGAGTCCTCCCGCTGGCGCTCGGCTGCTGCCTGGCGCTCGCCCTGCTGGTCGCCGCCCCGGGCGTCGCCGAGGGAGCGGCACCCAAATTAAAGAGGGAGACCCGGCAGACCTACGAACGGCAACTCGCCGCCGGCGAAATCCGCAGCGTCAGGGTCAACAAGAAGCTGGGCTGGCTGCGCCTTACCCTCAACGACGGGCGCCAGGTGGTCTATCGCTACCCGCCCAAAAGCGAGCCGGCGCTGGTCGCGCAGGTGGAAGCCAGGCACGTGCCCGTCACCGTCGTCCACCCCCACCCCCACCACAAACTCCGCTACATAGCCGGGGGCATCCTGGTGGCCTTGATCGTCGTCGTCGGCGCCGGTGCTGCTGACCCAACGGCGGCGCAGGCTCGCGATGGAATAAGCGCCTCGGCGGCAGGGCAGCGAGCCGCGCGTGGCGTGGATCATCGTGCAATGGACGCATGCGAGATCGCGGTCCGGCTGCAACCGCGGGCGAGCGCCAGCGAGATAGTCGGCGAACGCGAGGGCGTGCTGGTCGTGCGCGTGACGGCGCCGCCGGTCGAGGGGCGCGCCAACGACGCTCTCTGCCGTCTGATCGCCAAGCGCGCCGGCGTTGGGATGCGCAGCGTCACGGTCGTGCGCGGTGCAGGCTCGCGTGAGAAGGTCGTACGGGTGCTGGGGATGGACGCGCGCGAGCTCCGCAGCCGCCTGACTCTTCCGGGGCCATCTAAGAACAAGACTCAGTCTTGATATTGTCCGTCGGGTGCTGGCGAAAGGCGGTCCTGCGGGCGACGGACCCGCGATCGAGCTCGGGCAGGCGAGCGTGGTGTTGGGTGCCCGCCCTCCCCGCGTCGTCTGGAGCGACGTGTCGATGGCGATGGCGCGCGGGGAGTTCGTGGCGCTGTTGGGGGCCAACGGGTCTGGCAAGTCGACGCTGCTGAAGGTCGTGCTCGGGGCGCTGCCGCTCGCGGCCGGGACGGCGCACGTGCTCGGGCGGCCGGCGGGTGAGGCGAACAGAGTGATCGGCTATCTGCCGCAGCGGAGGTCGTTCGACGCGGGGCTCAGGCTGCGCGGCGTCGACATCGTGCGCCTCGGGCTCGACGGGGATCGTTGGGGCGTGCCGTTGGAGCTGCCCTGGGGAGGGCCGCGCAGCCGGCGGCAAGCAACGCGGCGGCGCGTCGCTGAGGCGATCGAGCGGGTCGGCGCCTCCTCCTACGCTCACAGGCCGATCGGCCAGTGCTCGGGGGGCGAGCAGCAGCGGCTGCTGATCGCGCAGGCGCTCGTCCGCAGGCCGCAGCTGTTGCTGCTCGACGAGCCGCTCGACAGCCTCGACCTCCCCAACCAGGCCTCCGTCGCCGCGCTCGTGCATGAGATCTGTCGTGAGGAGCAGGTCGCGGTGCTGCTGGTCGCCCACGATGTCAACCCGCTACTGCCCTACCTCGACAGGGTCGTCTACCTTGCCGCCGGCCGCGCCGTCGAGGGGCCGGTGGAGGAGGTCATCACCAGCGCGAGCCTGTCGCGGCTGCACGGCGTCCCCGTCGAGGTGCTGAGGGCCTCCGATGGGCGACTGGTCGTAGTGGGCCAGCCCGAGCCGCCCGCGTTCCATCACGATCGTCACGCAGACCCAGCGAGCGATCGCGCCACGCACGCCCACACTCACGTCCATGCCGGCTGACGAGTCCAACCCGCAGCTCGTCTGGAATCTCGCGCACGACGTCAGCCAGGTGCTCGAATACCACTTCATGGTCAACGCGCTGCTCGCCGGTAGCGTCGTCGCGGTCATGTCGGGGGTGGTCGGCTGGCTGATGGTGCTGCGCGGGGAGACCTTCGCCGGCCACACGCTCTCGATGATGGCCTTCCCCGGCGCGAGCGCCGCCGCGCTGGCCGGCATTCCCGCCGTCTGGGGCTACTTCGCCTTCTGCGGCGCGGGCGCGCTCGCGCTCGGCGGCTTCGGCGGGCGCCGCCGCACGTGGAGCGAGCAGTCGGCGGCGATCGGCGCCCTCCAGGCCGCGGCACTCGCCGCCGGGTTTCTGTTCGTCAGCCTCTATGGAGGAGTGCTCGGCGACCTCGAGAGCCTGCTGTTCGGCAACCTCCTGGGAGTCTCGAACGGCCAGGTCATCGTGCTTGGCGCGGTCGCCCTCGCGGCGCTGGCTCTGCTCGCCGGCCTGACCCGGCCGCTGCTGTTCGCCTCCGTCGACCCGGACGTGGCGGCGGCGCGTGGCGTCCCCGTCAGAGCGCTCGCGAGCACGTTCCTGCTGATCCTCGGGCTGGCGGTTGCTGCTACGAGCCAGATCACCGGCGTTCTGCTCGTGTTCGCGCTGCTGGTCGGACCTCCCGCCAGCGCCCAGTTGATCACGGCCCCGCCGGGCCCAAGCCTGGCGCTCACGATATTCCTGGGCCTGCTCGTCGTGTGGCTCGGGCTGGGTATCGCCTACTTCTCGGTCTATCCAGCGGGCTTCTACATCGCGACGATCTCCTTTGCGGTCTACGCCTTCGTGCGCCTGTCAGCCCGGGTCGCGCTCCAACGCTCGCGCCGGCTGCCGCCGGTCCGCTCGTCGCCGAGCCCGCCGCCGCGCGGGGTGATCGCCTGATGTTCGCGCAGGAGTTCATGCGCAATGCTCTGCTCGCCGGGACATTCGTCGCGCTTGCCTGCGGCGTGGCCGGCTGGTTCATCGTCCTGCGCGGCCAGGTGTTCGCGGGCGATGCGCTCAGTCACGTCGCCTTCCCGGGGGCGCTGGCGGCGGCGGCCGCCGGCGCCGACCAGCGCGTCGGCCTGTTCGCCGCCACGGTCGCGTTTGGAGCCGCGATGGGCGTGCTGGGCCGCGGCGCGCTGGCCGGCCGCGGCGGCGGTAGCTCGGGCTTCGAGCGAGCCGACGACGCGGCGATCGGAATCGTCTTCATGCTCATTCTCGGCCTGGGCGTGTTCTTCCTGACGCGGTTCAGCCTCAGCTCGGGCGGTGTCTCCGGCATCCAGGCTGCCCATACCCTGTTCGGCTCGGTCTTCGGCCTATCCAGCGGCGAAGCCCGGCTCGCCGCGGCTGTCGCGCTCGCCGCCGTGGCGCTGACGCTCGCCGCGGCCCGCCCGCTGCTGTTTGCCTCGGTCGCGCCGGAGATCGCCTCGGCCCGTGGGGTCCGCACGCGCCTGCTCGGCGTCGCCTTCCTCGCGCTGCTGGGCGTGATCGCCGCTGAGGCGGCCCAGGCGGTCGGCGCGCTGTTGCTGTTGGGGCTGCTCGCCGCGCCGGCGGCGGCCGCGCACCGGATGGCGCGAGGCCCGTTCGCCGGCATCGCCCTCGCCGGGCTGCTGGCGGTCGCCGCGACCTGGGCCGGGCTCGCGCTCGCCTATGCCATCCCATCGCTGCCGCCGAGCTCGGCGATCGTGGGGATCGCCGTGTCGATCTTCTACGCCTCGAGGCTGATCGCATGAGCGAGGCGAGCTGGGTCGAGCGCGCGGAGGTGGCGCTCGCGGCGGCCGGCCGCAAGCGCGGCGGCGCGCGCCGGGCGATGCTCGAGCTGCTTGGCTCGCAGAGGTGCGCGCTGACCGCGATCGAGATCGAGGACGCGCTCCGCGCCAGCCACAGCCGGCGTGTGAGCCGCGCGAGCGTCTACCGGATCCTCGACGAGCTGGAGCGGCTGGGCCTGGTGCAGCGCGTAGACGTCGGCCAGCCGATGGTTCGCTTCGAGCGCGCCTGCGAGCGCGAGCAGCACCACCATCACCTCGTGTGCGACGGCTGTGGCCTGCTGATGCCGTTCTCCGACCCGGCGCTCGAGCAGGCGATCGAGAGCCTCAGCGAGAGGGTGCCGCTGGCAGTCTCAGAGCACGAGATCGTGCTGCATGGCTCGTGCCGGGACTGCGCGGCATAGGCGGTCGGCCCCACAGGTAGCTCGCCACGCAGCCGAGCACGAACACGGCCACGACCAGCAGCACCGGCCCCGAGTCCTCGGCGAGCGCTCCGACCACCCCCGCGGCCAGGCCGCCGCTCAGCGCCGCCAGCCACGCCGGATCTGAGCCCACCGGGGCGAGCAGCCGGTCTCGCTCGTGCACGCCGAGCGCGGCGTAGATCAGCGCGAGCGCGGTGGCCGCCGGCATCGCGTGGTTGCGGAGCTCGCCCCAGGCGGCCTTGTAGCGTCGGACGATCACATCCCTGACGTCCTGGGCGGAGCGCGCGTGCAGGATGCTCCCCGTGAAATGGCCGCCGCCATGCGCTGTGGCGAGATCGATCACGGCGAGCGCCACCAGCCCGACGAGCGGGCTGACGATCACGATCTGAAGGCGCCGGCGGGTCATCGCGCCCGGGACCAGCATCGCAGCGGCGAGCGCAAAGCCGACGCTCACCATCACGACGCCGCCGACGCCCGCCCCGACGCGCGCCGATCCCTCCACGAGCGCGACCAGCGCCCCGGCGGCGAGCATCGCCCCGGCGGCTCGCCTGCTGCGCGCGGCGGGATAGAGGGCGGCGGCCGTGCCTGCGAGCACGAGCACCGCCAGCCCCGACTTGAGCTCGTTGCCGATCCCGTAGAAGCGCGCGCCGAGTATCGGGTTCGGGCCCAGCAGCGAACGCACCAGCAACTGCGTGCCGGCGAGCGCGTCGATGGCGAGCGCCACGACCGCCACGACTGCCGGCGCGAGCGGGGCGCGCGGCCACGGCAGCACCAGATCGGTGAGCGCGCCGAGCCCGAGGCAGGCGAGCACGATCGCCAGATACTCGACCGGGGCGCTGGGTTCCAGCGCTGCGCCGATCAGCACAGCCACCGGCGCCCATAGGACTGCGATCGCGCCGACTCGCATGGCACGCGCGCGCCCACGCGCAGAGGGCGAGGCTGCGAGCAGCAGCAGCGCCCAGGCACTGAGCAGAAAGCCGAACGCTCTCAGCCGGCGTGGTCCGACAACCCGCAGTCGGGCCATGAACGCCCGCAGGCTCGCCGATTGCAGGCGCCCGTCGGTCCTGATCGGCTCCCCGCGCATCGCGGCCGGCAGCGCCCTCACGCCCAGGTGGCGGAGAATCGTGGGTGCGATGTCGACGGAGGCGATCAGTCCACGCTCGTTGGTCGTCTGTGAGCTCAGCTCCTTGCCGCCTCCGCCTCTGAGCCCAGCGGCAGCCGCCCAGAGCAGCTCGCCCGTGCGCCCGTCGCGGAAGCGTTGAACGACGATCAGGAGCTCGCCGGCAGGCCGCGAGCCGCTCAGCGCGCCGAGGTCCGCCAGGCCTTCGGCGCCAGGTGGGAGATCGGCGACCAGCAGCCCCACATGCCCGCGAAGCGCAGCCAGCCGGCTCAGCAGCGTTCGTGCGCTGCCGAGCGAGATCACCGCAATGCGTCCGTTGCGGTCGGCTGCGAGCAGCCCGTCGAGGTGATCCTCGCCCGTGACGCCCGCGTAGGCGGCGCCGCCGGGGACGCGCGCGGCCAGCAGGCCGGGCGCCAGCAACTGCGGGGCCGCTTCGGCGCGCCTGCGCGCCGCGTTCCAGCCATCGAGCATGGCGCCTGCGCCGAGCGGCCTCAGCGACAGGTCGGGCAGGCGGCCGCTGTAGGCCGAATTCGCGACTCGCGCTCCCTGCGTGATGTCCAGCAGGAGCTGGGTCCTTCTATACCCGCCCTGCGCCGCCGACGCGATGCCGACCGACAAGCCCGGGGTCCTGGCGAGCTGAGGCTCCCCCGTGTCCAGGAAGACCACGAGCGCCGAAGCTCGCACGGGCGCCGCAGTCGCGGCGGCGGCGGGGGCGACGGCGCCGAGCGACGCCGCGCAGAGCAGGAGGCTGGTCGTCCAGCGGGCGAGCTTGACCATCGCCGAGTCTGATCAGTTGAGGCTCGGATCGGGCGGCATCCGGGCCAGCAGCGCATAGCTTCCGCCCTTGCGGGTGAGCACGAGGCTCCACAGCTCCTCGGGGGCGTCGCTGAACACATCCTCGGGAAGCGCCGCCTGGGCGATCCAGTCTCCCTGATCGATCTCCGCGTCGAGCTGCCCGTCGCCCCAGCCCGCATACCCCGCGAAAACGCGCCGGCGCGCCGTTGCGCCGGCGAGCTGCTCGATGTCGGTGTCGGGAGCAGGGAAGCCGATGCGGCCCAGCACGAGCAGCTCGGCGAGCGAGGGCTCGAGGAACTCGGCGAGGCATACGACCGAGCTCGGCTGCACTGGCCCGCCCACGTAGACAGGCTCGAGCTCGTCAACCGCCGGCTCCAGCTGGGGCACCGCCTCGCGCACGGTCACGGTGGACGGGCGATTGAGCACGACGCCCATGGCTCCCTCGTCGTTGTGCACCCCGATCAGCACGACCGTCCTGGCGAAGTTCGGATCGCGCAGGGACGGGGATGCGAGCAGCAGCTGGCCGGCAAGGGACTCCGCCATCGTGAGCCCGAGGCTACAGCTCGCGCGGCGGGTCGTCCACGCGCCGCCCTCGCGCGGCCGTCAACGCACCGAGAAGATCTCGAGCCTGCCGCCGAGCGCGTGGTCGTTGCCGTTGTCCTCGGGCTCCACTACGTGACCGTCGACCGCGATCGGGCTGTTCCAATGCCCGGGCCGGCCGGGAAGCTTTGCGATGGGGCGCGGCGAGCCGGGCCGGTAGACGTTGATCCCCCCGTTCGAGAGGTCGTAGACGTAGAGCAAGCCGCCGGCCATCACCGGGCTGGTTCCGGGGTGCGCGTTCTGCCATGCCCGGTACAGGCGCCCGCCGCGCAGCACGTACGCGGCCGTGCCGTTTTCATCAGCTATGAACGCCGTGGTGCGCCCGCCCCGGCGCCAGACGGCAGGTGAGCTGAACAGTTCGCCGCCGCCCGGGATCTGCAGCCGTTGCAATTCCCCGCCGAGCCGATGCGGATTGCGCGCCCCGGGCGGGGGATGTCCGTCGAGCCGTGAGACCGCCAGCAGGCGAATGACGCCGTCCTTGCCGGCTATCACCACGCGGTCGCCGCCGAGCAGCGCCGGCGAGCTCGACCCGAGGTCCGTGTCGGTGGCGCTCAGCTGTTCCTGGTTGGTCGGCGTGAAAGACTGGCGCAGGCTCAGCTCGGGGAAGCTGAGCTCGACAACGCTGTCCCCGAAGTTCGTGGTGCCGTTCCACGGACCATTGCCGGTGGAGAGCACGATGCGCCGGCCCCCGGGCTCCACGACCGGGCCGCTGCGCGAGAGGATTGCCGAGTCGCTCGCGTGGCAGCTGCTCGGGATCAGCAGTTCGCGCCGGTCGGCGCAGAGCGTGTTGAAAACCCTCACCAGGCGGCCGCTGCTGCGATCGATCAGCACCAGATGGCCCTGGTACGGGGGGGCGTCGCCAAGGTAGCCGCCTGTCGCCGCGAGCACGTACGGCCCGTCGATGTTGAGGGCCGCCGCGAGCTTCTCGTGCGTCGCATCGCGCGTCACACGGGCCGGCCAGGCGCCGCCGCTGTCCTCGCTGCCGCTGGCGAGCGACAGCTTGTGGATCAGGCCGTCGGGCGAGGCGGCGTAGACCCACTGGCGGTCTGGGTCGGCGAGCGGGGTCGTCGTCGTGATCTGCGCACTCGCCGCCCAGCCTTCGTAGCCGCCCGGTGTGAAGATCCACAGCGGCCTTCCCGTCTCGGCGTCGATCGCGATCGTCTTGCCGTAGGTGGTCGTGACGACGATCACGTTGTGAACGGCTGCGCCGACGAGCACACCGTGCAGGTAGATCGGAGATGAATCCACGGTTCCCGGCAGCGTCACAGCCCTGCGGCGCAGCCGCGCGACGTTGGCGCTCGTGATGCCGGTGGCGCCTTCGCTCACATTGCTTCGCTGCGGGTCGAGGCCGAACTCGGGCCAGTCGCGAAGCGGCGCCCTGGGCGATCCGGTCGGCTTGGGAATAGCTGCGCTGCCGGTAGTTGGGGTGGCGACGTCGGCTGGGGCGTTTCTGCCGCACGCGCCCAGCAGCAGGCAGGCCGCGGCGGCTGCTGCTGCGAGGGGCGGCAGCGGAGTGCGCATCAGGCGAGTTTCTAACGGATCATGTCAACGCCCACGCCACCGCCGGGCGCGGGCTGCTGGCTCCGCCTGCGGCTAGCGCGTCGTGCCGCTGTCCTACCCCGGGATGGAACCATGGTCTGTACCAAACAGTTCTGCGCGTACAGGGATCGGCCAGACGAGTTCGCGGTTCTCAACGCGACCGTGGTTGGCATGGTGCGACACCGCCACGATCACCTCCTCGGGCTCGACTACCAATCAGTGGATGAGCTGAAGTCAGCGCTCTATCAAGTCAGCTGATGCGTGGACCGCTTGGCGCGGCCTAGGTCTTGCGCTGTCGGCGTCGATCGCCGTGACGGCGGTGGCGCGTCCCGCCGAATCGCTGCGCTGCAGGTTCAAACCCAAAATGCGATGTCGAGCAAACAGCTTTGGCCCACGACGGCTCCTGTCAGACAGCCAAAATATCAGGCAAGGCTAGGCAAGGCTTCGAGAGCCGCCTTGAGGTCGTCGACCGACTGATAATCAAGGCCAAGCAGATGGTCGTGCCGGTAGCGCACCATGCCCCGCTCATCGATCACGATGACGGCTCGCTTGGTACCTAGCCGGCTGTGCGCGCTGTACGCCTTGGCAACTCTCCCGAATTCGTCTGTCAGCAGCGGGACGTTGAGTTTGTTTGTGGCGATGAAGGCCTCGTGCGAGGCGAGATCCTGGGCGGAGATCCCTACGACCGTTGCCCCCAATCCCGCGAAGTCGTCAGCACGGTCCCGGTAGGAGCAGAACTGACGCGTACAGACGGGAGTGCCATCGCCGGGATAGAACAAGAGCACGACACGCTCGCCTTGGTGGTCTGAGAGCTTGAAGGTGCCGTCTGTCGACGGAAGCTCGAAGTCCGGCGCTTGCTCGCCAATACGGGGGGTCTTTGCCATCCGTTGCCCAAGATACGCGACAGGCACCCGGCGTGCGGGCTCGCTGCCCGCACGCAGCTCGTCAAGCGCTCGATGGAGAGCGGCTGATTCAGACCTGCGCTATGGGCACGGCCAAGCGCCGCCTGGGCCCGACCAAGACCTGGGAGATCAAGGCGCATGCGCACAAGTCCTCCGCGCCGGGCTAGGGCCGCGTCAGGCAAGGTTTGCGCGCTTGACCACCTCTCGCAGCATTCGATCCTGCGCGTGCCGGTTGCGCCAGACGATGTAGCTCTTGTCCGAGCCGGAGACGCCGGTGAACACCGTCAGCCGGCGCTTCGCGATCTCGACGCTGACGTCCTTGAGGTTGTTCTCGCGCGCGCCCTGCACGCGGATCAGATCGTGGCTGTCGGCAACGTGCAGCGCAGGCGACTGCGTGTCCGTCCTCGTGGCCATGCTCATCGTGTCTCCAT
>Ga0066709_100005498_pt1 | contig 10447 bp, 8 predicted proteins | sample GraSoiAngelo_158_FD_79665 | JGI IMG/M metagenome (GOLD analysis project Ga0066709, IMG submission 79665) | Grasslands soil microbial communities from the Angelo Coastal Reserve, California, USA - 14_1009_16_30cm | ecosystem: Environmental > Terrestrial > Soil > Grasslands | place: USA... | reverse complement strand
TCAAGCCCGCGCGGCCCATGTAGCAGTTGGCGACCTGGTAGCGGGTCAGGTCGATGGGGTGATCGCTCGAAAGGTCCGTATAGATGCGCTTGTCAAACTTGCCGTAGCTGGAATCGCCCATGTTGAGCGCCTGATAGCCGCCGTTATTTTCCGGGAGCTTCTGCTTGATGATGTCGGCTTCGATGGTCACGCCCAGGTGATTGGCCTGGCCGGTGAGGTCGGCGGAAACGTGATAGTCCTTGTCTTTCTTGAAAGCGTTGTTGCGGAGATAGCACCACAGGACGGTGGCCATGCCGAGCTCGTGGGCCTTTCTGAAGGCCTGGCTAATTTCCACGATCTGGCGGCCGCTCTGGTCGGAGCCGAAATAAATCGTAGCGCCGACGGCGGAAGCGCCAAGGTCGTACGCTTGCTGCACGGTGCCGAACAAGATTTGATCGGCCTTGTTCGGGAAAGTCAGCAGCTCGTTGTGATTGATCTTCACGATGAACGGGATTTTGTGGGCGTAGTAGCGTGCGACGGAGCCGAGCACGCCGAAGGTAGAAGCCACGGCGTTGCAGCCGCCTTCCATGGCCAACTTCACGATGTTCCCGCCGTCGAAGTAATCGGGATTTTTCGCGAAGCTCGCGCCGCCGGAATGCTCGATGCCTTGATCGACGGGCAGGATGGAGAGATAGCCAGTGCCGCTCAGTCGGCCGTGGCTGAACATCCTTTGTAGATTTGCGAGCACACGAAGGTTGCGGTCCGTCGAGGCATAGATGCGGTCGACGAAGTCAGGGCCGGGAAGATGCAGACGCTCCTTGGCGATTTTCGGCGACTTGAAGCCAAGCAGGGAATCCGCCTTTCTGCCGAGATAGGTTTCAATTTGTCCCTGGATCGTGCTGGTTGCCATTTCTTTCTCCTCGTTTCAGGTGACCGTCAAGCGGTCAACTATTCTCGAATTCCTATCGAAAGCATGCTGCCGGCGGCAGTGTCCACCAGCCAAAGCAATTTTCCGTTCTTTGGCTGGAGCAATTGCGCGGGCAATTGCTCCGGTTCATACGGCCCTTCCAATACCCCTTTTAGGGCCAGGGCTTTGTCTGCCCCCGTCACCATAAAGATGATGCGCGCGGCATTGCTCGCAGCCAGGGCGGTGAGGGTGATGCGCTCGGTATACAACTTCCCCACCCAGTTTCGCACAACGATGCGAGTATCGGCATGCAACGCCCTGGTTCCGGGGAAAAGCGAAAGCGTGTGTCCTTCGTTGCCCATTCCGGCAAGCAAGAGATCAAAGCGCGGATACTCGCCAGCCTTCAACCTGAAATACGATTGAAGCGCTTGCTCATATTCGCGCGCTGCTTCTTCGGTGTCCTGATACTCGCCCTTGATTCGCACTACCTGGTCTTTTGTCAGCGGCACTCGGCAAATCATCGTCTCGGCGGCCATGCGAAAATTGCTGTCGGGATGACCGGGGCCGACATGGCGCTCATCGCCGAAGAACAGTTGTATTTTATCCCAAGGGACCTGCGAACGCAGCGCCGGATCAGTGACGAGGAGGCTATAGAGTGCTTTGGGCGTGGAGCCTCCGGCGAGGGAGACGCTGAAAGTGCCTTTCTCACGCGCGGCGACCACCGCGGCTTGAATGAATTCTTGCGCGGCGCGCTTGGCGATGGCCGCTCTGTCCGCCAGGATTCGAATCTCGCGATCCACTGGCGCTCCTCTCAGATGATGATTCCCGCTTTATCGGGAGCGGCGATCCGCCCGCGCTTGTCAATTTCTTCTTCCCCGATGCGCCGCCACGAGCGCCCGTCGCGTTCCAGCAAATCATCCGCCTCGATAGGCCCCCATGAGCCCGCCGCATAGTTCGGGAAACCGCGGGCGGGCAAGGCGTGCCAGACGTCCAGAATCGGCTGAATCACATTCCATCCGGCTTCAACCATGTCCGAGCGCTGGAAGAGCGTGGCATCGCCCGCCATGCAATCGCGCAGCAGCCGCTCGTAGCCGGTGCTGTGCTCCAATCCGAAATAGGTACAGTAATCGAAATCCATATTCACCAGGCCGAGCTTCATGACCGAGCCGGGAACCTTTGCGCCGAAGCTTAACGAAATGCCTTCCTCGGGCTGAATATGGATGACCAGGCGGTTGGTCTCCAGATTTTTAACCGTGGTGTTGCGAAACAGGACGAAGGGAGTCCTGCGGAACTGGATCACGATCTCCGTCGTGCGCTGCGCGAGCCGCTTTCCCGTGCGCAGATAGAACGGCACACCTGCCCATCGCCAGTTGTCGATCTGCAATTTCAGAGCGACGAACGTTTCCGTGTTCGAATCCGGCGCGACATCTGGTTCGCTGCGATAGCCAACGACTCGCCGGCCATCCACTGTGCCGGGTCCATACTGGCCGCGGACCATATTTTTCAGGACATCTTCGGGACTGAGCGGCTGGATGGCGTGTAGGACTTCGGCTTGTTTATTGCGGACTTGATCGGCATCGAAGGAAATCGGCGGCTCCATTGCCGTCATGGTCAAGAGTTGGAACAGGTGGTTCGGCACCATGTCGCGTAATGCGCCTGCCGTCTCATAAAAACTGCCGCGATGTTCCACGCCGACGGTTTCCGCCGCGGTGATTTGCACGTGGTCCACATAATTGCGATTCCACAGCGGCTCGATGATGTTGTTCGAAAAACGAAAGACCATCACGTTCTGGACGGTCTCTTTGCCGAGATAGTGGTCGATGCGGTAGATCTGCTTTTCCGTCAGAACTTGCTTTAAGTCCTGGTTGAGCTGCTTCGCCGATTCCAGGTCATGGCCGAATGGCTTTTCGACGATGACCCGCGCCCAGCGGCCGTTTTCTTCCTTCGTCAAGCCACATTCGCCCAGCTTCTTGACGATCGCAGAGAAGAATCGTGGCGCGACCGCCAAGTAGAAAAATCTGTTTCCGAGCGTGTTATGAAGCTTGTCAGCCAGTTCAATTTGCTCTTTCAGCCGTTTGTAGGCCTGGGTGTCCTGAAAATCGCCCCGGACGTAGTAGATTCGCTCGGCGATCCCGTCCCAGAACTTCAGGTCGACCGGTGCGGGAGCGTACCTGGGAATCTCTTCGCCCAGCATCTTGCGAAAGCTATCCGTGGTGTAGTCGTTGGTCGCGAAGCCGACAATGGCGAACTGTTCGGGAAGAAGATTGTCCTGAGCGAGATTGCAAAGCGCGGGAAGCAATTTGCGTTTCGTCAGGTCGCCGCTTGCCCCAAAAATAACCATCACGCAGGGCGCCGCTGTGGGATTCGAATCTGGGTGGTTGGGGATCATCGCTGGAACTTTCTGACTTGGAGTCCTAAACGTTTTGCGCACGTTCTAATGGCCGGACTTCTTTTCGATGTGTCCACCAAATTGGAAGCGCATCGCGGACAATACTTTCGCTGCAAAATCGTCTTCACCGCGCGATGTGAACCTCTGAAACAGAGATGCGGTCAGAACGGGCGCTGGCGCAGTTGATTCGATGGCCGCGAGAATGGTCCAGCGGCCTTCGCCGGAATCGGATACGCGGCCGGAGAAGCGTTCGAGGGTGGGTTGATCGAGCAGGGAAATGGCGGTCAGATCGAGAAGCCACGACGCTACGACGCTGCCCCGACGCCACACTTCCGTAATGTCCGCGAGATTGAAATCGTACTGATAGTGTTCAGGATTCCGCAGCGGGGTGGTCTCCGCGTCGGCCTCGCGGCGGGATTTGCCCGCGTTGGCATGGTTGAGGATGTTCAAGCCCTCGGCGTAAGCCGCCATCAAGCCATACTCGATGCCGTTGTGAACCATCTTTACGAAGTGGCCGGCGCCGGAAGGCCCGCAGTGAAGATAGCCTTCCTCGGCGGTGCCAGGTACCTTGTCGCGCCCCGGAGTGCGATCGACATTGCCGCGACCGGGCGCGAGCGTCTTGAAAATCGAATCGAGGCGCTTTATGACGCCCGTCTCGCCGCCAATCATCTGGCAATAGCCGCGCTCGAGTCCCCAGACGCCGCCGCTGGTGCCGACGTCGCAATAATGGATTCCCCTGGCGGAGAGTTCTTTCGCGCGTCGAATATCATCGATGTAATATGAATTTCCGCCATCGATGACGACGTCGTCCTTCTCGAGCTTGCCCACTAAATCGCGTAGCGAGGCGTCGACCACAGCGGCCGGCACCATGAGCCAGATCGCGCGGGGCTTTTGCAGTTTCTTGACGAAATCATCGAGCGACGTTGCTCCAGTCGCACCCTCGCCTTCCAGTTGTTTAACGGAATCCGCGCTGCGGTCATACACGACGCACTTGTGGCCGTTTTTTTGCAGACGCCGAACCATGTTGGCGCCCATTCTTCCCAGTCCGATCATGCCAAGCTGCATCGTGTCCGCTCCTCGTTCTATGCGAAGGATGATTCAGTGATCTATGCGATCGCTTTTTGCACGGCCCTGGTCAGAGTGGCGAGCCCTGAATTCAGATTCTTCCCGAGGTGCACGCGCAAGGCGCGGCGGCCACGTTCGGCGAGAACCGCAAAGTCGCCGCGGGCCTGCGCGGCTTTCACAATCCCGAAGGTGTATTTCTGCCCGGGCACCGGCAGATCCTTGGCATCGTCGCAAGTGATCTGCAAGAAGACGCCGCTGTTCGGACCACCCTTGTAGGCTTGTCCCGTGGAGTGCAGGAAGCGCGGGCCGAAGCCAAGAACCGTGGCAACTTTTCTCTCATCACGCACGGCGTGCCGAATTGTTTGCAAGGTCTTTTCATTCGCGGGATTCATGGTGATGTAGCCGAGGACTGCAAAATAGTCGCCCGCGCCCAGCCGCCATAGATGCGTTTTCAAAACATCGGCAAGTTTCCTGCCGCCCTTCAATGCAGCTGTGTTTTTTTCGTCCGCGAAAAGCTTAATGCCCTTCTCCTCGAAGAAAGGTGATTCCGGTGGAAGACTTCCGCTCATTTCGTACTGGCTCGTCAATTTTTTGGTTTCGATCTTGCTGGCTTCGACGTCAGGCTGGTTGAAGGCGTTGATGCCGATGATGGAGCCTGCGACGGCGGTGGCGATTTCCCAGCGGAAGAATTCCTGCCCGAGATTGTAAGTATTCAGGAGAGTGATGTGCACGACGGGATGCCCGGCTTTTTCGAGCGCGGCAACGGCGGCATCCTGGGTCTTGTTGGGTTTCGATGCCAGACGCAGATAAGCGAAGACGCGATCATTGCTGTAGGTAGCTGGCTTGGCGAGGCGTTCGCGATCAACGGGAATAATGCCCTTGCCGATTTTTCCGGTGGATTCGGCAATCAATTGTTCTAGCCAAGCGCCGAGATCGAAGATTCCCGGCGAAGTGACGATCGTAAGCTTGTCCCGGCCGTGATTCGCTGCCACGCCCAGGATCGTTCCCAGGACGACGCCCGGATTCGAATCGGCGGCGCTGGACGCACCACACGCCTTGACCATCTCTCCGGTGTTTTTCAGGAATTTCGCAACGTCCAGGCCCATGACGGCAGCGGGGACCATGCCAAAGTTGGAGAGCGCGGAATAGCGGCCGCCGATGCCTGGCACACCCATGAAAATTTTGCGGAACTTGTCCGCTTCAGCGACCTGCTGCATCTTGGAGCCCGGATCAGTGATGGCCATGAAGCGATTGCCGGCTTCTTTTTCGCCCACCTTGGCCTTCACGCGCTCAAAGAAATATTGTTTGTAAATGTTGGGCTCGAGCGTGCTGCCGGACTTGCTGGAAACGATGCAGATCGTCCTCTTGAGGTCCACCTTTGCTTCGATGGTTTTGATTTGCGCCGGGTCGGTGGAATCGAGAACGTGCAGCTCGGGAAAACCTTTGATCTTTCCAAACGTCAGGCGCAGAACTTCGGGGCAGAGGCTGGAGCCGCCCATGCCTAGCAAGAGCGCATGTTTGAAGCGCGCCTTCTTCACGTCCTCGGCAATCTGCTCCAGAGCGTCAACGTGCGCGAGCTGCTCTTCGGTAATGGTGAGCCAGCCGAGCCAATTACTCTCGTCGGTTCCACTCCAGAGCGATGCATCCTTCTGCCAGAGGCGCGTGACCTTATTGTTTTTTTTCCAGTCGTCCAGGGACGCGGCAACTGCGCCTGCAAGCGCACCGGGCAACTTGTAGGTCTGGCGGTTTAGACTCACACACGCACTCCTGCGTTTTTGCCCACGGCATCCAGCAGGGTTTTGAAGGCGTCGGCAAACAGCTTGACGCCGTCGATCATCAGTTTGTCCGTCACTTCTTTCATTGAGATTCCGGCCTTGGCGAGATCGGCCATGGTCTTCGCGGCTCGCTCAACGTTTTCGGTAAGGCTGGGGCGCAGCCTGCCATGATCGCGGAAGGCATCGAAGGTCGCGGGAGGAATGGTATCCACGGTGTCCGCGCCGATGAGTTCTTCGACGTAGATCACATCGCGATACTTCGGATTTTTGGTACTGGTGCTGGCCCAGAGCAGGCGTTGCGTCTGCGCGCCTTTGGCCGCCAGGGCCTTCCAGCGCGGGCCGCCAAAAAGCTCCTGATACTTCTTGTAGGCAAGCCTGGCGTTGGCAATGGCCACCTTGCCGAGGAGGCTCTCGAGCAGAGCTTTCTGGCCAGCCTCCGCAGCGGTCTTCAGCTTCTCGTCGATCTGGCTATCAACTAGCGTGTCGATGCGGCTGACGAAGAAGCTGGCAACGCTGGCGATGTGACTAATGTCCTGGCCCTTGGCCGCTCGAGCTTCGAGAGCGGAAAGGAACGCTTCTGCGACTTGTTCGTAGGCGGACTGCGCGAAGAGAAGAGTGATATTGATGTTGATACCATCTTCGAGCGCCTGGCGTATGGCGGGGAGGCCTTCGGGCGTACCGGGAATCTTGATCATGACATTCGGGCGATCTGTGGCCTTCCACAGACGGCGAGCTTCGGCGAGCGAGGCTTTCGTGTCGAAGCCAAGAAACGGCGAAACTTCCAGGCTGACGTAACCGTCGCGCCGCTTCGTTTCCGCATACACCGGCTGGAAAATGTCGCACGCGTCCTGCACGTCGCGGAGGGCGATTTTTTCGAAGAGGCCGTTGGCGTCGAGTTTCTTCGCGTCGGGCGAGGTCAGAACATCGAGATAAAGGTTGCTGCTGGTAATGGCTTTTTCGAAGATAGCAGGGTTGGAAGTCATGCCCCGCAGGCCGTCATTATCAATATATTTCTTCAATCCGCCGCTAGTCAGCAAGTCTCTGCGGATGTAATCCATCCAGGGAGATTGTCCGTAGGCCAGCAGCCCCTTCAGTGGGTTCGCTCCCTGGCCGACGCCTATGCTTGGGATCGTCGTTGTAGTCGTCATGCTGATTCTCCTTCACATCGAAAAAGGTTCGAAACTCTATTGTACGCCTCAGCGGGGTGGGTGCACTTCTCGCCTCGAATACCGATCGTTTCTCCTATTGCTTCAAGCCTGCCGCAAACTTTGCTTCCAGGGCCTTCACTTTTCCTAGCCGGCGCACATGCCTTTCTTCGTTCGTGAACTTTGCGCCCAGGAAGGCCTTCACTAGATCCTCCGCCAGCTTCACGCCGATCACCCGCGAACCCAACACCAGGACGTTGACGTCATCATGCTCTACGCCCTGATGCGCCGAATACGTGTCATGGCACATCCCGGCTCGAATCCCGGGCAACTTGTTTGCCGCCACGCTCGCGCCGACGCCGCTGCCACAGATCAGAACGCCGCGTTCGGCCTTGTGGTCTTGCACCGCGCGGCCCACAGCTTCGGCAAAGTCCGGATAGTCGGAAGGATTTTCATTGAACGCGCCGACATCCAAGACATCATGTCCTAGGGAGCGCAGCAAATCCCCCATGGCTACTTTCAATTCAAACCCAGCATGGTCCGCGCCAATCACGATCTTCATTGCCGGCTCACTTTCCGAGGACTTCCCTGGCCGCCGCGACGACCCTGTCTGCTTCCATGCCGAATTTTTTCAACAGGTCCTTGAGCGGCGCCGACGCGCCGAAGCTGCGCATCCCAATTATCTTGCCCTGGGGGCCCGTGTAGCGCTCCCATCCGAAAGTGGAAGCCATCTCGACCGAAACCCTCGCGGTCACACTCGCTGGTAGGACACTCTCCTTATACGCGGCGTCCTGGCGTTCGAAGAGTTCCCATGATGGCATGCTGACGACTCGAGCCTTGATGCCAATCGCATTCAATTTTTCGCCCGCTTCCACGCAAAGAGATACTTCGCTGCCGCTGCCCATGAGGATCACATCGGGTCTTCCGCCCGGAGCCTCTGCAAGAATGTAGGCGCCCTTGGCAACACCTGTGGCAGGAGCATATTTCGTGCGATCGAACGTGGGCACGGCCTGGCGCGTCAGAACCAGAGTAGAAGGCCCATGGGCATGTTGCAGGATCACCTTATAGGCTTCCACCACCTCATTGGCGTCGCCCGGCCGCAGAACCAGCATGTTAGGCATCGCGCGCAAGGACGCCAATTGCTCGATGGGCTGGTGCGTCGGTCCGTCTTCTCCCACGCCAATTGAGTCGTGTGTGAAAATGTACATTGCGGGGATTTCCATCAACGCGCCGAGCCGCATGCTCGGTCGCATATAGTCGCTGAAATTAAAAAACGTTGCGCTAAACGCTCGGAGTTTCGACAAAATCATGCCGTTCACGATCGCGCCCATGGCATGTTCCCGCACGCCGAAGTGGATGTTGCGCCCGCGATACTGATTCGGGTAGAAATCTCCCGCGCCGTCAAACGTTAGGTTCGTCTTGTTGGACTTGGCCAGGTCTGCCGAGCCGCCAATGAGCCACGGGATATTCTTGGCCAGCGCGTTCAGGGTTTTTCCCGAAGATTCGCGCGTCGCCATGCCCTTCGGATCGGCAGGGAAGCTCGCCAAATCTTTGTCCCAGCCGTCAGGCAACTGGCCGGTCTGCATCCTGTTCAGTTGTTCGGCTTGCTGCGGAAACTGTTTCTTGTACTCCTCGAAATTCGCTTTCCACGCGGCCCGCGCTTCGGCCCCACGCTTCCCCACGCCGTTCTTGAACTGGTCATAGACTCCATCGGGGACCAGAAACTTTGCATCTTCGGGCCACCCGTAGTTTTCCTTCACGAGTTTGACTTCTGCCTCGCCCAGTGGCTCGCCATGCGCTTCGTAGGAATCTTGCTTGTGGGGCGATCCGTACCCGATGTGACTGTCAACCACGATGAGCGTTGGCCGGTCTTTCGACCTGAGAAAATTATCGTAGCCGCGCGCCAGCATGTCCAAATCGTTGGCATCCGTGACGTGGGTGACGTTCCAGCCGTATCCCTTGAAACGCGTCATCACATCTTCGCTGAAGGACCACTCAGCGGGACCATCGAGAGTCACCCGGTTGTTGTCGTAGATCCAGCAGAGATTGAATAGCTTCAGATGACCTGCTAGCGAAGCCGCTTCGCAAGCTACGCCCTCCATCAGGTCGCCATCCCCGCAAATCGCGTAGACATTGAAATTGAAAATGTCGAATCCAGGACGGTTGAAATTCTCCGCGAGCCATTTGCCGGCAATGGCCATGCCCACGCTATTCCCTGCACCTTGGCCGAGCGGCCCGGTCGTCGCTTCGACTCCGGTTGTGAGGTGGGACTCGGGATGTCCCGGCGTCCTGCTATCGATTTGCCGGAATCGCTTGATCTCCTCCATCGAGATAGCAGGATCGTTTGTAACTTTTCCTTGGGTATTGACTGCGCGCACTCCAGTCAAGTGCAGCGTGGCGTAGAGAAGCATCGAGGCGTGGCCGGCAGACAGAACGAAGCGGTCCCGATTTGGCCATGTGGGATCAGCGGGATCGTAACGGAGGAAGCGTTGCCACAGAGAGTAGACCACCGGAGCAAGACCCATGGGGGCGCCGGGGTGACCTGAATTCGCCTGCTGGACCGCATCGATCGCCAAAGTACGGATGGTATTGATGCTTAGAAGATCGAGGTCCGGCTGACTTTTCGGCTGACTCACATTGGCTCCTGTCGCGGGGAGGAGGACACCCGCGGATCATGGTCAGGATTTAGATGCACCGCGTTACGGATCGGGTCAAAGGATTTTACGCCAAAACGAAAGAACCCGCTCGCCTGAACATGCCCAGGAGCCCGTTTTGGACCTTCGCACCTCCATCTGGTGTACGCGCCGTAAATACCCTGAAACGGTTTCCGCCGTTTCTTTGCGCTCCGTGTCCTCTGGGCTCTCTGTGAACTCTGTGTTGCGCATTTTCTGCCGACCCAAACAACACTCGAACCATTTACGGGACACTGCACTGGCAACAGCAAACAGCGAGTTTGAAATACAATCGGGGGAAATACACAACACAGAAGAGCTTCTCTCTCTTACGAAGAACTCAGAACTAACAACCAACCCAGAGGCCGATCTGTGATTTGAATTGAGCAGAGTCCCCGCGCATGTTACTTTTTCTTATCTGCCCTGCCCGGGTGGCGGAATGGCAGACGCTGAGGACTTAAAATCCTCCGGGGATTTTTCCTCATGTGGGTTCGACTCCCACCCCGGGCACCAGT
>Ga0066709_100005496_pt1 | contig 10448 bp, 8 predicted proteins | sample GraSoiAngelo_158_FD_79665 | JGI IMG/M metagenome (GOLD analysis project Ga0066709, IMG submission 79665) | Grasslands soil microbial communities from the Angelo Coastal Reserve, California, USA - 14_1009_16_30cm | ecosystem: Environmental > Terrestrial > Soil > Grasslands | place: USA... | reverse complement strand
GACGACCGGCGTCCGCGACGCGTCCTTCTCCTCGGACGAGAAGCGGATCCTCTTCTCCTCCAACCAGACCGGCGTCTACAACGTCTACAGCGTTCCGGTCACGGGCGGCGCGCCCACTCCGCTGACGTCGTCGGCGACCGACACGACCTACGCGGTCTCCTACTTCCCGGGAGACGACCGGGTTCTGTACACGCACGACCAGGGGGGTAACGAGCTCAATCACCTCTACGTCCGGGAAGCGGACGGGAAGCGGGTCGCTCTCGTGAAGACCAACGGCACGGCGGACAGCGACATCTATCTCTGGAACGCGGCGACCAGCGATGCGAAGCTCATCACGAAGCACGAGGGGATCGCCGACAACACCCCGCAGGAGTTCGATCCATCCTCCGGATCTCTCTACTATCTTTCCAACGAAGGCGCCGAGTTCGCGCGCGTCCGGAAGTACGACCCGGCCAGCGGGAAGTCCGAGGACGTGGAGAAACCGTCGTGGTACCCGCTCCTCGTCCGATTCTCGAAGAACGGCCGCTATCGCGTGACCGGGATCAACGACGACGGGCGCACGGTCGTTCACCTCCTCGACACGAAGACGGGGAAAGAGGTCCCGTTGCCGAAGCTGCCCGCCGGCGACGTCACGGCCGTCCGCTTCGCCGACGGCGAGACCCGGCTCGCGTTCTACGTCAACGGCGACCGTTCGCCGAGCAACCTCTACGTGTACGAGTTCGGCGCGAAGGCGCCCGTGCGCCTGACCGATTCGCTTTCGAAGGACATCGACCCCGAGGATCTCGTCGACTCCGAGGTCGTGCGCTTCAAGTCGTTCGACGGGATGGTCATTCCTTCGATCTATTACAAGCCCCTGCAGGCGACGGCGCGGACCCGCGTCCCCGCGCTCGTGTGGGTGCACGGCGGGCCGGGCGGACAGACCCGCAAGGGCTATAGCGCGACCATCCAGTACCTGGTGAACCACGGCTACGCGGTCCTCGGGATCAACAACCGGGGCAGCTCCGGCTACGGGAAGAGCTTTTACGTCGCCGACGACCAGAGGCACGGGAAAGAGCCGTTGCGCGACTGCGTCGAGGGCAAGAAGTACCTCTCCGACCTCCCCTACGTCGACGCCAGCCGCATCGGAATCATCGGCGGCAGCTACGGCGGATACATGGTTCTCGCCGCGCTCGCCTTCCAGCCCGAGGAGTTCGCGGTCGGCGTGGACATCTTCGGGGTGTCGAACTGGCTGCGCACGCTCCAGAGCATCCCGAAATGGTGGGAGTCGCAGCGCCTCGCGCTCTACAAGGAGATCGGCGATCCCGAGAAGGACGAGGCGATGCTCCGGGAGATCTCACCCGTCTTCCACGCGGACAAGATCCGGCGGCCGCTGCTCGTCCTCCAGGGCGCGAACGACCCGCGCGTCATCAAGCCGGAGTCCGACGACATCGTCGCGGCTGTAAAAAGAAACGGAGTCCCGGTCGAGTACATCGTCTTCCCCGACGAGGGACACGGCTTCACGAAGAAGAAGAACCAGATCGAGGGCTACGGCGCGATCCTGCGTTTCCTCGACAAATATCTGAAGGGCGCACCTTCGGAGCGGGCCGCATCGACAACGCCCGGCGGAGCGCGCAAGTAGCGAGTTGGCTGGCCGCTCGGATCCTCTTCTCTGCCTAACGGGGAGAGCGACCCCATCGGTGCATGAATTCGCCAGGACTCTCGATGGGGACCGGAGCGGACTGCGCCGGTCCGAAATGCCGGACATTCCCGGTCACGAGAGAGTCGGCTGCTCCCGCGAGCACCACCTCGAGAAACGGGCGGTCTGATTCGTCCGGCGGTTTGCGGTTGAGACGAACCGCCGCGACGACACGCTCGCTCTCCGCCTCGAGCAAATCCAGGAAGTCCGAAATATCGGCGGGGTCGAAGCCGAACTTCCTCCGGCGAAGAACGGTTCGGTATTCGCCAAGGATGCGGTCGTCGACGAGGAGGGTGACCTCGCCCGCGAGAACCAGATCAACGATTCGACCCGGGTTTCCTTCGGGATTCAGGAGGCCCGACACGATGACGTTCGTGTCGAGAACGATCCTCAAGCGGAGCGTCGGCGGCGACGGGCTTCACGAACCTCGCGGTTGATGTCGTCGATGGAGAGCCGCTCGATCCGTAACGGATGCCCTTGCGGTAGCATCCGCGCGCAACCGTGGGCGCCACCGAAAAGTCCCGAGCCGTCGGACGGAACGTGCCCCGCAAAGAGGGGCTCGACAAAGTCACCGGCGCCGCAAAATACGTCGACGACCTCACCTTCCCCGGAATGCTCCACGGGCGCACGATCCGATCGACGATCGCGGCCGGAGAGATCGAAAACATCCACCTCGGGTTCGCCCGTAAAGGGTTCACGATCGCGGATTGCCGCGACGTCCCGGGGCGGAACGTCGTCGCGCTGATCGAGCTGGACCAGCCGTGTCTCGCCGAGCGGCGCGTGAGGCATTTCGCGGAGCCGATCCTGCTCCTGGCCCACGAGGACCGCGAGCGGCTCCTCGAGGCCGAGTCGCTTGTCGCCATCGACTACCGCGAGGAAACGCCGATCTACGACCCGGAGAAATCCGACCACTGCTTCAAGGAGATCCGGATCGAAAAGGGAGACCTGGCGCGCGGTTTCGCGGAGGCGGACGTCGTCGTCGAGGGGGAATATCGCGTCGGCCTCCAGGAACAGCTCTACATCGAGCCAAACGGCGTGATCGCAGTGCCGGAGAACGGCGGGATCACCGTCTACGGCTCGCTCCAGTGCCCCTACTACGTTCACCGGGCGCTGCGGGTGCTCCTGGGCCTGTCGGACGACAAGGTTCGGGTCGTCCAGACCGAGACGGGCGGCGGGTTCGGCGGCAAGGAGGAATACCCCTCGATGATCGCGGGACATGCGGCGATCCTCGCGTGGAAGTCGCGGAGGCCCGTCAAGCTGGTCTACGACCGGGTCGAGGACATGGTGGCGACGACGAAACGCCACCCCGGCGTGATCCGGCACTCGACCGGGGTGACGCGCGACGGAACGCTGACGGCGATCAAAATCGACGTGCTGCTCGACGGCGGCGCCTACATGACGTTGTCGCCGGTCGTCCTTTCGCGCGGCGTGATCCATGCGACCGGGCCTTATCGGTGCGATCACGTCCGCATCCAGGGCCGGGTCGTCGCGACCAACACGCCGCCGAACGGAGCGTTTCGCGGCTTCGGCGCGCCGCAGACGCAGTTCGCGGCGGAAGTCCACATGGAACGGATCGCGGAAACTCTCGGCATCGACTCCGTGCGCCTGCGCGAGAAGAACGCCTTTCGCCCGGGCGACACGACTTCGACCGGCCAGAAGCTGGGCCGGGACACGAGCGCGCTCCGGGTACTCCGTGAGGCCGTCTCGCGAAGCGACTTTCGCGCGAAGCGGCGCGCTTACCGAGGCACGAACCGCGGGATCGGGCTCGCTCTTTTCTTCCACGGCTCCGGCTTCACGGGCGGCGGCGAGGTGAAGCTCGCCTCGAAAGCTTCGCTCGAGCTGACCGAAACCGGGGCGCGCATCCTCGTCGCCTCGACCGAGATCGGGCAGGGCACGCGCACCATGCACGCGCAGATCGTGGCCGACACGCTGGGTATCCCGTACGACGCCGTCGAGGTCGCGGCCGCGGATACCGCCCGCGTTCCGGACAGCGGCCCGACCGTCGCATCGCGAACCTGCATGGTCGTCGGAAAGATCCTCGAGCGGTGCGCGCAGGAGATGCGCCGGGAGCTCGGCGGCCGTTCTGCGCAGGATTACCTGGCGGAGCGCGGATCGCTCGTCGTCACGAAGGAGTATTCCGGACCCGACGGCCTCTACTGGGACGACGAGACGTACCGGGGAGACGCATATGGCGCCTTCGGCTGGGGCTGCGACGTCATCGAAGTCGAGCGCGATCCCGAAACGTGGCAAATCCGGCCGACTCGCGTCACCGCGGTCTGCGAGATCGGGAAGGCGATCCATCCCGTGCTCGCCCGCGGCCAGATCGAGGGAGGCACCGCGCAGGCCGTCGGATATGCCCTGCTGGAAGAGGTCGCGATGCGCGACGGCCGGATGGCGAACGCCCAGCTCACGAACTACCTCGTGCCGACGACACTCGACACACCGGAGATCGACGTCACGATCCTCGAGAACCCGTACGAGCACGGGCCGTTCGGGGCAAAGGGCGTCGGCGAGATGCCGATCGACGGTCCGGCGCCCGCGATCGTCAACGCGATCCGGTCTCTCGGCGTCGACGTCCGATCGATTCCGGCGACGCCGGAGCGGATCCTCGAAGCTCCCTCGCTGTCGGCGTCCCGGTAGGCACTGTATGCGGTTCACTTTGAATGGCCGGAGGCGACAGGTGCAGGCGCCGCCGATGAAGCGGCTCTTGGACGTCCTGCGCGAAGAGTGCGGGCTGACCGGAACGAAAGAGGGCTGCGGCGAAGGGGAATGCGGGGCGTGCACGGTGCTCTTGGACGGGATGCCGGTCAACTCGTGCCTGATCCCGTTCGCGCAGGCGCAGGGATCGGTCGTCACGACGATCGAGGGATTGGAGGGCCGGCATCCGTTGCAGGACGCCTTCGTGGTCGAAGGCGGCGCGCAGTGCGGTATCTGCACGCCCGGAATGATCCTGGCGGCGGCGGCGATCCCCCGCGGCGCGACCCTCGACGAGATCCGGCTGGGTCTCGCCGGAAACATCTGCCGGTGCACCGGCTACACCTCGATCTACCGCGCAATCGAGAAGGCACGATCTCGGCGGCATCGATGAGAACTGCCGTCTCCCGGCTCGAGCTCCTGCAGCCCCGCTCCGTGCGCGAGGCCCTCCGAATGCTCCGCGACGAAGGCCCTCTCGTCCCGCTCGCCGGCTGCACCGACGTCTATGTCGGGCTCAACTTCGGCACGCTTTCGGCGAAGAGGTTCATCGACCTGTGGCCGCTCGACGAGATGCGCGCCATCCGGTCGACCGGAGCCGTGCTCTCGATCGGCGCGCTCGCCACGTATACGGAGCTCATCCGCTCGCCCCTCGTCGCTCGCCGTCTCCCGATTCTCGCCGCGGCGGCGCGCGAGATCGGCGGTGTTCAGATCCAGAATCGCGGGACGCTGGGCGGCAACGTCGCGAACGGCTCTCCCGCCGGCGACAGTCTGCCGGTGCTCGCCGTCGCGGAAGCAATGCTCGTCCTTTCGAGCGCGGCGGAGACGCGCCGCGTTCCGTTCAATTCGTTCTTCAGCGGCTACCGGAAGAGCGTCCTCCGGCTCGACGAGATCATTGCGGCGATCGAAGTCCCGCGCGTGGACGGGCGGCAATGGTTCCGGAAGGTCGGCACCCGCGCCGCGCAGGCGATCTCGAAAGTCGTCCTGGCCGGGATTCGGTCCGACCGTCCGCGAATCGCTCTCGGAAGCGTCGCGCCGACGGTGATCCGCCTTCCGAAGACGGAGGGCGCGCTCGCCTCCGGCGCCCCGATCGAAGAGGCGCGCCGGGTCCTCGAAGGCGAGATCCGGCCGATCGACGACCTTCGCTCGACCGCAGAATACCGTCGCCGGGTCTCGGCGAATCTGCTGGAGCGGTTCTGGAGAGACACCGCAGGATGAACGAGACCCTTTCGCCCGAAGACGTCCAGATGGTCCTCGCGCAGATCGGGGAAGCGAACCGAGCCTTCGCCCGGCGCTACGCCGGCGATTCCCCGCGGCGGCAGCCGGTCCACACCGTCTACGGCGGCGCGCAGGTGTTTGCCTCGGACACCGCCTCGAAGCTGGGAGCGCTCGCGCGGCGGTCCCTCGACACGTACGCGCCGGGGGCGCGGGAGTTCGCGCGCGTGCTCGGATTCGCGGAGGAGCTGGCCGAACGGATATTCGAGCGGGTGGTCTCGAAGCTGGAGCGCGAGCCGGTCGAGGACTTCCGCATCGACTTCGAGGACGGCTACGGCAACCGCCCGGACTCCGAAGAGGACGGCCACGCCGAATCGACCGCCGTCGAGGTGGCGAAGGGCCTCGCCGAAGGCACGCTGCCCCCCTCCATCGGTCTCCGGATCAAGCCGTTCACCGAAGAGCTGAAGCGGCGCGCGATCCGCACCCTCGATCTCTTCCTGACGGCGCTCGTGCGGAAGACGGGGGGACGGATCCCCGACAACTTCGTCGTGACGCTCCCCAAGGTGACCGTGCCGGATCACGCCGCCGCGCTCGCTCAGGTCCTCGAGTTGCTCGAGAGGCACCTCGGCCTCTCCGAGCGGACACTTCCTTTCGAAATCATGGTCGAGACGCCGCAGGCCGTGCTCGACGAGAGCGGAAGCGCGTCGCTTCTCCGCCTCGTCGGCGCGTCGCGCGGACGGTGCATCGCCGCGCACTTCGGCACATACGACTACACGGCGTCGCTGAACATCACCGCCGCGTACCAGACGATGACCCACCCGGCGTGCGACTTCGCGAAGAGCGTGATGCAGGTCGCGCTCGCGGGGACCGGAGTCTGGATCTCGGACGGTTCGACGAACGTTCTTCCCGTCCCGCCGCACCGGCCGTCAGCGGGTAGGCCGGCACTCGACGTCCGTCAGATCGAGGAGAACCGGACCGCGGTGCACGCCGCCTGGAAGCTGCACTACGACCACGTGCGTCACTCGCTCGCGCACGGCTTCTACCAGGGTTGGGACCTCCACCCGGCGCAGCTCCCGACGCGCTACGCCGCGCTCTACGCGTTCTTCCTGGAGGGTCTCGACTCGGCGGCCGCGCGCCTCAAGAACTTCGTCTCGAAAGCGGGCCAGGCCACGCTCGTCGGCGAGATCTTCGACGACGCGGCAACCGGCCAGGGTCTGCTGAACCACTTCCTCCGAGCGTGGAGCTGCGGCGCGATCACGGAAGCCGAGGCGGTCGAGAAGAGCGGCCTGACTCCGGACGAGCTCCGCGGCCGTTCGTTCGTCAGGATCTTGATGAGCCGGCGCTCCTAGGCACGGACAGCCGCTCGCCTTCGACGTCGCTCGCGTAACGCCGGAGGATTTCGGCGATCTGTCGGTGCTCCTCCGGTGACCAGTCGGCGAGGAGCTCGCCCATCCGCTCGCGGCGGGCAATCCTCAGACGTTCGTTCACCTCCTGGCCGGCGAGCATCAGGACGTGACCGGCCGGAGTCGCCGGCGAGATCAGCCCGCGCCGCTCGAGGTCGTCCTGCGCCCGCGCGAGCCGCTCGGGATCCACGCCGTACCGTCGCGCGAAGTCGGAGACCGGCACTCCCGGAGATTTCCCGATCTGCGACAGCAGCCAGCAGGCGGCGGGTCGGAGGTCGACGCCCGCACGCTCCGCGATCCGCTCCAGGATCCGGCGCTGCGTGTCCCGCTGCATCAGCACCGAAAGGCCGTGGCTGATCTGGGTCAACGAGTCGTCGTCGCAGGGCATCGCGAAACCCTCTCCGAGGCCGGCGCCGGCCGCGATCGTCTCGCGCAATGGACGCTCTTCCAGCAGCCAGGAGAGGAGGAAGCCGACGACCGCGACCGCCGCCGCGACGAGGAAGACCGTGTGGAGGGAGGCCGCGAAAGCCGCCCGATAGGCGCCGCGCGCGGCCGGCGGCAGCCGAAGAACGACCGCCGGCGAGATGTGCTCGACGTCCTGCGGCGCACCGGGAAACGCGCGCGCGAGGTTCGCGGCGAGGCGGCTCGAGAAGATCGCGCCCAGGACCGCGACGCCGAACGAACCGCCGACCAGGCGAAAGAGCGTCGCGCCCGAGGTCGCGACGCCGAGGTCTTCGTATTCGACCGCGTTCTGCACGGCGAGGACGAGCACCTGCATGACGAGGCCCAATCCCATCCCGACGATCAGCATGAAGAGGCCGACCGTCAGACCGGACGTCGTCGCTCGCATCCGTGAGAGGAGAAAGAGCCCGACCGCCAGGACCGTCGTGCCGGCGATCGGAAACAGCTTGTAGCGGCCGATGCGGCTGATGATCTGGCCCGAGGAGATCGAGGTCGCCAGCATCCCGGCCATCATCGGAACGAGCTCCAGGCCCGAGGCGGTCGGGCTCGAGCCCCGGACGAGCTGCAGATAGACCGGCAGATACGTGACCGACCCGAAGAGGGCGAACCCGACGATCAAGCCGATCCCGCTCGTCACCGCGAAGACGGGATTTGCGAAGAGGCGAAGCGGGACGACGGGCTCTTCGCTGCGCCGCTCGACCACCACGAACGACGCGAGGAGGACCACGCTTCCCCCGAGGAGCCCGATCATCCAGGGAGAGCCGAACGACGCGGCCGTCCCGCCGAGATCGGCCATGAGAACGATCGCGGCGAGGGCTCCGGCGAGAAGCGCGGCGCCGGCGTAGTCGATCCGGCGCCTCAGACGGCCGGAGGTCGCCGGGAGCGTCGCCGCGAGGACCGCGAGCGCGAACGCGCCGACCGGGAGATTGACGTAGAAGATCCAGCGCCAGGAGAGGTGCGTGGTCAAGAACCCGCCGAGCAGCGGCCCGGCGATCGAGGAGACGCCGAAGACCGCTCCGAAGATCCCCTGGTAGCGGCCGCGCTCGCGGGCGGGGACGATGTCTCCGAGCGCGGCCTGCGTGCTCACGATGATGCCGCCGCCGCCCAGACCCTGGAGGCCGCGGAACAGGATGAGCTGCGTGAGCGACCGGGCCAGACCGCAGAGCGCCGAGCCCACCAGGAAGATCACGGTCGCGATCTGGAGCACTCGCTTCCGCCCGTGGAGGTCGCCGAGCTTTCCGTAGAGCGGGGTCGCGACAGTCTGCGCGAGAAGGTACGCGGTCACGACCCAGGACAGGTGCGCGAGCCCGCCGAGCTCGCCGACGATGGTCGGCAGAGCCGTCGCCACGATCGCCGAGTCGAGCGCGGCGAGGAAGAGCACCAGCATGAGGCTGCCGAGGACCGCGAACCGCCGCTCCCGCGGAACGAGCGGCGGCGCGGCTTCGATCGTCGTCGCGCGCGCGTCAGAGGATTGGGTCAGTCGGGCCTCGGCGCGAATCGGCAGCCAGGGTCGAGCGCCTCAACTCAGAGGTTCAGGATCGCGGACTTCGCGGCCTTGTCGATCTCGATGTAGCAAGCGGTCGCGCGCGCTCCCTTGACGTTGCTTCCGGAAGGAGGCTTCGAATAGAGCAAGTAGCCGCCGGGCGTCGGATCGATACTCATGCTCATTCGTTCGATCCACGCGCCGATCGTGGAACCCTGGGAGTCCAGCTCCTCGAGGATGACACGCTCGACCAGGACGGGGTTGTTCCCGCTCACGTAGTTCCCGTTCACGAGAATCTCTCCCTGGGCGCCCTTACTCAGCAGAACTTTGAAAATGACCGCCACGTTGGACCTCCTTCTGCGCGCTCGCTCCGATGCCGTGTACTTTTACACAGGGCCGTCTTTGTTCCAGTCAGCTCGACGCCTTCCAGGTCGCCGCCATTTCGCGCGCGTAGTCCTCGAAACGACGGGGTGGATGACCGAGCAGCCTCGTCTGCCGCTCGACGTCGGCCGGTCCGGCGAGGAGGCCCTTTTCCTGAAAGAACTGATACATGAGGCGGAAGTCGAAAACCAGGGAGGCCGGCATGTACTGGAGCGACTGCTTCTCCCAGGCGTCGAGGTCGTCTCCGGCATAGGCGATCGGCCGACCGAGCACTCGGCTCCAGGTCTCCGCGGTGCTCTTTCCCGTGACCGGCTCCGGCCCGACGAGGTTGTAAGTCTTCCCCGCGTGGGCGCCGGTCGTCAGCGCGATCGCCGCGGCCTCGGCGATGTCGCGCACGTCGACGCGCGAGAGCCCGACGTCGCCCATCGGCTGCGGGTACACGCCGTACTGGAGCAGGGCGTCCTTGAAGAACACGTCGTTCTGGTAGAAGTTGTTCGGCCGCAGGATCGTCCACTCGAACCGCGAGGCTTTCACGGCGGCTTCGACCGCGAATTTCGAGCCGAAGTGCGGCAGGTGAACGGCGACGTCGGCGTCCTGCACCGAGAGATAGACGAGGCGTTTCACCCCGGCCAGGCGGGCTCCGTTCACGGCCATCAAGCCTTCATGGCTTTCCGTCGGGCTGACGGGGTTCAGGAGGAAGACCCCGTCCATCTCCCGGAAGACCGCGCGCACCGTGGCGGGCTCGAGGAGGTCCCCGCGCACGCCGCGCACGCCGGACGGCAGCCCGGAAGCCTTGTCCGGGTTCCGCGAGAGGACGTTCACCTCCGCCTTCCGGGCGACGAGCTCCCGCACGACCTGCGATCCGACCGTTCCCGTTCCTCCCAGGACCAGGACCTTCATCGAGGCCTCCTTTCCGTCTCTCTCGTTACGGTCGCCTCGATCAACCCGTAAGGCTCTTCCGTCGCGACGAAGATCTCATTTTCGTTCGCGATCCCGAAGCGCGACAGATCCACGAGGAGGTGGTGCCTGTTCGGCATCGTCAGCCGGATCCGGGCGAGCTGCGGATGTCCACCGGGCGCCGCCGCGGGACATCGACGAAATACAGCTGCTTGTGGCCGTACAGCGCGTTGTACTGGCG
>Ga0066709_100005495_pt1 | contig 10451 bp, 11 predicted proteins | sample GraSoiAngelo_158_FD_79665 | JGI IMG/M metagenome (GOLD analysis project Ga0066709, IMG submission 79665) | Grasslands soil microbial communities from the Angelo Coastal Reserve, California, USA - 14_1009_16_30cm | ecosystem: Environmental > Terrestrial > Soil > Grasslands | place: USA... | reverse complement strand
TCCGATCCGGGCGACCTCGTCGTCGACGGTGACCCGACCGGCGAGGATCAGCTCCTCGGACGCCCGCCGCGAGCCCAGCCCGGCGCGCGCGAGCACCTTCTGCAGCCTTTCACCCACCGGCTCCGCGCCCGGCTCAGGCTCCGGGGGGTTCGGCATCGCTGTCGGTCTCCTCGGCGTCGGTCTCATGGACGACCGGGTCGTCGGAGAGCCGCAGGCCGCGCTCCAACGCCTCCACGATCGACGCTTCGGGCACGAAGTCGGCGAGCGACGGGAGCTGGTCGAGCGAGTCGAGCCCCAGCCGCTCGAGGAACGCCCGCGTCGTGCCGTAGAGCACCGCCGCGCCGGGACCCGGCTCGCGGCCCACCTCCTGCACGTACCCGCGCTGCATCAACGTGTGCAGCGTCGTCGCGACGTTCACACCGCGGATGGCCGACATCTGCGCGCGCGAGATCGGCTGCTTGTACGCGACGATCGCCAACGTCTCGAGCGCGGGACCCGAGAGCCGCGCGTGCTGACCCTCGAGCACGAAACGCTCCACATAGGGCGCGAGGTCGGGATGGGTCTGGAAGCGGTAGCCGCCGGCGACGCGAACCAGCTCGAAGCCGCGGCGCGAGTCCTCGTACTCGCGCGCGAGCTCGCCGCACAAGGCCTCCACCCGGGCGACCGGTAGCTCCACGAGCTCGGCCAGGAGACGGGGCTCGACCGGCTCGCTCGACGCGAGCACCACCGCCTCGATCGCCCGCCGGGCCTCGTCGCCGCGGTCGTCGTCGCTCACGCTTTTGCGCTTTCTGCGCTTGCGTGGTGCGGCGCGGGAGCGTCGTCCCAGTCGTCGAGGCTGACGGCGTCGAGCACGGTCTCGCCGGCGTGCAGCCGTCGCACGAGGAGCTCGCCGAAGCTCGTGAACTGCAGCAGGTCGACGACGCCCTGCTTGTAGAGCTCCAGCACCGCAAGGAAGCGCACGACCAGGTCGAGGCGGTGCTCGACGCCGGCCACGACGGCCCGGAAGCTCATGGGCTCCGACTCGGGCAGCAACCGCAGCACGAGCTCGACTGCGTCGCGCACGCTCGCGCGGATGGGCGCGATGTGGTCGATGTCGACGACCGGCGACGGGCGCGGAGCCAGCGCCCGGCGGGCAGCATTTCGGAGCGCCGTGAAGCTCACCCGCTCGAGCGGGTCGGGCACGAGCGAGCGGAACGGCTCCTCGGGCCCGGCTCGGCGAGGGATGCTCCGATCGGCGCGTCGCATGCGCGCCTCGAGCGCCTTCGCTGCGTCCTTGAACGTCTTGCACTCGAGCAGACGGGCGAGCAACAGGTCGCGTTCCTCGAAGCGCAGGAGCTCCTCGTCGAGCTCCATCTCGTCGAAGCCGGGCAGCAGCCGGCGAGCCTTCAGCTCCACCAACGTGGCCGCGATCAGGAGGAACTCGGTCGCGAGGTCGAGGTCGAGGGTCTGCATGCGATCGAGCTCGGCGAGATACGCGTCGACGATGGCGGAGAGCGACACGTCCCAGAGCTCGACCTCCTCGCGCAGGATGAGGTGCAGGAGCAGGTCGAACGGCCCTTCGTAGACGGGCGTGCAGACCTCGTAGGCCATCGGTCGAGCGTACCGGAGGCACCGGCGCGGCAATGACATCCCGCCGTCGCAGGGCGCACCGGTAGTCTCCCCCGCATGCCGCGTGTGCTCTCGGGTATTCAGCCCACGGGCGAGAAGCATCTCGGCAACTATCTGGGCGCCGTCCGGCACTGGGTCGCGGCCCAGGACGACGCCCCTTCGCCCGATCAGGCGCTGTACTGCGTGGTCGACCTCCACGCCATGACGGTGCCCTACGACCCGGGCGACTTCGCGGCCCAGACCCTCCGCACGGTGGCCTTCCTGCTCGCGGCCGGCCTCGACCCCCGGCGCTGCACGCTGTTCGTGCAGAGCCACGTGAGCCAGCACACCGAGCTCACATGGATCCTCAACTGCGTCGCCACCTTCGGGGAGCTGCGTCGCATGACCCAGTTCAAGGACAAGTCGGGCGGCCAGGAATCGGTGAGCGTGGGCCTCTTCGACTACCCGGTCCTCATGGCGGCCGACATCCTGGCCTACGACACCGACCGCGTTCCCGTCGGCGACGACCAGCGCCAGCACCTCGAGCTCGCCCGCGACGTCGCGATGCGGTTCAACGCGCGGTTCGGGCCGACGCTCGTGGTGCCCGAGGCCGCCATCCCGCCCGTCGGCGCCCGCATCATGGACCTCCAGCAGCCCACGGCCAAGATGTCCACGTCGTCCGAATCACCCCATGGCACGCTGCACGTCCTCGAGGACCCGGCGGTGCTGGCGAAGCGGATCAAGTCGGCGGTCACCGACTCCGGGACCGAGATCCGGTACGACCCGGCCTCGAAGCCGGGCGTGTCGAACCTGCTCCAGATCCTCGCCGCCACCACCGAGCGGCCGGTCGCCGAGGTCGAGGCCGACCTGTCCGGCCAGGGCTACGGCAAGCTCAAGACCGTCGTCGCCGACGCCGTGGTCGAGTTCGTGCGCCCGATCCAGGAGCGCTACCGCGAGCTGGAGCGTGACACCGGCGAGGTCGAGCGCATCATCGCCGACGGCGCCGCGCGGGCCGAGTCGATCGCCGCTCCCGTGCTGGCACGGGTACGAGGCGCGGTCGGGCTGCTCGCGCGGCCGCCTGCTTCCGAGCTCTGATCAGTCGTCGTCGGCGGACGCCAGCGCGGCGACCACCTCGGGCGGGATCGGGAGGTCGTTCCAGGTGTCGGGCAGGTGGTGCGCCGCCGCCCAGGCCGCCGCCTCCTCCGGGCCGCCGAGGATCCGGATGCGGTTCGCGCCGAGCTCCGGGTGCCGGAGGTAGAGGCCGACCCGGCGGGTGAACCCCCGCTTCGTCGACCACACGTCGGCCATGTGGGCTCCGGCCACCGCTCCCGACACGGTCGCAACGACCCGGCCGTACACACCGAGCCGCGCGTCGAGCTTGCCGACGTCGTGCACCAACGCCGCGGTGAGCCACCGTGCGTCGCCCGCGGCGGGCGTGCCGGCCAGCGCGGTCTCGACGCCGCGGGCGACCCCGATCGAGTGCCGGCGGTCGTGGTTCGGCATCTTCGACCACACCGCGAGCAGCTCGGGCGGAAGCATCGACGCGACCCACTCGGTGTCGGCCGCGCGCGGCGGGCCCGGCCAGAGCGCACGCACGAAGCGGGACGCGAGGTGGCGCGGCTTCGTCGTCATCCAAACACGAAGCGCACGAGATCGTCGGCGAACGGCTGGAGCACCTTCCCGGCGATGCCAGTCGTGAACACGAGCACGAAGAGCACGAGGAACCCGTAGGGCCGGAAGCGGTACCAGCCGGGCAGCCATTCGCGTGGCAGCGCCCGTTCGATGAGCGCGGAGCCGTCGAGCGGCGGGATCGGCAGCAGGTTGAACAGGCCGAGGAACAGGTTCACCAGCGCGAACGAGAACAGCACCTGCACGCCGAGGGGAAGATCGTCGAACGTGAAGTTGGACGGCACCGTCGACGAGTTGAAAGCGGCGCGCGCGGCGAGGGCCGCGATCACCATCAGCGCGAAGTTCGTCGCCGGGCCGGCCAGGCTCACGTACAGCATGTCGCGGCGCGGGTTGCGCATGCGGTTGGGGTTCACCGGCACCGGCTTCGCCCACGCCAGGACGGGGATGCCGAGCAGAGCGCCCATCGCCGGCAGGATCAGCGACCCGAACGGGTCGATGTGCGGCACGGGGTTCAGGGTGATGCGCCCGGCCCGCCGTGCGGTGTCGTCACCGAAGAAGCCGGCGACGACGCCGTGGCTCACCTCGTGCAGGATCACCGCCACCACGAGGCATCCGAAGAAGACGACCGCCTGCTGGAAATCGGTCGTCACGCGGGGGCGTGCTCAGCGACGCTTCGATGCGCAGTTGATGCAGAGCCGCGCAGCCGGCATCGCCTCGAGGCGCGCTTCGGCGATCGGTTGGTGACACGACTCGCAGGCGCCGTACGTGCCGGCGTCGAGCTTGGCGAGGGCGTCCTCGATCTCGGCAAGGGTCTCGACGAGCTGCCCCACGAGTGCCTCGACCTCGCCCCGCTCGGCCGTGACTTGGCCCGAGTCGGCGAAGTTCTCGTCGAAGTCGAGGGAGCCGCCGACGCCGTGGCCGAGCTGGCGGAGCTGGAGCCGCAGGCGCTCCCGCTCCTCCTCGAGCTGGTCGCGAACGACCGGGGCGCGCGCGCTCTCCACCATGCACCGCAGTCTACCGCCGGGCCCGTCGGCTCACTCCGAGCGCGCACGGGGGTGCGCGGCCTCGTAGACCGCCCGGAGCCGCTCGGGCGACACCTTCGTGTAGACCTGGGTGGTCGAGAGGCTGGCGTGGCCCAGCAGCTCCTGCACGACCCGAATATCGGCGCCGTGGTCCAGCATGTGGGTCGCGCACGAGTGGCGGAGTGCGTGGGGGAACAGCCGGTCGCCCAACCCGGCCCGGCCGCCGGCGGCCCGGACGATGAGCCACGCGCCCTGCCGGGTGAGCCGACCACCCCGAGCGTTCACGAATACCGCGTCGGGGTCGCGGCGGCGCCCGGACATCGGCACCAGCGCCGGGCGCCCCCGGGCCAGGTAGTCGCCCAGCGCCGCCCGGGCCGAGCGGCCGAGCGGCACCACCCGTTCCTTGCTCCCCTTGCCGAGCACACGGGCGAGGCCGTCGGTGAGGTCCAGGTCGGCGTGGTCGAGCCCGACCAGCTCGATGATCCGCACGCCGGTGCCGTAGAGGGCCCCGAGGATGGCGCGGTCACGCAGCGCGCGCGGGCCCTCGCCCTGGACCGCGCCGAGCAGCGCCAGCACGTCGTCCTCCGAGAGCGCCTTCGGGATCCCCTGCGGGACGCGCGGGGCGCCGACATCACCGCTCGGGTCGGCGGTGACGAAGCCCTCGTCCACGCAGAAGCGATGGAACGAGCGGACCGCGGCCACTGCGCGGGCGACCGACGCCGGCGCGTAGCGGGGACGCCCGTCGTCGTCGCGCGCCGCTTCGAGCTGCGCGACGTAGGCCGACACGGTGGCTTCCTCGACCGTCGCGGGGTCGAGCTCGCCGCGCGCCCGCAGGTATGCGGTGTACCGGAGGAGGTCGCGGCGGTACGCGGCGAGCGAGTTCAGCGCCAGGCCGCGCTCGACCCGGAGCCACGTCTCGTACTCCGCGAGCAGGTCGCCCAGACGGTCGCCCGCGGACGCCCGTTCAGGCGATGCCGTCGTACTCACCGGCCAGGAACCGCCGGGCGAGCAGCAGACCGATGATCGTCTTGGCGTCGACGAGCTCGCGCGACGCGATGAGCGCCTCGGCGTCGTCGAGCGCCACGCGCTCGACGGTCATCGCGCGCTCCTCCGGGCCCTGGGGCGCGGGCGCGCCGCCTTCCACCAGGTCCAGGGCCGCGAACACGTACGCGTACTCGTCGCAGAAGCCGGGGCTGTCGTAGAGCTCGGCCAGGCGCACCCAACGGTGTGCGCGCAGACCGAGCTCCTCCTCCAGCTCGCGCGCGGCGGTCGCCTCGGGCGACTCGCCGTGGACGTCGCGCTTGCCCGCCGGTGCCTCCAGCAGCTCCTGGTCGGCCGACACCCGGTACTGACGCACCAGCACCGCCCGGCCGTCGGCGTCGATGGGCACGACCATCACGGCGCCGGGGTGACGCACGACGTTGCGCTCGTAGCGGGCGCCATCGGGCCCGTCGACCGTCACCTGCTCGACCCGGAAGAAGCCGGCCTCGGCGACGACGCGCGAGTCGGCGACCCGAAAGCCCGTCACTTCAACGGCGCGTGAGCTCGGAGACGAGCGGCAGACGCGGGAGCCGACCCTCGGCGCGCTCGCGCGCCGCTCGTACGAACGCCGCGAACAACGGGTGCGGCCGGTTGGGACGGCTCTTGAATTCCGGGTGGGCCTGGGTGCCGGCGAAGAACGGGTGGTCCGGGAGCTCGACGAACTCGACCAGGCGGTCATCGGGCGACGTGCCCGAGCAGACGAGCCCGGCGTCCTCCAACCGGCTCCGGTACCGGTTGTTCACCTCGTAGCGGTGGCGGTGGCGCTCGTAGACGAGCTCCTCGCCGTACGCGCGCTGCACGACGGAGCCGGGGACGAGCTTGGCCGGGTACAGCCCGAGCCGCATCGTGCCGCCCTTGTCGACGATCGCGCGCTGCTCGTCCATCAGGTCGATGACCGGGTGCGGTGTGTGCGGGTCGAACTCGCTCGAGTTCGCCCCCTCGAGCCCGCACGCGTCACGCGCGAACTCGATCACCGCGCACTGCATCCCGAGACACAGCCCGAGGTAGGGGACGAGGTGCTCACGCGCGTAGCCGGCAGCGGCGATCTTTCCCTCGATACCGCGGAAGCCGAACCCGCCCGGGATCACGATGCCGTCGAGCTCACGCAGACGGCCTTCGGCGAGCAGACCTTCGGCGTCGTCGGACGCGATCCAGTCGATCTCGACCTGCGCCCCGCACGCGTAACCGCCGTGCTTGAGCGCCTCGACCACGGAGAGGTACGCATCGGGGAGGTTGATGTACTTGCCGACGAGCCCGATGCGCACCGGCTCCGTCGCGGCTTCCACACGCGCCACGAGCTCGCGCCAGTCGTCGAGCTCGGGCTCGTGCTCGACGAGGTGCAGCACGCGACACACGTACTCGTCGAGACCCTCGTCGTGCAGCACGAGTGGGATCTCGTAGAGCGTCGGCGCGTCGACCGCGGAGACGATGCCCTCTTCGGGCACGTCGCAGAGCTGCGAGATCTTCTCCTTGAGCCGCGTCGGGATCGGCCGGTCGCTGCGGCACACGATCGCGTCGGGCTGGATGCCGCGGCTGCGCAGCTCGGTCACGGAGTGCTGCGTGGGCTTGGTCTTCTGCTCGCCGGACGGGCCGATGAACGGCACCAGCGTGACGTGCACGTAGAACACGTTGTCGCGGCCGACGTCCTTGCGGAACTGTCGGACCGCTTCGAGGAAGGGGAGGATCTCGATGTCGCCGACGGTGCCACCGATCTCGGTGATCACGACGTCGACGTCCTCGTCGGCCGCGAGGGCGAGGATCCGGTCCTTGATCTCGTCGGTGATGTGCGGGATCACCTGGACGGTCTGGCCGAGGTACGCGCCGCGGCGCTCCTTGGCGAGGACCTCCTGGTAGATCGAGCCGGTCGTGGCGTTCGACTTCTGTGTGAGCGGCACGTCGACGAAACGCTCGTAGTGCCCGAGGTCGAGGTCTGTCTCGCCGCCGTCGTCGGTGACGAAGACCTCACCGTGCTGGAACGGGTTCATCGTGCCCGGGTCGACGTTGATGTAGGGGTCGAGCTTCTGCATCGTGACCCGCAGGCCCCGAGCCTTGAGGAGCCGTCCGAGGGAGGAGGCGGTGAGCCCCTTGCCGAGGCTCGATGCCACTCCCCCGGTCACGAAGATGTGCTTCGCCAACTGGAGCCTCTCCCGGACCGGCCCCTTACGCGTGCCGCGCGCGTCTCCGAGTCCGTTTTCGCCGGTGTCCGGCCGACCGTACCATGCGCCCGTCGCGGCGCCATGCATGTGCTCAGGTTGATCTCGCGGCATGAGCGGCTTCGAGGAGCTCGGCGGCGTGGCTGCGGGCGTGGCGGGAATCGCCCACACCGGCGAGCATCCGCGACAGCTCGGCAACCCGTTCGTCGCCCTCGACCACCCGGGCGCTCGCCACGGTGCGGCCGCCCCGCTCATCCTTCTCGACAACGACCTGCGTGTCGGCGAACGCGGCCACCTGCGCCAGGTGCGTCACGCACAGGACTTGCCGGTCGGCCCCCAGCGCGGCCAACAGCCGCCCGACCGCGGCGCCCTCCTCTCCGCCGATGCCGGCGTCGATCTCGTCGAACACGAGCGTGGGTGGGGCTTCGGTGAGCACGACCCGGGCGGCCAGCATCGTGCGCGAGAGCTCCCCTCCCGACGCGGCGCGCGCGAGCGGGCGCGCCGTCTCACCGGGGTTGGGCGCGAGCAGGAAGACGACGTCGTCGAAGCCGTCGTCACCGGCGTCGCGCGCGTCGATCACGACGTCGAAGGTCGCGTGCGGCATCGCCAGCTCGCGCAGGTTCTCCGTGACCGCTGCGGCCAAGGGAACCGCGGCGCCTCGGCGCTCGGACGACAGCGCGGCCGCCGCGCGCGACGCCTCGTCGGCCAGCGCGGCCCGCTCGGCCTCGAGCGACGCGGCCCGCTCCTCGTACGACTCGAGCTCGGCGAGGCGCTGGGCGGTGCTCTCGCGGTAGGCAAGCACGTCGGCGAGCGTCTCGCCGTACTTGCGCACCAGCTCCCGCAGCTGGCGACGCCGGGCGCGCACCGCGTCGAGGCGGGCGGGGTCGTCGACGATCGCCTCGCTCGTGACACGCAGCTCGCGCGCGACGTCGGCGAGGTCCGCCTGCGCACCGCGCAGGCGCGCCGCCAGCTCCGCGAAGGGCGCGCGGCCGTCGAGCTCGTGCACCGCGGCACCGACCGCGTCCAGGGCGGCGCCTTCGAGCACGTGGTGCGCGGCGTCGAGCGCGTCCCGGTGCGCCGCCGCGTCCGCGAGCACCAGCTCCTCGGCCTCGAGGGTGAGGTCCTCGGCCGGGTCGTCGAGCGCGGCGTCGTCGATCTCGTTCACCTGGAAGCGGAGCAGGTCGATCTCGCGTGCCCGGGCCCGGGCGTCACCGCCGAGCGCGGCCAGGTAACGGTCGACACCGGCGATGCTCTCGCGCGCCGCACGGTACGCAGCCAGCGCCTCGGTTGCCGGCGCGCCGGCGAAGCGGTCGAGCGCGGCGCGTTGGACCGCGGGCGCGAGCAACGACTGGTGGGCGTGCTGGCCGTGCAGGTCGACGAGCGCGGCGCCCAGTGCCGCGAGCTCACCCGCGGTCGCGAGCCGTCCGTCGACGTACGCGCGACTGCGGCCCGCGCGCGGCACGGCACGGGCCAGCACGGCCTCTTCGCCGGTCGACGCGACGAACCGGCCCTCGACGCGCGCCTCCGCCGCGCCGTCGCGCACCAGCACGGGATCGGCACGGCCGCCGACCAGCAGCTCCAGCGCCTCGACCAGCAGCGTCTTCCCAGCGCCCGTCTCGCCGGTGATCGCGGTGAGCCCGGGACCGAGCACCAGGTCGAGGTCGGCGACGATCCCGAGGTCGACGACATGGAGCTCGGACAACACGGCGCGTCGCTACCGGTCGGCCAGGCCGAACTTGGCCTTCAGGATCTGATGGAAATCACGCGGCCCGAACGTGACGATGCGGGCGGGGTACGGGCCGCCGGTGAACGCGACCGAGTCACCGGCCGCGAGCTCACCGACCTCGCGCCCATCGGTGGTGAGCACCACGCTGCGGTCGTCGCACACGACGAAGCGCAGCGTCTCCTCCGGGTCGAGCACTAGAGAGCGGTCGAAGAGCATGTGCGGTGACACCGGCGTGAGCAGGAGGCACCGGTGCCGCGGCGACACGATCGGGCCCCGCGCCGAGAAGGAGTACGCGGTCGAGCCGGTGGGGGTCGCCACGATCACTCCATCGGCCGCGTACGTCGTGAAGAAGGTCCCGTTGATCTCCACCTCGAGACGCGCGAGACGGCCGGTGTGCACCTTCTCGAGCACCGCTTCGTTGAGCGCGAACCACCGGCCACGTGCGCTGCCCGCCGAGTTGACCGTGACGTCGAGCACCATCCGCTCGGTGACCTCGTAGCTGCCGTCGACGAGGCGGCCCAGCGCCCACTCGAGATCGGGCGGCTCGACCTCGGTGAGGTAGCCCATCTGCCCGACGTTCACACCGAGCACGGGCACGCCTGCTTCGTAGACCAGGTCGACCGTGCGCAGCATCGTGCCGTCGCCGCCGAGCGAGACGACCACGTCGAGCCCGGCCGTGAACGCCTCCAGGTCGACCGCCAGGTGGCCGAGGCCGGCGCTGTCGGCGTCGGGACCGGGGATCCGCACCTCCACCGAACGCTCGAGCAGCCAGGCCGCCGCCTCCTTGGCCAGATCGGTCGCGACCGGGCGGTCTGGGTGCGGCACCAGGCCGACGACCCGCGCCGTCATCGGGCGTCCTCGGTCGCGTCGAGCGACTCGGCGACGGCCGCATCGAGCCGCGTGTCGCTCACGGCGTTCGGGCCGTGCTTGTCGGCGCGCACGAGGAACTCGACGTTGCCGTCGGCGCCGCGCAACGGCGAAGGCATGACGTCGAGCAGGAAGAGGCCGGCCGCGGCGAGCCCGTCGCGCACCCCGCGCAGGACGGCCGCGTGCACGTCCGGGTCGCGGACAACCCCACCTTTCCCGATGCGCGCGCGGCCGGCCTCGAACTGCGGCTTCACGAGCAGCACGAGATCGGCGCGTCCCGTGGTGCAGCGGACCAGGGCGGGCGCAACGGTGACGAGCGAGATGAACGAGAGGTCGGCCACTGCCACGTCGGCCGGACCGCCGATCGTGTCCGGTGCGAGCGTCCGGGCGTTGGTGCGCTCGAGCACGGTGACCCTCGGGTCGTTG
>Ga0066709_100005494_pt1 | contig 10451 bp, 8 predicted proteins | sample GraSoiAngelo_158_FD_79665 | JGI IMG/M metagenome (GOLD analysis project Ga0066709, IMG submission 79665) | Grasslands soil microbial communities from the Angelo Coastal Reserve, California, USA - 14_1009_16_30cm | ecosystem: Environmental > Terrestrial > Soil > Grasslands | place: USA... | reverse complement strand
TCGAACCTGCGCCTCGTCGTTTCGATCGCGAAGGGCTACCGCGGGCTCGGCGTCCCGTTCCTGGACCTGATCCAGGAAGGCACGCTTGGCCTCAACCGTGCCGTCGAGAAGTTCGACTGGCGCCGCGGCTACAAGTTCTCAACGTACGCGACCTGGTGGATCCGCCAGTCCGTGCAGCGCGCGGTCGCGAACCACGCGCGCACGATCCGCGTGCCCGTCCACGTCGTCGAGCGCCAGCAGAAGCTCGGCCGGGCTGCGCGCCGGCTCGAGGTCGAGCTCGGACGCGAGGCGACGAAGGAAGAGCTTGCCGAGGCGACCGGCCTGCCGCTCCAGCACGTCGACGAGGCGCTGGGTGCCGCGCAGGCGTCGGTCTCGCTCAACCAGACCGTCGGCGCGGACGACGAAGGCGAGCTGGGCGACCTGTTCGCCGACCGCGAGGCCGCCGATCCGTTCGACGAGGCCGAGGAGTCGCTCCGCCGCCAGGGCGTGCGGCGGGCGCTCGACGCGCTGCCCGAGCGCGAGCGGCGCATCCTCGAGCTGCGCTTCGGCTTCGAGGGCGAGCCCTGGACGCTCGAGGCGATCGGCCACGAGCTGGACCTGACGCGCGAGCGCGTGCGCCAGCTCGAGGGCCAGGCGCTGGCACGCCTCGCAGCGTTGCGCGAGCTCCAGACCGCAGCCGCTTAGCTACCTACGCAGCAAACTCCCTCCTCTCGGCATACTGCGAGGAGTTGGCACGAATGTCGGGATGGGAGGTATTGATGAGATCTCGTAAGCGGTGGACGCTCCTCGGAGCCGCCGCAGTGGTCGCGGCACTTGCGCTGGTCGCTGCAGGGTGCGGCTCGAGCAAGAAGAGCTCGTCCGGTAGCACTCAGAGCACGTCGGGGAAGACCTTCTCGACGCTGCACGTCGTCTGGGGAGACACCGACTACATGGACCCGGGCCTGTCCTACCGCCTCGAGTCCTGGCAGCTCTTCCAGAACATCTACGAAGGTCTCGTCAGCCAGAAGCACGCCGGCGGCGCGGCCTCGGCCGACGTGGTCCCGACGCTTGCGTCTGCCATGCCGGTCGTCAGTGCCGGCGGCAAGAACTACAAGTTCACGCTCCGCAAGGGATTGATGTATTCGAACGGAAAGCCCCTCAAGGCGAGCGACTTCCCCGCCACGATCGTGCGCGACTTCAAGATGAACTCGCCCGGCATCGGCTTCTACTCGAACATCGAAGGCGTGGACGCGTGCGAGAAGAACCCGACGAGCTGCAAGTCGATCTCCGGCATCGTCACCGACGACGCAGCGGGCACGGTCGAGGTCAAGCTCAAGGAGCCCCAGTCGGACTTCCTCTACGTGATGTCGCTGCCGTTCTCGGCGCCGGTTCCGGCCGGCACCCCGGCGAAGCCGCTCACGAACCCGCCGCCCGCGGCGAACGGCCCGTACTACATGGTCAGTTACCAGCCGCACAAGTCGTTCTTGATCAAGCGGAACCCGCACTACAAGAAGGACTCGATCCCGACGGTTCCGCAGGGCAATCCCGACGTCGTCGTCGGCACGATCACGGACGACCTCGCCGCCTCGGCGCAGAAGGTGATCTCCGGCTCGGCCGACTACGACGAGAACCTGCTGCCGACCGACCGGCTCACGCAGATCCAGAAGAAGTACGGCGACCACGTCAAGTTCTTCACGACGCCGTCGACGTACTACTTCTTCATGAACCAGCGCACGCCGCCCTTCGACAAGCTGCAGGCGCGGCAGGCGGTCAACTACGCGATCGACCGCGACCAGCTGGTCAAGATCCGCGGCGGCCTCGGCCGGACGACGCAGAACTTCCTGCCCCCGACGTATCCGCAGTACAAGAAGATCACCCACTACACGCACGACGTGAACAAGGCCAAGCAGCTCGTGCAGCAGTCGGGGACGAAAGGCATGAAGGTCACCGTCTACACGATCGGCGACACCGAGATCGACAAGGCGACCGGTGAGTACCTGCAGGGCGTCCTCAAGAGCATCGGCTGGAACGCCGGCATCCGCGAGCTCGCGGGCGGCACGTACTTCACGATCGTCGGCAACCAGGCGACGAAGGCCCAGATCGGCTTCACCGACTGGTTCCAGGACTACCCGTATCCGACCGACTGGTTCGGCGTCCTGGAGGACGGCACGAAGATCACGCAGATCCACAACAACAACAACTCGAATGTCAACATCCCGGCCGTCAACAAGGAGATCGCCAGGCTCTCGCACTTGCCGCCGGATCAGGCGAACGCGAAGTCCACGAACGACGCGTGGGCGAAGCTCGACAGCGACCTGATGGTCAAGTACTCATCCGAGGTTCCATACCTCAACGGGCTCCTGACGGACTTCTTCTCGAGCCGGATGGACCCGTCGTGTGACGTGAACACGAACTTCTACTCGGACTTCTCGCAGTACTGCCTGAAGTAACCGACGAACATAGACTGGGCGGCCCGCGCAAACCGGGCCGCCCAGTCGTCGTCTGAGAGAGGAGACAACCCGGAGGAACGTGGCCACCAGGGAGACCACCGGAGCGGAATTCACTCTCGACACCGCGGCTGAGCTCGCAGCCGAAGAAGGCGGTCGTGGGATCGAGGGCCGCAGCCCCTGGTTCCTTGCGTGGAGGCGGCTGAGGCGAAACTGGGTCGGCCTCGGCTTCTTGGCCGTCTTCGTCCTGATCGTCGTCGCGTGTCTCTGCGCGCCGCTCTACGCCAAGCACGTTTCGGGCCTCGGCGTCAACGAGATCAACCCCGGCGGCACGATCACCGTCGACGGCAAGGAGGTTCCGGTCGTCTCGAAGGGCGGGATCGTCATCGGCCCGAACGGCGAGGTCCAGACCGTCCACGCCGGCGGCGTGCCGATCGGGCCGCAGTGGGGGAAGGCCGGAGGCCAGTACGTCCTCGGCGCCGACTCGCTCGGCCGAGACATCGCGACCCGGATCCTCTACGGCGGCCGGAACTCGCTCCAGGTCGGGATCATCTCGGCACTGATCTGCTCGGTCCTCTCGATCTTCCTCGCGCTCCTGGCCGGCTACTACGGTGGCATCCCCGACTGGATCATCTCGCGCTTCTTCGACCTGATCTGGGCGTTCCCAGTGATCCTGCTCGGCATCGCCCTCGGCACCGCGCTCTCGGTCAACGGCTTCCACCACTTCGGCCTCAACTTGTCTGGCTCGAGCCTCTGGATCCCGACCCTCGTCATCTCGTACGTCTACATCCCGTACCTCGCGCGCCCGCTGCGCGGGCAGATCCTGTCGCTGCGCCAGACGGAGTTCGTCGATGCCGCCACGGCCCAGGGGGCGAGCCCACTCCGGATCATGTTCTCGGAGCTGCTTCCGAACATCGCCTCGACCGTGCTCGTGCTCTTCACGCTGATCGTCGCGAACACGATCCTGACCGAGGCCGCGCTCTCGTTCCTTGGCGCCGGCGTGCAGCCGCCGAACCCGTCCTGGGGGACGCTGATCGCGGCCGGCCAGAACACGATCGTGACCGCTCCGTGGCTGGGGATCGCCCCGGGCGTCGCCATCGTGCTGACGGTGCTCTCGCTCAACATCTTCGGCGACGCGCTGCGTGACGCCCTCGACCCGCGCGCGAAGGTGAGGATCGAGCACTAGTGTTGGCATTCGTCTTCCGGCGCTTCCTCGGCATGGTCATCGTGCTGTTCGCCGTCAGCTTCATCGTCTATCTCGTCTTCTTCAAGATCCCCGGCTGCGACCCGGCGCAGCGGATCGCAGGCCGCACCGCGACAGCCGCAAACATCGCCGCGATCCAGGACAAGCTCGGCCTGAACCAGCCGTTCTACGTGCAGTGGTACAAGATGATGGAGCAGCTCTTCACGGGCAAGCTCGTCTCCTACACCGACCAGCTCAGCGTCGCGAGCCAGATCAAGCAGGGAATCCCTGTGACGTTTTCGCTCTCGATCGGCGCGGCGATCATCTGGCTCTTCTTCGGGATTCTCGTGGGGGTGATCTCGGCGATCACGGCCGGACGCTTATCCGACCGCTTGATCACCGTGCTCGCCCTGATCGGAGTCTCGATGCCGGTCTTCTGGCTCGGGATCATCCTTCGCTATTTCCTCGCGGAGAGGAACAGCTGGTTCCCGGACGGCGGCTACGTGCCGCTGACCTCCAACCCGGCGCAGTGGTTCTACCACCTGATCCTGCCCTGGATCACGCTTGCGGTGCTCTCGATCGGCTTCTACGGGCGCGTGCTCCGCTCGAACATCCTCGACTCGATCAACGAGGACTACGTCAGGACCGCGCGGGCGAAGGGCTTGAACCCGCGTCGCGTGCTGGTCAAGCACATCTTGCGTAACTCGCTGATCCCAATCGTCACCCTCTTCGGGCTCGACTTCGCTGCTGTCCTCGGCGGCGGCGCGATCCTAACCGAGGTCGTCTACGAGCTGCACGGCGTCGGCTTCTACGCCTACACCGCGATCAGCAACCTCGACCTGCCGCCGCTGATGGGCGTGACGCTGTTCGGCGCGTTCTTCATCGTCTTCTTCTCGACGATCGTGGACGTCGTCTACGCGTGGCTCGATCCGAGAATCCGGATCACGTGACCGCAGCCGCTCCGGGCCCGGCGCCGGTTCGGGCCGAGCCTCGCGACGACGCGGAGCAGGTGACGCAGCTCCTCGCTGGCGAGCCCGCGACGGTCGAGGAAACCGAGGGCGACTGGGCGCGCATCCGCACCGCGTACGACTATCCCGGGTGGGTCCGGACCAGTTCGTTGCGGTCACGTCCGGGGTCTGACCCCGGACAGTGGCTACCCGAGCCGCGGCCAGACGCCGATCCCGTCGAGGAGGCTCGCACCTACCTCGGCACGCCGTACGAATGGGGCGGGATGACCGAGCGCGGCATCGACTGCTCCGGTCTCGTCCACATGGCCTTTCGCCGCACCGGCCGCCTCCTTCCCCGCGACGCCGACCAGCAGGAGGAAGCCGGCGCGCAGGTGAACGAGGAGGCGCTCCGCCCGGGCGACCTGATCACCTACGGCGACGAACGCACGACCCACATTGCGTTCTGGCTCGGCGACGGCCGCATCCTCCACTCGACCGAGCGCGAGGACCTTGCCTGCGTCCTGGAGGAGCCGGAACCGGTCGATCTGCGGTCGCGGCGCCGCAGATGCCTTCGACTCTGACCCGAAAATGGTGTTTCATTAGCCTCCTCTAGAGGGAGGTCAGATGACTGGGAAGCACAGATGGAACGGGCTCGTCGCCGCTCTCGCGGCTGCAATGGCGATCTCGTTGGTCGCTGCCGTGTACGGCGCCGCCGGCACGCAGCTTGGCAAAGAGCCGCAGAGCGCGAATTCGACGCTCAAGATCAGGGCGGTGATCGACACGATCGACTTCCTCGACCCGCAGCAGGCCTACACGGGCCAGGCGTGGTGGGCGATGTGGAACGTGTACGAGACGCTGGTGACGTACAAGCACGTCGAGGGGGCGGCCGGTTATCAGGTCGTGCCGGGGCTCGCGGCATCGATGCCGAAGATCTCGAACCACGGCAAGGTCTACAAGTTCAAGCTCCGTAAAGGCCTGAAGTACTCGAACGGCCAGCCGGTGAAGGCCTCTGACTTCAAGTGGGCGATCAAGCTAGGCTTCCTGGCCACCGGCCAGGGTGTCGGCTTCTACACCGACATCGCCGGAGCCAAGGCCTACTCCGAGCACCCGACCGCGAGTGGGAACATCCCCGGGATCATCACGAGCAACGGCAAGCGGACGATCACCATCAAGCTCGTCAAGCCGCGAGGCGACTTCCTGACGATCCTCGCGCTGATCTTCGCGGCGCCCGTGCCGGGAGGGACCGGGCCCGACATCCAGAACGGGTCGATCCCCGCAACCGGGCCGTATCGCTTCTCGAGCTACGACCCGAACCACGGCTTCGTGATGGTGCGGAACAAGTACTTCAAGCCCACGAAGTACATCCCCCGCGGCAAGCCGGACGAGGTCGACGTCAGCCTGGTCGGCGACGCGAATGCCGCGACGCAGCAGGTGATCAACGGGCAGGCGGACTACAGCAACGGCGCGATCCCGCCCGACCGGATCGCCGATGCCAAGTCGAAGGGACGGCTGATCCTGCGGCAGACGGCGAACACGTACTACTTCTGGATGAACACGACGGTTGCCCCGTTCAACAAGCTGAAGGTCCGGCAGGCGGTCAACTACGCGATCGACCGCAAGCGGATGCAGACGCTGGTCTGGGGCGGCCTCGGCCAGGCGACGCAGAACGTCCTCCCGCCGACGTATCCGTCGTACCGGAAGCTGACGCTCTTCAGCCACAACGTCACCAAGGCGAAGAGTCTCATCAGCCAGGCCGGCGCGAGCGGCGCAAAAGTGACGGTCTGGACGAGAAACGTCTCGGATGCGGTTTCGGCCGCGCAGTACTACACGAGCGTGCTCAACTCGATCGGGCTCGACGCCTCGCTGAACATCCTGCCGAGGACGACGTACTACACGACGATCGGCAACCGGGCGACGCACGCCCAGACGGGGTGGGCCCGCTGGCTGGAGGACTACCCGCACCCGCTCGACTGGTTCGACGTCCTCCTGAACGGCAACCGCATCACCGACACCGACAACAACAACTACGCCTGGTACACCAACAAGACGACGAACAAGGAGATCGAGGCGCTGAAGGCAGCCCCGGTCCTGACCAAGGCCGTCAACGACAAGTGGGCGGCGGTCGAGAAGCAGATCATGCAGAAGGCTCCGTGGGCTTCGTGGTCGAACCGCGTCTTCCCGGAGTTCTTCAACAATTCGGTCCCGAAGAAGTGCATCCACATCCAGCGCCTCTACGGAATCGATCTCGCCCGCCTCTGCAAGTAAGGCCGCGTTCGCAAGACAGTCGTGAGGGCGCCTCCGGGCGCCCTCACTGACATAGACTCGCGCGCGACCGATGGCCGAGTCCGCCGGCGACCTCACGACCGACACCGCAGCGCTCCTCGCGTCCGAGGAACACGAGGTCTCGATCGTCGGGCGCAGCCCGTGGTACCTCGCCTGGCGCCGGCTGCCGCGGAACTACGGCGCGCTGCTTACACTGCTGGTCTTCCTGTTCATCGTCATCTGCTGCTCGATCGCGCCGGTCTACGCGCGTCACATCGCGCACACCGGGCCGAACGCCATCCACGCAGACGAACAGGTCCGCGTCTCGGGAAAGCTGACGCCGGTCGTCAGCGGCGGGGCCGTCTACAACGCGAAGACCAACACGTTCGAGGTCAGGCGCGTCCACTACCTGGGGCCGACGTGGTGGCACGCCAACGGGAGGTTCGTGCTCGGAGCCGACAGCCTCGGGCGCGACGTCGCGGTCAGGCTGCTCTACGGCGGCGTCAACTCGCTCAAGATCGGAATCGGCTCCGCGCTGATCTGCACCCTCCTCGCGGTCCTGCTCGCGCTGCTCGCCGGCTCCTACGGTGGCTGGATCGACTGGATTGTCTCGCGCTTCTTCGACCTCATCTGGGCGTTCCCGGTGTTCCTGCTCGCGATCGCGCTCGGCAGCGCGCTCCAGATCAACGGCTTCCACCACTTCGGCATCAACATCGAGCCGGGCAGCCTCTGGATCCCGACGCTGGTCATCTCATACGTACTGATCCCCTACGTCGGCCGGCCCGTGCGAGGCCAGATCATGTCCTTGCGCGAGAAGGAGTTCGTCGAGGCCGCGATCGGCCAGGGGGCGCACCCGCTCCGAATCATGTTCTCGGAGCTGCTGCCCAACGTCGCCTCCACGATCCTCGTCCTTTTCACGCTGATCATCGCCAACAACATCATCACGGAGGCCGGCCTCTCGTTCCTCGGCGCGGGCGTGAGGCTGCCGGACCCCTCGTGGGGGAACATGATCGCGAGCGGGCAGGACCAGATCCAATCGGCGCCGTGGCTCACGCTCGCCCCGGGCATCGCGATCGTGTTGACCGTGCTCGCGCTGAATGTCTTCGGCGACGGTCTCCGCGACGCGCTCGACCCGCGCTCGAAGGTGAGGCTTGAGCACTGATGCTTGCCTTCGTCATCAGACGCCTGATCGGAATGGTGGCGGTGTTGTTCGGCGTCAGTGTGCTCGTCTACATCGTCTTCATCCTCATCCCCGGCGGCGACCCCGCCGAGCGGATGGCGGGCAAGAACCCGCTGCCGGCGAACGTGGCCAACATCCGGCACCAGTGGGGTTTCGACAAGCCGTTCTACGTTCAGTACGTACGGATGATGGAAAAGGCCGGTAACGGCGTCGTGCCGGGGAAGCACGGGGAATTCGACGTCCTTCGCTCCTTCGACACCAGGCAGGACGTCGTCCGCGAGATCAAGAAGGGGATCCCAGCAACGATGTCACTCTGTATCGGCGCCGCGATCATCTGGCTCTTCCTGGGCATCGTCGTGGGGGTGATCTCGGCCGTGAACGCGGGCAAGGCGCTCGACCGAGTGATCACGACGTTGGCGCTGATCGGCGTGTCGATGCCCGTCTTCTGGCTCGGAATCGTCATGCGCTACTTCCTCGCGGAGAAGCCCGCGCACCCGCTCTTTCCCGACGGCGAGTACGTGCCGCTGACGCAGGATCCGGTGCAGTGGGCATACCACCTGGTGCTGCCCTGGTTCTGCCTCGCAGTGCTCTTCATCGGTTTCTACGGCAGAGTTCTGCGCTCGAATATGCTGGATGCGATGAACGAGGATTACGTCCGAACAGCCAAGTCGAAGGGACTGTCGCCCGGACGTGTCCTGCGGAAGCACGTGCTGCGCAACTCGCTGATCCCGCTCGTGACGCTGTTCGGTCTCGACTTCGCCGCCGTGCTCGGCGGAGGGGCGATCCTGACCGAGACGGTCTTCGACCTGAAGGGCGTCGGCTGGTATGCGGCCCAGTCAGTCGGGAGCCTCGACCTCCCGCCGATCATGGGGGTGACGCTCTACGGGGCGTTCTTCATCGTCGTCTTTAGCGCTTTGGTCGACTTCGTCTACGCCTGGCTCGACCCGAGGATCAGGCCCACCTAGCGAATGGCCGAGCGGCTCCTCGAGGTCAAGGATCTGAAGGTCCAGTTCGCGACCGAGGACGGCATCGTACGCGCGGTCGACGGCGTCGATTTCACGCTCGACCGCGGCGAGGTCCTCGGGATCGTCGGCGAGTCCGGCTCCGGTAAGAGCGTGACCTCGATGACGATCCTCGGCCTCACCCGCGGGACGAATGCGCGCTTCGAGGGCGAGGTGCTCTACAAGGGCCAGGACCTAATCACGCAGTCGGAGAGCCGCCTCCGCGACGTCCGCGGCGCCGAGATCGCGATGATCTTCCAGGACCCGATGACGTCGCTGAACCCGGTCTACAAGGTCGGGGCGCAGATCTGCGAGGCGATCCGCGCGCACGAGGACATCTCGAGCCGCAACGCCCGCCAGCGCGCCGTCGAGCTCCTGCGCCAGGTCGGCATCCCCAACCCGCAGCAGCGCGTCGACGACTTTCCGCACCAGTTCTCGGGCGGCATGCGCCAGCGCGCAATGATCGCGATGGCGCTGTCCTGCAACCCGGACGTCCTGATCGCCGACGAGCCGACGACCGCCCTCGACGTGACGATCCAGGCGCAGATCCTCGAGCTGATCGACAAGCTCAAGGACGACTTCGACTCGGCCGTGATCCTGATCACGCACGATCTGGGCGTGGTCGCGGAGGTGGCGGACGAGATCCTCGTCATGTACGCCGGCCGCGTGGTCGAGCACGGCGGGAAGCGCGATATCTTCTACGACCCGCAGCACCCGTACACATGGGGCCTGCTCGGCTCGATCCCGCGGCTCGACCGGCCGAAGCCCGAGCGCCTGCACTCGATCCAGGGCTCGCCTCCGTCGCTGATCAACCTTCCCAGGGGCTGCAAGTTCCGCCCGCGCTGCCCGCACGCGTTCGAGAAGTGCCAGGAGGAGCCGGCGCTCGAGAACCGCGTCGACACCAAGGGCCACCTCGACCGCTGCTGGCTGACCCTCGACCAGAAGCGGCGGCTGCGCGAGACGACCATTGCGGGTGAGGCGCAGGAAGTCGCATGAGCGCCGATCCGCAGCCGAACGGGAACCTGCTCGAGCTCAAGAACCTCAAGAAGTACTTCCCGATCCGCAAGGGCATCCTCCAGCGCGAGTTCGAGCGCGTGCACGCGGTCGACGACGTCACGCTCACGGTCGCGAGGGGCGAGACGGTCGGGCTCGTGGGCGAGTCGGGCTGTGGAAAGTCCACGCTCGGCCGTTGCATCGTCCGCCTGCTCGAGCCGACCGACGGCGACGTCGTCTTCCAGGGCCGCTCGATCGCCAAGCTTGGCCCGCGCGCGATGCGTCCGCTGCGCCGCGAGATGCAGATGGTCTTCCAGGACCCCTATGCCAGCCTCAACCCGCGCAAGCGCGTCGGCTCGATCGTCGGCGACCCACTCAAGATCCACGGGCTCGGCGACCGCAAGGAGCGCAAGAAACAGGTCGAGGAGCTGCTCGAGACGGTCGGTCTCTCACCGGAGC
>Ga0066709_100005493_pt1 | contig 10452 bp, 11 predicted proteins | sample GraSoiAngelo_158_FD_79665 | JGI IMG/M metagenome (GOLD analysis project Ga0066709, IMG submission 79665) | Grasslands soil microbial communities from the Angelo Coastal Reserve, California, USA - 14_1009_16_30cm | ecosystem: Environmental > Terrestrial > Soil > Grasslands | place: USA... | reverse complement strand
GGGCAACGCGTGTCCTGTCACTTTTTTCCGGGCGATGCTCGGCGTGTGGCGCGAGCAGCGTCACGGCGTCGTCGCCCAAACGTGCGCGAAGTCGATCGACGAGCGGTACTTGTGCGGCATCGGCTTCATCCTCCGGCAGCAGGCCGAGATTGCGGCCTGCGAGCGGCGCCGTCTCCTCGCTTTCGAGAACAATCGCTTCAACCGGCGCAGGCAGCGCCACACGCGCGAGTCGCTCGCGCAGTACGCCGATCAAATGTGCCGGTGTTCGTGCGGGCGCACCGAGCGTGAACGGCACATGCGTCGGCGGCACGCCGCGCTGCTGCAGATAATGTTCATACGTCAACGTGAGCGAAAGCCTTACCGCACCGAGCCCGCGCGCGGAGAGCCATGCCGTGAGCTCGTGCACGAGGCGATTGACGCCGAAGCTCAACGCTTCGATATCGGCGACCGGTACTGGCAATTCGAGGCGACTCGAGAAACATGGCGGCGGCACGTAAGGCACGCGAGGATCGGGGCTTCGTGCGAGCGCGCGATCGAGTGTCGTGATGAAACGTTGGCCACAGCGGCGCGCCAGTGCATCGCGTGGTAGCGCCGCCGCCTGTCCGAACGTGGTCACGCCGGCGGCGGCGAGCGTCGCCAACGTGTCAGCATCGATATCGAGCAGCTTAAGCGGCAACGGCGCGAGAATGCACGGGAGCTCGCGTGCGTCGCGTATTGAATGTGCATTCATAGCGCGTGCCAGCAGCAACGCGGCTGTCGGCGAAGGCGCAATCCCGAGTTGCGCCTGGTAACCCTGCGCCTTCACGCCGTTGCTGATCCGCGTGACAAGTGGTGACAGACCGCCGAACAATCGCAAGCTGCCGCCGATTTCCAGCACGAGCGCATCCGCCGCGATGATGCTTACCTGAGGCGTGAAACGCAGCGTCCAAGTGGCGAGCTGCGCGATTGCATGGGCTTCACCGCTGGGATCGCGATCGCGTAGAACGATGTCGGGTGCGAGCGCCAGCGCGGCGGAAATGGTTTGGCCGCGGCGAATGCCGGCTTCGCGGGCAGCATCGTTGGCCAGGATGACCTTTGGCGCATTGCCGCCGCTTGCGACGACGAACTGCTGCGCCGCGTCTTCGTCATGCCATGCGCGCGCAAAGATATCGAGCGCGAGCGAAGGAAAATAGAGGCAAACCCACAGCATTGGATCGAGTCACGTTCGGGCGCGGCAGATCGGAATCGAAATCGTGTTGCTCTTGAATCTAGGTACGCGTCGGAGCGCCCCAGATCATTTCCTCCGAATACCCGAGCTCAGCCAGTTCGACCGCCCGCAGATGCGCCTCGTTCGCACAGAAGAACTCGTCCAATTGCGGCGGCTTTATCGATGTGCCGGCAAGCATTGCATGCGCCTGTCCACGATGATGGATTTGATGCTGGAACAAATGCGCGAGCAATCGCGTGACCGATTCCGTTTGAATTCCCGCACGACGCATTACCGGCACCGGCCTATCGAGATCCTGCTCGGTAAGCACTGTGCACGCGGTGATCAACCGTCGATCGGCGTCGCGCTGCGCAGATGCGAGGTCAGCGCACGTTTCGAACGGTTCCTCGGGTTCGAAAAAACGGTCCGGTTCGCGATTGGGCTCCTGATGGCGCAATGCGCGCTCCAATGCGTCGATGTAATACCAGTCGACGGTGACGATGTGATTGAGCGTCGCCTTGAGCGATGGAAAGAAGCTCGTGCGCTGGGCTTCGAAATCGGCCTGCGTGAGCTTGTTGCAGGCCGTGAGCAATCGATGGTTCGCCCACGCGTTGTTGTACGCCATCGTGGCGAAGTGATGCGTCAAAGTGGATGGCATTCGAGAACCTATCTCAAAATTGGCTGCACAGCCCGATTACTTTGGAGCAAACGCCGCTTCGCTTAACGTTCGCTACGCTCACGTTAGCGTTTGCCGAGGTAAAGTCCCCGTGTCCTCGCTCGCCCCTCGCTGTACGGCTTTGTACTATCTCGGGGCTCGCTGCGGGCCCTCATTTGGCAACTGAGGTACTCGGGCTGCTCGCCCCATTTTGAGATAGGTTCGAGTCCCCCAACGACCACGGGTTGCGGCAGCTCGGCGCCGCGGCGCTTCAATACGCGCACCGTCAGCTTGCCTAAGCGAGGCGCCAGCGCGAGTCGCAGCGGCGCGGCGCTGGCACTTGCGCGCTGCCCGGGACGCCGCCATAGCACGCCCCATGTTTTGCCTTCGCGCGCCGCCACCTGCAGACGGCGCAGCACGCGCTCGTCATGCGCGGCGATCCACGCGAATGCCGCGCCACATTCCGGCGCGCGCAGCGCTTGCTCGTAAGCCCATAACGCATCTTTCGCATCGTGACAGCGCACGACATAAAACCGCGCGAGATCGAGTCCTGCTGCCGCGAGCGCCGGCGCGTAAGGACGATGCGGCGGCGCGATCCAGACGACGTCCCGCCCTTGTGCTTGAACGCGTAACAGCGCCGGCAACGTGAGACGCAACTCGCCGATGCCTTCGCGTTCGATCAGCATTTCGGTCAGCGCGCCTTGCGGCCAGCCGTGGCCGGGCAGGGCGGCATCGACCGCGGCAAAACCGGAGGGCAGCGTCGCGGGCTCCGGCGCGCAATCGTCGCCGCGCCAGATTGCCGGATTGGACAGAAGCGTCGCGAGCGCGGAATTCATTCGAGATTACGTCTTCTTCTTGGCAACCAATAGGGCTTGTTCGAGCGATTGACGAAGTGATGCGCGTTGCGAACACGGGCCTTGCGCCATTTACGACTGACCCAACTTGGCCATCCGCCGCTGCATCTCTTCCATCGGCACGTCTTCCTTGTGCGTCCCGATCGACCATACGTGACCGAAAGGATCGACGAGCGTACCGTTGCGATCGCCATAGAACTGGTCTTGGACTGGACGTTTGATCGTCGCGCCCGCGGCGATCGCTTGCGCAAAACGCGTGTCGACGTCCTTGACGTACAACATCATGCTGACGCCGACGCCGCCAAGCGTTTGCGGTCCGACGTGGCCTTCTTCCGGCATCTCGTCGGCGAGCATCACCGGCGAGTCGCCGATTTTCACTTCGGCGTGCATGATCTTGCCGCCGGGGCCGGGGAAGCGCATCAGTTCGACGGCGTTGAAGGCCTTTTTGTAGAAGTCGATCGCCGCTGCCGCATTGCGCACTATCAAATAGGGCGTGATGTTGTGATAGCCAACGGGAATAGGTTCGACCATGATGTTTCTCCTATTAAAGAGGGTTTCTTCGTACGATGCCCACGGCGATGCCTTCGATTGCAAGCGTCGTCTTCTTCGGGTCTACGACAATCGGCGCGAAGGTGGGGTTCTCGGCCACGAGCACGATGTCTTTTCCGCGACGCTGCAGACGTTTGACGGTGACCTCGTCGCCGGCCAATCCGCCGAGACGTGCAACGACGATCTGACCGGAGTGCGCTTCGCCGGTCTTGTGCACGGCAAGCAAATCGCCGTCGAGAATGCCGGCATCGCGCATCGACAGCCCGGAGACCCGCAGCAAATAATCGGCGCGCGGCGTGAAAAGTTCAGGATCGACGCGGTAATGCGCTTCGATGTGCTCGGTAGCCAGGAGCGGTGCACCGGCCGCAACGCGACCCACGAGCGGCAAGATCCCTTGGACTGGAATGCCGGGCAGATTTTTGAGCCGCAAGCCGCGCGCGGCGCCGGGTTCGATTTCCAGCACGCCTTTTTTCTCGAGCGCGCGCAGATGATCTTCCGCGGAGCTTGGCGTGGAAAAACCCAGACCGGCGGCGATTTCCGCGCGCGTGGGCGGACGGCCCGTCGATTCCAGATGGCTGCGGATCCAATCGAGGATCTGGCGTTGGCGCGCTGTCAACAGCGGCGAAGCGGCAGATAGCTCGAAGGAGGCAGCGAGAGGAGCGCGAGAACGAGGCGGCATACGATACCGTATGGATATGCGGTAATGGCCATTATAGGCCTGCCGAAGCGCAGGTCAAGCACGATCAAGCGCGAGGAAGCTTCGCTACGTCGACCCACGCTCCTTGGGCTTGCGACGCCAGGCACGCTTCGATGAACGCCATCGTGTGCGCGCCTTCTTCGATGCGCGGATACGCAAGCTCCGGAATTGTTTCGCCGAGCTCGCGCGCGATCCGCTCCTGAGCGATCTCGGCGTAGATATTCGCGAATGCTTCGCGCAGACCTTCGGGATGACCGCGCGGCGTGCGTCCGGCGGCGATCACCTCCGCCGGAAGGTCGGGATCGCCGCGACCGATAACATGCATCGACTCGCCTTGGAATGCAACGCGCAAATAGCTCGCGTCGCGGTGCGACCAGTCGAGCATTCCCTTGTCGCCGTAGACGCGCAGCTGAATGTCGTTCTCGCCGCCCGCTGCGGCTTGCGTCACAGTGAATGTGCCCCGCACGCCGCCGTCGAGCTCGAGCAGCGCCGACGCGTAATCGATCACTTTGCGACCCGGCAATAGCGCGCCGATATCGGCGCACACACGCGTCACGTTCAAACCCGTCGTCGCACAAGCGAGATGTTGCGCGTGACAACCGATCGCGCCCATGACGAGCGCCAAGCCGCTGCGTTGCGGATCGAACAACCAGCGAAGCCGATTGTTCTGCGGTCCGTCCTCGATGCGAGTCGCGAGTCCGCTCTGAATGTATTCGACCTGGACGAGACGCAGCGCGCCGAGCGCGCCGGATCGCGCAAGGTGACGTGCATGACGTGTCATCGGATACGCGGAATAGCCGTGCGCGATCGCATAGAGCCGCCGATTACGACGTGCGCGTTCGACCAGATCGCACGCTTGCGCAAAGTCATGCGAAACCGGTTTGTCACCGATCACGTCGAGGCCCGCGTCGAGCGCGCGCACGGCGTGCGCGTAATGCGTGTCATTGGGCGTCATGATGGCGACGGCGTCGATGCGGTCGTCGCGGCGCGCCTCTCTGTCGAGCATTTCTGCCACATCGCCGTAGCTTCGCGCCGCATCGATTCCCAACGTTGGACCCGCGGCGCGCGACCTCGCCGGATCGCTGGAAAACACGCCGGCGACCACCCGCCACCAGTCGTCGAGCTCCGCTGCCGTCCAGTGCATCGTGCCGATCCACGCGCCGGGTCCGCCGCCGATGATGCCAAGCCGCAGCGGCCGGCCAAATCGTTGTCGCAGTTGTGTGCTATCCATTGCCGTCCATTCGTTGTTCGATCAAATGCCCCATCCCCAGTATTCGCAGAAACGTTCGATGTTGCCCTGCAGGTAAGTTCCGTAGCTGGTCCAGCTTTCGTACTTCGGCAACTTGAGCGTCTTCATGGCCTCGTCGAAGCATTTGCCCTGGTTCGCGAGCTCGCGCGTGGCGTTCGATAGATCGGTCAGGTATTCCTTCACCGCGCGCACGTCGTCTTTCGTCCCCATGCGGCCGCCGGGTCCCGGATGGCCGGGAATGAGCGTGGTGAAATCGAGCGCCAGAACGCGATCGAGCGAATCGAACCAGTCGGGCAGAAAGCCGTCGGGCATGTCGCGGAACATCACCGCTTGAACCGGAATGAAATCGACGGCGAACAGAATCTTTTCTTTGGGCAGCAACATCACAAGGGAGTTGTCCGAGTGATTTCGGCCGACGTAGATCAAATCGACGCGCGTGCCGCCGAGCTCGATCGTGCTGTGTTGATCGACGACCATGTCGGGCAGCACGACGTCCGGATACTTGAGCGCCTCGAGCTTCGCCCGCGCGTTTTTGTGCGCAATGACCGACGCGCCGGCATCCTTGAACGGCTTGCCGCCCGCGATGTGGTCATAGTGATGGTGGCTGTAGACCAGGTATTTGATCGGCGCCCGCGTGATCTTGCGAATCTCGTCGATGTAAGTTTGCGCGGCCTGCGGGCGCAGATAGGCAATCGGATCGGTCGCGATGACACCCTCGGGCGTGACGACGAACATCGACTGATAACCGCCATAGCGGAAAACGTAGACGTTGTCGGCGATCTTCGTCGTCGCGAAAAGCGGTGGCGGAGCGGCTGGTGGTGGTGCGCCCGGCGTTTGCGCCGTCGACATTGTCGACGCGACGACAAAGAACGCGAATGCGGCAAAGGCGGGCAGCATACGCCCTCCTCCTGTTATGTGGACGACCGTTTCAATGACGCTGATTGTAATGCGGTCTTGCGACGGCGGCCGGAGCCCCCGTGCGCAGCCCCAAACGTCTTGACGAATCCGCCTGATTGGGCGTTTGATGTGAATGTTGCCGGACTAACCTAACAAGGAGCAGCGAGCATGGCACGCAAACAAGCCGCAACCTCCCCGTCGACCGCAGCCAAGACCGCAGCGAAGGCCACAGCGAAGCGACGCGCCAAACGGCGCATCTCCGCGAAAGCGTCGGCGCCCGCCACAGCGAGCGCACGCGCAACGGCGCCGCGAATACCCGATGTGCGTGAACTGGCGAAAATGCCGAAGATCATGACGCCGGAACAGGCGATCGAGCTTTACAAGACCAACGCCAAGATGGCGCTCGACGTCATCAATGCGGCGATAGAGAGCACAGCGCGTCTGCGCAAGAAGCAGTTCGAAGGCGAAGAGGAGATGCGCGCATTCCAGCAGAAACATGCGCGCGCCGTCGGTGCGGCGAGCGATGCGCAGTCGTTGATGACCGCGTCGCAGGGCGCCGCGAAAGAGGCGGTCGAGAGATCGATGCACTATTGGGGCGAAGTATTCGATCTCATCGTGGAGATCCAGAAACGCCTCTTCGCGTTGATCGAGGAGCAGATGGCCGGCGTGCCGGGCGTCAAGGAAGCAAAGGCCGCGATGGCGTTGATGCCCGATCTTCGGCAGATGAAAGACGTGGTCTCCGCGATGCAAGGCGTCGTCACGAGCGGCGGATCCGCGTTCGAGACGATGCAGAAGGTGATGGGCGACTTCGCCAAGATGGCGCAGAGCTCGATGCAGCCGATGCGTCGTTGATTCGTTTCGTTCCACGCCGGCTCCCGTCGCGCAACGGAAGCCGGTTCCGCGTCGCGATCGAAAGAGCTGCGATGCGTTCTAACGGCTTTAGAAGCCGCCGCCCTAAACTTATGCCCGGAAATGTGCCACCCCAGCCGGATACGGCTCGGTCCATCCTCTACGCGCTCGGCGCGAACTTCGCGATCGCCGTTTGCAAGATCCTTGGCGCAATGTTTACCGGTTCCGGGGCATTGCTCGCCGAAGCCTTTCATTCGCTCGCCGACACCGGCAACCAATGCCTGCTGTTGTTGGGGCGCAAGCAGGCGAGGGCACCCGCGTCGTCCCATCACCCGCTCGGCCATGGGCGCGCAACCTATTTCTGGTCATTCGTCGTAGCGCTGCTGCTGTTCGTGGTGGGCGGGCTGTTCTCCATTTACGAGGGGATCCGCAAGCTGCACGAACCCGGCCCGCTCGTAGCGCCGTGGCTGGCCGTCGCCATCGTGCTCTTTGCGACGATCGCCGAAGGCATCTCGCTTCGGATGGCGCTAAAGCAAATTGATAAGGTTCGAGGCGGCAGCAGCCTCTGGAGCTGGTTTCGCGTGACCCGACGGAGCGAGCTGATTGTCGTGCTCGGGGAAGACTTGGCCGCGATGGTCGGACTCACGTTGGCGTTGGCGGCGTTGCTTGGCACGATCGCCACCGACAATGCCGTTTACGATGCAGTGGGCAGCATCGCCATTGGCACGTTGTTGATGGTGGTCGCTTCGGGGCTTGCAATCGAAATCAAGAGCCTCTTGATTGGCGAAAGCGCGCCGCCGAGAACGCGGCGAGCGATTCGGGCATTTCTCAACGCGCAGCCGGGCGTCGTCGAAATCGAGAAGCTCATCACGATGCAGCAAGGCGACGACCTTGTCATCGCTGTCCGGGCGCGAATGAACACGAAGGCGACCGCCGATGAGCTTGTGCGAATGATCGCCGACTGCAAGGCGGCGCTTCGCGCTGCGTTCCCTACTGCGACGTGGATCTTCTTCGAGCCCGCCGACGAACGCCGGCGTGTACGTGTAAACCTCAGGTCGCGCATGCGTCGCGCTCACACGCGCACCGGATGACGACGTAGCGGCGTCCCTGGCGACGCGTTCTATGAACCGCTCGTCGTTGAACGAAAACGTGGTTAGGCGTCGCGCCTCTTCTTCCCAACGCCTTTGAAGAACGTATAGCAAAATACACCGTCCGACTCCGTCGTTCGGTAGAGGTCGCGGACTCCTGTATCGAAGGTCTCCGCCCGGATGAGGCCCGCTGAGATCGCGGATTCGCGAATGCCCTCGATCATCGCGGTGAAGGTCTTTCTCGTGAAGCCATCGACAAGGTCAGGTCGGCTCGGATCGACGTAGACCATCCGTGGAGAGACATGAACCGTGTCGAAGCCAGCCTCGACCAGCAGCGGATAGATCTGTCGGCCAATCAGTGCATTGCCGCCGGCGGCACGCTGCAGCGTGATTTGGCACTGTATCGCCGCGTGGGCCGCTTCGCTGTCGGGATAGAAGTAAGTCGATCCATGATCCCCCTCGATTAAGGTGATGGTGCCGCCGGCCCTTAGCAATCTGCCGAGGATCGCTAACGCCTCAACGGGACGCGCGAGGTGCTCTAAAACAAAGCAAACGAAAATGTGGTCGAAGGACTCGGCGCTGAAAGGCAAAGCAAAGATGTCCGCTTGCCGGAACAGAACGTTGGTGATTGCAGCCAACTCGGCCCTTCGCTTGGCTTCGGCGATCGAATCTGCAGAGACATCAACCGATGTGAATCGAGCACCTGGGCTCCTGTGAGCAAGGGCTACTGTCTGGGCGCCAACGCCACACCCGGCCTCGAGCACTGTACTTCCACGAGGGTACGCGGTACCCGAGTGGAGTAGGTCGACCAATGTTCCGGCCTGATCCTGCAGGCGCTCGTTCTCCCGCGGGTGGTAACCGTGCACATATGCATCGCTCATGTTTCAAGGCCTGATGACCAACCCGGTGACGGGACCGAGGACGAAGCCCGCTCGGCGTCTGCATTGAATGGGCGCATTACTTGTCGCCCCACCACCACGCGGCCGGTTCGCACGGAATCAGCGGTTCGGCTTGGTACTGAGTATCGGCCCGTTGCGGCGCACCTAGGCGAATAACACGATGCCCGCTAGCAAGAGCCCGACATAGATTACGGCGTCAAGCAAGCCGCCGGTTTTTGTGCGGCCTTGTCGTATCGGCGTTCGCTCGGTGTAGCTGATGCCGTTTTCGCGAATGCCGACTGTCGTTCGCGTCTCGTCCGGTCCGAATGTAAACCGTGCGTCGCTGCGTCCAATCGATTGTGCAACGCCGCACTTGCTCGCAGTGATGCGCAAGCCCGGCGCGACCTTGAAGTTGTGGCGGAAACGAAAGCCCATGTGTTCTCCTTTCCTAGGAGCAAAGACGATATTAGGCTTCCGATGATCGCAACGCTACTGGACAACCCGATATCTACGCGACCAGATAGGGCGTGTTCGAAGCGACGATTGAGACTGCAAAAACGCGCTATTTCGGATATCGATGCACAACTTTGCGGTGATTGACGGCGAATTGCTCCGCCAATCCATCAGCCTAACTACGCTGGATACCCGCTTTCGGTGCGGGCTCACAAATATTTCTTCTCAATCTCCGTGAACAAGGCTTTGCAGAGCCGCACAAAGTCGGCTTCGCCCAGCTTGACGTCGTCGCCGCCCCTGAGCTTCAGCACCGACCTCTCCGGCGGGAGCATGAGCGAAGCGCCGGCAGAGTTCGGCCATCCTGGGAGCTTGTCGACCTGCAGCTTGCCCTTGAAGAAGCTCGCCTCGAACTCCTTGGACGGCGCCTTGCCGACCTGCTTTCGGTACGCACGCAGGTCAGCGTCGACCCTCGCGCGGCAAGCGTCAATGTAGTCTTGAGTGCAGGTCTTCATTCCCAGCATGGGGTTCGTACGCTCCTGTCTGTAGCGGCTGTCAGCTTGGTGCCCGGGGCCGGGATCGAACCGGCATGCCGGTTTCGCCGGCGAGGCATTTTAAGTGCCTTGTGTCTACCAATTTCACCACCCGGGCGATGACTTTGGCGCAATATCGGCGGTCAGGATACAACGTCCCTGCTGCGTCGGCGCACCTCTATGTTTCGTCCCCTGTGCGTCGGCGTGCGCGCGTGGCAGTTAGGACAGATTAGTCGCAAGTTGGCGATGTTGTGGTTATGGCAATGCCCGTTGATGTGGCCCAGTTCGAGGGGAATATCATCTCCGAGCCATTTCGTGAGGCCGCACATCGCGCATAGGGCTTCGAGCAAATGCTCGGCCAGCAATCGCTTTCTTAGATTGTTGCTTTGATCGTGGGTGCCGTTGCGCAATATCTCATCGATCGGACGAGGGCGTACCGAAGGGGCTGTGGTCCCTTTTCGAAAGCTCCTGCCGGTCTATTGCGAAAACCCAATCTGCGGTGGGTCAGTTACCGTGTTTCGACCAATGTAGGTCGATTCCTACGCCCCTGTCCGGGCCTCACCGATG
>Ga0066709_100005492_pt1 | contig 10452 bp, 5 predicted proteins | sample GraSoiAngelo_158_FD_79665 | JGI IMG/M metagenome (GOLD analysis project Ga0066709, IMG submission 79665) | Grasslands soil microbial communities from the Angelo Coastal Reserve, California, USA - 14_1009_16_30cm | ecosystem: Environmental > Terrestrial > Soil > Grasslands | place: USA... | reverse complement strand
CGAGGCTCGACGCGACGCGAATCGTCACGTCGGGGCTCGACTTGCCGAGGCTCGTTGCGAGGCTCGACGCGACGGGAATCCTCACGTCGTGGCTCGACTTGTCGTGGCTCAACTTGCCGAGGCTCCTCGTGCCGCGGCAGGACCATCGGCTTGTCGGTTACCCTGCTGTCGTCCGGGTGATCGGGCCGCTCAGGGCGATCGGGGCGATCCGGGCGATCCGGGCGATCGGGACGGTCGCGACGCTCCGGCCGATTCGGGTTGTTCGGATTGTCGGGACGCTCCGGCCGATCCGGCCGATCGGGCCTATCTGGCCGGTCGGGACGATCCGGGTGCTCACGGCGGCCGCGCCCGCGGTCGTCGTTGCCGTTGTTGCCACCGTTGTTCCCGCCGTTGTTCCGGTCATCGCCGGGCCGCTCGTGGCGGTCGCGGATGCCCGGAGGCGGAATGCTGCCGATGCCACCGACATCACGGCCGGTGACGCCGCGCCGGGTGTTGTCGTTGACCGGCCGTTCCCGCTCACGCGTGACGAACTCTTCGCGGCTGGGTCGAGCGGTCCCCCAATCCTTGAAGATGAAACGGGGCTGTGGACGATAGGGCCTCACGAACACGACACGGCTGCCGCCGTAGTAGCGATACGGATAGAACCAGGGATCGTCGTAGACGAACATGCGGAAGCGCACGCACGAATCGAAGTACGGATCCCAATAGGGATAGCTCACATACGTGTGGCAGTCATAGCACAGGAAACGCGGATAGTCGTAGTGCTGGCCGACATTGTAAGAGATGACGTCGTAGTCCCAGTCGACGTACCCTTCCGGTACGATGCGCTGCGCCAGGTCGGTCATCGCGACATACGGATCGCCGCGCACGCGGCCGTCGGCGATGACGCGATAATCCCAGTGATCGCTGCTCTCAATGCCGTCGTACACGAAGGCATCGGCCGACGCGACCGCAAACAAATAGCCGACGCCGGGATAGTCGTCGATCGTGAACGCTTCCCGGGAGAGCTCGTTGCCATCCACCTCGAAGTCCCGGCCGCCGCGAGCGAAGTTGTCTTCCCACGGTTCGCGCGGGAACAACACGCGGACACGACCATCCGTATCCACACGGAAGATCGTGACATAGGCGTCCTGATCGAGACGGAAATACAGCCGGACCCGCTCACCGCGGGTATAAACGGCCGCATCACCGCGGTTGGTCCACAGCTCGACACGCGGGCGGTACAGACCCGGATTCCGGGCTGTGGCTGTGGGCACGAACGCCAAGCTGAGCAGCGCTAGATGTGCGAACATGGTGCCTCCCGCTCGGCTTAAGGCAGAGACTGTGCCAGCGGCCGAAACCACCTAAATTATATTGCTATAATGACTTGGCAGCGCCGAGCTCCATCCTGGCTGTCCCTTGGCAAGGACATTTCTTGGCTCAGCGTCTAGATCTGCTCGACCCGGCCGAAGTGGCGCGTCTGGGGGGCATCGAGATCGTCGCCGAGGGTGTCGTCGAGGGTTTCCTGGCTGGCGTCCATCGGTCGCCGTTCCGCGGCTTCTCGGTGGAATTCACCGAGCACCGTGCCTACCAGCCAGGCGATGAGCTGCGCTATCTCGACTGGCGCATTCTGGGCCGGTCCGATCGGCTGTTCGTCAAGCAATTCGAAGAGGAAACGAATCTCCGCTCCATGATTCTCGTCGATGCAAGTCGCTCGATGGCCTGGCACGGGACGCCGGAGCGGCTGACCAAGCGCGCGTACGCCGACCGCCTGGCGGCGGCGTTGGCACTCATTCTGCTGCGCCAGCGTGACGCGACCGGGCTGGTCACGTTCGACGAACAGGTGCGGCAAGTGATTCCCGCCCGCGTCAAAGCCGGCCAGTGGACGCGCATCGTGCGCGGCTTGCTCGACACGCCGGACGGGCAGGGGACCGCCGCTCACGCCGCGTTGCAGCGGCTCACGGCGTTGCTCACTCGCCGCGGCATGGTCGTGCTGATCTCCGATTTGTTGTTCGATCGCGACCTCGTGCTCGCGGCACTGCGCTATCTGCGACATCGCGGCCATCAGGTCATCGTCTTCCACCTCATGGACCCGGCCGAAGTCCAGCTGACGGGTCCGCCGGAAGTACGCTTCCGCGATCCCGAATCGACCGTAAGCGTGGTGGTGCGTCCGCGTGAGCTGGCGCGGGCGTATGCCGACACGGTACGCCGGGAGATCGCGGCCTGGCGAAAGGCCTGCCGGCGACACGGCATCGCCTACCATCATGTGCAAACCGACATGCCCTTCGGCATGGCGTTGCGTCTCCTGTCGTGAGTTTCATCCATCCGCTGGCATTGCTGGGACTAGCCGCCGCCGCGATCCCCGCATTGCTCCACCTGCTGCAACGACGTATTCCGCCCGAGCTCGATTTCCCCGCCGTGCGCTACCTGAGCGCCGCCGAACGGGAAAGCGCGCGGCGGCTGAAGTTGCGTCACCTCCTCCTGCTCATTCTTCGCACGGGCTTGATCGTGGCGATCGTGTTCGCCGCCGCGCGCCCCCTGGTAAGTCTGCGAAAAGCTGGCGTGAGCGGAGGAGCGCACGAGCCGACGGCCGTCGTCGTCATTCTCGACAACTCGCCATCGTCGAGCGCCGTGGTAGACGGCGGTGTCATGCTCGACCGACTGCGTGCGGCGGCGCAATCCTCCGTGCGCCACACGACGTCGGCCGATCGGGTGTGGCTGATGTTGTGTGATGGTGTGCTGCGCGGCGGCACACGCCAAGCGCTGCTCGCCACGATCGACAGCACACGCGCGGGTTGGCAGCGGCTGGATCTGGTGCAGGCGGTCGAACGAGCAGCGCGTCTCGTGAACGCCCAGCCATCGCCCGGGCGGGAAGTGCACCTGGTGAGCGATCTGCAGGCGACGGCGGTCGCGTCCGGACGAGCGGACGTGCCACGTGGAGTGCGCGTGCTTGCTCTCGCGCCGGGACACGCCGTCGCGAATCGCGGCATCGCGGCGGTCACCGTATCCGAGGGTGCCGCCGTCATCGAGCTCAGCGGCTCGACGGCTGGTGACGGTTCAACGCCGCAGCCAGTGCCCGTGACGATCCGTATCGGCGGGGGCGGCGGACGTCGGGGCGGAGAGATCACGGCGCGCGGCCTGGCGACGCCCGGGAGTGACCGTGCCGGTACGGGAGGGGGAGTGGGAGGGGGGGCGTCGCGGGCGACGGTGACTGTCTCGCTGCCGGCGCAATCGCTCGCGCCAGGTTGGTGGGTAGGCGAGGCGGCGCTCGAGCCGGACGAGCTGCGGGCGGATGATCGTCGCCCATTCGCGTGGCGCGTTTCTCCACCGGCGCGAGTCCTGGCGACCGCCGGAGCAGGAGCGTTCGTCGCAGCGGCCCTCGACGTGCTGCGGGACGGGCGGCGCGTCAGCGACGGCCGCGATGTCGTGATCAGCGGGGCAGACGGGCCGAGTGGAAATCGCGCCATCATCCAGCCACCGCCCGATCCGGCGCTGATCGGCCAGGCAAACCGTGCGCTCGCAGCGCGGGGAGTGCCATGGCGCTGGACCCAGCTCGGGACTCCCGGCGTGATGGCGTCGCCGGAGCTCGCGTTCATCGATGGCGCAGCGGTCGCGCGTCGCTACCGGCTCGAGGGAGGATCGGAGGACGTGCTGGCCACCGTGAATGGCGAGCCGTGGCTGGTACGCTCCGGCAGCGTGGTGCTGCTCGGCAGCCGGCTCGACACTGCATGGACGGCGCTGCCCGCTGCCCCGGGGTTCGTGCCGTTTGTAGACGCGCTCGTCAACCGGATCGTGGTCGGCGAGACGCAAGTCGCAACGCATGAAGGGGCGCCGCGCGTGGAGTTTCAGACCCGGGGTGCCGACACGATCGGCGCCACGGCCTTCGGTCCCGACGCGCGCGAGTCCGATCTGACGCCTGCCACCACGTCGCGCGCCATCGCGGCACTGGGCGGAGCGGACCGCGTCGCAATCGTGAGCATCGACCGCCTCGCCGCCGAGCTGTTTTCCGGCGCCCGCCGGGTGGATGCCAGCTGGATACTCCTCGTCTTGGCGCTGTTGCTCGCCGCTGCCGAGCTGGGAGTCGCCACCCGCACCCGCTGATGCCCCTCGACTTTCTGCTCGACAGGTTTCAAGACCTTCCCGCGACGCGCTCTCTCATCGACCGCCTGCCGCTGCCCGGCAAGCGCGTGGGGGTGGGCGGCCTTCCCGGTTCGAGCCCCGCGGCGCTGGTTGCCGCGCTCTCGCGCCGTCTGGCGCAGCGCGTTTTCACGGTCGTTGCTCCCACTCCCGCAGACGCGGAGCGCTGGCTCGCGGACCTTCAGATGCTCCTCCCCGGTGACGCCACCGCGCTCTACCCGCAGCGCGAGTCGCTCGGCGCCGGGGAGCCGCATTACGAGCTCGCGGGGGAGCGCATCGAGACTCTCGAAGCGCTGCTGCGTGGGGCGGTGCGCATCCTGATCACGACGGCGCGCGGCAGCGCGGAACGGACGGCGGTTCCCGCCGCGCTGGAGCAAGCGCGCCTCGTCATCGCCGTCAATAAAGAGGAACGGAACCTTACCGAGACCGCGCAGCGGCTCGATGCGATGGGCTACGAGCGGGTGCCGACGGTGACCGAAGTCGCCCAATACAGTGTCCGCGGCGGGATTCTCGATGTCTACGGATTTGGGATGGCGGCGCCGGCGCGCATCGAATGGTGGGGTGACGAGGTGGTCTCCGCGCGCAGCTTCGATCTCGACACGCAGCGCTCCGGTGACGCGCTGGACCGACTGACCGTCCTTCCGGTACGCGCGGAATCGGTGCAGGACGAATTGCGGATAGGGGCACCGCATGCTGCGCCCCTGTTAAAGAACCTGTTGGACCTCCTCCCGACGGATACGATCGTCGTCATAGATCAAGACTCGGCTGTCGAGCGAGAAGTCGAGCGTGCGTGGACGGACGCTGCGCACCATCTCGAGGTCGCCCGTCGCATGGGCGAGGAGCCGCCGTCGCGCGAGGAGCTGTTGATCGAGCCGGCGACGTGGCGCGCTCGAATGACGGCGTTCGGGCGGCTCGCCGTTTCGGACGCGGAGACCGAGCAACGCTTCCCGCTCACGCCACCCGAGCATGTGGATCGGGACTTGAAGCGGCTGCGGCAGATCGTCGCCGAGCCGCCCCCGACCGTCATCCTGTGCGACAACGAAGGGCAGCTCGAGCGGCTCGAGGAGTTGATCGGCGCCGATCGCGCGACGCTGGCGGTGGGTGCGCTCGATGGCGGGTTCAGCATGCCGACGCTGCGTGTCCTCACCGACCACGAGATTTTCCGGCGTGCACGGCGCTTGCGCCGGCCGCGGCGGTATCGCAGTGCCGTCTCGACTGCGGCGGCGAGGCCGCTCACGCCCGGCGGCTACGTCGTCCATCTGGAGCACGGGATCGGCATTTACCGTGGATTGGAGACGATCGCGGTCGGCGCCGACGGAGCGACGCTCGAGGTCGCGGTCGTCGAATACGAAGGGGGCGATCGCCTGAACGTGCCCCTCTACCGGATCGATCAGCTGGAGCCGTACCGGGCGGTCGGTGACGGTGATGCGCCGCCACCGCGGCTGCACAGGCTCGGCGCGACGACCTGGCAGCGCCAACGCGACAAGACGCGCGCCGCGATCCGGGCGATGGCGGCTGAGCTGCTCGATCTGTACGCCCGCCGGCAGCTCGCCCACGGGTTTGCGTTCCCGCCCGATACGCCCTGGCAACGCGAGCTCGAGTCCGCCTTCCTCTATGAAGACACGCCGGACCAGCGGCGCGCTTCCGATGAAGTCAAACGCGACATGGAGCGCGCGCGCCCCATGGATCGCCTACTCGTGGGCGACGTCGGCTACGGCAAAACCGAGGTGGCGGTGCGCGCGGCGTTCAAGGCCGTGCAGGCGGGCAAGCAGGTCGCGGTGCTGGTGCCGACGACGATTCTCGCCGAACAGCACGGCCGGACGTTTCGGGAGCGGCTGGCCGATTACCCCGTGCGCATCGAGGTGCTGTCGCGGTTCCGCAGTGTGAAGGAAACGGCACCGCTGCTCCAGCGCCTCGCGGGCGGCGAGGTGGACATCGTCATCGGCACGCATCGGCTGCTGTCGCCCGACGTCACGTTCAAGGACCTCGGTCTGCTCATCGTCGACGAGGAACACCGTTTCGGGGTCAAGCATAAGGAGCGTCTGAAAGCGCTCAAGCTCAGCGTTGACGTGCTGACACTGACGGCGACACCGATCCCGCGCACCTTGCATCTCTCGCTCGCCGGCTTGCGCGATCTGGCGCTGCTCGAGACCGCTCCGAAGGACCGTTCCCCGGTCCTCACGTTCGTCGAGCCGTGGGACGATGCGCTCCTCGAGGAAGCGATGGCGCGCGAGCTCGATCGCGGCGGCCAGGTGTACTTCGTGCACAACCGCATCGAGACGATCGACACGATCGCCGCGCGCGTGCGGGCGCTCGCACCGCGCGCCCGCGTGGCGGTCGCGCATGGGCAAATGCGCGAGAGCGATCTCGAGGCCGTCATGGGCCGGTTCGTCCGTGGGGAGGTCGACGTCCTCGTGTCGACGATGATCGTCGAATCCGGTCTCGACGTGCCGAACGCCAACACGATGATCGTAGATCGCGCCGATCGTCTGGGTCTTGCCCAGCTCTACCAGCTGCGCGGCCGCGTGGGGCGCAGCCACCGCCGCGCGTTCTGTTACCTGCTCGTGCCCGATCAGGTAGATGCGGAGGCCGAGGAACGTTTGCAGGTGCTCGAGCATCATACTGATCTGGGATCGGGCTATCGCATCGCGCTGCGCGACCTGGAGCTGCGGGGCGCCGGGAATCTCCTGGGCGGCGAGCAGTCGGGACACGTGCAGGCGGTCGGCTTCGAGATGTACCTGCGGTGGCTCGAAGAAACCGTGCGTGGGTTGAAGACCGGGGAAGGGGGACGGGGGACGCGGGAAGAGTGGGCGCCGCCCGACGTCACGCTCGACGCGCCGGCGCATCTGCCGGACTCCTATGTGACCGATGACGATGCGAAGCTCGATCTCTACCGGCGGCTGGCGCGGGCCGAACAACCAGGTGAGATTGAAGCCGTCCGTGACGAGCTCCGCGACCGGTTTGGGCCGTTGCCGGCGGACGCCGCCCGACTGCTGCTCGTCGCCGAGTTGCGCGCCTTAGGGGCCCGGGCGGGGTTGGAGACGGTGCTGATCAAGGGCGACGAAGCGCGGTTGACGTTCCGGCGTGACGCGGCCCCGCGGCTCGCAGGGTTGCAGGTGGCGCTCGAAGCCGTGCAGTTCGAAGCGGATGTGCGGCGCGCGGTGCCGCTCTCCCTCAGGCTCCGCCGGCTCGGCGGAGAGTCGATCGGCCCCGGCCTGGTCCGGGCGCTCACGGCCGTTCTGCGGGACCATCACCGTTAACACAGAAAGAGGAATGGAATGCGACGTACGAGTCTGGTGTTGCTGGCGCTGACGGGGTTGGCCGTGATGGGGTGCGACGCCGTGCGGGACGCGTTCTCGCCGCGAGCGGATGTCGTCGCCCGCGCCAACGACCAGACGTTGACGGTGGAGCGTGTCGCCGGGTGGGCAGGCGGCAGCAAGCAGGTGCCGATCGAGCCGATGGCGCTCAACCGGCTGTCGCACGTATGGGTGGATTACGCGCTGTTCGCGCAAGCGCTCGCGGCCGGCAAGGACCTGCGCGATTCGGCGACCGCCATGGCCGCGATGTGGCCGGTCGTCGCGCAGCTCAAGTGGGAGCGCTTCCACGACAAGCTCGTCGCGCGCGGCAATCTCACGCCGCAACAGGTGGATTCGGCGTACCAGGACGGGCGCATGCGGATCTTCCAGCACATTCTGTTTCAGGTGCCGCCGAATTCCGCGCCGAACGTCGATGCCCAGAAGCGCCGGCAAGCCGAGCAATTGCTACCGCAGGCACGCGGCGCCGGTCCCCACTTTGCCCAGCTGGCCACGCGCTACTCCGACGACCCCGGCTCGAAGGTCCAGGGCGGCTCGCTCGGCCTGTCGCAACGCGGACAATTCGTGCAGGCCTTCGAGGACGCCGCGTGGCAGCTCGAACCGGGCGCGGTGAGCGCGGTCGTCAAGAGCCCGTTCGGGTACCACATCATCCGCCGCCCGCCGCTCGGTGAGGTTCGTGCTGCATTCGCATCCGGCGTCGAGGATCGGGCGACGATGCACGGTGATTCGCTCTATCTCGACAGTCTCTCCATCAAGCGCCACATCGAGACGGTCAGTCGCGCGCCGTCCTATGTGCGTGTCGCCGTGCAGGACCTGGAGGCCTCGCGATCCAGCAACCGGGTGCTGGTCGAATATCGCGGCGGCTCGCTGCGGGTACGCAACCTGGTGCGCTGGCTCGCCGCGCTGGATCCGCAGATCATGCAGGCGTTACCACAGGCGAGCGACGAGCAGATCAATCAATTCCTCAGGGCGATTGCGCAGCGCGAGCTGCTGCTCGAACAGGCGGACTCCGCGCGCGTCACGCTGACCCCCGAAGACGTGAAGCAGGTCCGCGCGGAACACGATTCCGCGATCACCCTGCTCGGCTCGATCGTCAATTTGACGCCCGAGGTGCTGCGCGACTCCGCCGGCCAGACGCCGCAGGATCGCGTCAACTTCGCCATGGGGCGCGTGAACGACTATCTGGACCGCGTGCTGCATGGCCGGGCGCGCTTCTTCCCCCTGCCGCCATTCCTGGCCGAGATGTTGCGCGCACAGGCGAGCTGGAAGGTCGATGAAGCAGGCGTCCGGCGCGCCGTCGAGCGCGCCCAGGAGATCCGTGCCGACTCGCTCCAGGCAACCGGACAGCCGCGCATGAATCCCGCACCGGGCCCGGCGCCGATCGATACCACCCCACGGCGGACACTGCGATGAGGCCGCTGGTTTCTCTCCTTGCTGCCTGCGTGCTCGCCGGAGCGGCGACCGCGCAGACCCTCGACCGCATCGTCGCCGTCGTCGGGACGCGGCCGATTCTCGCGTCGCAGATCGACGAGGAAATGGTCCAGGCGCAGGCGCAGGGCCAGACGCTCCCGGCGGACTCGGCAGGGAGGATGGCGATGCGCCGGCAGATTCTCGACCGCCTGATCGAGCTCGAGATCCTGGTGCAGCAGGCGCAGCGTGACACGTCGATCAAGGTGACGGACCAGGAGGTCCTCGATCAGGTCGAGCAGACCTACCAGAACGTCCGCAAGCAGTTCGCATCCGAAAGCGACTTTCGGGATCAGATCCGCCAGGCGCGGTTCGGATCGGTCGAAGAGTGGCGCCGCTGGCTGGCCGACGAGCAACGCCGGCAGCTGTACGCCCAGCGTCTGATCGAGGCGCAGCGCCAAAAAGGGAAGCTGCGGCCGATCCCGCCAACGGAGGCGCAGATGCGGGAGTTCTGGGAGCAGAACCGGGCCCAGCAGCCGCAGCGCCCCGCCACGGTGTCGTTTCGCCAGATCGTCGTCCGGCCGGTTCCAGACTCCGCCGCCCGGCGCCGCGCGCTCGAACGGGCGGATTCACTCGTCGTCGAGCTGCGTAAAGGCGCGGATTTCGCCACCGCGGCAAAGCGGTTTTCCGCCGACAGCGCCTCCGCGGCGCAGGGGGGCGAGCTGGGCTGGTTCCGGCGCGGCGTGATGGTGAAGGAATTCGAGGATGTCGCGTTCCGACTCCGCCCGGGAGAAATCTCAGGCCCCGTCGAGACGTCTTTCGGCTTTCATATCATCAAGGTCGAGCGCACCCAGCCGGCGGAAATCCTGGCCCGCCACGTGCTGATCACGCCGGACGTCAGCGCCGGCCAGATCGCAATCGGGCGGCACTTGGCCGACTCGCTGCACGACCGGCTGGCGAGCGGCGGAACTGCTCATGCGTCGTTCGACTCGCTCGCCAAGCTCTATGCCGATCCGCAGGAGCCGAAGCTGGCCGAAGACGCTCCCCTGACCGACCTCCCGCCCGAGTATCAGAAAGTCGTCTCGAGCGACACGACGATGGGATTGAAGCCGGTGATCACGTTGGGCGAACCGCCGCGCACCAAATTCGTGGTCTTCGAGGTCACGGCCCGGCACGACGCGGGCGAACTGGGGTTCGATGACGTCAAGCTGCGGATTCGCCAGTCGCTCGGCGATCAGCTCGCCATCAAGCATTACGTCGACCAACTGCGGCGCCAGACCTACGTCGACATAAGGCTCTAGCCGTGGCTCCTTCCCGGCCACGCCTGGCGGTGGCCGTCGGCGACCCGCGAGGCATCGGTCCGGAAGTAGTGCGGAAAGCACTGCGCCAGCCGCTCGACGCGGATGTGCGGATTGTCGGCGGGTGGGAGGACGGGGGGGGGGCGAGCTCGGCGACCGAGCTCGAGGCGGGACGGGCGGCCGCGCAGGGCATTGAGGCCGCGGCCCGGCTCGCGCTCGCCGGTGAGGTCGACGCCATCGTCACCGGCCCCGTTCACAAGCTCGCGCTGCACACCGCCGGCTATCGCTTTCCCGGAGTCACGGAGTTCCTGGCGCAT
>Ga0066709_100005490_pt1 | contig 10456 bp, 9 predicted proteins | sample GraSoiAngelo_158_FD_79665 | JGI IMG/M metagenome (GOLD analysis project Ga0066709, IMG submission 79665) | Grasslands soil microbial communities from the Angelo Coastal Reserve, California, USA - 14_1009_16_30cm | ecosystem: Environmental > Terrestrial > Soil > Grasslands | place: USA... | reverse complement strand
TTCTCGAGCATGTGCAGTTTGGTGATTTCGTCGCGCCAGGTTGTGGTGAGGGCGCGGTACATCTGCAGACCGGCGAGAATCGAATCGCGCACACGCCATGGACGCGGATCGTAGCCGAGCAGCGTGAACTCGAGCGGCAACCGTCCGCGATTCGTTTCGAGATAGAAGTTGACGCCACGCGCATAGGCGGCGAGCACGGCGCGATCCGCGGGCGGCATGCTCCGTTCGGCTGCCTCCGCGATGCGCGCCAGACGCAAGCGGCGCGCTTCTTCATCGAGCTCGACCGCCTGCTTGCGGGCGACCTCCGCCAGTTCGCCGGCTGCCAACCTGCGCAATGCGTCCATCTGCCACATCCGGTCCTGCGCGGTCGCGTAGCCTTGCAGGAAAATCGCGTCTTGCCACGTAGCGGCATCGATGTGCGGCACCCCCAATGCATCGCGCGAGATGGCCGCCTTGGCGGAAACCGGCGCCGCGATTTGACCCGAAGTCCGCGGCAGAGGACGCCAGGCGAACCAATAGGCCGCTAACACAAGAGCGATCAGCAAAAGGGCTATGCTCAGATTGACCGCCCGCAGCAGCGGACTCGAAAACAGCACTGCTCGATTGTGGCGGAAAGGAGCTGAAAAGCCAGGACCAGCAAGTCCGGAAGTATGTCGCTACGCCTTGTCCTGCTCTTTGCCATTGTTGCGGTCAACGGTTTCTTTGCGGCCGCCGAAGTCGCACTGGTTTCTGTGCGACGATCGCGGCTCAAACAGTTGGCCGGCCAAGGCAACGCCTCTGCGCGCGCGGCGCTGGGATTGTTGGCCAAACCGGAACGGCTCCTTAGCGTCACGCAAGTAGGCGTAACGCTGGCCAGTCTCGGCTTGGGTTGGGCGGGCGAGGACACGGTCTACAAGGTACTTCTGACGCTCTTCGAGTCGGTGATTCGGCGCCCGTTGACGCAACAGCTCACGACCTGGCTTCACGGAGTAAGCTTCGGCCTGGCGTTTCTGGCCATAAGCTACGTGCACGTGGTGGTTGGCGAGGTCGTGCCAAAGAACCTCGCGATTGACAAAGCCGAGCGGCTGGCGCTACTGGTGGCGCCCGCGCTGCTGCTGTTTCAGCGGATCTCCGCGCCCTTCGTTTTCGTGATCGAGCGAACGGCGGCGGTCCTTTCCCGCGCTATCGGAGTGAGACAGCATGGTGGCGGCGGGCACTCTCCGGAGGAACTCAAATTCATTGTCGAAACGAGCCGGCGCGAGGGACATCTCTTGGGCTTCGAAGAGCACGCGATCCAGAAGCTGCTCGAGCTCAAGGATATCAACGCGCGCGAGATCATGGCGCCGCGGATTGATATCGTTTCTCTTCCAGTGGACGCCAGCCTTGACGAGTTGCTGCGCATCACGCTGGAGCACAAGTACTCGCGGATGCCCGTCTATGAAGGCAAACCGGAGCACATTATCGGGATCGTTCACTACAAGGACCTGATGCGCGTCTGGCAGGAACGCAAGACGGCCAGCGAGCGCCGCCAACCCGTCCGCCCCTTCGTGCTGCGCCGATATCTTCGTGAAGCGCTGGTGGTGCCCGAAACCAAACCCCTGAACCAACTGGTGGACGAGTTCCGGAGACGGCACACGCACCTGGCGTTGGTAGTGGATGAGTTCGGGACCATCACCGGCCTGGTGACGCTCGAGGATGTGCTGGAGCAGGTTTTCGGCGAAATCGGTGACGAGCACGATGTGCGGAGGCCGCTTCCCAAGGCGGGCGCGGCCGTGATCGAGGTCGATGGCAGCACCAACATCCGCGATCTCGCTTCGCAATACGAGATCGAGCTGCCGGGTGATGCGGGCTTCGAGACGCTGGCCGGATTCCTGCTGTTCCAGTTGGGCTACATCCCTGCGCCGGGTGAATCGGTAACTTACGGCTCGCGCACGTTCATTGTCCAGGAAATGGACCGCAACCGGATCACACGGGTGAAGATCGTTACGGCGCGGCCCGCGGATACGGTTTCGACATGAATGAGCTGCTGGAGCGAGTCCGCGCCGAATTTCTGCGCCTGGGCAACGCGCGAGGACGGGTCTCCACGCTCCGCTTCCATAAACCGGATGAGCGGGTGGATCCTTACGGGGTGGCGGCGCCCGAAATCCAGCGCGTGGCGCGTGAAATTTACCCGCGTATCAAAACATGGCCGGCCAGCGAGCGCGATCGTTTCTGCACGGCGCTCTGGAAGAGCGGCAAGAACGAGGAAGGCGGCCTGGTCTGCTATCTCTACCGGCGTTTCGCGAAGCAATGCGGCGAGCGCGAGTTCCTTTTGTTCACTCGCTGGCTCGATCGTTACGTGCACAACTGGGGCCACGCGGACGGCCTCTCGTTGTGGCTCCTGGGCGCATCGATCGCCAACGATCCGGGATTGATCGGTGAGCTGGACGCGTGGACCAAGTCGAAGAACCGCTGGAAGCGGCGGGCGGCCGCGGTGGCGCTGGTGCCTTCTGCACGCCGGGGCCTGCACATGGGCGAAATTTTCCGCATAGCAGATCCGCTGATCGCGGATTCCGATGAGATGGTGCAGAAGGGCGTCGGCTGGTTGCTCAAAGAGACGTACCCCAAAAAGCCGGCCGAGGTCGTCCGGTTCCTGCTTCCACGGCGGGGCAAGGCTCCACGGCTCGTGCTCCGTTACGCCGCAGAGAAAATGACTCCGGCGGACAAAGCCCGCGTGCTCGAGCGCTAGATTTTGCGCACCGCCTGATCTTTCACGTCAGCGAGCATCTCGCGCACGGTGCGGCGTGTCCGGGGATGGCGGATATCCGGCGCTAACTCCGCGAGAGGCTCGAGCACAAAACGGCGGGTGTGCAGGCGCGGATGCGGGATCTCGAGATCCGGCGTCGCGACAACGGCTTCGCCGAAAAGCAGGATGTCGAGGTCGATCGTACGCGGGCCTTTGGGCGCTGCTCGTTTGCGGCCCAGGGCACGCTCGACCCGCTGAACGTGCGACAGCAACTGACGCGGAAAGAGGCTTGTTTCGGCTTCGATCACCTGGTTCAGAAACCAGGGTTGGCCCGCGAAATCCCGCGGTTCCGTTTCGTAGATCGAGGATACCCGGAGAATGCGCACATCGGCCGAGGCGAGCCGCTCTCTCGCGTCCTTCAAGTTGGCTTCTCGATCGCCGAGATTAGAACCCAGCGATAAGTAGGTGGTTCTCAAAACAACGTATTCTGAATCCCGCGCGCGCGGCGCGGCACTTGAAAATATTCGAACGCGCGCTCGGTCGCGACCCGGCCGCGCGGCGTGCGATCGAGAAAGCCGAGCTGCATCAGGTACGGCTCGTAGACCTCTTCGATGGTGTCCGGCTGCTCGTCGATCGACGCGGCGATGGTGTTGACGCCCACTGGGCCCCCGCCGTACTTCTCGAGGACCGTCAGCATGATTTTATGGTCGATCTCATCGAGACCGAAACGATCCACCTCCAAGAGATCGAGCGCCAGCCTGGCCACTTCGAGGTCGATGTAGCCGGCTGCGCGGACCTGAGCGTAATCCCGCACACGGCGTAGCAGGCGGTTGGCGATGCGGGGTGTGCCTCGGCTGCGCCGCCCTATTTCCCCGGCGCCCTCTGGGTCGATCCGTACTTCCAGCAACTGCGCGGAGCGGAGGACGATGCGGGTCAACTCGGCGAGCTCGTAATGATTGAGCCGCAGCACCAGCCCGAAGCGCCCGCGCAGCGGAGCGCTGATCAGCCCCTGGCGCGTGGTCGCGCCGATCGCGGTGAAGTGCTTGATATCCATCGCCACCGTGCGCGCTCCCGGACCCGTGCCGATCACGATGTCCATGCGGAAATCCTCGAGCGCCGAGTAAATCATTTCTTCCACGTCCGGCAGCAGACGGTGAATCTCATCTACGAAGAAGACCTCGCGAAGCTGGATGTTGCTGAGGATGCCGACCAGGTCGAGCTTTTTCTGCAGCACCGGGCCCGAGGTCTGTTGCAAGCCGACGCCAAGCTCGGCCGCAATAATGCCGGCGAGCGTGGTTTTCCCCAGCCCTGGAGGACCGTAGAGCAGCACGTGGTCCATTGCCTCTCCGCGCCGCTTCGCCGCTTCAATGGCGATGGCAAGGTTCTCTTTCACCTTGGCTTGCCCGGCGAAATCGGCGAGGCGATTCGGCCTTAGCGTGGCTTCAAACTGGCGCTCCTCCTCACGCAGAGAGGCCGAAACGATGCCCTGTTCACGCATGACTTTTCAGTGTACTAACGAACCAACTTCAGTGCGCGCCGAAACAATGGGTCAAATTCGTTCGACTCGTTGGCCGATCGCGCCTTCGAAATCGCGGCCTCGGCTGAAGCGCGGCTCGCGCCGAAGTTCATCAACGCGGAGATGACATCCTCTTCGGTCGAGCTGAAGGCGCTCCTGGGTGTAGCGGCCGCATCCGCGCGCGCCGGGAGGCCGAGTAGATCGAGCTTATCCCGCAGCTCGAGCACCATGCGCTCCGCCGTCTTCCTGCCCACGCCGGGAATCCGCACTAGCTGCTCCACTGAGCCCCCACGAATCGCTGCCGCCAAATCCGCCGTGGTCAAGCCGCTCAGGGCCGCCACCGCCAGCTTCGGCCCAATGCCGCTTACCGCGATCAGTTTTTCGAACAGCGCCTTGTCGCTGGCGGAAAGGAAGCCGAACAGCGCCAGCGTGTCCTCGCGAACGTGGGTGTGAATATGGAGCTGCACCGCGGCGCCCGTCTCGGGCAGTGACGAAAAGGCCGAGACCGGAATCGTAACTTCGTAGCCTACGCCGTGCACATCCACAATCACCTGGTTGGGATGTTTTTCGAGGAGTGTGCCGCGCAGATGGGAGATCATAAAGAAGAAGAATTTATCGTAGCGTAAGCCTCCAGGCTTGCGCCTTAGCCGGCGGGAGGGCCGTCCTCCCAGGAGTCGCAATGAGGCGGAGGTTCTTCGTCAACGAGGTCCGGAATGGACATGCGCAGGTTGCGGGCGAGGATGCGACGCACCTCACTCGAGTGTTGCGGGTCGAGGCCGGCCAACGGTACGAAATATCCGATAACCACAACGTCTATCTGGCCGAGATCGAGACGGCGCGCAAAGATAGCGTTCTCTTCCGCACCATCGAAAAGCTGGACTCCGAGAGTTTGCCGGTTCGGCTAACGTTGTGCGCGGCCTTGATCAAGTTCGACCGCTTCGAATGGATAATCGAGAAAGCCACGGAGCTGGGCGTCGCGGAGATCGTGCCGGTCAGGACGGTGCGCTGCGAGCATGGGCTCGAACGCGCGGCCGTGAAGCGCCTGGAGCGCTGGCGGCGGATCGCTCTCGAGGCCAGCCAACAGGCGCGGCGCGCCCATCTGCCCGAAGTCGCCGGGCCGGCGGCTCTGCAGGAAGTACTCTTGCGGCAGGCGACATACAGGTATGTGCTCGATGAGACCCGTGGCGCTGAACCGATCCATCGTGTTTTGCCGGACGCGCGCGAAGCCTCGGACGCTGTCGCGGTCCTGATCGGTCCGGAAGGCGGCTGGACCGGCGACGAGCGCCAAGCGTTCGTTTCTGCCGCAGGGACACAAGTCTCGCTGGGCCCGCTGATCCTCCGCGCGGAAACGGCGGCGGTAGCGGCGCTTGCCATCGTCAACGCGGCGTGGCCATAGAATAAATGCATGCCTTCGCTGACCCGCCGTGAGTTCGCCGCGACCTCCCTCGCGTTCACCGCTAAGAGCTATGCCCAGATCCTAGGAGCGAATGACCGCATTCACATCGGCGCCATCGGCTGTGGCGGCCAGGCGACCGATCATTTCCGCGACCTCGTCAAGATGCGCGAGCCGGATAATATCGACATCCTTGCCGTTTGCGACGTATACGACAAGCGCGCGGAGCAGGGCGCCCAGCTCACGGGTGGAAAGATCGTCAAGGACTATCGGCATCTGCTCGATGCCAAGGACATCGACTACGTGCTCATTGCCACGCCCGAGCACTGGCACTGCCGCATGACGCTCGATGCCGCCGATGCCCGCAAGCACATTTACTGCGAAAAGCCCATGACGCGCACGGTCGACGAATCCAAAAAAGTGGTCGACAAGGTCCGTTCCACTGGGGTGAAGATGCAGGTCGGCGTACAGGGCATGTCTGACGATTCGTATGAAACCGCCCACCGCTATGTGAAAGAGGGCGCACTCGGCAAAGTTGTGCTGGCGCAGATCGATTATTCGCGCAACTATACGGGCGATTTCTGGGCCTACCCCATCGACCCGGATGCCCGGCCGGGAGAGAATCTGGACTGGAAGGCGTGGCTCGGCCCGGCGCCGAAACGGCCTTACGATCCCGAGCGTTACTTCCGCTGGCGCCGCTATTGGGATTATTCGGGCGGCATCGCCAGCGATCTGTTCGTGCACCGTGCTACGCGCATCATCAAGTCGCTGGGGCTGACGTTCCCTGCCTACGGCGCCGGCACAGGCGGCAAGCTCGAGTTCACCGAAAGCCTGGCCGAGATTCCCGACACGCTCAACATCCTGCTCGATTATTCAGGCGGGCCGACTGTGCAGCTCATCTCGTCCATGGCCAACGCGCGCCCGGTCGATCACCTGTTGCGCGGTCACAAGGCGACGCTCGAATTCACGCGCACCGGCTTTACAATCCGGCCGGAGCGTGAGTTCGCCGGCGAAGCGAAAGAGGTCACGCATGAGAAGACCGGAGCCGAGGCGCTCGACCTGCATCACCGCAACCTGATCAACGCCATTCGCAAGAACGAGCCGCTGAAGTGCGATGTCATGCTCGGTTATTACGGCGTGGTCGCGTGCGCGATGGGCAATGAATCTTATCGCCAGCGCAAGTACATGAAGTGGGACGCTGGGAAGGAGCGCATCGTTCCGGCGTGAACGTACAGGACGCAGCCCTGCGGCGTTGCATTGTGCGCGATTCAGAGAACGGCTTGCTACACTAACGGCTTGGTTTACCGCCTCGTCCTGGAAAATCTCAAGCACCGTCCGGTCCGAACTCTGCTCAGCGCGCTCGCGATCGGCGTTCAGGTCACCATGATCCTGACGCTCGTCGGTGTCAGTCAAGGCATGCTGCACGACGTGGCGATGCGCTCCCGCGGCACCGGCGCGGACATCCTGGTGCGCCCGCCCGGCAGTTCGATTCTCGGCTTCTCGGGAAACATGCCGGAGAAGATCGTATCGGTGGTGCGGGCGGCTCCGCATGTGGCGCTCGCCACTGGTACGCTGGTTCAGCCTATCGGCGAACTGGATTCGATCACCGGCATACATCTCGACGAGTTCAACGCGATGAGCGGCGGCTTCCATTACCTGGAAGGAGGTCCGTTCACCGGCCCGAATGATCTGATCGTGGACGAGGTCTACGCGCGCTCCAAGAACATCCACTCGGGTCAGTCGATCAATATCGGCCTGGCCTGGCGCGTCGCGGGCGTGGTCGAGCAGGGCAAGCTGTCGCGCATGTTTGCTGAAATCGAGTCCTTGCAGGACAAGTACTCGGCGAAAGACAAGATATCGGTCATTTACGTCAAGGCGGACGCTCCGGCCAACATTCCGGAGGTCCTTGGTGAACTCAAGCAGAAACTGCTGGACTACAAGATCTACACCGTCGAGGAGTTTGTGTCTCTCATCTCGGTCGACAACATTCCGATACTCCAGCGTTTTATCGGAGTGGTCATCGGTCTGGCGGTGGTAGTCGGGTTTCTGGTGGTGTTCCTCTCCATGTACACTGCGGTGCTCGAACGCACGCGCGAGATCGGGATTTTGAAAGCGCTCGGCGCGTCGCCGGGCTACATCTTGGGGATTCTTTTGCGCGAGACGACTCTGCTCGCGGTGGCGGGCACGATCGCCGGCATCTGCATGACGTACGGCACGCGCTCGCTGATGGGCGCATTCGTTCCCACGATGACCACCGAGATCGTCTATGGCTGGTGGCCCTGGGCGGGCGTGATCGCGCTCGTCGGTTCGCTCATAGGCGCGCTTTATCCGGGATTTAAAGCCGCGCGGCAAGATCCGATCGAGGCGCTGGCCTATGATTGAGATCCGCGATCTGACGAAGGTATATCACGTGGGCGAGGTGGACGTGCACGCTTTGCGGGGAGTCGATCTTTCGGTGACGCGGGGCGAGTTCGTGGCGGTAATCGGGCCCAGCGGTTCGGGCAAGTCAACGCTGTTTCACATCCTGGGCGGGCTGACGCCTCCGACCTCCGGCACGATTCACATCGACGGACGCGATTTGCTCAAGATGACCGATCGCGAGCGCACGGAGCTTCGCAAGACCGCCGTCGGTTTCGTTTTCCAGAAGTACAACCTGCTGCCAACGCTGACGGCCGCGGACAACATCGCCATCGCCCGGGATATAGCCGGCCGGAACGTGGAAAGTGATCCGCAGTTTGACGAAATTCTGAATTTGCTGGGGATCCGGACGCGGCTGCATCACAAGCCTCGCGCGCTCTCGGGCGGCGAGCAGCAGCGCGTGGCCATCGCGCGGGCGATTGTGAATCACCCGGCGATTCTGCTTGCCGACGAGCCAACCGGCAATCTCGACACGGAGAATTCGAATGCGGTGCTCCGCTTGCTGCGCGATCTGAACGACCGGCTCGGCCAAACCATTCTCATGATCACGCACAATCCGGAGGCGGCGTCCTACGGGCACCGCATCGTGAAAATGCGGGACGGCCGGATCGTCGAGTAAACAGCGGCGCCATCAACGAAAAGCCTCCCGCCGCGTTCGATTGCGTGATGTATACTCATCATGGCTGGAAGGCCAAAACTGCAAGGCCAAAAAGGAAATTCTGGTTTAGAAAATGTCCCGTTGGCCTAATGCGCCGGAGCAGACATCCTCCCGCGAGCGGGCAAGAACCCGAGATTTCGCCAATACCGAATCTTGCGTTCGGCCCCGTGTTTCACTTCCGGCGAGCTTCCGAACAGCGTGGGCTTACCACATTAGGGAAATCCAAATGAGCATCGTTAAGGGGATCCTCATCTCTCTTGCATTCGCCACCGGCGCAATCTTGTATGGCCAGTCCATTACGGGTGACCTCGTCGTCAGCGTCACCGATCCGAGCGGCGGATTCGTGAGCCGCGCGAAACTCGAGCTGGTCGCTGTTGATACCAACGTTAAAGTCGATGGCCTGACCGATACGCTGGGCAATTACCTGTTCAGCCAGTTGAAGCCGGGCCCCTACAGGCTGGATGTGACGGCGCCGGGTTTCCAAAAGGCAAACATCACCGACATCGTGATTGCGATCGGGCAGCGCGGCCACGTGGATGCCCGGCTAACGGTCGGCGCCGTCGCCGAAACGGTTAACGTCTCCGCGGCGGCTGAAACCCTGCTCAATGCCGAGAGTGCGGCGGTGGGGCAGGTGATCAATAACAAGTCCATCGTGGAACTGCCATTGAACGGGCGCAATTTCATTCAATTGGCACAGATCTCCGCAGGAGCGGCCCCCATCGGCATCGGCAACTCGCCGGCCACGAGTTGGACCGGCCGCACTGACTCAACTCTCTCGATCGCGGGCGGCCGTGAAACCAACAACAGCTTCCTGGTGAACGGCATCGAGACGCGAAATGCGCGGTTCGGCAGCGCCGGAATCCGGCCCTCGGCCGACGCCGTCGAGGAGTTCCGGGTGCAGCGCTCCACGTTTGGGGCCGAGTTCGGCCGCAGTTCGGCCATTATCAACACCACTATCCGCTCCGGCACGAACGACCTGCACCTGGCCGTCTTCGAGTTTCTGCGCAACCGCAATCTGGACGCCAACGATTTTTTCGCGAACCGCGCAGGCCGGTCCAAGCCTGCGTTTACGCAGAACAACTACGGCACGGCCGTGGGCGGACCGGTTTATCTGCCGGGTTACAACGGGAAGAACAAGACCTTCTGGTTTTTCAATTATGAAGGGTTCCGCCAAAGACAGGCCAACACCGCCACGGGACTCTACCCTTCGCCGGCGCAGATGGCCGGGAACCTGGCCGACGACAGCGCCGGAACGGGAATTTTCCCGCTGAACTCACCCTTGTGCCTGGCCAACCCCAGTTCGCGCAAGTGCCATGATGTGATCGACCCTTCCACGGGGCTCCCATTCGCGGGTAACGTCATTCCGGCCATCCGCCTGGACCCCATCGTCCAGAAACAGTTGCCGTACCAGCCGAAGCCCAACGTGGCTGTAACGCCGAATTCGCCCAATTTCCCGACCTTCAATACCGTGGGCTTCCCCAAGACGATCAACGACTGGGACCAATACAATGTTCGCCTCGACCACCACTTCAGCTCGAACGACATCGTGTACGGCACATTCTCCAACTCGGATGAGACCCTGCTGCGCCCGCAACTCCGCGCCTTGGGCGGCGACGTGTTCCCCCAGACTGACCGGCTTTACACCGTAACCTATGCGCGCATCATCAGTCCCACCAAGATCAACGAGTTCCGGTTCGGCTACAACCGGAGCCTTACGTACCGTCAGGCGGAGACTTCGCTCACCAAGGACTACGCCAGCCAGGTCTT
>Ga0066709_100005489_pt1 | contig 10456 bp, 6 predicted proteins | sample GraSoiAngelo_158_FD_79665 | JGI IMG/M metagenome (GOLD analysis project Ga0066709, IMG submission 79665) | Grasslands soil microbial communities from the Angelo Coastal Reserve, California, USA - 14_1009_16_30cm | ecosystem: Environmental > Terrestrial > Soil > Grasslands | place: USA... | reverse complement strand
GCTGGCGGCCCAGGTTGGATTCATGGGCGTGGTGTAGGTGTAGTTATTCGTGTAGTGGATGCCTTGCACCGTGTTGCCCGCCAGCAGAAAGGATGCAGCGTGGTAGTTTCGTGAATCGAGGCCGATGTTAAAAGCGGCATTTCCATCGAACCGCATGTTGAAAAGATCGCCGTAAGTGGGGGCATAGGCGTGATAGCCGTAACTGGCGGTGCTGAAGGCGATATTGTCCTGAATGAGCTTCGTCGCTGAGGTGCTGCTATTGTTGATGTAGAACGCGTAGCCGCTGCCATGTGGCGGATACGGGCCGCAATTATAGACGACGTTCCCGTACGCCTCGCCGCCAGGGGTGTTGCTGAACGCTCCAATCCCCACACTCAACACGTCGTGAACGACCAAATTAATAAACTTGCCGCCAGCGGTCTCTGACATGTCCAGTCCACTGCTCAGCCAACTGGCACTTCCGATAACCTCGAACCCCCAAAACCACGTATAAGAACCAAATGCCCGAAGCGTGGCGACCGAGTTGGCGGTGCCAACTAACGTTGCGCGTTCGCCCGGATACTGGCGGACGATAATTGGATTGGCTGCCGTACCGTTGAGATTCGCAACAAATGGATTTTGAGCGGTGGGATCGCCGTTGTATGTGCCCCCGCGTAGCCAAATAGTGTCGCCGGCCTGCACCCTGCCCCCTGCACCCGACAGCGCCGTCGGGAGGTCCCAGGGACTATTCGCGCTTCCGTCGCCGCTGGCCGACCCGTTCGGCGTCACGTAGTGGCCTGCGTGAGACGCTGCTGACCCCTGAACAGTGATAGCCGAGGTCCCGCTCTTCCCTTCGCTCGTCGCCGTGATGGTCGCGCTGCCCACGAGCTGGCCTGTAACGAGGCCGCTACTGGTCACAGTGGCGACGGACGTGTTGCTGCTCACCCAGGTGACAACCCGGCCCGTGAGCGTGTTGCCGGCCGCGTCCTTGGTCACGGCCGAGAGTTGCTGCATGCCGCCGACTGCGATGGTTGCCGCCGGGGTCAGGGCGACCGAGGCGACGGGCACGAGCGTGACCGTGGCGGTGGCGGTGGCACTCTTCCCTTCGCTCGTGGCCGTAATGGTGGCCGAGCCGGCCGCAACCCCCGTAACGACCCCGACGGTCGCCTGGCTACTTGCAGTCACGGTGGCGACCGCCGCATTGCTCGTCGACCACGTCACCACGCGCCAACTCAGAGGGTTGCCGCTCGCATCCCGGGGGGTCGCCGTGAGCTGCACCGCCTGCCCCACCGCCGCGCTCACGGCTGCTGGGCTGAGACTCACTGACGCCACCGGGACGGGGTTCACCGTGACCGCGGCGCTGCCTGTCCTGCCTTCGCTCGTCGCCGTGATCGTGACCGCACCCGCAGCAACACCGGTCACGAGCCCGGTGGAGGAGACGGTCGCCGTGGCCGGCGCGCTCGACGTCCAGGTGATCACGCGTCCGGAGAGCACGTTGCCGGCCGCGTCCTTGGGACTTGCGGCGAGCTGTACGGTCGCTCCCACCAGCACGAGCGCGGTAGCCGGGCTGATCACAACCGAGGCCACTGGGACGTTCGCCACAGTGACGGCAGCCGCTGCATTCTTCCCCTCGCTCGTCGAAGTGATGCTCGCCGTACCCGCTGCTACCGCGGTCGCGAGGCCGGTTGCCGACACGGTCGCGACGGACGGGTTCGAGCTTGCCCACGTGATCGCCCGGCCGGTGAGCACCGCGCCGGCCGCATCCTGCGTGGTCGCCGTGAGTTGTACCGAGTCACCTACGAGAATGTTCGCTACGCTGGGGGCGACCACGACCGAGGCCACGGGGACGCTCGACACCGTCACGGTCGCCGCGCCGGTCTGGCCCTCGCTCGTGGCTGTGACGGTCGTCGAGCCGAGCGCGATCCCGGTGACCAGGCCCGTGCCATCGACCGCGGCCACGGTGCCATCGCTCGTCGTCCATGTCACCGTGCGCCCGGAGAGCGGACGGCCATTGGCGTCCTTCAGGGTCACGACGAGCTGCATCGTCCCGCCGACATACACGGTCGCCGGGCTGGGACTCAGCGTGACCGAGGCGACCGGGAGGTTCGCCACCTTAGCGTTTCCGTGCCCCTTCTTCCCTCCGCTTGTCGCGGTGAGGGTGGCGGACCCGACGCCCACACCAGTCACAAGGCCGCTCGGCGACACGGTCGCGACCGCGCTGTTGCTCGTCTCCCACGTCACCGTCCGGCCGGTGAGCACGTTTCGGCTCGCGTCCAAGACTACGGCGGTGAACTGCTGCGTCGACCCGACCGAGAGTTTCACCGAGTCTAGCGGGGTTACGATGACCGAGTCCACCGGGACGCTGGACGCCGTGACGGTTGCGGTGCCGCTGAGGCCACCGGCGATCGCGTTCACCACGTACCCGCCTGGCGTGGGGCCGGCGGTATAGAGGCCGGACGACGAGATCGTGCCGCCCGTCGCGCTCCAGATCACGCTCACCGCGACCGAGTCGCCAGCACTCCGCCGCCCGTAGGCGGCGAACTGCTGGGTCCCGCCCGTCACGAGGCTCGTGCTCGCAGGCACGACCACGATTTGCGTCACGGGATCGATGTGCACTACGGACGTCTGCGCCGGCAGCGCGGTAATCGGCGCGCCGATGGCCGCGGGCGGGATCAGCGTCGCCTTCACGGCGTAGTCCCCCTGCAGCGTGTCCGCGGTATAGAGGCCGCTCGGGGAGATTAGGCCACCCCCCACCGTTTGCCACGTGACGTTGATGGCAACGCTGTCGCCGCCCGAAGTGCGGCCAAAGGACGCAAACTGCCGGGTTTGACCGGGGGCGAGCGTGATGGAATCGGGAACGGTGACGATCTTCGAAACGTTGATATTCGTCTTGATGGGAGGGCCCACTAGACTGGGCTGCTCGCACGCAGCCAGCAAAGCCACGACGGGAACGACGGGCAGTAGGTCTTTCAATAAGGCCAAACGGACGGAGAGCTTGTGTTTGAACGTCATGCGACTTCCTTTCGGGCGGAAAAGGCGAGCAGCACATCTTTCAGCAAGGCCAAGCGAACAGAGAGCTTGTGTTTGAACGCCACGGTATCGTTTCCCTCTGTTGGGCGGCACAAAAAAAAGAGGGCCGCCAGTCTCGACATGCAGTCGAAACGCTGGCGGCCCGGCTGGCGTGGCGGCGTAACCGCGGTAGCCCCGTAGACTCTGCGTCGCCGTCTTTCGACGGGTTTGCTCTGAGCAGCGTAATCGTGGATGGGTCGTCACGTGATTCAACGACCGTACCGCAGTTAACCTACCAGGCTGATTTTTCCTCGTTCAGTGACATACGTCATCATGTTGCAGGTCGCTGGTCCGGACGTGTCGCACTCCAACCACGCCCGCGCGTGCCTCATCGTCGCGGCTCTCCGCGCGCAGGGGCAACTCGCGTGCCATCTAGGTGGTCAAGCGACTAACTATCACGCAAGTGGCGACTTCAGTCACGTTCGCCCCGACTCTGTAGAGGTGCGATGAGTGGACGGAAAACTGTTCGGTTCTTGCGCAGTGCATGGGGATTGGACAGTGACGGGGGTCACAGCAGGTTCGTCCCTGGGCGGCCGCGATTTGCCGGTGTTAACGGGGGGTGCAAATTGCACACAATCGGTGGCCGAGAATTGCACACTCGGCGTCTGATCCCGGCCCGCAGCTGAGCTCACCCTAGGCAGCCGCGGGCCCCACAGACACTATGCCACTCCCGCGCGAGGGAGGGTGTTCCGCAGGGAGCGACGTGTGCTGCTCAAGACTACCTCGAGCAAGGCCTGCCCAAGACGGCGATCGCCGAACGGTTGGGCATCGGCCTCCGCACCGCGTACCACTGGCTAGCCACCGCCACCGGCCAGCTCGAGCGCGACCTCGATGCCGAGGTTCGCTATCGTCCGCGGCCGCCGGTGCCCACGAGCTCGATCCCTACAAGCCCCTTATCGAAACCCGATTCGCCGAGTTGCCCGAGCTCACGGCGACCCAGCCGTTCGACGAGGTGCGCTACGCGTTCCTCGTGGCCCTCGGCTATTCCCGCCTCCTGTGGCTCCGTTTCTATCCGCGCCAGAACATGGCCACCCGGTTCACGGGACTCGAGGCGGCCTTCGCGGCCTTCGGCGGCGTCCCCGCCGAGCAGGTCTTTGACCAAATGCGCACGGCTTTCGTCAGCGATGCCGATCTCAATGCCCAGGCTGAGTGCTGGCCCACGAGCGTGGCGAATCAACGACTTCATCAGACCACGCGCGCGCGGCCTCAGGAGCGCTTCGAGCGGGAGAAACAGCCCCGCTGCAGCCCCTCGCGCCTGGGCCCTAACAGTCCCTCATCCTGGCCCGGACTTCCGCCGCGGGCGCACAGCCCTCGTCGCCCGGAGGCCGTCGCTACCTAGGGCTCGCCTCCCACAGCCGGGTGTGCAGTTTTTCACGCGCCGAAGCTGTGCAACCTTCAACCGGCATTGACACCGACCCTTGGAATTCGCAACATGGCGCGTGGGCATGATCCGACGGCTTGTCATCCGGTCACCGGGGGGGCTGCTCTTGATTCACTGCGAAGAAGGAACACTGGCAGCGGTTTCATCGCATCCATGTGAGAGTGGCAGCGAGTGGCGACTGTGAGATGAATACCAAACTGCGGGAATTGCTAGTGAAGTGCGGCTATGTGGCTGCGGCGCGCGGTTGGCGACCTCCTGCGTCGTTTGTCGACCTCGTGACCGACTTCTTTGATCGCACCTATCTTCTTAGAACGCTGAGGCAGTTTGACATTAATTTTGTTGTCGATGTCGGTGCCAACACCGGCTCATTCGCCCGTAATATGCGACGGCTGGGCTACACAGCTCAGTTGATATCGTTCGAGCCGGATCCCGATTCTTTTAATGACTTGACTAGAGCCATGCGTAAGGACCGAAGGTGGTGGGGAGTGAACATCGCCCTCGGCCAGCAAGACACGACGGCTCTATTTCGGGTTACTGACGTGCCGGCTTTGAGCTCGTTCCTTGTCCCCTACAAGACACAGGTAAGGAGAACCATCTCAGTCGAGGTTCGCCGGCTTGATTCGGTGCTCCCGCCCTTCTTGCAGGGGGTTTGTTCGCCGAAAATCTTCCTGAAGATTGATACGCAAGGCTTTGACTTGGAGGTTGTGAAGGGCGCCAAGGAGATCCTGCCCCACGTGATGTTGCTTCAGTCCGAGATCTCTGTAGAGCCGATCTACCAAGGCATGCCCCACTACCTTGAGGCGCTCTCCTTCTACGAGTCTCTGGGGTTCACGCTCATGACGTTGTTCCCAGTCACGCGAGCCCGCGGGCATGGAAACATCATTGAATACGACTGCCTTATGGCACGCCTCGATTCAAGAAAGCTCCCTAGCTAACGTGGTGTACTTCAGAGCGTCAAGCCACGCGGAGTGTGAAAGATCTGGTTGTGGTCGAAGGCAACGGCCCTGGCTTTAGTGGGGCTGCCTATCTCAGCCACGGGAATGAGGGATAGTCGGAAGCCGGCTTGAACGACGGAGTTCACCCTGAACGTACGAAGGCTGCCGTCTTATCTGCGACACCTTAACTGGTATCTCGGCAAACGATACCGGATGCCCTTGTGTTGTGATTTGGATCAGCACCTCCCATTGCCAGATCTCAATCGTGCGAAGGTTGCCTGGCCCAATCGATACAGCTGGGGTCTCGCAGCCTCACGTCTCGAGCCGATCAAGAAGGAATTGTCTCGCTTACTTCCGGTTGAACTCCTCGATGTTGCCGAGAGAGATCTCGATTGGCACAGCAAGGGCGGATTCCCGGTCCCTCACGAGAAGCATCATGCTATCGGAACGCCATACAATCCTGGTGACCCGAATGATATCCGAGGCGACGTCTTTGAGGTTCATGTCGACGGCCGCGTTGTTCGCTGCGCGTATGACTATTCCGATTATCCGATTGTTTCTACCGATATGCTGGATCACGTCGACCTGTACTTCAAGTGTGTTGCCCCACTTGGTTCATTGCCCTCGAAGGTAATGCGAATCGGATACTTTGCTCGGAATCCGCGGTTACTCGCAAAGGCGAGGACCAGGGTTCTCAAGAGTCCGCCGGACCGCAAAACTGGCATCTACGGGCGCTTTGGCGCGTGGACTGACAGTCAACCCGTACGAGGGGCGATTGTACAGCGCCTACGCAGTAGCGGTCTCGATTTCGCTGGTGGATTTGCAGTGAGGATCTACGCCGCCTACCTCAAGGAGATGATGTCGGCGAAAATCGCGTTGCATCTTCCTGGCCAGGGCCCGGTTTCGTACCGGCTCGTGGAGGCGATGGCGCTGGGCGCGGTTGTCGTGTCAACCAAGATAGCATGCGCATTTCCGGAAGAATTGATTCAGGGTGTGCACTACGTCGCGTGTGAAGACGATGGAAGCAATGTGGTCGAAGTTTGTCGAATGCTGCTGCGAAGCGATGAAACAAGGCAACGTATCGCCGAACGAGCAATGATATTTTTTGATCGCAACTTCTCAACTGAAGCCAGGGTCAGGCGAATCCTTCGCGCGGCATTTGAACAAACACGTTGACCGATATCGAAGAGAGTTGTAGATGTCGTCCTTATAGAAAAGCGTGACGCCGCCACGCTCGGTGTGCAACGGCTGGAGTCAGGCGCTGGTGGGTCGTCGAGGTCGCTTCCCCGAGGCTCCAACGGGGGGCGGCCCGTATGGCGGCAGGCGTGCCAACTCTGCAACAGCGCTGCCCACGGGAGCGACAGGCAGGCTGTCCCACTCCCTCTTCCGGGACTTGGGCAGGCTGGCCGGGACACGAGCGATTACCCAACCGATTATGTAGCGGCGCGTTACGAGCCCGGCTGTGAAGCGCTCGGTGCACCTACCGGGTACGCATCTTGCCCTCGCAGCGGCCGGACACCATGCGCACCATCGCCAACCGGAAGCCGCGCCTGTGCATCGTCGGTCCGCTAGTGGGACGGAACGCGGGTCACGCGACGCAACAGGGGGAGGTACTGGCTGCACACTTCGCAGCTGCGGGTTACTGCGTGACGGCGACTTCAACCGCGGCAAACCGGTACCTGCGTCTGCTGGACGTCCTTGGCACGCTACTGCGGTCACGTCGGCGGATAGATACCATGCTCCTTCAAGTCTACAGCGGGCGGGGCTTCGTGGTCGGCGATATGGCGAGTGCGTTGGCTCGTCGATTCGGTCAGCGGATCGTGATGCACCTGCACGGCGGTGGCATGCCGGCGTTCATGGCACGTTTCCCCCGCTGGACGCGCCGCGTCCTGGGCCGCGGCGACGCGATCGTCGCGCCCTCCCCATTTCTTGCACGCGCTGTGGCGCGACAGGGATGGGCCGCCACCGTTATTCCGAATCTGATCGATCTATCGGCCTATTCATTTCGACGGCGGGCTCCGGCCAGGCCGCAGTTGTTCTGGATGAGGTGCTTTCATGCCGTTTATAACCCCTTGATGGCGGTTCGGGTACTTGCGCACGTTCGGTCGACCGTGCCTGAGACAACGCTGGTCATGGCCGGCCAGGACAAGGGTCTCGAACGCTCCGCCCGCTCCGAGGCAGTACGGCTGGGCGTCCAAGACGCCGTCCGATTCGTCGGATTCCTCGACGCCCGCGGGAAGGCCAGCGAGGGAGCGGCGGCCGATGTCTTTCTGAGCACCAACCGGATCGACAACGCACCAGTCGCCGTGATCGAGGCATGGGCGATGGGCCTCCCGGTGGTCTGCACGGATGTCGGAGGGCTCCGGGACTTGGTGCGGGACGGTGAGACGGGGTTGCTTGCTCCGGACGACGATGTGGCAACAATGAGCGCCGCGATTGTGCTGCTGATCCGTGATCCTAACCTTGCCGGTCGGTTGTCCGACAACGGACGGCGAGAAGCGGAGCGTCGCTCATGGGCGCAGGTGCAGCCGCAGTGGGAGCGGCTGTTCGAACAGCTCGCTGCCCCACAGACCCGGGGTCGCTCTCAATGAGCGACATCTGGGGAATCGCCTACCGAGGAATCCTCGAGCGCGTGCTGTTGCCTCTCGGCGATCGTGCCCTGCGCACTGCCTTTACGGCGAACTTGCAACACTGGCGGGCGATCCAATGGCTTCCTGTGCAGAAGCTTGAGCAGCTGCAGATGGCGAATCTGCGACGGCTGCTAACACATGCAAGCACCAAGGTACCGTCCTATCGCGAAAAGCGTGTCCAGCACGATCAAGACGTGCGGACTTGGTTGCGACGCTTTCCCATAATCACCAAACAGGAGGTCAAAGCCCGGATTGACGATTTCGTCGTGGGGCGGAAGGACCGCTTGCTAAAGGAAGCCAGTAGCGGGTCCTCGGGCATCCAAGGCGCCGTGTACGCGTCCAAACTCGAGGAGTCCAATGTCCGCGCCATGCAGGTGCTGTGGTGGGAATGGGCGGGCTATCGGCTCGGTGACCCTATTGTGCAGACGGGCATGACGCTGAATCGGGGATTGGTGAAGTCCTTGAAGGACTTCTTGCTCCGCACTGAGTACCAACCAGCCTTTGAGCTCGACGAGAGGATCATCGGCGCGCTGCTTCAGCAGCTCAGGCGGCGGCCCCGAGCCATGCTGCTCGGGTACGCCTCTTCGCTGTATCTAATCGCGCGCGTCGCACAAGAGTTGCGCGTCGGTGACGTCAAGTTTCGAGGTGTCGTCAGCTGGGGCGACAAGATGTTCGATCACTATCGAAGAACGATCGAGTCACAGTTTCGGACTGTCGTACACGATACGTACGCCTGCACAGAAGGCTTCATGATCGCCGCTCAGTGCGCCCAACAACGGTATCATATCATGGCTCCGCAGGTGTACGTCGAGCTGTTGGATGACGATTTCCGGGAGGTGCCACCAGGAGAGGTCGGCCACGTTGTGGTGACGCGACTCGACAACTACTCCATGCCGCTCATCCGATATCACCTTGGTGATCTCGCGATCAAGGAGCCTGCTAACGCGAGCTGCCCGTGTGGGAGAAGCCTACCGCTCTTGCGGAAAGTGGTCGGCAGGGACACGGACATCGTTCGCACCGCGTCTGGCAAGCATCTGATCGTGCACTTCTTCACCGCGATCTTCGAACACGTTCCGGAAATCAAGCAATTCCAGGTTGTGCAGCGGAACCCGCGCGAAATCGAAATCGCGTTCATCCCGGATCGCGGCTTTCACGAAGGCGTTCTACGGCAGGTGGAGCAGGCCATTCACGACCACCTGCGGGAGCCGTTCCCAATCCGGTTCCGTGAGGTACGCGAGATCCCGCCGACTCCATCCGGCAAACCCCAAATTGTGCAATCATTTCTGGAACGGCCGCCGGTACGTAGCTGATCCGCACTCACTCTGAGACGACGCACGCGATGACCGATCGGTTTAGCGCTGAAGTACAAAGGATGCGGGCTGCATACGCACGCCGGTCGGACAACGCCAAATACAGTTGGGCCGAGCCAGCCCACGTGTTCAGGCTGCAGAGATTGGAACGGCACGTGCTGGCCTTGCTGAAGGGCCGAGGGCTCACGCCGCTCAAAGGAAAGCGCATTCTAGAGATCGGGTGTGGGCGAGGGTACTGGCTCCGCGAATTCACCAAGTGGGGGGCGTGCCCCGAGGACGTAGTCGGGCTGGACGTGCTTCCCGAACCCATTCAGGAGGGAAAGCGGTTGGGCGCAGCGGAGCTGAACCTCATCTGTGCCAACGCCGGAGAGCTCCCGCTGCGGGACGACTCCTTCGATCTGGTGGCACAGTTCACAGTCTTCAGTTCGATTCTCGATCCGGGACTGAAGCACCACATAGCCCTCGAGATGCTGCGCGTCCTCAAACCAAGTGGGCTCATTCTCTGGTACGACTTCTTTGTAAACAATCCACGCAACCCGGACGTTCGAGGCGTCGGGAAGCTCGAACTCCACCAGTTGTTTAGCGGTTGTAAGGTTGACGTGAGGCGGGTAACGCTCGCCCCACCGCTGGCAGACCGTGTTGCGGGCGGGTTCTGGCTCCTCTGTACGGTTCTGGAGCTGATCCCGCTCTTGCGGACGCATTACTTCGCCGCGGTCCAGAAGCGTTAGCGCCGTCCGCGGGGCGCTCACGGAAGACGGTTCGACGCCTCGTTGTCGCGCAGGCGGTCACCGTGAGTGTCGCTCCCGCGGGTCACCTCGCGGCGCACTACCGGGACCTATCGTTCAACCTCTCGTCCGCACAAGGGGTTACATCATCGCGGTCGACTCGCACCGGCCTTCCGGTGCGGTACGTTCGTTGCCCCGCCCAAGGAGCGTGAAACTCGCGATCCTCACGCAGTACTATCCCCCCGAAGTCGGAGCACCCCAGTCGCGGTTGTCAGCACTGGCTCGCGAATTCGTACGGCGTGGGCACCAAGTCTCGGTGTTGACGGCGATGCCCAACTACCCCACAGGCAAGCTCCATCGGGGTTACCGCCGAATGTTTCTGCGCGAGGAGCGGGACGGCGTGCGCGTCATTCGCACGTTCATTTGG
>Ga0066709_100005488_pt1 | contig 10457 bp, 5 predicted proteins | sample GraSoiAngelo_158_FD_79665 | JGI IMG/M metagenome (GOLD analysis project Ga0066709, IMG submission 79665) | Grasslands soil microbial communities from the Angelo Coastal Reserve, California, USA - 14_1009_16_30cm | ecosystem: Environmental > Terrestrial > Soil > Grasslands | place: USA... | reverse complement strand
GCTTGTCGCGGATCGCGCCGTGGAGCTTCCAGGCGCCACAGCTCACGACCACCACCGCTCCGGCAACGGAGAAGGTGCTGATCCGGAAGATGGCGAAGAAGATGATGCACGACGCGAGCCCCATGAGAACGACGACGGCTCCGAGGATGTATGAGAGCGACGACTTGATGGCGGCTTTTTCCGGATCGTCTGGCTGAGCGAGCACGGTCACGGCGTCGCCGACCGACTCGAGCGGCGACGAAGAGCCGACGGAGCCTTCGAGGTACCGGTTGGCGCCGTCGAGCCCCACGTATTGCGCCACCGGGTGGAAATACCGGGCACCGGAGGCGCCGCCCTCCGCGGTTGAAAATCCGACCACTTCGCCATGCACCTCGCAGGCGCCGCGCCGTGTGCGGACTTCAGCGGCAAGGACGAGCAGCCCGAAGGCGATGAAAAGCAGCCCGACAAGTAAAAAGAGGATCTCCATGTCGCTCCCGCGGTCGCGGTGAGAGACATTGTCCGCCACGAGGGCCGGTCGAGCCAGAAATCGGCGCTCGCGTTTACTGCTCCCGCGCCGCGGTCGTCGGGCGCGGTGTCTCCACCGTCGCCGTCACCGCCGTCGTGGGGATCGGAGGCAGGCTGCGTTCCCGGAGAGCGGCATCCAGCGCCTTCACCTCCGTCGCCGCGAGCTGATCGAAGTCGCGTTGGACGTCGTCCAGCTCCCGCCGCAGGGCGCCGATGCGCGCGTCCTGGTACTCCGCCGGCTTCCCCTCGTACCGCAGGAGCGCTCCGTACAGATAATCGGTGTGCTCGCGGATGCGCTCTTCGCCGGTGATCGCCCCGCCCTCCTTGGTGGTGACGATCTTCCTCCTCACCTCTTCGAGCTTCTCGCGCACGGCCGCGAGCCGCGGGACCAGGGGGTCAGCCTTCGCCAGCTTGCCGGTCCGCTCCGCCGTGCCCTTCTGCGCCGCGTCGATGCGATCGACCAGCGTGCTCATGTCGCCGAAGAGTGCCACCACCTTGAGCGCCGCGTCGTAGTTCTTGCGCCGGTCATCGGCCGAGTACGTGGCCCGCCGGTCGAGCGCGATCTCGATGCGCGACTCCACCGTCTTGTCGCCTTTGCGCAGCCGCACCGTGTACGTCCCGGGCATGACGCGAGGACCGCGAGAGCCCCAGTTCGTCACCGTCGCCGCGCGGGGGACGCGGGGCGGCTTGTGCTGCATCGTCCACGTCACCCGGTTCAGCCCCCGCCGCGTGCTCGCCGGGATGGTGTCGACGAGCTTCCCCTGGCCGTCCAGCACCTCCAGCTCGATGGGCCCATACAGGTGCCGCGCGCGCTGGTAGTACGTGATCAGCGCGCCGCTCGGCGGGTTCTCGCCGATGAACGTGGCATCGCCCTCCGACCAGCCGCCGCCCGCAAACATGCGCTGCTGCGATGGCCGTCCGGGAACGAACGCCACGTCCTTCGCCAGCAACTCGTTCGAGAGCGTGCGCAAGGGCGTCAGGTCGTCGACGATCCAGATGCCGCGCCCGTGCGTCGCCAGCACCAGATCGCCGTCGCGTGGATGGATCTGGAGATCGCGCACCGCCACGCGCGGGAACTCGCCGCCGCGGAACTCCGCCCAGTTCCTGCCGCCGTCGACGGAGATGAAGAGTCCCAGCTCGGTTCCGAGGAAGAGCAGGTCCTTCTTCAGCGTGTCCTCCTTGATCACGTGCGCATAACCGCGCAAGGGGCCAGACGGACCGGCGATGCGGGTCCATGTCTTCCCGAAGTCCTGCGTGCGGTACACCCACGGTGTCATGTCCCCGAAGTTGTGCCGGTCGAACGCCGCGTACGCGGTTCCCGGCTCGAAGCGGCTCGCCTCGACCCACGAGACCCAGCTCGCCTTCGGCAGGCCGGGGACGTTTCCGACGACGTTGGTCCAATGTCCTCCACCGTCGCGGGTGATTTGGACGTTGCCGTCGTCTGTGCCGACCCAGACGGTGTTTGCGTCGCGCGGCGACTCGCTGATCACGGTGATGGTCGTGTGGGCCTCCGCCGAGGAGTTGTCCACGGTGATGCCGCCCGAGTCTTCCTGGCGCTGCTTCTCCGGATCGTTGGTGGTGAGATCGGGCGAGACGCGCTCCCAGGTGTCGCCGCGATCCCTGGAGCGGAAGAGGAACTGCGCGCCGATGTAGACGACGCCCTTCTGCGTCGGGCTCGCGGCGATGGGCGCGTTCCAGTTGAACCGGAGCTTCTCCTTGTACAAGGCCTTCGGCTGAACGTCGCGCGCCGACATCGTCCGGCGATCGACCCGCCCGATGAAGCCGCCCTGCGATTCGACGTACACGGCCTCCGCATCGGAGGTGTCGGGCACAACCCAGAAGCCGTCGCCGCCGTAGAGGTTCTCCCAGCGTCGGTTGCTGACTCCGCCGCCGTAGGCGGAGTCGCCGACCCAGGTGCTGTTGTCCTGCAGCCCGCCGAAGACGTGGTAGGGGTCCGCTCCGTCGACAGCCACGTGATAGAACTGCGAGATCGGAAGGTTCTCCTGCCTCCACCACCGGTTCCCGCCGTCGAAGGACTGCCAGAGCCCGCCGTCGTCGCCGCCGATGACGTGCTTTGGATTCTGCGGGTCGATCCAGAGATCGTGCCAGTCGCCGTGCGATCCCCCGCTGGCATCGGAGAAGCTGCGGCCGCCGTCCTCGCTGACGATCAGGTTGAGGTTCGTCTTGAAGAGTCGGTCGGGATTGGTGGGATCGACGACCAGCCGCGCGAAGTAGAAGGGCCGCCAGACCATGGACTGGCTGCGATCGAGGGCGACCCACTTGTTGCCGCCGTCGTCGGAGCGGTAGAGCGCGGAATGCTCGGATTCGATGAACGCGTAGACGCGTTTCGGTGACGAGGGCGCGATGACGACCTCCACCCGTCCCCACGGATGGGGCGGCAGCCCGTTCCCGTCGATGGTCTTCCAGGACTTGCCGCCGTCGGCAGTGCGCAAGAGTGCGCTGCCGCTCGGTGCGTTCGGGCCCTCTCCTCCCGAGCGGAATGTCCAGCCTTTGCGGCGGAAGTCCCAGGTGCCGGCGAAGAGCACGTCCGGATTCTGCGGATCCATCGTCAGGCTCGAGCATCCCGTCGAGGCGTTTCCCACGTAGCTGAGGATGAGGGACCAGGTCTTGCCGCCGTCGGTGGTTCGGTAGACGCCGCGCTCCTTGCTGTCGCTCCAGAGCTTGCCCGTGACGCACGCAAAGACGACGTTGGAGCTCCTGGGATGCACGACGATCCGCGCGATCCGCTCGGACTCGGGCAGCCCCATGTTCGCCCAGGTCTCGCCCGCATCGGTGGACTTGTAGATGCCGTCGCCGATGGAGACGGAGTTGCGCGTCCAGGTCTCTCCGGTACCGACCCACACCGTGCGCGGGTCTCGCGGGTCGAAGGTGATGGCTCCGATCGACTGTACCGGCTGCTTGTCGAAGACCGGCACGAAGCGGGTGCCGCCGTCCTGGCTCTTCCAGACGCCGCCACTGGCCGCGCCGACGTAGACCAGCGTCTTGCCGTCGACGTTCGCTGCCGCAACTGCGGAAACGCGGCCGCTCATGGTGGCGGACCCGATGTTGCGCGCGTCCAGGCCAGAGATGACGCCTTCGTCGAACGAGACCTTCGCCGCCGGCGCCCCGGGCGGCGCCTCGAAGGAAGGCGGACGTGCCTCCGGACCGGCGACGATCTCGCGACCGATCGCACCCTGCGGATATTCGAAGAGGCGGTCATCGAGGGGCACGTTCGCCTCCGCCTTCTCGACGATGAAGTGCGCCGTCCTCGGCGCGCCTTTGCGGCCCTGGTTGATCGAGGTGGGAAGCCAGACACCGGCCACCAGGCCGTATGCGCCGAGGTCGGCTTCGGTGACCTGCTCGCTGCCGCGCACGCGGCGCTCGTTGACGATGCGAATCTCGAGGAACGCGTCCGGATCGAGGAAGACGTATTGCACGTCGCCGTCCTTGAGCGCGATGCGGAGCTTGTGTGCCGGGGTTCCGTCGACGTCCTCGATGCCGAGGTACTCGACCCGGCTTCCTTTCTCGCGCCAGGAGATGAGGTGGCCTTCGATGTCCGCATCCTGAGCGAGGGCCCGCGCGTCATCCTGCGAGGCGCGCTCCGGCTCCCGTCGGCCGCGGAACGGCGACAGCTTCCAGCCTTCCTTCCCGTTCCAGGCCTGCACCGCCGTCAGGCCCTGCCGCGTCACCTCCGAGCGAAACTTGCCCGGACGCGTCTGTACCTGCGCCCAGGCCATCTGGATCGCCGATCCGCGGCGTCCCATGCCGGAGAAGACGGCGCGCCCGGTGAGGCGGAGCGTCCCGAGCTTCTGCACGTTCGCGGCGCCGCCTCGGGCGGCGAGGTTCTTTGCCAAAAGCTCGTCGAGGGTAGCGGCGCGGGCACTGAAGGAAACGACAAACGAGGCGACCAGCAGCAGGATTCGCATGCGACCTCCCGCAGAGGGGGTCGCAGAATGCAGCAACGGGACGTTTCCGCCAACGGGCGGCGGTCGATACTCAAAAGCTATTGCGCTTGATCGGACTTTTCTCCGAGGCCCCCATGGCCGAACGCCGCGCCAATCGAGTATGGCGGGCACGTCGGCCGTGTGCAGCAGCCGACCATTCGTACGAGGGGACAACCATGAAGACCACATGGGCGCTCGCTGTCCTGGCCTGGCTTGCCGCGGCTGCAGCCGGAGCACAGTCTCGGACCATCAAAGGGAACGCGACGGACGTAACCACCGGCGACCCGCTCGCGGGGGTGACCGTCACCGTCGAAGGCACCACGCTCTCCACCACTACGGCATCGGACGGCACGTTCACCATCGCGAACGCGCCGCCGGGCACGGTGAACGTCTCGATGCGCGCGCCGGGATATCGCGGCGCGACCGTCCCGGTTCCAGAGGATCAGTCGGATGTCCGGGTGGGCCTGTCGCGGGAGCTGGCGGAAGAGATCGTCGTCACCGGCCGCGCCTCGCGGACCGAGCGCCGCAATCTCGGTGTCTCCATCGCCACCGTCAAGTCCGAGGATCTCACCGAAACCCCGGCGCAGACCGTGGATACCGCGCTGCAGGGGAAGGTGACCGGCGCCAACATCCAGCGCAACGACGGCGCGCCCGGCGGCGGGGTGCAGGTGCGCCTGCGCGGCGTCTCCTCGATCAACGCCAGCGCGGAGCCGCTCTTCGTGGTGGACGGGATGATCGTCAGCAACGTCTCGGTGCCCTCCGGAATCTTCAACGTGACCAAGTCCAATCTGGGCGGAAACCACTCGGTCATGCAGGACTCGGTGGTCAACCGCATGGCCGACTTCAACGCCGAGGACATCGAGAGCATCGAGGTGCTCAAGGGCGCCGCCGCGGCGGCCATCTACGGCGCCAAGGCCAGCAACGGCGTCATCATCATCAACACCAAGCGCGGACAGGCGGGGCCGCCCCGCGTGGACGTGACGCAGCGGTTCGGCATCTCCACGCTCTCGAACAAGATCGGCGCCCGCAACTACGGCTCGCTGACCGCGGTGCTCGATCAGTTCTGCCCGGTGGATGCGACCTCGGGACAGCGGAATTCCACCTGCGTGACCAATCAGACTGGGTATTACGGATCCGGCACGGTCTACGATCACGACCAGGAGCTCGCCGGGCGGCGCGATCTCGGGACCGAGACGATTCTCAGCGTCAGCGGCGGCTCGAAGGATCTCCGTTACTTCGTCTCCGGCGCGGTGAAGAACGACCCCGGCATCATCGCGAATACCGGCTACCAGAAGCAGGCGCTCCGGTTGAACCTGGGCAAGGACCTCGGCGACAGGATCACGCTGAACTTCTACTCCAACCTGATCCACTCCGACGCGAAGAGGGGCATCACCAACAACGACAACACGAACACCTCGAACTGGATCGTGCTCTCCGGAACTCCCAGCTACGTCAACCTGAATCCGCAGGGCGCGATCTATCCGACCAACCCCTACTCTCCGAACCTGAACAACCCGCTCCAGACCATCGCCCTGATGAACAACAACGAGGGCGTCTGGCGCTTCACCTCTTCGGCGGATTCCACCTTCCGTCTCTACGATGCCGACGAGCAACATCTCCGCTTCGTCCTCACCGGGGGCGTGGACCGACTCCAGCAGGAGAATGACCTGCTCTTCCCGCCCGAGCTGTTCTGGCAGCAGACCAGCCCGCTTCACGGCGCCTCGGGCTACGCTTCGACTTCCGGGCTCAATCTCAACCTCGGCCTGAACCTGGTGCACGACTGGCGGCCGGCCAGCGGCCTCGACGCCGCAATCAGCTCGGGCGGATTCCAGTACGAGAGCAGCGACCTGCGCACCTACCGCCTGTTCAGCCAGAACCTGAACGCCGGCCAGTCGAACATCGACGCGGGCACGCAAACGGCGGTCGCTGAAAACCGGGAGCGCGTCCACGACCGCGGCGCCTACTTGCAGGAAGAGGTGCTGTTGCTCGAGCGTCGGCTGGCGCTCACCGCCGGCCTGCGCGGAGAAACGTCGAGCACCAACGGCGATCCGAACAAGATCTACTTCTACCCGAAGGCATCGGCGTCATACCGTTTCCAGAATCTCTTGACCAACCTCGACGAGCTCAAGGTGCGCGCCGCATACGGCGAGACGGGCAACCACCCACTCTACGGAGCGCGCTTCACCGCGCTGCAGGTCAATACGAACATGCAAGGGAACCCGGGCATCGGCGTCAACTTCACTTGCTCACCCGCCGCTCCGGGGAATGGCGCATGCGCCGGCGATTCCAACATCAAGCCCGAACGCGCCAGGGAGATCGAATTGGGGACCGACGTCACGGCCTTCGGGGGCGCGGCGACGCTGGAGCTGAACCTCTACCAGCGCACCATCGTCGACCTCTTGCTGCAACACGCGGTTCCCGCCTCGTCGGGCTGGACGGCCGAGTGGTCCAACGGCGGCGTGCTCCGCAACCGCGGGATCGAGATCGCCTTGTCGGTGCAGCCGAGCCTGCCTTACGGGCTCCGCCTGGAGTCGACGGTGGGGTTTTCCAAGAACGTGAGCCGGATTCAATCCTTGCCCGGGGGCGCCTTCGTCACCGGCGGATTCGGTGCGAGCCTGGGCGTCTATCGCATCGAATCGGGCGCCTCGGCCACGCAGATCGTCGGCGACGTAGGCCCGCTCCCCGACGGCACCTGCTGCGTCCTGAAGAAGATTGGCGACGCGGAGCCCGACTTTCTGGTCCACTTCAGCAACCGCCTGGCGTGGGGCAATTTCTCGCTCTACTTCCTGCTCGATTGGCAGAAGGGGAGCAACATCATCAACCTCACGCGCTTGCTCTACGATGCCAACGCGAACTCGGCGGACTGGAACACCACCGGCCAGGCGCGCTTCAACCACTGGCTCGCCTCGTACGCCGACGCGTACGTGGAGAGCGCTTCCTTCCTCAAGCTGCGCGAGATCACCCTCGCCTACGAAGTTCCTGCCACGTTCGCGGGCAGGCTGTGGAGCGCGGTGAAGAAGCTTCGCTTCAGCCTCAGCGCACGCAACCTCTTCACCATCACGCCGTACTCGAGCTGGGACCCGGAGGTGTCGAACTTCGCCAACCAACCCATCTACCGGAACATCGAGGTGACGCCGTATCCGCCGAGTCGCAGCTTCTGGACCTCCATCGACATGAGCTTCTACTAGGAGAGGAGCGACGTCATGAAGACACTTCGCATGGCAATGCTGGCGACGCTGCTCCTGACCGCCTGTGACTTCGACGTTCCCGACCTGAACCGGCCCGGACTCGACACGCTGCAGAATCCCACACCCTCCGCAGTGCAGGCGCTTGCAACGGGCCTCCTGATCGGCGCGCGCAAAGGCGTCACCGAGCGGGTCGGCCTCGTCGTCGAGTGGGGAATCCTCGGGCGTGAGGCGTTGGTCCTCACTCCATCGGACCCGCGCTTCGTCAACGAGCTCTTGCAAGGAAGCCTCGACCCCGGCAGCAACAACTTCGGTGGAAACTTCTGGGTGATCCCCTACTCGAACATCCGCGGCGCCAACCTGTTGCTGCACGCGCTCGACAATCCCTCGCTGGTCGCGTTCACAGCCGCGCAGAAGGAGGCGACGCGGGGATTCGCCAAGACGATCCAGGCGCTGGACTACCTGCAGGTCGTGAACTCCCACGACGCCAACGGCGCGGCGCTCAACGTCGACGTTCCGCTGGGGCAGGTCGCGCCCATCGTCACCAGCACCGATCAGATTTTCACGTTCATCGAGAACCTCCTCGACGACGCGAAGACCAGGCTCAGCGCAGGCGGCGCGACGTTCCCCTTCCCGCTGGGGACCGGCTTCGCCGGATTCGACACTCCGCCGACTTTCCTGAAGTTCAATCGCGCCCTGCGCGCGCGGGTGGCCGTCTACCACCAGAAGTACGCAGACGCGCTCACCGCAATCGGAGAGTCCTTCATCGATACCTCATTGCCCTTCAAACCCGATCTTGGAACGTTCCACGCCTTCGGCGCCGGTTCGGGCGACACCCCCAACGTGCTCAACACGAGCGACATCCTCTGCCACCCGTCGACGGTAACGGAGGCGGAAGCCGGGGACCGTCGCGTCGCCGCAAAGGTGAAGACGCTGACCACGCCGGTCACGCTCTCCAACCACGGTTCCTCCTATGGGTTCACGCTCTACCCGAACAGTGATTCGCCCATCCCGATCATTCGCAACGAAGAGCTGATCCTGCTCCGGGCGGAAGCAAACATCGGGCTGAACAACGTCGGCCCGGCGATTGCGGACATCGACCTCATCCGGGTGCAGTCAGGCGGCCTCGCGGCGTCCAGCGGCTTGAACGCCGGCAACATTCTCGACGAGTTGCTCAAGCAGAAGCGTTACTCACTGCTGTTCGAGGGGGGGCACCGCTGGATCGATCTGCGTCGATACGGAAGACTGGACGCCAGCCACGTCGCGATCGACACGACGACTGACGTCATCCACGCGGCCTTCCCCATCCCGCTCACGGAAGCGCAATAGCGAAGAGGTTCGTCGGTCAGTATGTGAGCGAGGGATCGAGCGCGCGCAGGGCCGCAGCCGGATCGTAAGACCGGCCGGTGTCGCTGAGTTGATCCCGCGTGTAGATCCGCACTGGCGAAACCGTGTTCGCCAGCCCGGAGCGCATCTCAACCGTGCGCGGAATGCGGGAACCGGTCACGACAACCCTCTCCGTCTTCGGCTTCTCGTCCTTCGCGACAGGAGAAGCTGGCGTGTGGGCGCAACCTGTGACCACGCCGATCAAGGCGATGAGCGATGCCCCCACGAGCCAGCGCGAGTGAATTCTCATGGTTTGCATCCTCCTCGACCACCCATTCTAACGTGTCCATCGACGGACGGGGAGCGCCGCGTGTCGGACCCTCCTGCCATCCTCGCGCGCAAGGAGGAAGACATGAAAACGACCATCCGGATTGCCCCTTTCGATGCCGCCCTGGTGCTCCGCGCCGATGGCAGGCTGGAGAGCTGGTTGCCGCATATCCACGGCGATCCGCCGCCGAACGCCCTCGCCGCCAGCGCCCTGATGTGCGCCTATTTCGACAAGCGGATCATGTCCTCCATCACCGACGCGATGAGCGCCGCCGGATACGAGTACTCCGATCCGCCGCCGCGGTCCTTGGGCGGCCCGCGCGATCGTTCGCGCGCGCAGTAGACGTCGCGAGACCCGAGTTCGCGTTGCGGGCGGTCCGACTAAGGTCTCATACCGGCCAACTCAGTACGTGATCCATGCTGCCGGCCCTTTGCATCCGGAGCGATCATCATGCGGAAACGGATTTCTCTCGTTGCGCTCGCCGCCTTCTTCATCACTGGATCCGCACAAGCAGGACTCGACCCAAAGGATCCCACCTGGTGGGACAAGTACCAGTACATCCAGAACGGGGGCGCGCTCGCCGTGGGCGGCGCCACGCAGTCGATCGCATACGGTACGAACGTCGACGTCTCGAACGAATGCGGACCGCAGTCGGAGAGGTACATCACGATGAAGGATACGAAGGTGATCGCCGGCGGATCCAACGAGATCTTCCGCCTGCCCATGCGTGCTTACTTCTCGAGCGACGCCGGCAAGAGCTGGGGCGGAGCCGATCTGCCGTTGCCGCCGGCCAAGGGGACCAATGGCATCGATTTCGGCTCCGACCCGACGCTGGCCTTCGACTCGAAGGGGAACCTCTTCTACGGATACATCGTCGTGTTCTTCGGGAACGGCAACGGGATCAACGGCACACAAATGGCGGTCGCGCGCTCCGCCGACGGCGGACGTACCTGGCCGCAGGCGACGTTCTTCTGGTTCTCGGGTGGCACCGATCACTTCAACGACAAGCCAATGATCACCGCTGACCGCACCGCGGGCTCGCCCTTTCGCGACCGCGTCTACATTGCCTGGGACGCCGCAGCTGGCGGCTCGGCAGCGGGCGGCGGGGTGCTGGTCGCGACATCCAAGGACTCCGGCGCCAGTTTCAGCGTGGTCCGCGCCGACAATCCG
>Ga0066709_100005486_pt1 | contig 10457 bp, 10 predicted proteins | sample GraSoiAngelo_158_FD_79665 | JGI IMG/M metagenome (GOLD analysis project Ga0066709, IMG submission 79665) | Grasslands soil microbial communities from the Angelo Coastal Reserve, California, USA - 14_1009_16_30cm | ecosystem: Environmental > Terrestrial > Soil > Grasslands | place: USA... | reverse complement strand
CGGCGCGAAGGGCAACGATACGCCGGAGCCGATGCCGGTACCGGAGCGCTTCACGTTGGCGTCGTCCGAGACGCCGGCGGGAGAGGCCGGCAATGTCGGGCAGATGTACGCGCTGTTTGCCAAGTCAATTCGAGACAGGGCGATTCGTGGCGAGAACACTGGGCAGCCGGATTTCGCGACCGCGGTCGAATTGCACCGCCTGGTCGACGCGATCAAACGGGCCTCCGACACCGGCCGCGAGGTGAAGTTCGGGTAGGTGCTCGATTCAGAAATTTCTAAGGCCAGCAACAGCAAAGAGAGTAAGTGCATGTCATTGCGAGCGAAGCGAAGCAATCTCCCGCCGGCTATGCTCAGCCCGATGGGGATTGCTTCGTCGCTGCGCTCCTCGCAATGACAGCAAGTATCAGGCGGGTAGGCGGATAATGTCATGAGTACGAGTAACGGCGGTGAGCGGTTTGATGTCGTCTATCTCGTGCTCAGCGGCACGACGACGGCGGCGCGCTGTCCGGAGTTGCTGCGTGGGTTGGTTGGGCTCGGCTTTGCCACCGTCATCGTACTTCCGACGCCGAATGCGGCGCGCGTCGTCGCCGCGCGCGATCTCGCCGACATCGAGGGCGTGCAGGTCGTCGAATCGTATTTCGATCTGGCGATCCGGCCGCGGCCGCCGCGCGGCGTGGTGCTTTTCGCGCCCTGCAGCTTCAACTCGCTGAACAAGCTGGCGCACGGCATCGCCGACAATCTGGCGCTGTCGGTCACCGCCGAGGCGATTGGGCGCGGCACGCCGGTCATCGTCGGCCCGTCGCTGAACCAGCCGCTGTTGGATCATCCCGTGGCGCAGGCATCGCTCAAGACATTGCCGGGCTGGGGCGTCACGATCGTGCCGCCGGTCGATGAGGGCGAGGGGCCGCGCCTCGCGCCGACCGAGACGCTGCTCGAGGCGGTTCGCCCGTACGTCCGGGACCGCTGACGCCTCACTTGGCGGCGATGGCCGCGACCGGCAGCTCGGCGCGGCTGCCGAGACGGCGGAGAATGAACAGCCCGATACGCCGCCGCAACTGATCCGGCTCACCGCGATCAAGCGCGCCCCACCGTTCACGGGGTGGTAAGATCCCCGCTTCCTGACGCGGATTGGCTCTTCCCGATGAGTTCAGACCCTGCCCGTCCCGGCATGCCGGGGCATTTCGGCATCCGCATCACCGAGGCCGGCAAGGACCGGCTGGTCGGCGAGATGGATGCCGACGACCGGCATGTCAACAACAGCGGCCATGTGCATGGCGGCGCGCTGGCGGCGTTTGCCGACGATCTCGGCGGCGGGCTGGCTGGGCTCAATGTGGCGAAGGGGTTTCGCACGACGACGATCGAGTCGAAGACCAACATCTTCCGCGCCTGCACCCCGGGGCGGCTGACCGGCATCGCCGTGCCGGTGCATGTCGGGCGGCGCACAATCGTGCTGCAGACCTCGATCTACCGCGCCGACGGCAAGCTCGCCGCGATGATGATCCAAACCCAGATGGTGCTGCCGCGCGAGGCAAAGCGAACGGACGAAGCGGCAAGCCAGGGGCGATCTGATCACATCGACGCGTAGAATCCCCCTCCCCCGGGCTTTTCCCGGGGGTCCACGTCTGGATTAGCGAACGCCGCGAGAAAAAGACGTGGATGGCCGGGACAAGCCCGGCCAAGGGGATTTAGGGAGTGGATGTGTTTCAGCGACACCGCTGTCGGCAAGGTGCGGCGGCTCGGATCAGGCTCCGGCGCAGCGAATAGCGATACCCAGTCGCTAAGGCGCGCTGCTCTTTGTACGCTGCCAGCGAAACCGGCGGGGGAGAACGGCATGTTGAGAGGGCTGGGACTGGGATTGCTGTTCGGCGCCGGCCTGGCGGGCGCCGGGTGGGCGCAGAGCCCAGTTCAGTTCGACGGCCAGTACACGGGCGAGCTTGTCCTGGTGAAAGAAAAGAAGGGCGACTGTACCCGGCCGCCATCCGGAGCGCTGTACCCTCTGACGGTCTCGCGGGGTGAAGTGCGGTTTTCCTATGTCCCGCGATTTGCCACCACCTTGAGCGGGAGGATCGCGGCAGATGGCGTCTTCAGAGCCTCGGCCCGCGCAAAAAAAGGGGTTGTGCAAATGACCGGGCGTATCCAGGGAAGTAGTGTCACCGCTGAGATCACCTCCCCGAGCTGCACCTACGACTTTCAGACGAGGAACTAGATCAATCGCGAACCGGGACGGGATCGTCATCCGCCGCGGCTGACCGAATTCTGTTTGTCGGGGTGGACCCCACTCCTAAGCTGAAGGCGATTATCGGAGCGATCGTTACGAACGCCGCCGAAGCGGGATTGAACCCGCAATATCCAGGGGGGAGCGCGGGCCGTGAAATTCATTTTCTTACGCCGGTTCGGCTGGCCGATTGCGGCGCTGATTTGCGTTGCTTTATCCACCAACGCCGGCGAAGCGGCACCGCTGCAGGATTGCGCCGCGATGCTGCCGTGGGGCGTTCCGGCGGTGGCGAACGACGCGGCGCCGCATACCTATCTTTGCCGCCTCGCCTATGTCGTGCGCCACAACGATGCGCGGCACGTGCCGGATTGGGTGGCGTGGCCGACCAGCCGAGCAAACGCCGCGGGATGCTTGCCGCGGAGCGACTCGTTTCGCGCCGATCCGGATTTGCCGCCGGGCGTCGGCGCAACCCCGGAGGATTACGACGAGCCCAATTTCGACCAGGGCCATGTCGCGGGCGACGGCTTTTTCAACTACGCGGCCGAGCCGGAGCGGCAATCCTTTCTGATGTCGAACATGACGCCGCAGACCGTCGCGAACAACCGCGGGCCCTATCGGGCGCTGGAGATCAACAGCCGGGAATGGGCGGCGGCAACACCCGGCGGGGTTTGGAACATCGCCGGACCGATCTTTGGAGCTCACCCACGGACGATCGGCCATACCAGGGTCGCCGTGCCCGCCGCGAGCTGGATGATTGTCGTGCGGGGCAATCGGGCCATCGCCGTTATCATCCCGAACGTCAGGAGCTATAGCGGGGCGCATCAATGGCAGGACTTCATCGTGCCGGTCGCCGAGGTCGAACACCGGGCCGGCATCCGGATCAATCTTCCCGCAGGTATTGCGCACAATGCCCAGGAACCGGCCTGGCCGGTGGATCACGGCCCGTGGACCGTCGAGCATCAAGCCGCCTGCCGAGCCCTCAGATAGAGAACGATTGCTAAATGCGAGCGGCTAAGCCGATGAATTTCGTGCTGATTTGTCCTTGAGTCGTATCATTAAAAATTGACTACCTGGAGTCCAGGTCACAGTTTGTTGGCCATGGACTGGCTCGCCACTCTCCAATTCCTCGTAACTCTCGGCCTGCTCTTTGCCGCGGCACGGTTGCTGTTCGGCATCAACCGAAAACCGCCGCCCCGCAAGCGTTGACGACCATCTATAGGGGCTAGCGGGGAAGGCCTGGAAAGATCGCCCTAGCCCCGCGACAGGCATTACCAAAGGCGTCGAATAAAGGGCCGCTTTCGGCCTTTTTCGGTCATTGCCCGCGCCACCCAGGCGGCTCAGGCGCGGTAAGCCCATTAGCTCCGCCACCCAATCAATCGCGGAGCCGCACCCCCAGCTTACGGCTGTGCCGGGAGCCGCACGCCGCCCGGACCGATCAGCCCAGGAAACGGCGCCTTGAAGCGCCAGAATGTGCCGCTGACCGCGCCCTCTAGAAAGATGTCGCGGTTGTCTGGCCCGCCGAACGCGAAGTTGGTGGTCGCCAAATCACCGTTCGGCACCGGCACAAAGCCAAGGATAATGCCGCGCGGATCGATCTGCAGGATGCCGCCGAGCCGCGCCGTCGCCGCCCACAGATTGCCCTTCACGTCATAGTGAATGCCGTCGGGGCAGCCGTTGCCGGGGAAATAGGTGCCGGCTTTTACGCCAGTGAAGGTCAGGCGCTGCGGATCGGTATACCCGCCCGGCACGCCCATCGTCGGCCCGGCGGCAAAGGCGGCGTACAGCATCCGCCCGGCGGTACAGTCGCCGATCGCCAGCGTGTTGTTGTCCGGTGACACCGCGATCCCGTTGGGGAACTGCAAGTCGTCCATCACCTTCCGCAGGATGCCGTCCTTAGAATACTGGTACACCGCGCCGGCACGGTCGGACATGTTGGGTCCGGGACCGGTGGCCCACGGGTCGGTGAAGAACAGGTTGCCCTCGGCGTCGAAGTCGAGGTCGTTGGGGCCTTTAAACAGCTGGTTGCGCCAAGTGTAGACCAGCGTCTTCAGTTCCTTCGTCTTGGGGTCATAGGTGAGAATGCCGCGGTGGCGGGTGGTCAGGTAGAGTTTACCGTCCTTCCAGCGGGTGCCCTGCGGCTCGCAGGTCATCCCGATCTCCTCCGGCGGGTTGCAGTTGACCACCGGCACCAGCTTGCCGTCGGGCTGGAGATAGGAAATCCACCCGGTACCGATGCCGACGAACCACAGGTTGCCCTGATCGTCGAACGAGCCGCCTTCAAGAAACTTACCCTGAGGCGTGCTGCTGATATCGGCGAATTTCTCGATCGGTCCGACCCCAGGCGGCAGCGGCGGCAGACCCCATGGCTGCACCGGGCCGGCGTTGGTCGGCTGCGCCGGTGCTTGAGCGATGGCCGGACCGACGGTGGCGCAGACGGCCGCGAGCAGCGCAAAGGCCAAAGCCCCGATCCAAATTCGCGCGCGCATGGCTTCGGTTCCTCCCGTCTCGATATTTTGGCGGTCCCACATACCGCAGCAGCCCGGTACAGTATTTGTCATCAGATCGGTCGTCACGCCGTTTTATGACTGCTTCGGTCGCACTTCGCCGATCCATCGCGACCGCGCGAACGGCCGGTTTCGGCGCGAAGGGGCCGTCCGGATCTAGCCGCGATCGATCCGCTTTCCGCCCCGCAACGGCCATCCGCAGGCAGGCGATCACCGCTTGGTGATCGTCGGCGCCGCGACACGCGCTTATCATGGAGCCTCGGCCACAAGGCCACCGGTCCTATACAGGAGGCGCGTCCATGGAACAGAGGCCTGAGCGCAAGAAGGCATCGGATTTTCCGCAGGAGCTGTTGAACCTGCTCGACGGCTATGTGCATGGCGGGATCAACCGGCGGCAGTTTCTCGACCGGGCGCAGAAATTCGCGGTCGGCGGCGTGACCGCGATGGCGCTGTTCGAGATGCTTAGGCCGAACTCTGCCTGGGCGATCCAAATCCAGCCCGACGACAAACGGATCAAGACATCGACCGAGACCCTGCCGTCGCCGCAGGGCTATGGCACCGTCAAGGGCTATCTGGCACGGCCGGCGGGCGACGCGAAAATGCCGGTAGTGCTGGTGGTGCACGAAAACCGCGGGCTCAACCCGTATATCCAGGACGTGGCGCGGCGCCTGGCGGTCGCCAATTTCATCGCCTTCGCGCCCGACGAGCTGTCTTCGGTCGGCGGTTATCCCGGCGACGAGCCGAAAGCCGTCGAGCTGTTCAACCAGCTCGACCGCGGCAAGATGATGGAAGACTTCCTCGCCGCCGCGAAATGGCTGAAGGCACGCCCGGACAGTACCGGCAAGCTCGGCGCGGTCGGCTTCTGCTATGGCGGCGGCATCGTCAACCAGCTAGCGGTCAAGATGGGCGCCGACCTCAACGCCGGGGTGCCGTTCTACGGGGCGCAGCCCAAACCCGAGGAGGTGGCCAACATCAAGGCGCCGATCAATGCGCAATACGGCGAAATGGACAACCGCATCACCGACGGATGGCCGGCCTTCGACAAGGCGCTGACCGAGGCGAAGGTGGTACATGAGGGCCATGTCTACAAAGGCGCGCAGCACGGTTTCCACAACGACACGACGCCGCGCTACGACGAAGCCGCCGCCAAGGAGGCGTGGCAGCACACGCTGGACTGGTTCAACAAGTATCTGCGGGACGAACCGAAGCGGTCGTGAGCCGGCGATTACCGGCTGCCAGCCGGTGACGAAATCGGCTTGGCCGATCTGACGGGCTCGTCACCGCCGCTCGGCGGTGACCAGCGCCGTAACCCGATCGCGCGGGCAATGGATTACGGGTCAGTGCCCGCCGGCAAGACGGCCTGCCAAATCGCGGCGTAATGACAGCCCGCCGCGAGCACGACGAAACCGTGCCAAATCGCGTTTTGGTACGGCAGCGTCTTCCAGACATGGAAGGCGGCGCCGGTCGAATACAGCACGCCGCCGGTCACGAGCAGAACCGCGGCCGGCAGCGGCAACGAAACGAAGAGCGACGGCATCAGGAACAGCCCCTGCCAGCCGAGCACGAGATAGAGGGCGATCGACAGGCGCTCCAAGCGGCGGGGATATCGCAGCTTCATGAACGCGCCCGCCAGCGCCATGGTCCAAATGCCTGCCGTCATGCCGATGGCCAGACCGCCGGAAAGGGCGCTCAGGGTGAACGGCGTGTAGGTGCCTGCAATCATCACAAAGATCGCGGCATGGTCGAGCCGGCGGCGCCGCTCGTTTCCGGGGCGCGTCCGCCCGAAATTGTGCGCGGCGGAGGCGCCCAGCATCGCGAGGAGGGCAAGCGAATAGACCGCGACCGCGGAGACTGTCAGAAGCCTCGCCGAAACAATTGCCTGCGCCACCATCGCGACGGCGCCGACCGCGCCGGCGGCGAGGGCGATGACATGGACCGCGTGATCCGCCGCGATCTCGGCGTCGCGACAACGGGGACGCACGCGCCATGCTCCAGCATCTCGACCGGTCCGGCACTGTATACCGCGGATAGCGGGTCAGATCCGCGTCGGCAGGCCGGTGCGGCGGCGTCGAACCGCAACATCCGAGGTGCTGGAAAAATATTATGCGCGATTGGAATCAGCAGCTTGCGATTGTAATTCTAAATGTAACCCTTGGTAGGCTTGCAATATAATTCCTGTATTGTTATGTAATCTAAGGGAATTTGGTCTGCCGCGCAAAATTCTGGCCCACGGAAATGGGTATGGTTTATCCGACGAAGTCCTAGATCACCCGTCGGGTTGCAGGCGAGTTCTCTTCAGGACCGCGATTTCGCGGCGATGAATTCAGGAGGAAGACGCCTCCTGAGGCGTCCCTTCGGTCCCTATGGCCACTCGCCCCATAACGAGCACTGAGCAAGCATGGCACTGCCCCGATTCTATGCGCCGTTGCGCCCCGATCTGCATAATTTCCTCTTCGCCGCGGTTGGCGAGGAGCGGAACGGCATTCCGTTGAGCATGATGTCGGCGCTTGCCCAGCTCGACCTCGATCCGTGGGAGGAGGCCGGCCGGCTCGCGTCCCTGGCGACGCAAGAAGCGGTCGAGCGATTGACCGCGCTGATCCTGCGGCTGCCGGGCCTGCGCCGGCCATCTTCCGAGGCGCGGCAAATTGCCGTTGGCCTGATCGACGTGCTGCCGACGCACAATGGCGGCGCCAAACCGTCAGAAGAAGAAGCACGGCGCCGCAAGCCGCCGACCATCGTGCCCGGGAAGGCGTTCTGGCTGATCTGCCTCGCCCTGGCCGCCGCCGCGTTCCTCGCGGTGGTGACGTATCGCGACCTGCCGTTCGGCGATCGGCAAGCCCCACTCGCAATTGGGGCGACGCAAAACTCCCGATAGCGGCCATCCGCATATCCGTCACGGATCGCGCGCCCACCTGCTCTTTCAAAGACGTGGATGGCAGGGCACGGCACTGGGAGTTTGGCGAGGTGGAATGCGTCCTCTTTGCCGCCCTGCGCGCCTAACAAGATCGTCATCCCGGCGCAGGCCGGGACCCAGTGATCCGCTTTCGAACCAGCTGAAGAATGGATCCCGGCCTTCGCCGGGATGACGATTTAGTGTGGTTCGCGCAGGCCGAGGCGCGCCAGGCGCGGCAGGATTTCGGCGCAGAAATAGGGCAGCTCGTCGAGATAGTTGACGAACGACACGGCGATGCCGGTGAGGCCGGCCGCGGTTAGCTGCGCCATCTGCTGCGCCACGGCATCGGGATCGCCGATCAGCGGCAACCCGCCCATGCCGTTGGCCTGGTGGTTGCGCAAGCGCTGAAACTCCGTCGGCGCGTGCTTGTCTTGTGTGACGTTCTTCATCGCCAGGATGTTGTCGACGGCGCGCCAATCGGCGTTGTCGGCGATGCAGTGACGGTAATATTCCTCGGCCTCGCGGAGCGTCGGCCGGCAGGTGACGACGCCGACGGTGTAGACATCGATATCGCGGCCACCCCGCCGCGCCAATTCACGCACATTCTTCACATGCTGCGCGGTCTCCTCGAACGAGATGCCGTTCGAGATATTGGAGAACAGCGCATCGCAGTTGCGGATCGCGAAAGACTGCCCGGCCGGCGACGCGCCGGCATTCATGATCAGCGGGCGGCTGCCGCCATAGGGTTTCGGCTTCCCGCGCACGCCCTTGAGCTCGATGAAATGCCCGGCGAAATCGAAATCCTCGCGCGGCGACCAGGCCAGCTTGATCACATCGAGCCATTCCTGGGCGTAGTCGTAGCGCGTCTCGTGATCGCGCAGCGTGGCGCCGAACATCTCGAACTCGCCCTCGTTCCAACCGCACACGACATTCAAGCCGAAGCGGCCCTCGCCGATGTGATCGGCGGTGACGAACTGCTTGGCGGCGATCACGGGCGGGATCAGCGGCGCATGCACCGTGCCGAACACGGTGATTTGCTTCGTGGCCGCGAGCAGGCCGCAAGCCCAGGTGACGGTCTCGAAAGTCGCGCCCTGGTAATCGGTGTCGCCGCCATAGCCCTTCCAGCGGCCGATCGGCAGCATGAACTCGATGCCGGCATCGTCCGCCATCTGCGCGAGCGCCAGACAATCGGGCCAGCGGCCGGACCAACGCTCCGGCACCATCGTGACGGCCCGGCCGGACGAGCAATTGGCGCCGAACAGCCCCAGCTTCAACCGGTTCGCGCTCCCCATCGCGGCGCGTTCGTTCTGTGTGATCGTGCGCTGGCCGATATTGCGCTGGACCGTCATTCGATGACCTCGTCGGCGCGGGCGAGCAAGGCCGGCGGCACGGTGAGGTCGAGCGCCTTTGCGGTGTTGAGGTTCAGAGCAAAGCGAAACAGCGTCGGCTGCTCGAACGGCAATTCCGCAGGTTTCGCGCCTTTGAGAATGCGGTCCACCAGGGCGGCGACGCGGCCGAAGCTTTCGCGGTCATCGGGGCCATAGGACATCAAGCCGCCGTCCCGGACCAGGGAAGTTAACTCATAGATCGCCGGCAACCGATGCGCCGCCGAGAACTCGAAAACCCGCTTGCGGTTGAGCAGGGTCAACGAGTCGGTGACCATCAGGATCGCATCAGGCATATCGCGGTTCATCGCATCGAATGCCTGGTCAAAATCGTTAGGCTCGCGCACGCCGAGCGGCTGAACACTGACACCAAGCGCCTGTGCGCCGGCCTCAGATGCTCGATAACGCAACGTCATCCCGAGGTCATCGGCGTTCCAAAGAACCGCCACCCGCCGCAATCCAGGTGCAATTTCCTTGAGAAGCTCCAGCCGCTTGGGCGTCATTTCCGCCGATACATCGGAGATGCCGGTCACGTTACCGCCCGGATGCGCCAAACTCTCCACCAATCCGGTGCCAACTGGGTCACCGGCATTGGCCGAGACGACCGGGGCGCTGCCAGCTCGTTTGGCCGCCAGCGTCGCCGGATAACCGTTGGCCACAATGACATCGACGTTGCTCGCCACGAGCTCGGCAGCGAGATCCGGCATTCGGTCCAAGCGCCCCTCGGCGCCGCGGCGCTCGAACACCAGGTTCTTGCCGGTTTCATAACCGCGCGGGGCGAGGTCGTGGATCAGAGCCGCCCCGAGCGGGTGCTTTTCGCCGATCGGCGCGGTGCTGCTGAGCACCCCGATGCGATAGGTTTTGGACGGGCTCTGTGCCGCGACGGCGTGCGGGCCTGCGACAGCCGCGCCGAGGAGGGCGATGAACTCCCGCCGCTTCATGGGCTGACCTCGTTTGCGGTGCAAAGGGGTAGGGCCGCGACTATGGCGCAACCGAGCTATTTGCGAAACGCCGGAGGAGGCTGGCGGCCCGAGACCGATTGCCGCTTGCCACCAAACGCTCGGGGCAGGCAACTCGGCTATTTATCTAGCCACACATCCTCCATTCGCCAGCCGTTAAAGAGGCTGTTCACCATTAACGTCAGCCCCTTCACATGAGGATTCCAGCAGGTCGCGCGGCGGTCGTAAAAGATGATCGGGCGGGCGCCATCCTCGGCCAATTTTCGCTCGATCGCCCACAGCAGCTGCTTGCGCCTTCCCTGGTCGGCCTCGATCGATTGCTGCTCGATCAGCTGGTCCACCTCAGGGCTGCAGTAACCGTTATAGTTCAACTCGCCGCCGCATCCGTAAAGCAGGTGGAGAACCTGGTCGGGGTCTGGCCCGCTTCCCGCGCCGGTAAGGCCGACGATGTAGTCCCGGCGCATGACCTTGGGGAACCAGTTCGTGGTGTCGATCGTCTCG
>Ga0066709_100005484_pt1 | contig 10458 bp, 10 predicted proteins | sample GraSoiAngelo_158_FD_79665 | JGI IMG/M metagenome (GOLD analysis project Ga0066709, IMG submission 79665) | Grasslands soil microbial communities from the Angelo Coastal Reserve, California, USA - 14_1009_16_30cm | ecosystem: Environmental > Terrestrial > Soil > Grasslands | place: USA... | reverse complement strand
GACGAGATGCTCGGTCTGGGCCGACGCTATGGCATGGGACTTCAGTTGATCAATGTCTTGCGCGACGCCGGCACCGATCTACCAGCGGGTCGATGTTATTTTCCGGAAGACGAACTCGGCGCGATCGGTCTGAGTGCGGCGCAGATTTTGTCCGAACCGGATCGTTTCCAACCAATCTATCAAAGCTGGATGGAAAAAGCGCAGGATGGTTTGGCGCGCGGGATGCAGTATTCGCGGGCGATCCGAAACCGGCGAGTGCGTTCAGCCACGGTGTTGCCGGCACTAATCGGGGCGCGCACCCTTGCGCTTCTGCGTAAGGCTGGCGCCACCGCGCTGCATCAAACGATTAAAGTTCCACGCAGCGAAGTGCGCTCGATGATTGTGTCGCTGGCCATTCATCTCTCATCGCACAACGAGATTGAAACGATCTTCAATCGCGCGAGACTGTAGTGGCGGTCTGCGAATCGCCGATCATCCGCATGCGCGAGATTTGTAGCCACGGCGCTATGTCGCCGTGCGGGAGCCACGCAGTGAGCGCCTCGACACAGCGAGGCGGCTAAATCGGCGCTCATCGAGCGCCGCTACAGGAAATAGTTTCGCTGTTTTTCGCTGATTGGTTTTTCGAGACGCTCGAGCACTTGCAGCATGTCTTCCCAGACTTTCCGTTTTTCGGAGGGGGACTGGTTCCGTAGCAGGTACGCAGGATGATAAGTAATCATCAACGGGGTGCCGTTGTAAGAATGCCAGCGCCCGCGCAATTCCCGCATCGTCCCACGTGTGCCAAGTAGGCCTTCTACCGCGACAGCGCCCAGCGCGACCAGGACCCTTGGCTGAATAATGTCGATCTGTTCGAGGAGGTAAGGTCGACACGTCTGCATTTCTGCCGGCGTCGGCGCGCGATTTCCAAACGAGCCTGCCGGCATGTCCGGCCGGCACTTAAGGATATTCGCGATATACACATCGTCACGCGCGAAGCCCATCGCCTTAATAATTTTCGTTAACAATTGTCCGGCGCGTCCGACGAATGGTTCCCCCTGCCGATCCTCATCCGCGCCGGGTGCTTCGCCGATGAACATGATTTCGGCGTCAGGATTGCCAACGCCAAAGACGGTTTGAGTGCGCGAGCTGGCCAGATGCCCGCATTTTGTACAATCACAGACCCGTTCGCGAACCGATGCAAGGATCTGCGCTTTGTCGGGCGCGACAAACTGCAACTGCGCGAGCGCGGCTCTCGATGCGCGCGGGGCGCGATCAGTTGTTTCTCGAATTTTTGCCAGCTCGGCAATGACAAGTTTGAGTGCCGGCTGGATCATTTGTGGATCTTGCGAGATATGACGCGTCGCTGCAATCTCTTTGTGAAGCGCGGACTTGGGATGCCAGGCTACCAGCGTGACTCGACGGACAGCCTGCCAGTCGCAGATTCGCCAGGCTGGCTGGCATCCGATTCAACGACAATATCGAAAATGCCTAGGCGTCGCGCGTGCTCAGCCATTGAAGGGCAAATCGCGCGACTTCCCGCGAATTCTTTAAATCCAGTTTGTCTTTGATGTGCGACCGGTGAGTTTCCACCGTTTTGGGACTGAGATGCAATCGCTTCGCAATCTCACGGATATCCTTGCCTTTGCCGATGAGTTCCAGAATTTCAAGTTCACGATCGCTCAGTCTCTCTACTGCATCGGCCTCACCTTCGGCTTGGCGGTGCGCGAATTTTGTGATGACCTGCGCTGCCATGGCCGGACTGAGGTAAGGTCGTCCATTAAAGACTTCCCGAATTGCCTGGATCACATTGGCCATCGCCTCATGTTTCATAACATAACCGTCTGCTCCGGCGCGCAGGGAGCGCAACGCGTAGAGCGATTCATCGTGCATTGAGAGCACCAAAATTGGCAGTTTGGAAAATTCTGCCCGGATGTTCTTGATCAGCTCGATACCATTGGCGCCCGGCAAACTAAGATCGACAATCGCTAAATCGGGACTGAGGTTGCGAATTAAATCCATCGCTTCCGAAGCGTTGTCGGCTTGGCCGCATACAACGAAGGCGCCTTCCGAATGAATCAATTCCTCAAGGCCCTTTCGGAAGAGCGGGTGATCATCCACGATCACGATACGCTTCGCATCCGGCGAATTGCCTCGGAGATTTCTGTCGGTCGAACTGACAGGGTTCTTCTGAGTTGCAGCTAATTTACCTGAGACCTGTGCACGACCAGTCATTCTTTGTTTCGATCCTGTTAACATTTCGCCGCTCGGCGGCCTGTCAGATGCCGAAAATTTAGTACACCGGCTAGTGGCGGATCCCCAGAATTCACAGGGAACCGCTGCGGCTGATCGTTTTTCTTGGGTGATTTGCCTGAGATTGGGGAGCGTAATTCGGCAAATAACACGAAATAGACGTCCCGCCGTGTTTCGGAGAGTCGATCACCAACCGACCGCCGAACATTCGAGAGCGATAATCCATGATATGAAGACCCAGGCCGGGCTTCAATGTCGGCTGATGGGAAAATCCAACGCCGTCGTCGATCACATGCAAAACCATCCCCCGTGACGATCGCTCCAGTTTGATCACGATTTCCCGCGCCGCGGCGTGTTTGTTCGCGTTGATGACCGCTTCGCGCGCGATGCGATAGAGCTGCGCTGCAACGGCGTCATCGTTGATATGAAATGACGGTTTGATCTCAAGCCGACAGGGTATCCTCCAGATTTCCCGGTCAACCAAGTCCTCCAGGGCTGTGACGAACCCCACGGCATCGACATCGAGCCGATGCAGAGCGTGTGAAAGATTGCGCGTATCGGCAGCTGCCTCGTTCACCAGTTCCGCAATTTTGTCGATATCACTTACTTCAATGACACGATGGTTCTTCAAGCGCAACGCGACGGAGCGCGCCATGAACGCGACAGCAGTTAAGTGTTGGCAAAGCCCATCATGCAATTCCTGACCCAGCCGCTGTTGCTCTCTGTCTGAAACCGAAAGAATTTCTCCTTCGAGTCCCTTGCGTCGCTCGATCTCGCTTTTCAACTCTCTGTTTGCAACAAGCAGTTCATGTGTTCGCTCGCGAACGCGCTGCTCCAACAGTTCCTTTGATTTTTGCAAAGCCGATTCCGCTTTTTTTCGCTTGGTGATATCGACTACCACCGCCACAACAAATTTGGGCCGACCCGTCGCGTCCCGTTCTGGCGCGTCGCAGACGTTAGCCCAGATAATCGACCCATCCTTGCAAACATAGCGTTTATCGATGACGCTCGATTCGCCTTTTCTGCAGACGCGCTGGAATATACGCATGGTCTTCTCTACATCGTCGGCATATGTGATTTCCTGAACGGTTTTGCCGACTAGCTCGGACTCCGAATAACCCAGCATCTTGCAGAACATCCGATTGACAAATTGGATGCGACCCTGCGGATCGTATCGCGCAATGCCAGCATTGGCTTGGTCCACAATCGTACGGAGACGCTCTCGCGACTCATTTAGCGCTTCCTGGATGCGTTTCTGCTCGGTGATATCAATCAGGGATGCAATCCAACCGATAACTTCCCCGTTCTGATTTTTGTCCGGCACATAAACGCCGTGTAGAAGACGTACACCTTGGTTTCGAAATGGCACTTCTGCTTCGTAAACAACGGTCTCGCCAGCCAAAACGCGTTCTATGTATGGCCAAATCGTTGCCAATCCGTTCTTGCCCATGATTTCGACGACTGGCTTGTCAGCGATTTCTTCCGGTGTACGGCCGACCATTTCCGCGTAGGCGCGACTGGCATAGCGATAGCGCAAATCGCGACCACAGCGCGTTAGCATGAACGGGGTTTGCGTCACGATTAGCTCTAGCTCGGCGTCCCTTTCTCGCAGCGCTGTATCCGCCGCTTTGCGCTCGGTGAGGTCGAAAATTGCCGTTTGGTAGAGGCGCGCGCCGTCTTTCATCAAAGACCGCGTGGCCGTGCTTGACAACAGCACGGGAATTTTTCCGTCGTCTGCTCGCGTCAGATTCAACTCAGTCACCACCGGGCTTTCCGACGAACGGCACTCGCGCAGATGATTGAGAAAGAGTTGCGTATGCTCTTTCGCGACACAAATAGCGAAGGTCGTCCCAATCAGTTGCCTGCGCGACCGGCGGAGTAGCCGAATAGCTGCGAAATTAATTTCTTCAATTCGGCCCACGCGATCGAACGTGACGTACCCGATCGGGGCGAAGTCGAACAGATCGATATAACGCTGAATCGCCTGTTCGAGTTCTGTCTTTGGTTGGCGAAAGACCGGCCTCCTCAGCGGTCTTGCCGCCGCAATTTTTTTGCCGTTGGTACCGTCCTCGCCATCGGTGAAAGCTCGCTCGCCTGTATTGAGAGTCGCCTTCTTTCTTTTCGTCGCCGATCCAATTAATTCGCGTGGACGCGGACGGCGCGATGCCGTGATTCCGCGCCGAATAGGTCGCTTCTTATTTTTGCGGCCAGACTTATTTCGTCCGTTTAGTTGCTTTGCTGCCATCCGCTTCTTGCTCTCCCCCCCCGTTGATATCGACCAAGGTAATTACGGCGCCGTTAATTTTGTTCTCGGTTGTGCGATACGGTCGCACCCGAAGCGAATATTGGCGGCCCTCTCTGTCAGTCACTCGGCGCTCGCGCATGGCCAGCGTCTCGATGACTTCCCGCAGAAGGTCTTCCAGATCGGCGATGGCGATATTCGGTTTGAAGTCGCTGATCGGTCGGCCGACATCGCTTTGCAGAACATTGAACGCGCTGCGGGCAGCGGGCGTCACGCGCCGCACCAACAGATCGTTGTCCACCATCACGATCGGCAATTGCATACTGGCGAGCAGATTTTTGAGGTCGCTGTTCATTTCCATCATCTCCAGGTTGCGGTTGCTCAGCTCCTCATTGAGCGTGGTGAGCTCTTCGTTGGTCGATTGCAATTCTTCCTTCGCAGTCTCGAGCTCTTCGTTGGTCGATTGCAGCTCTTCGTTGCTCGATTCGATTTCTTCGTTCGCCGATTTCAGCTCTTCGTTGGTCGCTTCCTGTTCTTCGATGATCGCTTGCACAGATTCTTTCGAAGCGGTCAATTCCCGGCGCAACTCCGTGATCTCACGCTGCGATGCCGTTTTACCAAGCAATTGTGGCATTTTACCCGGCTTGGCTCCCTTGGTTGTCTCGTCAAAAATAACCAGCAGCCACTCTTTGTCTGTCCCGGGAATTTTAAATGGCACGACCTGTATATTGACTTCGCGTGTCTTGCTGTTGTGCTTGAGGATAGAGCGATCTGTCCGGGCTGGCTTGTTCGTCTTGATGCAGCGCCGAATTGCGTTGCGTAAATCGGCTGCCAGACTTGAACGCACCAGTTGCAGGAGGTTTAGGCTGGAAGGCCCAGGCTGGTGCTCGAGATAAAGCTCCGACCGGCCTCGAAATTGATGGACGTGCAACTCACGGTCAATCACAACTGCAGCCGGGGCGTACGCACTGAGCATGATGTGATCGGCCGCACGCACCAATTGTTCACTAAACGTGGCGGCTTGGGCCGAAATCGTTTTTACTGCGGGGTGCGCAAAGCGCGGCACTTGATAATCCGCCAACCCGGTCGGACGCGGCGTTGCGACCATCTTCTTTGCGTAGATTTTGTTCTTCTTTTCCACCAAATTGAAAAGTTCATCAAACATGCCGACGGATTCAGCCGGCCCGAGAATCAGATAACCACCGGGATTCAGCGCATGATGAAATTGGGGGATGCAGCGTTTGTGCAACTCAGGTGAAAGATAGATGAGCACGTTGCGGCAACTGATCAGGTCCAGCCGTGAAAATGGCGGGTCGGTTACCACATTCTGCCGTGCGAACGTACAGATTTCGCGTACGCGGCGGCCGACCTGGTAAGAGCCATCGCGCTTTTCGAAAAAGCGCTTCAAACGCGCTCGTCCTACATCTTTCTCGATTGCGCCCGGAAAGATCCCCGCGCGGGCATGGTCGATCATGGCTTCACTCAAGTCGGTACCGAAGATCTGGATACGCAGATCCGAAGCGCGCTTGCCAAGCGTTTCAAGAATGCTAATGGCGAGCGAATAAACTTCTTCCCCGGTCGCGCATCCCGGCACCCACGCGCGCAGTTCGCTTTGGCGATCTTTGTTTTTCAGGATTGCTGGCAGAAAACGATTACGCAATGCGGTGAAGAGCGACGGGTCGCGGAAAAAGCGCGTCACGTTGATCAGCAGATCATCGAACAGTGATTCAATTTCCTTTTTGTTGTTGCGCAAGAAACGCGCGTAATGGCTAAGCTTCGTCATCCGATGCAGGGCCATGCGCCGTTGGATCCGTCGGTTGAGAGTTTCGAACTTGTAGCCGGTGAAATCGACGCCCATCTGTTTTTTGAGCGAAAGAAAGATGCGGCCCAGATCGTCCGCCTTCTGGTAATCCAATTTGGCTGCTCGCTCGTTATCGCTCGCGATTGATCGGCGAATGTAAGGATGTTCGATGATGTGACGGATTTCGCGTGCGATCTCGCGTGGGGAACGCACTGCATCGACGAAGCCGGAGCGAATCGCGTTGCGCGGCATCTCCGCAAACTTCGCGCTTCCTTCATCCTGCGCGAAGGTAAGACCGCCGGCCACCTTAATCGCACGGAGTCCAGCCGTTCCGTCGCTACCCGTGCCGGAAAGAACCACACCAATCCCACCACTGCCGCCTGCTTCGGCGAGCGATTCAAAAAACTGATCGATGGATACGTTTACTTGCCGCGTACGGCGAACGAGTACGAGTTTGCCATCTTTGACGAGCACACATTTGTTAGGCGGCTGTACATAAACCGTGTTCGGCTGCGGTTTGGTTGTCTTTGTAATCTCGATCACCGGCATGGCGGTCGCTTTGCCTAACAAGCTCGCCAATTTGCTGGAATGATGCGGATCGAGATGTTGCACCACCACGAACGACATCTCGTTTTTGGCCGGCAAATGCCGCAGCAATTCCATGGTCGCTTCGAATCCGCCAGCCGACCCACCAACGCCGACGATCGGGCAACTCAAATGTTTCTTGGCAGGTTTTGACTTCGGTTTCGCCTTGGCTCGTTTTGATTGCGGCGATTTGGTTCTGCTTTCTTTTGTTCGTGAAAGAGACGCGCTCCTCTTCGAATTGCGCTTCGCAGCCATGGCGTTTCTCATGTTAATTCCCTCTCGCGCGTCATACAAGCTGCCATTCAGTAGCGGGCATCTCCACGAAACCGAGCAGACGTCTCCTTCCGTTTCGCACAAAGTGCTTTTGGAGTGCGATGCATCTTCGCATCGCTTTATTGTCCCGGCGTCACGACACTGATAGTCGCGAGGCAGGTGAAACGTTAGGCGCTAGACTGCTGGCGAGGGGTGTCTTGAAGTTTTGGTACGAAACCTTGATGTCGGCTTCTCATAAAGGAACCGTCACCGACCAATAGCGGCTACGCGTTCCTCGATAAGATCCCGCTCAACTTCCCAAAACCTAAGCGATGAAAGGAGGAGGCTGTGTACTCGTTCAAATTCGGCAATGTCCTCATCATCCGCCATGGCACGCCGTGATGCCTTGTAACGCTTGCTCGGTCCGCGTTTGGACCTCAATTGGATACGCCTCCGTCGTCCCGCTCCCATCAACGATTCTCCTCCTCAAGAGTTTTTTCTGTTCACACTTGGTTCGCGTCACGACATGACAGCGGTTGTGAGAATTGTTCGGCGACTCGCACTCCATCTCAGGCGCGAAGATGGAAATTGATTTCTCGGATGATCAGGCGGCCGGTGCAGAGGATGCGCTTCGCATCGCTTGAGGATTGCCGATCATCTCGGCAGGCGGACGCAATCCAGCCAGATATTGCACGTCGAACGCACGTAGAGCCGCCCTGACGGTGGAACCAATCCCAACGATTCCCTGCTCCACGCTCGGACCAAGCAGAGCAATCCAAAGGTCCCCGCGAACGAACAATCGAGGACGGCGCACCGCCGTCGGGCTCCCGGGGTGAGCCATGCAGTAAATCTCCATCTGGTCCATCGCTGTCGCTGCATAGTCCATGACAAGGCGTCCACGCGAGAGACGACCGTTGTTTTTCTTCATTTGTGTGTAGAACGGATATCTTAGCGGGATTGGATGTGTGTTCGCAGCTGTAGCCACCGCGCTGTGTCGCCGTGCGAATGGCAGCGTCCACGGGCGCCTCGACACAGCGAGGCGACTGCGAGGACGGCTAAATAGTTACGGTGTGCTGGCTTATCCAAAACAGCGGGGATCGCCGATCCCCGCTACAGTCGCGGCGTGTAGGGTTTTCACCGATAAGCGAATCCACCATGCGCCTGATTGTGCTGCCACTCGCTGCCGACGTATATGTTTTGCATGGGCTTAGCTCCTCCCATTCCGTCGCTGGACGCAGACAAACTGCATGCACTACAGCGACTGGATCAATTCCGCGAGTGGCGTTCCCTGGATGACAGGCGTTACTGTCTCGTCTGCGGTCAAATTATTACTGGCCGGCTGATTCAGGTCGCGGGAGGCGTAATGGGAAATGGACCGTTACGACTGAGTTGCCCGACAGAGCGGTGTAACTCAATTCCCATGGATTGGGCGTTGCCCACGGACGAAATTCTGGCCGTGGCGAAAACGGTGTCATCCGAAGACAGCCCGATAGCTTCTACAAAAGCGGCTAATAGCGGTGTAGAATACGGCCTGGCATCGCAATTGCGCAAGCTTGCGGCGCACCTGAAACAAGCTTTCTAACGCCTGAGTCCTCCAACTACTGCGAGCCCGCGCTCTGACGGGCTCGCAGAGTTCAGTACTTCTTCGATAGACAAAATCTCGCAGGAGTTATTTAGAGCAAAGGCGCAGCGTTCACCCTGGCCCTGGCAAGATAACAGGCTGTTATGAGATAGCCCTTTTGACACCACCAAACGAGATACCCAGTGTAAGGTTTTATCCGATCACTCAATCATCCGGCGCCCCGATTGTTTGTTTCGCTGCAAGGCACAGAGTTTTTCTGTGTTATGACAACTAATGTTAAGCTCGACGATCGGCTGTCGATCCTGCGTGCAGGAGACCGATTCAGGAAATGGAATTCGCTCGATGACCGGCGGGTTTGCAGTGTTTGCGAGCGAAAGTTCAAAGGCAAGCAGATCGAGATCCGGCGTTTCCGCGGCGGCAGATATAAACTGTATTGTCCCACGCTTGGATGCCCTTCAGGGCCGCATCAGTGGCTTTATTCGCGAGCACCGGTCGTTTCCGAGATAGCTGAGCTGGACTGGTGGCGAGTCGGTAAAGAACCAACGCATCGCCCGACAGCGTCAACGCCGCAGGCACGAGGTCATCGGGTATGATTGGGTCCACCCTTGATCAGCCGGGAGCATCATCAGTGGCGGATGAGGCGCTGATGAAAGCGGTTTCACGCCGTCGTCACGACGCGCTTGCTGCGTTATACAATCGCCACGGCAAAAGACTGCGCGCAACAATCGATGGAGTTGTTCATGAAGGAGCTGAGGCTGACGATGTGTTGCAGGAAATCTTTATGCAGATTTGGGAAGAAGCAGGCCGTTATTCACCTAGAGCGGGCAAACCGCTCGGTTGGATGGTTACCATTGCGCGGCGCCGTGCCATCGACCGGTTGCGACGGCGCCAGGCTTATTCTCGCGTGCGGGAGCGTTATCAAACGCGGGTAACTCACGAGGCGTCAAACTCCCCGCGCCAGGCAGACGACGTTTTCATGTTAAACGACCTGCGTCACTTTCTAAAGGGGTGCATGCGAGTGTTGCCACGACTTCAGCGAGAGGCGCTGGAGCTTGCTTTTTTCAAGGGGCTAAGCCACAGGGAAATTGCCATCGCGACGCATGCTCCGTTGGGAACAGTGAAAACGCGGCTGGAACTTGGCCTGCAAAAACTGACCCACGCCCTGAGACCGCTACGCCACAAGGTGTGAGGTAGCTCACCGCAATGGTGGATCGACTTCTCCGAAGACGATGGCAAATAAATCGCGGAACGCGCAAGATTGAGATCCGATACTTAAGAGCGTTCCAGGGAACAAGATCTAGACGGCGAGCTGCGTTCTATTTGCCAACGCGTTGTGGAGTCGCGGTGACGAACGTTCCACCCATCAACACCAAACTGGGCCCAAGTATCGCAATGCTGTCACACCTCGCCCTAACTAGCGAAGCAAGACAACAAGCAACACGATAAGGAAGATAAAACCCAAACCTCCGCTGGGGTAGTATCCCCAGCCGGTGCTGTATGGCCAGGTCGGCAACGCGGCGATTAACAAGAGAATCAGAACGACAAACAGAAGGAAGCGCATAGTTTTTCCAGTTGATTCGCATTCGGCGCATGCGCCAGCCGTAATTTTTCGCTATCAGGGATTGGGGGAAGTATGGATGTTTACTTCGGTTTTCTCTTTCTTGATTTCGGTGGCCGGAGACGGATTTATCACAGTAGTGTTACTTTCTTTCTTTTCTGCGGGTGGATTAACCGTTGTCTGCTTTTGCTCGCAAGCCATAAACAGCG
>Ga0066709_100005482_pt1 | contig 10459 bp, 6 predicted proteins | sample GraSoiAngelo_158_FD_79665 | JGI IMG/M metagenome (GOLD analysis project Ga0066709, IMG submission 79665) | Grasslands soil microbial communities from the Angelo Coastal Reserve, California, USA - 14_1009_16_30cm | ecosystem: Environmental > Terrestrial > Soil > Grasslands | place: USA... | reverse complement strand
GCCGGAACGTTCGGCTATTTTCTCGGGCGCTCCTGGACCATGCGCAAGATGAATGAGGAACACGGTTACGTGGAGATCGATGGGAAGCCACGCGTCGGAGAGAAAGTCTGGGTGGTTCCGAGCCATGTGTGCGCGACGGTGAACCTGCACGACGACATCTTCTACGGCCGCGGTGGCCGAGTAGAAGGACGCTGGAAGGTCGCGGCGCGTGGGAAGGTACGCTAGGCTGAGCGCCTCCGGCCGCTCAGGGTGTCCAAGGGTCGATCAGCATCAGGTCGCTGATGTTGTTGTCGGTTCGCGTCCAGAGCACGAATTGTCCGTCGCGCGCCGCCGAGAAACCAGGGGCTAAGTTTCCCCATCCTCCCGGTGGAGCGGGAACGGTCGACTGTGTACCGGTCGCGAAAGCGAAGAACCTGAGCATGTCCTCAGGCCCAAGGACGAGGAAGAAGATCCCAGAGTCCGCGACGGCCCAGTAGCCGTCGCGCACGTCGGCAAGGATGAGCGTTTCTCGTCCACCATCCACCGGCATCGACCAGAGACCGGGAGCATCCGCGCTCCGGACGAAATACAGGAGCCGCCCGTCGGGCGACGGGAATCCCCGCAGCGCCTCGCCGGTAGTCACGCGGATCGACGCCCCGCCGGTTGCCGGCACCTTCCAGACCTGCCCGACACCCGCCTGATCCGAGCGGATGTAGATCCAGCGGCCGTCCGGAGACCAGCTCGGGTTCGTCTCCTCGGATGGCGCCGTGGTGATGCGGGTGGACTGCGACCCGTCGGGACGGATGACGTAGATGTCCCGATTGCCGCCAACCTCGGAGGAGAACGCGAGACGCTTGCCGTCCGGCGACCAGGCAGGCGCCATCACCACCGGGCCGCGATGAAAGGTCACCTGCTGGGGATTGGACCCATCGGCGTCGGCGACCCAGATCTCGTTCTCGCCCGTCCGGTTCGAGGCGAACGCGACTCGCTCTCCGCCGGGGGCGACGGCCGGAAAGTCGTCGTACCACGTCGAGCCGGCGATCTTGCTCGCCTCGCGACGGGCGCGATCCCATCGCCAGATGTTAACGTCGGTGATGGCGGATTCGTACGCGAGTCGGATCGACGAGCCTTGGCCAACTACGCGGGAGAAGGCTGGAAACGCGGCGTCGCCATTGAACGCCACGACGCGGGTAGGCCTGCGCGCGCCGGTGGGCGGGACCTTCCACAGTCCCTGGTGCGACCCGAACACGATCGCCCGGCCATCCGGCGACCAGTCGATGCCGATCATTCCGGCGAAGCCGGTCGTGAGGCGCTCAACGGCGCTCTCGGGCTCCTCGGCCGACATGACGAGCAGATCCGACTGATATCGGTTCCAATACCGGACGACGGCCAGCCGGCGACCATCGGGTGAAAAGGCGCAGTAGGTGTCGCCGAAGGTGCCGAGCGGCGGGGCCGTCAAGCGGCGTCGCGGACCGCCGCGCAGCGGGATCGAGAAGATCGAGAACGGCTCACCCGGGGAGTTCCGATCCACGAAGGCGAGCGACTGCCCGTCGGGCGTCCATGCGAGGCCGATTCCCGACGCGGACGTCAGGAGTCTCGGCGGCCCTCCGGCGGGCGAGATGACCCAGATGTTCTTGCTGTCCCCATCTCCCCTCGTGAGAAACGCGATGAGGTCTCCCGCCGGGGACCACTTGGTGTAGCCACACCAAAAGAGCTCGCCGGCGACGCCCGTCGGCAGTAGGCGCGGCGATCCGTGCACGGGCTTGGTGTAGAGTCCCGCGTCTGGGTCGTGGCCCCAAAAGTAGACGACCCGACTACCGTCCGGAGAGAGACTCGGGCACGCCTCCCCGGCCGCGTCGTTGGCTAGGGGACGCGGAACGACCGACGATCCCGCGGGAGCGATCGCGTCGCCGGACGTTCGATCAAGCATGCGCCACATTGCAAGCCCGGTGACCGCGAGCGCAAACAGCGCGGCGAGGACGACGCCGGTGCGCCGACCGAGTCGGACGAGCCGTCGCGGCTCCGAAGGCACGACCGCATCCTGGTGCAGCGGCTCGAGGTGCGCGCGCGCCCGCCACCATGCCTCGAGCTCGCACTTGTTGGCGAAGATGGACCCCTTCTTGGCGTGCGGCAGACGATGGACGGGGAGGCCTTCCTGCTGCTCCCACCGCTGTACAGTGCTGACACCGCGGCGGAGGTATACGGCGATCTCCTTCCACGATTCGAGGCGCTCACGTCGATCCGAGTCGATCATGTTCCATAGCCTCGAGGTCCAAGAAACCCCATTTCACCCCACGACGCGGCGTTCGGGGTTTTGATGGTAGCAGCGTGTTCGGATGACCAGTACGATGCGCGCCGCGGTAGGGGGCACGAGCGTCGCCAGGGCGTCATCACCACACCCGGGGCGGGGTCCCTGTGCTTTGACGGTACCGAGATGTAAACAGCCATTACGAAGGGCTCGTGGCTCGAACGTACGGGTCGCCCGAAGGGTCAGCAAGGCATCGAGTGGCATGGCGCTGCGAGACCACGCCCGCCCCAGCAACTCAGGTGCTGCGAGGGATCGTGCGTCGATTCGTGCTGAAGCGCTTCACGCGTCAGGCGCTCGTGGCCGGTCTGGTCGTAGCGGTGGCGTGCAAGGACGGCACGGGGACAGCCGCGGACTACACGCTATCAGTCGCGCCAACCGCGGTCACGATCGTCCAGGGCGCAACCGGGACGTCGACTGTCACCATCACGCGCACGAGTTTCACGGGCGCGGTTACCCTGAGTCTCGGCAACGCGCCCACCGGGGTCACGGGGGCGTTCGCGCCGACGGCCCCCACGGGGACGAGCTCCACGCTCACGGTGAGCGTCGGGGCGGCGGTGACGCCTGGAGTCTACAACCTCACCGTGGGCGGCACCGCCACGGCGGGCAACCGCTCGACGCCGCTCACCCTCACCGTGAGCGCGCCTCCCGATTACGAGTTGTCGCTCGCACCGACGGCGCTGACCATCACCCAAGGGGCGACCGGCACCGCGACGGTCGCCATTACCCGCACCAATTTCACGGGGGCGGTGACCCTGAGTCTGGGCAACGCACCCCCCGGGGTCACGGGGGCGTTCGATCCTGCGGCGCCCACGGGGACCAGCTCCACGCTCACGGTGAGCGTGGCCGCCACGGTCGCGCCCGGGGAATACCACCTGACGGTGGATGGCACCGGCACGCCCGGCGATCGCTCGACCCCGCTTACCCTGACCGTAAGCGCAGCCCCGAACTATGCGCTCTCGCTCGCATCGGCGGCACTCACGATCGATCAGGGCGCGACCGGCACGACGACGGTCACGCTGACCCGCATCAACTTCACCGACGCCGTGACCTTGCGTCTCGGCAACGCGCCGGCCGGCGTCACCGGAACATTCGATCCGGCGGCCCCCACGGGGACCACGTCTACGCTCACGGTGAGCGTATCGGCCACCGTGGCGCCCGGACTCTACAACCTGACGGTGGATGGCAGCGGGACCGTCGGCAACCGCTCGACGCCGCTCACGCTGACCGTAAGCGCGGCCCCGAACTACGCGCTGTCACTCACGCCCGCCGCGCTCACGATCGTCCAGGGCGCAACCGGCACGGCGACGGTCACCATCACGCGCACGAATTTCACCGGCGCAGTGCCCTTGAGTCTGAGCGGCGCGCCGGCCGGGGTCAGCGGATCGTTCGATCCGGCGGCGCCGACGGGGACCAGCTCGACGCTCACGCTGAGTGTCGGCGCCGCGGTGGAACCCCGGGACGACTACGTCCTGACCGTGGAGGGCAGCGGCAGCCCTGGCAGCCGCTCGACGTCGCTCACCCTCACAGTCACGGTCACCGATCCCTGCGCGTACGCGAACGCCCCGCCGGTCACGGTAGGCCAGACCGTGAACGGCGCGCTTGCGGCAGGCGACTGCGTGATCTCGGGCAAGTACACCGACCAATACGACCTGACGCTGGCGAGCGCGACCAAGGTTCAAGTCGAGATGACGGGCAGCCCGCTCAACACGTACCTCACACTCATCAATCGGGCAACCAGCGCGCTCGTCGCCTCCAACGACGACGACGCCCTTAGCGGAACCCCAAATTCTCGAATCAACGTCCAGCTCCCGTCCGGTGCCTACATTATTCGGGCGACGAGCTTCAGCGCGGGGGCAACGGGCGCATATCAGCTCCGGGTCTGCAACTCCGCGCCGAGTCCGATCGCTCCCGGACAGACCCTGAGCGGAACGCTGGAAGTCACGGACTGCGGCCTCGCGGCCACCGGCGACGGCAGCTTCATCGATCGGTGGCAGTTCACGCTGGCGGTGCCGATGAACGTGACGCTCACCCAAACGAGCGCGGCGTTCGACGCGTTTCTCTGGCTCCTGAACTCGGCCGAAACATCGGTCTTGGCCGCCGACGACGACGGCGGTGGCGGCACCGACGCGCGGATTGTCATGGCGGGCGCATCGAGGCTGCAGCCCGGAACGTACAACGTCTGGACGAATAGCTTTTCTCCGGGCGAGACGGGCGCCTATCAGCTCTCGCTCGCTGCGGAAGTGGATTACTGCAGCCTGTCGACGCCCATCAGCAACCCCCAGACTGTCAACGGCGAATTGACTGGTGCCGACTGCCGCTTGTCCGACGGCTCGTATGCGGACCGATGGGAGATCACCCTCACCACCACGACTGCGCTGCGAATCGACATGACCAGCGCCGCGTTCGACGCGTTCCTCTTCATGCGTGACGCGAGCAACAATACGGTCGCGTCTGATGACGACGGCGCCGGAGGGACGAACGCGCGGATCGAGGGCACATTCCCGGCGGGCACGTACATCATCTGGGCTAACAGCTTCCTCCCGGGCACGACTGGGGCGTACAGCCTGGCCGTCTCGACGCCGCCCGCAGGCACCGTCAACCTCCACATCGACCGGCTGTATCTGGTGCAGAGCACGCAGGCGTACGGCGGGTCCGTGCCCCTCGTGAGCGGCCGGGATGCGTTGTTGCGCGTGTTCGTACGCGCCGACCAGGCGAACGCGGTGGCGCCCGAGGTGCGAGTGAGCACGTACATCAGTGGCGTGCTCCAGAGTACGCGAACCATTGCGGCGCCCGGCGCGTCGGTGTCGACTGCGCTGAGCGAGGGCTCACTGACGTCCAGCTGGAATGTGATCATCCCGGCCGCGGAGGTTCAACCTGGCGCGCAGATCCTGGCCGACGTGGATCCCACAAATGCGATCGCGGAAGGGAATGAGGGCGACAACATCTATCCGGCCAGCGGCACGCCGGCGGCGCTCGACGTGCGCACGATTCCGACGTTCTACGTGACGCTGGTGCCGGTTGTTCAGAGCGCGAACGGCCTTACCGGTGACGTCTCCGTGGGGAATCAGGACAGCTTCCTCAACTCGACCCGGAAGATGTGGCCGTTCTCCACCGTCGCTCCGGTCATACACACCCCCTATACAACCACCACGCCGGGGGCCCTGGCGGCGGATGGCACTAACTGGTCCCCTGTCCTCTCGGAGCTTCGTGCGCTGCGCACGGCCGAAGGATCGTCCCGGCACTATTACGGCGCGGTGAAGGTGGGGTATACCAGCGGGGTCGCGGGTCTGGGTTACATCGGCTTCCCGACGGCCATGGGGTGGGACTACTTGCCAAGTGGCGACGGCGTGCTCGCGCATGAGCTTGGACACAACTTCAACCGGCTCCACGCACCGTGCGGCAACCCTGGCAACCCCGATCCAAACTACCCGTACGCGCTCGGAGCGATCGGTGTCTATGGGTACGACGTTGCGGGAGCCAGTCTCAAGGCGCGGACCATGCCCGACCTGATGAGCTACTGCCACCCCGAGTGGATCAGTGATTACACGTTCCGCGGGGCGCTCGATTACATCGTTTCCCACCCGACGAGTCCCGTGATCGTCGGCGGGCCGGCGGCAAGCGTCCTCATCTGGGGCCGCATCGACGACGGCAAGCTAGTGCTTGAGCCCGCCATCGAGGTGATGGCGGCGCCGTCTCCGCTGCCTCCCTCGGGCCCGTATCGCCTCCAGGGGACGGATGCGTCCGGACGGACAATCCTGAACCTCACGTTCGCGCCCGACGACGTGGCCGACGCGCCGACCCCGACCCAGCACTTCGCGTTCGTCGTTCCCAAGAGCGCGCTGAGCGGAGCCGTGCTGTCGGCCTTGCAGGTCAGTGGGCCGGCCGGTGCGTCGGCGAGCCTCCGGTCGTCCGGCGCGACGGACAACGCCGCCCTGGTGGATGCGGCCGCGACGGCAACCAGGCGCGCGGCGGGCCTCGTCGAGGTCCGCTGGGATGCGGCACGGTATCCCCTCGCGGTCATTCGTTCCACCGTCACGGGGGAGATCCTCTCCTTCGCCCGCGGCGGTGTGGTCGCGGTTCCGGACGCCGGCGCCGAGCTGGAGGTCATCCTGTCGGACGGCGTGCGCAGTGCGGCGCGTCGGCTCGTGCCCGGTCAGTGATCCGCGCGGCGGAGGTGCTCGTGCGGCGCGCGGCGTCGTGGCTTCCCGAGCGGGGGCTCCGCACGGCACGCGACCCGGCGGGTGGCGACGTCACGCCACAGGGAAGCGATCGGTCGATCACGATGGAGCGCGGGCCGTGCTACGGGACGTGCCCGGTGTACGTGGTGCGCGTCCGCGGTGATGGGGAGGTCCGATTCCGCGGCGCCGCCAACCTCGCGCGGGTGGGTGAGGCCGTGGCGCGGATCCCGCGCGCGAGGGTGGACTCGTTGTTCCGGTATGTGGACAGCATCGCGTTCGGCCGTCTCGACGCGTCCTACACCTACGGCACGAACGGCTGCGGGGCCTACGTGGCGGATCTCCCCACCGTCGTCGTCGCAGTAGTGCGATCGGGTGAGACGAAGCGGGTCACCCACGACTACGGATGTGAGGCGGCGCCGCGCGCGCTACGCGAGCTCCACCGGCACATCGATCAGACGGCAGCGACTCAACAGTGGATCGGGGGACCATAGGAGCATGGAATCATCTCGAGTGGTGAAGCTGATCGGCGCGCTTGGGCTCTTGAGCATCGCCGCTCTGACTCCCGCAGCGGCCAGGGCTCAGAGCCGCAGCGCGCCGGACACAACGCGCCCGGTGGCCGCCGGCCAGACGGCGGATACCGTACGCGCCACCAAGGGTCCACGCCCGCCCACCCAGTTCGACCGCATGGCAGCACGGCGCGGTGCGCGCAAGGCGGCCCCGCGGGGCTCGGCGGCACCGGCGGCGCCGGCCGCTCCACCGCAGGCGCCCGTGAAGGTCAAGCCGCGGGTGGACCCACCCCCCTTGCGCTAACCACCGTCGCTGGGCGAATCGCCCCGGGATTGCCGGAGACTCCGTGTGTGTTGAGAGGATGGAGTCAGGGACAAGCCACGGCGGTACGCCCCCGAGGTGCGGGAGCGGGCGGTGTGGTTGGTGCAGCAGCATGTGCGGGAGTATCCGTCGCAGTGGGCCGCGATCGGGTCGATCGCCGAAAAGATTGGGTGTACGCAGGAGGCCCTGCGGCGCTGGGTGTGGCAGGCGGAGCGCGACGCCGGGCTGCGCCCAGGCCTGACGACGGAGGAGCAGCAGCGGGTGAAGCATCTCGAGCGGGAGAACCGCGAGCTGCGGCGGGCGAATGAGGCAGATAAAACCGCAGTCTTGACGCAATGTTCCGCTGCCGGGGCGTTAGACGCGGTCAACCAACCCTCTTCGTTCAACCAAGTCCGAGGTGAGCAAATGCCATACCGTACGGTGCGGGTATTCACATTGGCAGCGTGCCTCATTGCCCCAGCGGCCAGAGGACAATCCCCCACCGAGCCCGATCTCCGCATCTGGAGTGTCGATCTCGATGCAAAGGCCAGGTGGTTCGGGATCACACCCGGCGGGTTGCTCTGGGTTACGACCGAGAAGGGAATCACGGCCTGGAAGCTCGACTCTGGGACATCGGCGTGGAGGCGTGATGGCCCGTTTGACTATCTTCGCAGCGTTAACGGGGGGGTGAGTCTCCTTGTCGGTCCTCGCGGACTCATATCTATCGATCTGGAGACGGGAAAGGATCGATGGGGCCTCGATTCTCTTCCCTTGATCGAGATTTCGGGCTTCTTCGAAGCCAAGGGTGGCGTCGCTGTGGTCGTCGGTCCGGCCGGACCCATGACCTTCCGAATGGTTGGCGTCGACCTCTCCGCGGGCCGCGTGCTCTGGACGAACGATTCCCTCGCGGCAGGGATTGAGCAGAAGCCAAAGAACGTGATCTTCTCGGGCTACCAATTGGCGCTCCCGGATTCCTCGATGCTTTTCCGTTTCGCACGAGGCGACCTCGTCCGAGTGTCTTCCAATACCGGATCAATTCTTTGGCGCCTGGGGCCGAAGCCTGGATTTGCTCTCGGCTGGCCGGCCACGAGCGGCCTCGAGGTGACAGCCGGCATTGTCTCCGCCTTGCCCCTATACGTGGGCGGAAGACTATTCGCCGCCAGCGGTATCCTGAACGTCGAGACAGGCGCAGCGGTTTGGGAAAGGCCTGACAAACCAAAGGGCTACTTTACCGCATTCAGCCCGACGACACATGGGGTGTTGACGGTATTAATGACCGACCTTACCACGCGCACGCTGCAACTCGTCGATTCCCTAACAGGCATGGCACTCTGGGCCTCGCCTCAACAGGTGAAGGGGGTCGGTTCCCACGCGGTCCGAAACGACACACTTTTCGTCGCGGTCGACAAGGGGTTGGTCGTCATCGAACTGGCCACGGGTAGGGTAATGGCGAACTTCACGCTTCCCGATTTTGCCAACCGCGAAGAGGCGCTTCGCGTCACCTCAGCATCTAATGGCGACGTGCTAATGGCATCGAGTAACAATCTGATGCGTGTTTCTCTAGCTGGCCAAGTGATCTTTCATCGTCACTACGGAAGGCCTTCCGTCGGATTTCGCCCCCTCAACACGATGGTGATGCCTAATGAACGGAACCCCGACGGACTAGTGGCCGTCTACACCAACGACTCTGACTCTCTTGGTCAAAAGGGTATCCTGTTTCTTGACAGGGAGTCGGGCGAGGAGATCGGCACCGTGCGTCGGAAGGACCGGGCTCCAAGTTATGCAATCGACGCGTTATCGAGGACAGCAGTCGGTATCGACGATAGGCGCCTGACAGGTTATCGATTTGCACCACTCCCCTAGTAGCACGATCGTCGCACGTCGACCGCCGGGCATTTCGGGTAAATCGACATCCTGATGATGGCGTGAGGCGTCTGCAGCCAGTCAGAGGCGGCGGGGCCGTATGTGATCATGCCCTGCTCCGTCCGGTCCGACACTCCCGTTCGCGGTGTTCGCGCTGCTGATGGTGGCGGAGACAGTCGTCCGTAGTGTTCCCCCGGTATTGATCTCGAACCTGTTCGCGACGATCTCCCGCTGACACCGCCGCTGCAAGTGGGGTAGCAGTAATCGTTCTCGGCTAGACCCTGGATACGACCGAAGGGGCGAAGAAGGAGATCACCGTGTTCAACTGACCGGTGAATGACAGTGGTGTTGCCATCACTGGCAGTGCCTTGCCAGTTGCCATCGAACGGGATCGGGACCGCTGCCCTCGTACACGCTGCTGATAGGCGCCGTCTCCCCTCGGCGAAATGGCGGATGCTTCGATCATGTAGCTTCCGGCACACAGCCTGCGCTTAAGACGCGCGTGAACCCTGTGGATTCCCGCTCGAGGATGACGTCGGTGGCGACGTAACTGATGCCGGTGCGGCCGACACCCCGTCGAGTTGGACGCTCGATTGGGGCGACGGCACCACACCTCTCAGCGGCACCAGCGCCGTACCTGGCTCGGTGTCAGCGGCACACACTATTATGGATCGGGCATCTTCACGCTGCAGCTCACTGTCACGGACAAGGATGGCGGTGTGGGTACGGGAAGTCGTGCGGTCACCGTCGACCCCCGTTCCGTGACGATCGCGGCATCGCCGAATGCGGTGTCGTTGAGCGAGAAACGCGCGAAACAGATCGACATCATCATCGTCTCGGCCCCAGAGCTCGATGCGACGCAGATCGATCCCGCGACCCTGAGGGTAGGAGACGGCAACGATCCGGACGCGCTGCCCGTCCGGCGGAAGAGCGGCGCGTATGTGTTGAGCATGCGCGACGTCAATCACGATGGTCTGCGCGATCTCACGTTCAGCGTGGAGAAGTCGGACCCGAATCTCGCAATCGCCGCACCGAGCACGACGCAGGTGGTTCGAGGAGCTATTCCCACCAGCTTGAGGCCAATTGTGCTTCGCGGAAGTGTCGCGGTGGCTGTTGCGCCGTGAGAGAGGGCGCCTTGCCCGCTACGCGTGGAGATGGCGTCGAGCGAGGAGGACGAGCGATAATGCTTCCACGGCACTTATGTCTTCTACGACGCGAGCAGCCTAGCGGCGAAGGTCTGCGGCGAGGTCAACTGCGCGCTCCGCGTGCTCACCACGGTCGTCAGCACCGCGGTGCCGGGCCAGTGCGTGATCGACGCCGGGTC
>Ga0066709_100005481_pt1 | contig 10460 bp, 9 predicted proteins | sample GraSoiAngelo_158_FD_79665 | JGI IMG/M metagenome (GOLD analysis project Ga0066709, IMG submission 79665) | Grasslands soil microbial communities from the Angelo Coastal Reserve, California, USA - 14_1009_16_30cm | ecosystem: Environmental > Terrestrial > Soil > Grasslands | place: USA... | reverse complement strand
GCGTAGGCAATCTGCCATAGCAGGAAGTTGCTGACCCGCAATTCCCCGCTCGTGCGAACCAGAAGATCAGGGTCAGGCATTTCCCGGGTGTAGAGGTACTGGCTTACGGTTTCCTCGTTGATGTCGAGACTGCCATTGTTTCTGAACTTCTCCGCCAGAGCGCGGACCGCATCCACCATCTCGGCGCGAGCCCCATAGTTCAAGGCCAGCGTGAGGCGCAGCCCTTTGTTTGTCTGCGTTTTCTCGAGCGCGTTTTCGAGGTCCCGTTGCACGAGTTTGGGCAACTCGTCAATCCTGCCTATCACCCCAAGCCGGATGTTCTGCCGGTTGAGCTCCGCGATTTCCTTTTTCAGGTACTCCCGCAGCAGGTCCATAAGCAGCTTAATCTCAGTATGCGGGCGCTTCCAGTTCTCGACTGAAAATGCATAAAGCGTCAGATAGGGTACGCCCAGGCGTGCGCATGCCTCGACGGCCTGCCTGACGGCGCGGATACCCGCACGGTGACCGGCAATGCGCGGCAGATGGCGCTTCTTCGCCCAGCGACCATTGCCGTCCATGATGATGGCAATGTGCTGGGGCAAGCGTTCCAGATCAATCTGCGCAAGCAGGTGCGCTTCGCCTGTTTCTGTATTCACAGCAGGCCTGATGGATCGAAGGATGACTCAATCGGAAAACTTAACACAGGGCCCTGCACACCGCAAGCGGAACGGGTTTGTGGAATTGGACGGCTTTGCGCCGTTAGAAATATACTTCAAATCCCCGGATGGGGTTGAAGTGTCAGAGTGAAAAGAGGAGACGGGAGATAACGGCCTCGCCGTTGGGGAGAAGGCTATTGCCGGCGGGGCGCCGCGTCCTAATTTCCCAAGGCAGATGAATCTTGGCTGGCGGCCTGCGGGTTGCCCCACAAAGCCTATTTGGAACACCAAGCTGTTGCGGGAACCCCACGCCTGGCATTAGAATTGACCACAGGGCTCGAGGACCCATTATCAGTCTGGGTTCGATCCTGTACACGAGTGTTTAGCGACCGAAGGGAACCGAATGCCGAAGAAGACTCTTGCGTTCGCGGGTGTTGTTGCCCTCGCGATGACCGCCAACCTCCCTGCCTCGAAGCTGGTGCTCGACCGCATCATCGCGCGCGTCAATAATGAAATCGTGACGCAGCGGCAATTCGAGCGGCAAAGAGCCGAGCTGCGCGCCGAGTTAGGTCAAAGATACTCGGGGGCGGAACTCGAGATGCAGGTTCGCGAGCAAAGCAAACATCTTCTGCGCGACCTGATTGACCAGGACTTGATGGTACAAAAGGCCAAGGACCTGGACATCAACGTTGAAACCGATTTGGTGAAGAGGCTGGATGAGGTCCGGCAGCAGCAAAACCTGCCTACTCTTGAGGACCTGCAGAAGGCCGTGGAACAGCAGGGACTGGTGTGGGAAGACTTCAAGGATAATATCCGGCGCAACCTGCTGATGCGCGAGGTGATCGGGCGCGAGGTGGGTTCGCGTATTCAGGGGCAGGTTTCGCGTGCCGATGCTCGGAAATATTTTGAAGCTCACAAGAAGGATTTCGCCTCCCCGGCCGGCGTACACCTGCAGGAGATCCTGATCTCCAATCAGAAGCACAAGCCTGGGGAAACCGAGCAAAGGGCTAAAGCGGCGTTGGCCGAGATCAAGGGCGGCGCGCGGTTTGCCGAAGTGGTGAAGAAATACTCCGACGGCCCCAATCCCAACGAGGGTGGCGATATAGGATTTCTGGCGGCCGGAACTGTCTCGCCTGAACTCGAGCAGGCCCTGAAAAAATTGGATACCGGCGAAACTACGGAAATCGTCCCTACCAAGTACGGCCCCATGATCCTGAAGGTTCTGGAGCGCCGGCAGGCGGGAATTCCCACCTTTGAAGATGCGGCGGAAAGAGTGACGAATCAGCTCTACGATCAGAAAATGCAGCCCGCCCTTCGTCAGTACCTGATCACACTTCGTAAAGAAAGCTACATCTATCTGGCGCCAGGATTCGTGGACACTGGAGCGGAACACCCGAGCGAGGGGGTGGTAGCAAGAGGCAACGGCGGAATCCAGAGTGCGGAACAGTAACGCGAACAAAGGGCAAAGGCTGAAACTGGAGACGAGAGGCACAGCAGGGTTTGGATCTTCAATCGCAGGAGGGCGCTCCCAAAAGACTATCCTATAAATTCTGCCGTGCGCATCGTCCCAATCTCATCCAGCCTGGACCGGGACCATACCCCGAATCCTCGCCTAATCAATAATCAGACGCTTGCTTTTGCTTTCAGGCTTTGCCCTTTGTACGTACGCTCTCTTCCCGGCCCATATGAAACCATATTTCGTTTCGGACCTTCTTCCCGGCACAACAATTGAAAGCACCTTCCTGGTCCGATTCAAGGAGAGAAGAATCGATCAAGGCGGCGCCGCCTATCTCGCGCTCAGCTTGCAAGACTCAAGCGGAACCATCAAAGGCCGGCTGTGGGACTGCGACCAGGTGCCGTTGGACTTCGAGGTGGACGACATCGTGCAAGTGAACGGGACGGTGGAAGAACACGATGGAACGCGCCGGATCCTGCTGCACAGCGTTGCCAGATGCCCCGAACAGGACGAGCCTCTGATCAGTGTGGCCGACTATTTTCCCCGCGCGGCGGGCGACCCTGAGGAACTGTACGGGGCTCTCCTGAATCGCGTGCGCCGGATGGACGTTGGCTTTGCCAAAACACTCTTGTCTGCGGTGCTCGAGGATCCGGCGATCGCCCGGAAGTACAAGCTGGCGCCTGCTGCCACCAGCCTGCATCACGCATACCTGGGCGGCTTGGCGGAGCATGTCGCCTCGCTGGTGAAGCTGGGAGATCTCCTCGCGGATCATTACACCTGGCTTGACCGTGATCTGCTGCTGGCCGGACTGCTCCTGCATGACCTCGGAAAAATCGAGGAGCTTAGCTTCGAGCGCGGGTTCCATTACTCCACCCGAGGTCAACTCGTGGGCCACATGGCCATCGGTCTCGAAATCGTGCGCGATAAGATGCGCGGTATCCCGGGATTCCCTGCCGAGTTGAAGGACCGGATCGAGCACATGATTCTTTCTCATCACGGCCGGCTGGAATTCGGTTCACCCAAGGAGCCGATGTTTCCTGAAGCCCTGTTACTGCACTACCTTGACGACCTGGATTCGAAGCTCGAGAGTATGCGCGCCCAGTACGCTGCTGACACGCATCGTCGCGGTGAATGGACGGGCCGCAATCGAGCCCTGGGAAGAGAACTCCTGAAGCGGGCGCCACACCTCGGCGACGGGAACAGCCCATCGGGCCAGTCGGGAGCAACCGAGCCGCCGGGAGAAAGTGTCCGGACACAAGCCGAAGATGCGCCGGAGTCGCCTATTTGATCCCAGGCGAGAATCCCATTCACCATTCGGGAATCTCAGGCGTCCGATGAGGAAGATTCACAACCACGTTTTCAGTTTGCCGCCGCTCGAGCTCGAGTGCATGAAAGCTCTCTGGGTCTTGGGCGAGGCGAACGTCCACGGCATTCGCGGCCGGCTGTGGGATTTCCGCCCGCTCGCTTACACCACGATCATGACCGTGATGGAACGTCTGGCGCGGAAGGGCGTGGTGGAGCGTCGAAGAGAGGGCCGGTTCCACATCTATCGCCCCCTGGTCTCAAACGGAGAGGTACGCGAGCACGCCGTCGGCCGGCTTATCAAGGACTTTTTTCTGGGCTCGCGGGAAGCTCTGCGCGAGTACCTGGACGGCAACGGCGTTGAGAAACTGTCGATGGACGAGTCTGCCTTCGGCAGTGGAAATTCGCCGGACAAGCCGCAGCTTGAGCACTCAGAAGAAAAAAAGGGGCGGACCGATGACGGCATCGATCCGAGCCTCCTCTAGCCACCAACGGCTCACAGCCAGCAACCGTTTCGGGGCAAGGATAACCTTGATGGCTCAGCCGCTCAGCCGCGCAATCCGGGAGATCTTGCCACACCGCTATCCCTTTCTTCTGGTGGACCGTGTTACCGAGTTCGTCCCGGGAGAGCGGATCGCCGCGACGAAACATTTGAGCGCGAACGATGAGCTGGTGCAGGGTCAGTTTCCCGGAATCGGCATCGTGCCCGCGGTAGTCCTGTTTGAACTGGTCACGCAGCTCGGAGCGGTGCTGGTTATGGAACGGCCAGAGATGGACGGCAAGGTAGCTATGATCCTGCAGATCCCGTCCGCCCATATGCACGAACTGGTCCGGCCGGGTGAGACACTGCGTCTGGAAGCCCGAATCGTGAAGATGCGCGCAACCTTTGGGGAATTGCGCGGCGCCATCTTTCGCGAGGATACCCTGGTGGGTGAAGGCCAGATGCGTTTTGGCGTGGCGGAAAAAAGCAGTTTGCAGTTGAGCTTTCAGAGTTGAGCACATGATTTTCAACGAGCTCCGAATTCGGAACGTCGTGATCCAGCCGGCGCAGATTCTCGCGCCTATGGCTGGTATTACGGACACCGTATTCCGCCGCTTTATCCGCCGGCTGGGTGGATGCGGCTTGATCATGACCGAATTTGTCTCGAGCGAGGGCATGCTGCGGCAGAATCTCAAGTCGCGCCGGTTTCTTTACTATACCGAAGAAGAACGCCCCATTACGGCGCAGATTTTCGGCGCCGAGGCTGACCGGCTGGCTGAAGCCGCCCGGATGATCGAGGACCTGGGATTCGACATCATCGACCTGAACCTGGGCTGCCCCGCGAAGAAGGTAGTGAAATGCGGCGGATCGGGCCTGCTTCGCGAGCTGCCCCTGCTCGAAACGATCTTCAGGAAAATTCGCTCCGCGGTGGCGATTCCTTTCACCTGCAAGATCCGCATCGGCTGGAGTGATGAGGAAATCGTGGCCGTCCCCGTGGCACGTCTGGCGGAGGACTGCGGAGTGGAGGCTATCGCCATTCACGGCCGTACTCGCCTGCAGGGCTACAGCGGCCGGGCGCGCTGGGACGTGATCGCCGAGGTCGGGAACGCCGTGCGCATTCCGGTGATCGGCAACGGCGACGTGTTTACACCCGAAGCCGCCGAAGCGCTGCACCGGCAAACAGGCTGCGATGCAGTCATGATCGGGCGCGCGGCCCCCACGAATCCGTGGATATTCCGCCAGATGCAGGAGTACTTCCGCACGGGCGTCTACTCCCAACCGAGTGACGCGGACCGCTATGGACTGATCCGCACTTATTACGAAATGCTGGTCGGCGAGGATATTCCCGGCTCAATCGGGAAGATGAAGCAGTTCGCCGGTTGGTTCACCCACGGCGTGCGCAACGGCTCAGAGCTGCGCCGTCAGGTCCAGAGCGCCACAACTCCGCTCCAGGTGCTGGAGCGCGTCAACCGGTTCTTCTGCGACTGTAATCATCCTGCTGATGACACAGCCTGCGGAGCCCTGCGGAACGGAAGTGAAGGGCAACTCGCGAGCATCTGCGAGTCGCCTGCCAGGTTGGTTGACGTGAGGATTTGTTGAGGGGTGATGAATGTTCTTCCGCGATGAGCCCGCTGAGTGTCAGGTCTCAACGGATTTCTCGGTCTGCCACAGGCGGTAGGCCTCACTTTTGGAAATGCCGCGCACGCGGGCAACCAGTTTCAGCGCGGCGCGTTCATCCAGGTTTTTCTCTTTCATCACTTTTTCCAGGTCTTCGCTGATCGTCAGCTCCGGAACGCTCGCGCCCTCTGCGGCATTCACCGGAGGACCCACCACGAGGGTGATTTCTCCCTTGGGCGGCTTTTTCTTCAAGCGCTCGATCACTTCCGAGGCCGTCCCCCGCACGAATTCCTCATACACCTTTGTAATTTCACGCGCCATCACTACCGGGCGGTCAGCCAGGACGCTTCGCAGGTCCATCAGCATCTCCAGTGCGCGATGCGGCGCCTCGTAGAATACCAGCGTCTTACTAGAATTCTTCAGTTCCTGAAGCGCCTTCTGGCGGGCCGCTCTCTTCGCGGGAAGAAAGCCGAGGAAAGCAAACTTGTCCATGGGCAGACCCGCCACGGCGAGCACCGCCACGAAGGCCGAGGGTCCGGGAATTGGAATCACCTGCAGGCCGTGGCGAATGGCCAGTTTCACCAGCCGGTATCCGGGATCCGAAATCACGGGCATGCCGGCGTCTGAAACCAGCGCGATATTGCTCCCCTCTTCCATCTCGATGATGAGCTCGGGCGCTCTCGTGAGCTCATTGTGTTCGTGATAGCTGACGGTGCGTGTGCGAATGGAATAATGGTTCAGCAGCTTCTGCGTCCGCCGGGTGTCCTCGCAGGCAATGAGGTCCACTTCCTTGAGCGTCCGGATGGCACGTGAAGTCATGTCTTCCAGGTTGCCGATGGGAGTACCCACCACATAGAGTTTTCCCGCACGACTTAATGAAGCGCCCGGCGTCTGGGGAGTCTCAGATTCGTAAATCATCGTTGACCTGAACTGGGGAGTGCTCCACCAGGCGAAATAGCGAGATTGGCTGACCCCCTCAGTATCCGGAGAAATGAGGCAATCAGTTTAGCAGAATCGGTTCAGAGCCAACAGCGGCAAGTGAAGCGGCAGGATCGAACGGACCCCTCGTGAAGTTGGGCTGCGGCGGTTAAATGTGAACTGGAGCTCGGCCGGTTTGCTATAATCGGAGCGACATCACCGTGGTTCAGGAGGCTCGATTGCCGCTCTACGAATATCGATGCTTGAAGTGCGGGGCGCTCATGGAAAGGATTCAGAAGTTTGCTGATCCCCCGCTGACCAAATGCGAGAAATGCGGAGGCAAGCTGGAACGTCTGCTCTCGGCGCCGGCGATCCAGTTCAAGGGTAGTGGCTGGTATATCACGGATTACGCCAGAAAGTCCGGGGCCGCCTCCGACCGCAGCGACAAACCTTCCGGTGGTGACAAGTCTGAAAAGTCATCCGACTCGGAGAGCAAGAAGCAGGGTACGGAAGCCTCAAAAACGAAATAGGCCCGCCCCTTCCTGCCGGCGATCGCATAGCCAGATCACAGCTTCAGCCCTTTCAAGTAGGCGCGAAAGGTTCTTCCCAAGTCGGCCCTCTTCAGAGCCATTTCCACCGTGGCCTGCAGGAATCCAAGCTTATCGCCCGCGTCGTACCGCTTGCCCTCAAACAAATAGCCGTAGATAGGCTCGCGCTCGAGCAATCGATGCAGCGCATCGGTGAGCTGAATTTCTCCTCCGGCCCCGCGCTTGGTGCCGGCAAGCTCCTCGAAAATGGCGGGAGTAAGAATGTAGCGCCCGATGATGGCAAGATCGGAAGGTGCCTTGCGCGGCTGCGGCTTTTCCACCATGTCGTCAATGCGGAAGAGCCGTCCGTGCCAATTCTGATCGTGTACGGCCACGCCATGAATGATACCGTAGTTCGAGACGGCCTTGCGCTCCACACGCTGGATAGCCACGACGCTACGGCCGTAGCGCTCGAACACATCCATCATCTGTTTCAGGCACGGCACCTCTGAATCGATAATGTCGTCGGAAAGCAGCACGGCAAAAGGTTCGTTCCCCACCAAGTCGCGCGCCACCAGGATGGCGTGTCCGAGTCCCAGCGCGTGCTTCTGGCGCACATAGGTCATCTGGAGCAGCCCGGAAATTGAATGAATCTGCCGGCGCAGATCGTCCTTCCCGCGGCCGGCCAATTGCTGCTCCAGTTCCACCGACACGTCAAAATGGTCCTCGATCGCGTCCTTACCACGGCCGGTCACGAAGATCACCAGTGGAACCCCGGAAGCTGCCACTTCTTCCGCAGCGTACTGCACCAGCGGCTTGTCCACAATCGGCAGCATTTCCTTGGGTTGCGCTTTGGTCGCAGGCAGGAAGCGCGTTCCAAGTCCCGCCACAGGCAACACTGCTTTTCGAATGCTCATGGCACTCCTCCAGTGATATCGGCCGCAGGCCACCATGCTAACATATTCCCTGGAGTGGTTTTCCGATGCTGGTGCTGGGAATCGAGTCGAGTTGTGACGAAACCGCGGCCGCCGTCGTTGCCGATGGCGCCCGTATTCTCTCCAACGTGGTCGCCTCCCAGGTACTCACTCATGAGAAGTACGGGGGTGTAGTGCCGGAACTCGCCTCGCGCGAACACCTGCGAAAAATTGTCCCGGTGGTGCGAGAGGCCTGCAGCCGCGCCGGAACCACGCTGGAGGCGCTTGACGGACTCGCCGTCACGGAGGGTCCGGGGCTCATCGGTTCGCTGCTGGTTGGCGTAGCCTATGGGAAGGCTCTGGCGCGTGCACTCGGCAAACCGCTGGTTGGTGTGAACCACCTCGAAGGGCATATACACGCGGTGCTGCTTGAGAACAAGATGGCGCGCGAGAAGCATGCGGCCGTGCAGTTCCCGGCAAATTCTGCGCAGGCGGTTGGCGCCAACACGGTTCCCGAAGCCACATTCCCCAGCGTCACGCTGATAGTCTCGGGTGGCCACACCAGCCTGCTCCGTGTGGAACGGCACCAGCAGCCGGGCGTCCAGACTCCAGCCTTCTCCTACACGGCGCTCGGGCGCACCCGCGACGACGCCGCCGGGGAGGCGTTCGACAAGGTCGCCAAGCTGCTCGCCTTGGGCTATCCCGGCGGTCCTGTTATTGACCAGCTTGCGCGCTTCGGAGATCTGCGCGCGTTTGAGTTCGGCGCTGTGAGGATGCGAGGCAATCCCCTGGACTTCAGCTTCTCCGGGCTTAAGACGGCCGTCCTGTACCACGTGCGTGGCACACGCCTGGCTGCGGAGGCGGAAGAGCGCCGCGCCTGGCGCAAGGCCGCCGGCCGCGCCTCCGTCGAGGACATTCGCGCGCACTGCGCTCAGCAGACCTTGGACCTGGCTGCCAGTTTTCAGAATGCGGTTGTGACCGATCTCGTCGAGCGAACGTTCCTGGCAGCCAGGCAAAAGACCTTCGGGACCGCGCCCTACAGCGTGTCCTCCATTTTTGTCTCGGGAGGCGTGGCCTGTAATGGCCTGCTTCGGGAGCGCTTTCAAGAGGCTTCAACCCGCAGTGGTCTGAACGTGTTCTTTCCTTCGCCAGAACTGTCCACCGACAATGCCGCCATGATTGCCGCCGCCGGCTATTTCAAGCTGATGGCCGGCCAACGTGCCGATTGCCTGTTGACGGCTCGTGCCTCGCTTCCTTTGAGCTTACATGCTTGAAACCGGGACAGTCACTGATTTTCCAAGGGAGGCACGCACGAGCCGCGCCGTGCGTATTGGTATTGACACCGGCGGAACGTTTACGGATTGCGTTGTGGCAGAGGGCCCCCACCTAAGAATTGCCAAAATCTTCTCTACTCAGGAGGACGCCACCGAGGCGATCCTCGACGGTATCCGGCAATTGACCGGACCTCACGCACTCGCGACGCGAAATCTGGAAGTGATTCACGGCACCACGGTAGGGACCAACACATTGCTTGAGCGGCGCGGCGCGCGCGTTGCGCTCGTAACCACGGCAGGGTTTGAGGACCTCATCGAAATCGGACGTCAAAATCGGCCTCGGCTTTACGATCTCAATGTGCAGCGTGAGCCGCCGCTGGTGCCTCACCGGTTGCGGTGGGGAGTCCGTGAGAGGTCAATTCACAATGGCAGGGTCGTCCTGAAGATTCGCCCCGCGGAACCAAGGCGGCTGCGCAAGCAAATCCAAAGATCCGGAGCTGAGTCGGTTGCACTCTGCTTTCTCTTCTCTTTCGCGAATCCCTCCAACGAGCGCGCCGTGGCGCGGGCATTGCGTGAACTCGCCATTCCGGTTTCGGTTTCTCACGAGATTCTTCCCGAGTTCCGCGAATACGAACGGCTTTCGACGGTGGTGATCAACGCCTACCTGGCCCCGAGACTGGGAGCTTATCTGAGCCGGTTGGAAGGAGCCGTCAACACCTCTGGCGGCCGCACGGCTCGAACCGCCGGTGCCAGGCGCAGCGAAGGGGCCCGCGTGTTCGTCATGCAATCGAACGGGGGCATTACGACAGCAGCCCAGGCCTCGCGTGAGCCGGTCCGGACGGTGCTTTCCGGTCCCGCCGGCGGGGTTGTAGCTGCGGCGTGGCTGGCAAAGCGACTGGGAATGCCGCGCGCCATCAGCTTCGACATGGGAGGCACTTCCACTGATGTCTGCCTGTTCGAGGGTTCACCTCGCGCCACCAATGAAACCACGCTGGCGGGTTTACCGGTGGCTGTCCCCGTCATCGACATCCATTCTGTCGGGGCAGGCGGCGGGTCACTGGCTCGGCTCGATTCCGCAGGAGCCTTGCGGGTAGGACCTGAAAGCGCCGGCGCCACACCCGGGCCCATCTGCTACGGCCGCGGTGGCACGCGACCGACCGTCACAGACGCCCATTTGATACTGGGCCGGCTCGACCCTGATTACTTCCTGGGCGGCACCTTCCGGCTGGATATTCATAAGACCGAAAGCAATTTCGCCGATTTCCTGCATCGCGCATTCTACGGCCGAAAGAATAGCATGCGGCTGAAGTCCTCCCTCGATCTCGCGCGAGGAATT
>Ga0066709_100005479_pt1 | contig 10462 bp, 15 predicted proteins | sample GraSoiAngelo_158_FD_79665 | JGI IMG/M metagenome (GOLD analysis project Ga0066709, IMG submission 79665) | Grasslands soil microbial communities from the Angelo Coastal Reserve, California, USA - 14_1009_16_30cm | ecosystem: Environmental > Terrestrial > Soil > Grasslands | place: USA... | reverse complement strand
TCCTTCGACGCGCCGCTGCAGCTTGCGCGCTCCTTCGGGCAAGCCGTGCGCGGCGTCTTCGTCGCCGTCGTAGAGGGGCATGTCGAACTCGCGGAAGCGCACCACGTCGACTTCGGCGCCTTCGCGCGCGGCGAGCCGCGCTGCCAACTGGATCAGCTTGTGGTTCAACGACGCGGAACGGAGAGAAGCGGCGAACGCGAGGATGCGCATGCCCGAAGCTTACTGCTTTCGAGCGTACGTACCTTCCATGAACGTGGCGAAGTCGCTCTGCCCGGGAAAGCGGTTGGCGAGACGCATCTTGTACTTGCCGTCGCCGGTGAACTGGAAGGTGTACTGGGACTCGCCCATCTCGCTCTTCGACTCGAAGGTCAGCGTGTCTCCTTCCCACTTTCCCCGCGCTGGCGCCGCTGGAATGGATCCCATCGAGTCGAGCCACCACCAGACGTAGGTCTTCTGCTTTTCATCCCAGCCGAACACGCTGTGTCCGCGATAGGCGACGTGGCCGTCCTTCTCTTCGACGTAGTCGCCCACGACGAAGAGGCCTTCGAGATCCACCCGGTACTTCATCTTGCCCACGGCCGCGCCGCCCGGTCCCCAGGGCGACGGTGCCAGCGTCTCCGCTCCCTCCCATTCCCCCGCCAACGCATGGAGCTTCCGATGGTGCTCATTTGGTTTCGGCATCTCGTGCATGGTCGAGGATTCTACCTGCTTCAGAGCGGGAAAGGTCCGAACAGGCGGGCCGGAGCATTGGTGCTCTTGCCGTACTGGACCCAGAACTGGGTGGGAGCCGCGCCGGCGTCTGCCGACGGCACCGGAACGATCAGCGTCGTCGTGTGTCCGAAGCTCGCCGAGCGCATGCGCGGAGTCACGTCGATGCGGGCAAACTCCACTCCCTCCGGCAACGCCGGGGCGGGCTTCGCCTCGATGGGTACCCCGGGTTCGCACACGACCACCGTTTCGGTGACCGTCACTGCGCCGGGCGGCACCTGCACGGCGACCTCGCAGCTGTTCGGCAACCCCGGCTTCGAGTCCGGCAATACCACCTGGACGTCGACGCCCGCAGTCATCGATGGGACCACTGCCGGCTCGGCGCCGCGGACCGGAACCTTCAAGGCCTGGCTCAACGGCTACGGCCGGACCCATACCGACGACCTGTACCAGACCGTCACCATCCCGGCGGGCGCGTGCTCGGCCACGCTGTCGTTCTGGCTGAAGATCACCACCGCGGAGACGACCACCACCACCGCTTACGACAAGTTGACGGTGACGGTGCGTGACGGCGCGGGGACCGTGCTCTCCACGCTGGCGACGTACAGCAATCTGAACAAGAGCACCACGTACGTGCAGAAGACGTTCGACCTGACGAGCTTCAAGGGGCAGACGGTGCGCATCCAGTTCCACGGCACCGAGGACGTCACCCTGCAGACGAGCTTCTTCATCGACGACACCGCGCTCAACGTGACGCAGTAGCCAGCGAACGCAGGAAATTGGAGCGGCGGCCGGGAGACGTTCGGGCCGCCGCTTCGTCATTGTGGCAGGCGGAGTATGCATGAGCCGGATTAGGATGCGACATGCTCACCGACCGGCTCCCGCGCGTTCGCCTCGGCCACCTGCCAACACCGCTCCACGAGATGCCGCGGCTGTCCCGCGCTCTCGGCGGCCCCCGCCTCTTCGTGAAGCGCGACGATCAGACCGGGCTCGCGACCGGCGGCAACAAGACGCGAAAGCTCGAGTTCAGCGTCGCCGAGGCGCTGCGCCGGCGCGCCGAGACGCTCGTCACCCTCGGCGCGGTCCAGTCGAACCATGCCCGGCAGACCGCGGCCGCGGCGGCAGCGTGCGGGCTCCGCTGCGTGATCGTCTTGCGCGGCCACGCTCCTCCGGTCGCGACCGGCAATCTGCTCCTCGATCATCTTCTCGGCGCACGGATCGTCTTCTCCGGCGAGCGCATGCTTGAGCAGGTGGCCGAAGACGTAATGGCGGCGGAGAAGGCCGAAGGTCACCGGCCCTTTTTCATCCCGGTCGGCGCGTCCGATGAGGTCGGTGCGGCAGGCTTCGTCGCTGCGCTGGAGGAACTGAAGGGCCAGCTCGATGAGCTGCGGCTCCGCGTCGATCGGGTCGTATTTGCGAGCAGCTCCTTCGGGACCCAGGCCGGGCTGTGCGTGGGCGCCAAGGCGCTCGGCTTCGAGGCGGAGCTTGCCGGCATCGCCATCGAGAGCACTCGCACGGAGCTCCAGACCGCGGTCGCGGAAATCGCCGCGAGGCTGGCCCCGCGCATCGGCCTCGAGACGTCCGTGGCGCCGGGGGAGCTGGTCGCATACGACGCATACCTCGGCGGCGGCTACGCCGTGCTGGGCGAGCGGGAGCGGGAGGCGATCCAGCTCGTGGCCCGCCACGAGGGTATCCTCCTCGATCCCGTCTACACGGGCCGCGCCATGGCCGGGCTCATCGATCTCGTCCGCCGCGGGGAGTTCGGCGCAGACGAGACGATCGTCTTCTGGCACACCGGTGGTACGCCCGCGCTCTTCGCCTATTCCGAGGAGCTGCTTGCGCCACGGTAGGGATGGGCATTCTGCCCGGAACCTTGCGGGGAGTTGCGACATCCTTGCAGGATTGTCCGATCGGAGGAACGCCATGACGAAACTTGCGTTGTTCGTCCGTCTGCATGCGAAGCCCGGCAAGGAAGCCGAACTGGAGAAGTTCCTCGCCGGCGCGCTGCCGCTCGCACAGGGAGAAAGCTGGACGCCGGTCTGGTTCGCGCTGAAGTTCGGCAAGAGCGAGTTCGGTATCTTCGACGCATTCGCCGACGAGGGCGGGCGGAAGGCTCACCTCGAAGGTCCGATCGCAAAGGCCCTGATATCGCGCGCAGGTGACCTGCTCGCGCAGCCGCCGAAGATCGAGCAGGTCGATCTTCTCGCAGCGAAAGTTGAAGCCGGATGACCCTCGACGATCTCGTCGAGCGCGACAAGACCCATTACTGCGCCGGCTACGGCGCGGCGGGCGTTTGCGTGCGGGTCGAAGCGGTGGCGGAACTGCCCAGCCGATTCGGGCGGTTCCGCATCGTCGCGTTCTGGAACAACCGCGACGGGAAGGAGCACGTCGCCATGGTGCATGGGGACGTGCTCGGCGGGGAGAACGTTCCCACCCGATTGCACTCCGAGTGTCTCACCGGCGACGTCATGGGCTCTTTGCGCTGCGACTGCCGCGATCAACTCGAGGTCGCGCTGCAGCGCCTGGCCTCGGGGCCGCGGGGTCTCCTGCTGTACCTGCGGCAGGAAGGACGCGGCATCGGGCTGATCAACAAGGTTCGCGCTTACGCTCTCCAGGACCACGGGCTCGACACCGTGGAAGCAAACGTCGCGCTGGGCTTTCGCGACGACGAGCGCGACTACGCCATCGCGGCGCACATGATCGCCAGCCTGAACATCAAATCGGTCCAGTTGATGACCAACAACCCGAACAAGATCCGCCAGCTCGAGCAGCACGGCGCGCGCATCTCCGGGCGCATTCCACATGTGATGCCGCCCAATCCGCACAACCAGTTCTATCTGCGGACCAAGGCGACCCGCTCAGGGCATTACATCGACTTCGACGGAAAGGAGCACCTCGCCGAGCAGGACGAGCCAGTGCTCATCGAAGGCATGCCGGGCGGCTGAACGCAGAGGCGGCCAACAGGCCGTCCGCACGCCTGCTGCAAGACCCTTCCACTGCCCCGACCGCGGGGGCACCGTACAACGCGGAGGTGTGCAATGATCAAACCCCTTGCGGTCCATGACACAAAAATCACCGACACGGTCTGGGTCACGCTGCGCCTAGTGTTTGGATTGGTGCCCATCGTTGCCGGTCTTGACAAGTTCACCAACCTGCTCGTCGACTGGTCGAAGTACCTCGCCCCCTTCATTGCGCACATGGTGCCGGCCCACGCGTTCATGATCGTGGTGGGCGTCATCGAAATCGTCGCGGGCATCGGCGTGCTCTTCACACCTTGGACGAGGATCTTCGCCGCGATCGTCGGGATCTGGTTGATCGGAATCGCGCTGAATCTGCTCATCGCCGGCTTCTACGACATCGCGGTCCGCGACGTGGTAATGGCGATTTCCGCGTTCTGCCTCGCGCGGCTTACGGCGCCGGCGGCGGAGCGGTCTGCAGCGATGCGCCCCGCCGAGGCACGGTAGCACCGCCGCCGCACCGCAGGCGCGGCGTCCCGATGCGCGTCGCTTGCTGGCGCTCTTCCCCACCTGCGTCTGCACCATTTTCGCGTGCTGCAGGTTCGAAAGGGTTCCCGCTCCGCCGCAGCGAGCGCCTATTCCGCGGGCACGTTGCCGATCAGCACGGGCCACTCCTTCATCGGATCACCTTTCGGGAGAAGGAGCAGGAATCGCGCCGCAGGCCGCGCGCCTCGGAAGCACGTCGATGGTTCGACTTCGCAAGGTCGTTCCACCGGACTGCGCCGACGTTTTCGTGAAGCTCGAGTGGGAGAACCCCACCGGCAGCCTCAAGGATCGGATGGCCCGGGCCGTGATCTCACGCTCGGGGCGGAGGTGACGCTCGTTCCAAGCGAGGGAGGCCGCACCACCAAAAAGCTGATCCTGGACATGATCGAGACCGCGCGTGCGCTGAGCGAGCAGCCTCACACGTACTGGACCGACCAGCTCAACAACCAGGACAGCATCGCCGGCTATTTCTCGCTGGCCGAGGAGATCTGGACTCAAACGAAGGGGGAGATCGACGCGTTCGTTCACTCCGTCGGCACCGGCGCTTCTTTACGCGGGGTAGCGACCGCGCTGAAGCGATACAAAGCGGGCATCCGGATCATCGCCGTCGAGCCCGGGGAATCCCCGGTGTTGCAGGGGGGTCAGCCAGGGCCTCACAAGATCGAAGGAGTCGGGATTGGCTACGTTCCTCCGCTCTGGGATCCTGCGCTCGTCGATGAAGTCGTCGCGGTCGATACAGACGACGCGAAGGACATGGCCAGGCGCATCGCACGCGAGAGGCCCTCTTCGCAGGGACGTCTTCCGGAGCGAATGTCGTCGCCTCGATTCAGGTGGCAGAGAAGCTGGGACCACGCGCCAAAGTGGTCACGCTGTTGGCCGACTCCGGCCTGAAGTACCTGAGCACCGATGTGTACAGGAGAGGATGAGCGGTCAAGCCCCGAGCGCGCGCAGGTCGCGGCTCTCCAGCACCCGCGTGGGCGCACCGTTCCGCGCGGCGCGAATCATCGCGCGACCCAGTTCCTCGGTGCTGATCACCGCCCCCGGCGCGATTGTGCGCATCAACGGAAAGAGCGGCCGGAGGAAGGCGTAGGCGATCCGCGTCCAGCGCGTCTTCGAGACCTCGCCGTTCATCGCGTGCAGCGCGCCCAGACGGACCATGTAAGCGGACGGGAACAGTTCCAGCAGCGCGTCCTCGGTGTGCTTCTTCACTTGCGCCCACATCGCCTTGCCGCCTGTCCCCGCGCCCGACACGTAGACGAATGTCATCGCCGGATTGATCCGGGCCAACGCGCCGGCCCAGCCCAACGTCAGGTCGTAGGTCAAACGGGTGTAGTCCGCCTCGCTCATTCCGGCCGACGACACCCCGAGGCAGAAGAAGCAGGCATCGTACCCTTGCAGGTCCGCGCCGGCTGCGCCGAAGTCGAACAGATCCTTGCGCACGAGCTCGCGCAGCTTCGGATGCGTCCGCCCGGTGGAGCTGCGACCGACCGCGAGAACGGCCTCGACGCCGTCGTCGAGCAGGCACTCGCGCAGGACGCCCTGGCCGACCATTCCCGTCGCGCCGAAGAGGATGACCTTCATGTGGTCACGACGATTAGCTGCGAACCCGGTCCGTTGCCACCCTTCGGCGGCGAGCAGCGCAGTTACGCGCGCGCGGATCTCGTCGCGGATACGTCGGACTTCCTCCAGCGGCTTCCCCGTGGGATCCGACACCGGCCAATCGTCCCGCCGAAGACCCGGCACCACCGGACAGGCATCACCGCACCCCATCGTCACCAGCAAGCTGCCCTGCTTCGCCAGTTCCGTGGTGAGGCGCCGCGGCTTGGCGCCGGATAAATCGATGCCCGATTCCGCCATGGCCACGACGACTTCCGGGTGAACGCGCTCGCCGGGCTGCGTTCCAGCTGACACCGCGCGCACCTTCGCATTGTCGGCCAGCGCGTTGAAGAACGCCGCCGCCATCTGCGAGCGGCCTGCGTTGTGGACGCAGGCGAAGATGACCGTGTTCATGAGGCGCTTGCCTCGACGGCATTGCCGGTGCAAATGAACAGCACGCGGACGCGCTCGTCCTTCATCCTTCCTCCGCGGCCGCCGCCGAGGGATGCGGCACCATGATCTCGGGTGCAACCTGCGGCAGCGACGGGACGAGCCAGCGGAAAAGCAGGGTCGCCGCCGATGCCCCAAGCAGTTGAGCGATAATGAAGGCCGGCGCATCAGCAGGCCTGATGCCAGCAAAGGTGTCGCTCGCCGCGCGGGCGAGGGTCACGGCCGGGTTTGCGAAAGAAGTGCTCGCAGTGAACCAGTATGCGGCGACGATGTAGGCTGCTACAGCAAACGGAACCGCAGTCGCGCGCCGCCTGGCCACGCCCCAGATCGTCGCCAGCAGACCGAACGAGGCGACGAACTCGCTGAGGAATTGCGCGGGCCCAGCCCGGACGTGCTGCGAGGCTGTGAAGACAGGCAACTCGAACATACCGTGGGCGACGGCGACGCCCAGGTAAGCGCCTGCGATCTGCGCCGCGAGGTAGGGAAAGACGTCGCGGCGGGCCAACCCTCCCATGGCAGCGTCTGCGAGCGTAACGGCCGGGTTCATGTGCGCGCCGCTGATTGCCCCGAAAGTGAGGATGAGCGCAACCAACCCGCCGCCTGTGGCGAGCGCGTTGGCCAGCAGTGCGATGGCGCCGTTCCCGCCCGCGAGCCGCTCCCCCATGATGCCGGAGCCGACGACGGTGGCGAGGAGCAGCGCGGTGGCCACGAACTCGGCTACCAGGCGCCGGGACAGAGACGCTTGCGCCGCGGCGGTCACCGGCAGGCCGCCGGCCCCCGCATTTTGACCAGACGTTCCACGTCCTTCCTCAAGGTGTGCTGCGACGCGAAGCCGCGGACGAGGGCCTGAAGCTGACGTCCACAGTGGCCATCGGGTTGCGCAGCGAGCTTGTAGTAGGTCCAGGTTCCTTCACGTCGCGATTCCACGACCCCGGCGTTCCTGAGGATTCCCAACTGTCGGGACGCGTTCGGCTGTGTCAGCCCGAGCGCTTCCTGCACGTGGCACACGCACAATTCGCCGTGGCTGAGGAGGGCGACGATTCGCAGTCGTGTGTCATCACCCAACGCCTTGAAGAGGCGGGACACGGATCGGACCTGCAGCGCCGCAGCGGGACGGGAGAGCATCTGGACATGCAGATACGCGCATGTCCTGATAGCCGTCAAGATGGCCGCCTTTCGAACGCATCGGCAGACCTGGGCGGTCAGCTAGTTGACCGGCTGCGCGGTCCCGTTCCGCACCGACGCCTCGATCACCTGCTCGACCTTGCGCTGCACTTGCTTGGCCATCCGCTCCTGTTGGCGTCCCATCTTCTCCTGCTCGCGACCGATCTTCTCCTGCTCACGTCCGATGGTCTCCTGCGCGCGCGAGAGCTCCGCCTGGGTCTCTTCGATTTCGCGCTCTTCCTCGCGATCCCGGCGCTCCGGGCGCTTCACACCAGGGTCCGCGCAGACAGGGTCGCCGTCATGACGGGAAGTGACCGTCGGGCGGCGTCGGTTTCAATGCGACTTACGAGGAACAGACGGACGTCGCCCGCCAGAATTGTTCGACCGGCGCGGCGTATCCGGGCGCGAAGTGCACGCTGGCGCACTCCGACCTCGTCACCCAGCGAACCTCGACGTGCTCGGAGCTGAGGACGAGCTCGCCGCGCCTGTGATGGCAGAGAAAGCCGACCAGAAACACGAAGTCCGTGCGCCGCGGCGGCTCGGGCAGCCTGATCCAGGTGGCGATCGGACGCTCGACTTCGACCTCGAGGGACGGGCCAAGCTCTTCCCTGAGCTCTCGCCGCAACACCGCGACTGGCGACGAGGTCTCTTCACCAACCTCGATTCGCCCTCCGGGCAGCTCCCAGTACTGCTCGCCTTCGGCCTCGCGCACCAGCAGCAGGCGGCCATCACGGATGAGAAAGGCCTTCATCGCTACCTGGAATCGTTGGAGCGCGCCCGTGCATCACCTCCACAGGCGACTCAGGGTACACGACGACCGCCGCCCCTGCTACCATCGCGCAGGATGAAAACGCTGTTCGACTTCTTCCGTGGGAGCTTCAATCAGAAGGGCTCGCTGCCGTTCGCGCCGGGCCCCCACATGATCCAGAGCGCGATGCGGGCGATCGAGAGCGGCGCGCCGGAGGAAACCATCCTCGCGTGCCTCCTGCACGATGCGGGCTTCGCACTGCACGCGGCCGATCACGGCTACTGGGGCGCGCAGCTGGTCGCGCCTTACGTCTCTGAGAAGGTGGCCTGGGCCATCCGCTACCATCAGGCGCTTCGGTTCTACCCCGACCCGGAGGTCGGGTACGAATACCCTGAGTCGTACCGGAAAATCTTTGGTCCCGATTACGTGCCCGAGCCGTACATCGAGGCAGCGTACCGCGAGGCGCGCAGGCACCGCTGGTACATGGAGGCGCGCCTGGTCACGCTGAACGACGAGTACAGTTTCGATCCGGAGGCGCCACTCTCGCTCGAGCCCTTCGAAGACATCGTGGGACGCCACTTCCGCCAACCGCGCGAAGGTCTGGGACAAGACGCCAGCGCGGTCGCGCACATGTGGCGCACGATCGCGAATCCAGCACGCCCGCTTTGAGTTTCCGTGAACCCTGGGAGACAACCGGCCATCTAGCAGTGACAAGGAGGTTTCATGCCAAGCCGGAAAGCCGAAGCGGAATGGAAAGGCAATCTGATCCAGGGCGGCGGAGAGCTCGCAGTGGAGAGCGGTGCATTTCGGGGCCCGTACACGTTCAAGTCACGCCTCGAAGACGGTGAAGCGGCCACGAATCCCGAAGAGCTGCTGGGCGCTGCACATGCCGGATGCTTCACGATGGCACTGACGGCGAACCTCTCCCGTGCCCGTCTCACGCCAACGCGGATCCACACCGGCGCGACCGTGATTCTGTCGAAGGTCGGCGACGGATTTGCCATCACGCGGATCGATCTCGAGACGACCGCGGACATTCCAGGCATCGACGAGGCGACGTTCCAGCGATACGTGCTGGACGCCAAGCAGAATTGTCCTGTGTCGAAGGCATTGGCCGGGACGGAGATCCACGTCGTCGCCAGGCTCGGGACCTAGCGCGAGCGAGCTAGATCTCGGAACGGACCTTGCCGCCCTTGACTGCGTGGCCAAGGGCGGCAGCCGCCTGAGTCAGCGGGTTACGGTATGACCTCAGGAGACCACTCGCTTCCCGGGGAGTAACCCGCCCGACCCGAGGTAACGGAGAACTCGCCGAAGGGCGCATCCGCAGGCTTGTGAGTGACTGTACCCGCGAGCGTGCTCCCGCTGAGGTGTCCCTGGAAGCGGAGCTTGTCAGTCTCGAAACGGACGTCGTCCCCCTGTACATCGACGTTCTCGAGCGGCCTGCTCCTCACTCCCTCCACGGGTCGCCACTCCCCGCGGTAGACGCCGTTTTCGCGCTTGATGTCGAGGGAAAGCGGCTGCAACGAGCCGTCCCGGTCGATTTCGCCGACCCAATGCCCGGAGGCGAAATCACGCTGCCGCGTCGTCTGCGCGCCTGCGCATCCTGCCAGCGCAGCCAGGACCGCCATCATCGCCCATCTCGTCATATCGACCTCCTTTGCACCCTTGCGGACATCCGCAAAAGTTGAAGATGACCGGTCGTCTTAAAGGGTGCGCAAAAAAACTCAGGCCAGGATCTTCGAGAAGGTGACCTTGAGGAACAGATCCAGCGGCGCCCTGCCCTTCTCCACCTTGGCCCGCACCATGGCGCCTTCCCAGGCGTGGACGACGAACTCCGCCAACGCCTGGGGCGAGAGGGTGCCGGAGATGGCATCCTCCTTCTGCGCCTCGGCGATCACCAGGGCGATGGCATCGCACCATCCGGCAAACGCCTCGCGGACCTGCTTGCGAACGAGCGAGCTCTGAGTGGACAGCTCGGCCCCGAAATTTCCCAGTAGACACCCGGCCGAGAACCCGGCCTCGACGACGGCCTGGTTGAGACTCTCGAAGTATTTTCGGAGCCGTCGCAGCGGCGGCAGTTTCGCGTCCTGCAGGATGCTCAGGCGCACCCTGCCCTTCTCCCGGTACCTCCGCACCGCCTCGGCGGCCAGCGCCTCCTTGCTCTCGAAGTGGTTGTAGAAGGAGCCCTTCGGGGCACCTGCGGCGTCAGTGATGTCCTGCACGCTGGTCGCGTTGAAGCCCCTCCGATGCAGCGTTTCCAGACCGGCGGAAAGGAGCTCTTCGCGAACGCTGG
>Ga0066709_100005477_pt1 | contig 10465 bp, 12 predicted proteins | sample GraSoiAngelo_158_FD_79665 | JGI IMG/M metagenome (GOLD analysis project Ga0066709, IMG submission 79665) | Grasslands soil microbial communities from the Angelo Coastal Reserve, California, USA - 14_1009_16_30cm | ecosystem: Environmental > Terrestrial > Soil > Grasslands | place: USA... | reverse complement strand
GAGTGCTCGTCAGCGAGTGCAGCGCCGCGGTGCGACACAGCGCCACTTCCTCATCGCTGAGCGGACGCGCGGTGCTCAGCGATCGAGCCGGGAGGCCCAAATCGAGGGTCGGGTCGCCGGACGTCAGCCCAAGCTCGCGGCCCACCCGGAAGAGGAGCCGGACTGCTGAGCGACGCAGTTGCTGAGTCGCAAGGCCCGGCGCGGCGCCGTCGACGCCGGAAGCGCTCATGAAGGTCCGAACATGCTCGGGCGTCACGTCCTCGAGAGACGCGACGCCGTGACCAACCTCGACAAACCGGCCGAAGCGATCGAGCAGTTCGCTGATCCGTCGGAAGCTTTGTACAGACACCGAACCGCCGGCCGCAAGCTCCCGCTCGACGCGACCAACGACATCGGCGAGGGCTTGTCTCCGATGCTGCCTATGCTCGCTCACGTCGGGACCTCTCATATAGGTGCCGGCCACGGCCCCGGGGGTGTTCACGCACCCGCCGGGGCCAACTCGTGTCTATAAGACTAGACCATCGACTTCACGGGAGTCAAGACTTATAGTCTTATCATGGGCCGCCGAGTCGACGTGGATCAGCTCATTGACTCGCACGCCGTCGCTGAGATCCTCGGACTCGCACAGTTCAACAGCGTCAGTGGCTACCAGCGCCGGTATCCTGAGATGCCTCGACCTGTCGTCGACATGGGTCGCGGTCGCTGCAAGCTCTGGCTGCGGCATGAGGTCGAGGCGTGGGCGAAGCGAACCAGCCGCCGCTAATGTCGAATGCCAACCCCGCACGGCGTTGCACGCTCGAACCCGCAACCTCTTGATCCAAAGTTGGGTGCGAGCCGTCCGCCAACGTATGTGGAGGTCCGTCGCTGCGGAGTTGAGCGGCATCCGTTCTCCGTGATCGAGGTCGAACGGCCCATCGTGCGGGTGGCCGACGGGCCTAGCCTCTCGTCTGTGGCTCTGGCTGCGCTGATCGTGTCGATCGTCGCAGGGATCGTTGCCGCCCTAAGCGCGTTATACGCGCGACGCGTGGCAGTCGTGGAGGAGGAGCGGCGCGTAGACGAGACCCGGCCCCGGTCGACTCCGAGCACGATGGTGACCTGGGCGGCGACGAAAGGGTGTTGATCACCTACACCGGTCCCGAGGAGGCCCTCGACAGCATCCGGTTGATAGTGCGCAGCACGGCGCCGTCTGACGCGTTCGGGCTCTACGACGTCGGGGCGGGGGCGACAGCCGTCGGCGAGGTCACGGTCGGCACGGTGTTGCTCGGGCAAACCGTGCCGGTGAAGATCACGCGGTTGAGCGACGACAGCCACGGCACGCTACGCCTCGAGGCTCAGTGTCAGCGGCACAAGCGCCGCTGGTCGGTTTTGATCGAATGCGAGATACCGGGGATTCCAAGAATCCACGGATTCTGACGCTCGCAACTAGGTCGCCTCGACTCCCGCCAGTCTCAACCAACCCGGATCATCAGGTGCCGGCGCACATCTGTCGTGGAAATAGAAGCCATACTCGTGTGTACGTCACGGCTGCATCGCCGCCGAGGATGCAGTCGTCGTTTTCGGCGACAGCCGCTATTCAGCCGGTCAGCCGGCGTATTGCCTCTTCGCTTATGTCCCTCGCTCGGTCGACGACTGCGCTCGCCGCACCCACCAGTGGAAGCGCCGGCGGTTCGTCGGGCGCGTGTGGGTGCGGGCGGGTTGGCGCCCTGCGCTTGGCGCTCGCTAAGGCATCGCCGAGCTCGTTCAACCGTTGCCGGCTGAGCGCGCGCCGGAGCTCCGGGAGCACGGTGCGCTCCTCCTCGGCGACATGCTGCTCGACGCTGTCGATGAGCACCATGACTTTGGCTCGGAATCGCTCATCCTGAGGCGACAAACGATCGATCTCGGCAAGCATGGACTTGGCCACGTGATGCTCCTCCAGGGCCTCGAGGACGAACTCTTCGGACTCGTCGTCCGGGAAGAGCTCGCGGAGCGTGGGATAGAGGACCTCCTCTTCGATCGCCGAATGCCGGGAGAGCTCTGTGACGATCTTGGCAGCGAGGGCGCCGCTCGTCTCCGAAGCGCGGACGCCTGCGCCTCGAAAGCTCCGGAATAGCTTCTGCACCTCTCGGTGGTCCTGCTTCAACAGTGCAATCGCGTCCATGGGACTCCTCGAAAGTCGACGTGAGCATCCTCTTCCCATGGTGGCTCGCCCAGGAAACGCTTTTGTGCAAGTCGACCCCGTGGGAAGACGGGAGGACAATGGCGAATAAACGAACACGACGAGTGAAACTGCTCCCGGGGGATGCGCCGGGGTGGTCGGGCTGGCATCGGCGCATGCGGCGAGAGGGAGTCGACGGCGGCGGCATCGGGCAGTCGGACAACCGCCATCGGACGCCGCCCTTGATCCCGGCGCCACTTCTACCGTTCCCCGCGCCAACGATGTTCCTACGGTCGACCGGACGACGACGACGCTCGGGCCGATAGCGGGGGAAACGACTGAGGGTGGCCGGACGCCTGGCGTCGGCGAGGACTCGGCGACGTGGCCATACGAGAAGAACTGGTCTCCAGTCGGCGGGTGTCGTCCTTCAGACGCCGACTGCCCGCCTGCCCCAGCCCTGCATGGCCCCGACCGACGCCACCACGGGCCGGGGGTGGCCCTGGTCGACGCCCTGGCCAATGCGTGGGGAGCCGACTGTCACGGCCGGGGCAAGACCGTGTGGTTCGAGGTGCGAGCGCTCAGCCGTCCAGCGTGAGGACGCTCGCCACCCCGCTGACCTCCAGCGCCTTGCGGGCCTGGGGACGAGGGGCGCGGAGGCACAGCCGTCTGCCCTCCGGACTCAGCGCCTTGAACGCCCGCAGGAGGACGTTAAGTCCTTGGCAGTCCATGAAGGTCACTCCCGAGAGGTCCACGACCACGTCGCCTTGACCGGCGGCGATGGCCTCGGACAGGGCCGCCCAGAGCCCGGGGGCACTGGCTATGTCGATCTCCCCGGTGGCGACCACCACCCGGGCACAGAGCCAACTCGATGGTCTCGAGAGACACCGCCTCGGAGCCGCAGCCGGTCTGCTGCGCTCAGAGATAGACACGCCTTGATCCAGGGCGATGCCCAGCGGAACCGAGGTTGTCGCGGTTGAGCCCGTTCTTGACGTCGCGCATGTTGCGATGATCTGTGCTCGATTCGGCGTGTCAGCGTTCTTGGCGGAAATCGCGCGCGGCCTCGAAGTTGACGAGGGCAGGTTGCAGGCGCTCGGTCCAGAACCGGAAGAACCCGTCTTGATCGGAGCCGATCTGGTGGAAATACAGGTGGTCGTACCCGGCGTCGAGGAACTTCGTGATCGACTCGAGCACCGGATCGACGTCGGGCCCGCAGGGGACGGAGCTGGTGGCGTCGTCCTCAGTCACGAGCTCGGCGGCTTGCTCGAAGTGCGACCAGGTGGGGAGGTCTTGGGCGAGCTGGCCGGGGATGCCGGCGTTGGGCCACACCTCGTGCACGGTCTTGCGTGCGGTGGCGGCATCGTCGGCCCAGCAGACGTTGAGCTGCGCGTACCGCGGGCCGGTGCCGCCGTTGGCTTTGTATGTTTGGGTGGCGTCGGGATCGGGGGCGTGGCCCCAGTAGCCGTCACCGATGCGGGCGGCGAGGGCGACGGCGTCATCGCCGAACCCGGACACGACGATCGGCGGCGGTTCGGTCGGTGGGTCGAACAGCTTGGCGTTCTCGACCTCATAGAAGTCGCCGCGATGATCCACCGGGTCGCCGGCCCACAGCGCACGGATGACCTCCACCGCTTCGCTGAGCATGGCGCGCCGGACCTCCGGGCGGGGCCAGCGGTGTCCGAGGATGTGTTCATTGAGTGCCTCGCCGGTGCCCACCCCGAAGAAAAACCGACCTGGCAGCAGCAGCGACGTCGTGGCGGTGGCCTGGGCGAGGATCGCCGGGTGGATCCTGGTGGTGGGACATGTCACGCCGACGCCGACCTCGATGCGATGCGTGGTTGCGGCGATCGCACCCAGCACTGACCAGACGAACGGGCTGTGGCCTTGGGCGCTCACCCAGGGGTGGAAATGGTCGGAGATCGACACAAAGTCGAAACCCGTTGCTTCCGCGCGTTGCGCGTTGTCCACCAACCGCTCCGGCGGGTGTTCCTCGCTCGACAAGGTGTAGCCGAAGGACGTCATCTGCCCGGTCCTTCGTCATGCAACACCGCAACGATCACGTCACTGCTCCTGGTCGCCCCTGGCACGGTATCAACACGACCGCCGTGCGACACAAACACAGCTGCATGCTTCCTAACCGCGAAATGGCACATGCCCGGACCTCCGCAGCCCGTAACTTGCGCTCAGGCCGTGATTGCCAGCGTGCTCGTTCCTCTCCGATGCGGGGAGCCGGGTGACGACGCGTCATCGGCACCCGTTCGTTGAGCGATGCAGAGACTGCGACATCGCGACGCCCGCGATCTGTCGACGCCCGTCAGTCGTCAGGGCCCTAAAGTCCACCCCCGGTGACGAGCAGCGTCAGCGCCGCCGCGCTCATGAGGCCCGCGGTGATCCAACACAAGACATTGGCGGCCCGGCCGTTACGGCGCTTGCCCATCAGCTTCGAGTCATTGGCGATCAACAGGATGACCACGAGGAATGGCGCGGCAGCGATGCCGTTGATGAGGGCGACGATGACCAGCAGGCGGATCGGGTTGACGTGCAGCAAGCTCAGCGCCGTCCCGCCGATCGTGCCCAGCGCGACAAGTCCGTAGAACACGGGGGCCTGGCGCAGCGAGCGGGAGAACCCCCACCGCTTGTGGAGCAGTCCCGCCATACCCGCCGCGCCGGCACCGGCGAGGACCGGCACCGCGAGCATTCCCGAGCCGATGAAACCGAAGGCGAAGAGTTCCTCGGCGAAGCTGCCGGCGACGGGCTTGAGTGCCTGCGCGGCCTGGGCCGCGCCTTGGATGTCGTTTTGGCCGTGACGAGCCAAGGTTTGGGCGGTTGCCACCATGATGGCGAACATCACCAGGTTGGAGAAGGCCATGCCGCTGAACACGTCGAGGCGGGCGGTGCGTCGCTTGGCCCGGGCCCCACGGTGGCTGCGCTCCTTCAGCGGCGTGGCACGGTCGCCGTTGGCGGGCTCGTCCCGCAGCTCTTCGAGCCGGTGGGCGCTCTGCCAGAAGAAGAGATATGGCGAGATCGTGGTCCCGAGCACCGCCACCAGCAGTGCCAGGTAGTCGCTTGAGAACTCGATGTGGGGAATGAGGGTGTGGCTGGCCACGCTCATCCAGTTGGGATGGGCCAGCACGAGCACGGCCATATAGGCGAGCAGCGCCGCGCACAGCACTTTGAACACCCTGGCCAACCACTCGAACGAGCCTGCCATCACCGCCGCCGTCACCGCGACGCCGCCGATCAAGGCCCACACCACCGCGGGGCCGGCGTGGAGCAGGTTCATGCCGCCGCCCACCGCCAACAGATCCGCCGCGATGTTCAGGGCGTTGGCGACGATGAGCGCGGCTCCGAGGATGTTGATCACCGACCGCCCACGCCGCTTGAAGCGCTTGACCGCGAGTTCGCCGAGGCCCTTCCCGGTGGTGAGCGCGGTGCGGTCGCACATCTCCTGCACTGCGCTCATCAACGGAAGCGTGATCAGGGCGGACCACAACAACCCGAACCCGACCTTCGCGCCCGCTTGGGCGTAGGTGGCGATGCCTGACGGGTCGTCGTCGGACGCACCAGTCACGAGCCCCGGGCCGAGGGCGCGCAGATACTGTCGCCACAACGGGCCGCTCGATGCTCGAGTGGTGTCGACCCGAGCGCGGGAGCGGCTCGCCCGACCATTCCGGGTCTTCGTCGTTGGCGTCTCGGGCCCCGCACCGCGAGAGCGCCGGCTGGTGCCGGTCGTCATGGCCCCGTCGGAGTGCCCCTCGCCGCGGGAAAGCAAACCGCGGCTCCGAATTCGACCTGAGCGGCATGAGCGATGGGCAGCGGTTCACGCCGGCAGAAGTCCTCGCCCGCTTAGGAAGCCACGGCTCTCAGTGCGGGCCACCGATCGCGTTCAGCGCCGCGAGGACGTCGTACGCCAGGTCAAGCGCCCGAGCGCAGGTCTGGTCGCAAATCGCGCTCGGATCGCCTTGGAGGTGGAGCAACCGGGTGGAGGTGACATCTTGGTAACGGACCGCCAGCCATACTGTTCCCGCTGGCAGGCCCTCCTCGGCGTCAGGGCCACCTATCCCGGTGACGGCGATACTCAGATCTGCGGCCAGCAATTCGGCCACCCCGGCAGCCATCTGGGTCGCCGTCTGCTCCGTGACGACGGGGCCCGGCGTCACCCCCAGGGCGGCGCGCTTGACCCCGGGCTGGTAGGCAACCAGCCCGCCACGCAGCCAGTCAGCAGCGTTGTCGCCTCTCGCGAGGCACGCCACGAGTTGGCCACCGGTGAGCGACTCGGCCACGCCCGCGTGTTCCTCGCGTCGGCGAAGCATGTCGCCGATCTTCGTCGCGACATTCTTCGTGTCGGTCGTGCGAGCCGAGCTCACCGCCGCGCGAGTTGCTCTGGTCGGGTTCGGGCTGTCGGCCGAAGAATCTCGTGCTGCCGGCCGCGGTAGTGGTGGCGCCACGCGGCTACGGCGAGGTAGAGGCCCAGGGACACCACGACCCAGCCCGCGGTCGCCCCGGCCAGCACGACGGCGGCACTGACCCGCCTGAACAGCAGGGCAGCGACGAGGGCAAAGCTCACCAATCCCACACTCCCCAGCACCGCGCCCCGGGCGTCGTGCGCGGCCGCTTCGGCGCCGTGCTTCTGCTCGAGCAGCGTCAGCGAGGCGGGGAGAATTGCTGGAAAGGCCAGAAACATCCCGCCGATCGCCGGGCCGAACGACCGGCCGACGACCGCCGCCCCGGTCGACACCCCAGCACCAAACGCGAACCGGATGGCCAGGTCGGAGAACTTCACATCGTGCAGCTTCTGGGGCCGAAAGCCCATGATCGGGTTGCCGGCTTGAGGCTCGAGCGGCTCGCGAGTCACCGCAACACCCAGAGGTAGCCCACTTCGGCGAGACCCAGCCAGAGGCCACAGAGCGCAACCGAACCGCGGCGGGCCCGATAGCGCCGAACCAACACGACTCCGACGGCGCACGCAACCGCCATGGCGAGGGCGCCCACGATCATCCCGGTGGCTTGGCGTTGTGCATCCGCGTGGCCCTTGGCGATCACGATCACCGTCAGGTTGGCCAACGCGATCGACGGCGCCGCGGAGAACAGCCCGGCGAAGCGCTTGGGCACCGCGGTCTCGCCGAGGAGCGCGAACCCGACGACGAACAGGCCCCCGTTCAGCGCCTTTATCCCCGTCAACACGAGCTCGCGCATCGCGCTGCTTCGTTCCCGCCCGCCGTCATTCGTCAAACCGCGCGATCGGTCGTGTGTGAAGCCGACCGAGGCCGGGAACACGCGAACCAACCACACCTGATTCGAGCCTTAGGAGATGCCATGCCGGATGTCATCGCACTGCTGGAAACCGACCACCGTGAGGTAGAAGATCTCTTCTCCAAGGCTGAGGACAACACCGGCGCGGCCAAGGCCCAAGTGGTGGCCAAGATCGCTACCGAGCTCACGCTGCACGCAGAGGTCGAGGAGTCCCTCGTGTACCCGGCGATGCGCGAAGCCGGCCTCGACGACATGGTCGACGAGGCAGAGCAAGAGCACCAGCAGATGAAGGAGCTTGTCGCTCAACTCCAGGCAGCCGATGGCGCCTCCTCCGAGGTTGATGGCATCGTGGCGGAGCTGAAGGCGAACGTGGTCCACCACGTCGAGGAGGAAGAAGGCGAGGTGTTTCCGAAGTTCCGCGCCTCGGTCGACCAGTCCACGCTTGACGGGCTCGGGGAGCGCGTCGAGGCGGCCAAGGCGCGCGCGAACGCGTAAGCCTTCCCCCGTCCACCGCCTGCGGGCCGTGCCCAGAGCGTCCCGGGGGCGAACGATGACGAGAAGGAAGAGGCCCCATCGAGACAGCAGCGCAATCTCGACTGGTCGAGAGCTCATACCCTCGGCGTCGCAGCGAGTCGTCGCCGAAAGCTCGAACGCGCGGGCCTTCGCGCGTGGCAGTGCGAAACTTACTGCGCGCGCGTTCCAAAGGGCCACGATTGAACTCACGCTGGCTGGGGTACAGCCATCTGCCGATCGGACGTGTTGGAGACGCATGCGTTCAATCTTGAGTTTGGGATCCGCCGACGGAGCCTCCGATCGACTGAATCGGCTGAGAGTTGTCTGCCTGCTCGGCGGGCTGTTCACGCGGCGATAGCGATGACCGAGTTCCATCGGGCATCGACGGTGTCTGCCTTGGCCGATCAGGCGGCCGAGTGCCGTGCATGCGACCTGTGGGAACGGGCGACCCAGGTCGTCTTCGGCGCCGGTCCGCCCGGGGCGCGACTGCTGCTGGTCGGTGAACAGCCCGGCGACGAGGAGGACCGGGCCGGGGCACCGTTCGTCGGCCCGGCCGGCCGGCTGCTGGATGATGCCATCGACGCTGCCGACCTCGACCGGGCCAGCCTGTATGTGACCAACGCCGTGAAGCACTTCAAGTGGACGCCTCGCGGCAAGCGGCGAATCCACCAGAAGCCGAACCGGACCGAGATCGTGGCCTGCCGCCCGTGGCTCGCCGCGGAACTTGTCGCCGTCGACCCCGACGTCGTGGTGACTCTCGGCGCGACCGCCGGCCAGGCGCTGCTGGGTCCCTCGTTCCGGGTTGGGACCGCACGCGGCACCGAACTGGAACTCGAGGGCCGTCCCGTCGTAGCCACCATCCATCCCTCCGCCGTGCTGCGGGACCGCAACCCCGACCGGCGCCAGGTTGCATTCGACGGACTCGTGTCGGATCTGCGTCGAGCGCAGGGTCTGCTGCGGTGACGACACGATCCGCGTCGGGTGCTCGGGCTGCTTCGCGGCGTACCCCGGTCACCTCTGAGCGCAGAGGTCGTCGCGCCCGGACCGGCGCTCCATCTAGGGTCGGTCGCGCCCATGGCCACGGGTGATGAGATCCGATTCGCGACAGTCCAACCCGTCGCGAGCGCGAATCGCCGACTCACGCCCATCGAACTGGAGTCCTCTGGTGGCTCGCCGCATGTCCACCTTGCCCAGGAGGGTGTGCTCTTCGACACCGATGGGTGGTACGAAGTGCTGCTCCGCGTCGACTGGGACAGCACCATCACCACGGGCACGCGTTTCAGCCATACCAAGATCCCCGGCCAAGAGCCGCTGCACAGCGAAGCCATCAATGCCCTGGTGCTCGCCCAGCTGAGCCAAGGTCGACAGCTCCTGCGGGGCAACAGCTTGTTCGGCCCCGACCGCACGACCTCGCTCGTACTGGAGGTGTGGCAGGACAGTGGCGAGCTGGTGAAGGTGTCCTACGCTGAGCTTGTCGTACGGGAGCTCTGTGTCCCGTGGTCCGCCGCGTAACGGAGATTCTCGCTGGCGTCAAAGCCGCCAGTGCGACGGGCAATGCGCCGTTCCCGGTGCGGCGCAGTCGAGGAAGGTGGTGGCTGCGCGCTACGCCCGAGGCTCGGGTCGTTTAGCGAACGCTATCGGGGTAGATCCACGGCATGCAACGTGGAAGTGACGACGCTCGCTCGCGACTGATGTGAACGCGTCGATGCCTGCATGGTCCGGGCCGCGACCATCGCCCCCCGGCCAGCATCGACTGTCGAGGCTCCGAGACGCTCGCCGCCTTCGGTGTCGTCTGACGGGCATCTGCCTGTTCATCGGGCTGCTGGCACCGACCGCTTGTACGCCAACGGCTCGCACCCGGGGGACCTACGAGGCCAAGGCCGTCAAGGCGGCGCAAGCCGTGGACTCCGCGCTCAACTCCGATCTCCTCCTCATTGAAGCGGTCAGCCGGGGGCACACGACCGCCGCCTATGTGTCGGTGGCATCGAGCCAGGCCGAAGACTCAGCATCTGGGGCGGCCTCCACGTTCCGCTCCATCCAGCCGCCCGATCACCGCAGCGAGGTGCTCCGCTCCGATCTCGGTGATCTGCTCGAGCAGGCCGAGAACTCCCTCGCCGACACCCGGATTGCCGGACGGCGAGGCGACCACGATGCGCTCGTCTCGACCAGACGCGAGCTCGAGCAGGTGGCCAAGAAGCTGCGTGCCTTCGCGGATCAGCACGGATGAAGCGCGTCTTCGAGATTGCGCTCGGGATCCTCACTGCCATCGGCGGCTTCGTCGACATCGGCGAGCTCGTCGCCGGCTCCCAGGTCGGCTCCCGTTTCGGGATGAACCTGGCGTGGGCGACGCTGCTGTCCCTGTTCGGAATCGTCGTCTTTGCAGAAATCGCGGGGCGCGTCGCGGCAGTCTCGCAACGGCCGGTCTTCGATCTGGTTCGCGAGCGCCTGGGGCCGCGGTTCGGGCTGGCCAATCTCCTCGCCTCGCTGGTGATCACCCTGGCCACGGTGGCCGCGGAGATCGGGGGCGTGGCGCTCACCCTCGAGCTCGCCACCAGCATCAACTAT
>Ga0066709_100005470_pt1 | contig 10468 bp, 9 predicted proteins | sample GraSoiAngelo_158_FD_79665 | JGI IMG/M metagenome (GOLD analysis project Ga0066709, IMG submission 79665) | Grasslands soil microbial communities from the Angelo Coastal Reserve, California, USA - 14_1009_16_30cm | ecosystem: Environmental > Terrestrial > Soil > Grasslands | place: USA... | reverse complement strand
TAGGATTGTCGAGGCGCTCGGCAGCAAGCGCTCCCGCCATTCGCATTTGCTCAAGCGTGGGCTCTGCAGATGCAGATTTTTTGCGTGATTTGCGTTTAGCTCGCTCGGGCTCCGGTGTTGCTGACTCCGAGGGCGTTTGCTCGGGAGGCGGAGCTGCTTGTTTGGGAGCTTCCGGTTTTGTTTCGCGAGCAACGATTACCTCCTGTGCGTGCGTGTGGCTGACCACGATGAAACTGCAAAGCAGCACCATGAAAAATCCCCTCCGCATAAATCGTCGTGATAAACAACTCCAACCCGTTCGCAAGCCCCCATTCACAAGATGTCTGCAACGTTATCCAGTTGGCCGCGTGACCTTGATCACAGGCAAGGGAAAACGCAGTTGCAACTCGTTTTCCAGATAAATCTCAATGTGGTGTAATCCGTACTGCTGAAACTGTACTCCGCCAAAATAATGGACATTAGTCGCGTGGCCTTCCATCTCCTTCAAAACAAATTCCACTTCCGCCTGCGCGATTACCTGTTGTTCGTCGACACCGACGATGCGGGATTTTTGTCGAAATTTTCCCGCTCCGCTGCACCAGCGCGTCCAGATGCAGAGCCGGATATAATTGATCGGTAAGGCAGGCGCGGGGACGACACTCAGCACACCCACGAGCGTTTGCATACCGTTGATTTCGCACCGGATGTCCTCACAAAGAACAGCACTTTGCAGGTCCGGAAGAATAACGTCGGTTGCCATGACTGATTGATTACATGATGCCACGCATCAATAACGTCAACAGTCCTATGCCGAGAACAATCCGGTAAAGCGCGAACGGCACAAACCCACGGGTACGCACCCAATTCATAAACCAGGCGACAACGGCCAGTGCTACGAAAAACGAAACAATGAATCCGATAACGAGCACAATCCACGCGTGCGGATTCATTGCCAGTGGTGCAATATCCGCCTCGTGATGGTGTGGCATCACTGTCTTCAAAAAATCATACCCCGTAGCCGCAACCATCGTTGGCATCGATAAAAAAAACGAAAATTCGAGCGCGGCTGGACGCGACAGACCTGCGACCTGCCCGGCGGCGATGGTGGACATCGACCGGGAAGTCCCTGGGAAAATGGCAGAAAGAATTTGCGCTGCACCAATCCAGACCGCCTGCGGCAAAGTCATTTCCTCCATATGCATCGTGCGCGGCCGCGTGAAAACAGTGTCAACGATCCACATCACGATTCCACCGATAAGAAGGGCGAGGGCCATCACCCAAAGATTTTCCAGGTTTTTACCGATTTGTTTCGCAAGCGCCCACGCTGGCACTGCGGTTACAACAAACGCAATCAAGGTAAGACTTAACGGATGCGTGAAAATCGTGCGATCGCCGCGTTCGCCTTTTGGAAACGTGCGAACAAACTGCAGGATGCGGTGCCAAAAGTAAACGGGTAACGCCAGGATGGCGCCGAGCTGAATAACGATCGTGTACATTTTCCAGAAGCCGTCGTGAAGGTCGATATGCAGCAATGCTTCGCAGATGCGCAAATGCGCGGTTGAGCTCACCGGAAGAAATTCCGTCAGCCCTTCGGCGATTCCGAGAAAGACTGACAAGAAATACTCGTGCATGAGTTGAATCGTTGAATAGTAAAGAAGTTAAACAGTTAGAAGGTTAAAAAGGATGTTTTCTTCAGGAACCTTATAAGTTTGTAAGCTTATACTCTTCGCTCGCGGTCACAGTGCCTCGGTTCCGCGTTCACCGGTCCGAATGCGCACCGCTTCTTCGACCTCGGTTACAAAGATTTTGCCATCGCCGATCTTCCCTGTTTTGGCCGCTCCCAAAATTGCCTCGACAGCCCGCTGTGCGCGATCGTCTGGAACAACCATCTCGAATTTTATCTTCGGAAGAAAATCAACCGTGTACTCTGTGCCGCGATAAATTTCGCTGTGTCCCTTCTGTCGGCCAAATCCTTTGACCTCGCTGAGAGACATTCCTTCCACGCCTGCCGCCATCAGGGCTTCCTTCACCGGCTCTGTTTTAAAAGGCTTGATGATCGCCTCGATCTTTTTCACCGCGCCAAAACTAGAACTGGCGCACCAAATGGCAAGCAATCCGATTCGAATGACAGAATCGGATAGCTTTTTCTTCACTCACCCATGGCTACCCCCTATCGCTTCAAGGTTGCAATTCTGCCTCACGATATTCGCTTTTCTGCAGAAAAATCTGTGCTCGCATGACAAGGAATAGTGCATTATCGCACTCGAGCGTTACAGCCGTTGCTATTTACATGACTGGTTTCCTTGAAGGAGAGTTCCGAAGTTGAGTGCCGCACCCGCGCAGCCTGCCTCCGTTCCGAACAGCTTGCTCGCTCGTCATCCTTTGGTCTCCTACTTCCTCTTCGCCTTCGGTTTCTCCTGGCTCATGTTCCTGCCGGGTCTGCTCGTGTATTACGGAGTTCTCAGTCTGAGTACCCAGGCGGTGCGTTCATTCGCCATCGCAGGTTTGCTCGGACCAATCTTGTCGGGGTTTATCATGACGGGCGTAATTGAAGGGTGGCCGGGCATAAGTCGCCTGTTGCGGCGAATCGTCTGCTGGCGCGTCGGGCTTCCATGGTACCTGTTTGCCCTGATTGGCCTGCCGGCGGTTATGGTGCTCGCTACTATCATCCGGCCTGGGGCTTTGGAATCGCTCGACGTTTCTGCTCAGCCAATCACCCTGGCCTATCTGAATGCCTTCGTCGGCATGGCCGTCATCGGCGGACCGCTATTTGAAGAACCGGGATGGACCGGATTCGCACAGCCCCGCTTGCAGCAAATGTACGGTCCTTTACTAGGTGGCCTTTTCCTTGGTGGCCTCTGGGCGCTGTGGCACTTGCCTGGATTCTTGGTCCCGTCTGAAGACATAAGGGACATTCCTCCCCGGGGCACTGTTCTCGACTTCGCTGTGTTTGCCTTTGCTCTAGTGGGTTTACGTTTAATTATCGTCTGGGTGGTCAACAACACGAGAGACAGCGTGCTGATGGCCATCCTGGTGCATGCCTCCTGGAACACCTTCTATGCTACGAGTCTGATCCGACTTTTCCCCACTCCGGCAGTGCTCGGCAGCTACTCGAATCTCACCATAGCCGCGTGCGCATTGGCGCTAGTGCTGGTTGCCGCGACGCGGGGACGGATGGGTTGCCAGAACGAGGGAGGCACGCTGTTTAAAGAGACAGCCGCGCCGCCGGCATAACAAAAAAAGATCGCGTTTGCGTCATCGGAATCATCGCGCATAACTTCCGCCGATGAAGTTTGTTTTCTCTATTTTCGCGATCACCACGATCACAACCTTCGCGCTGGCGCAGGAGAGCACGATGCCACCGCAGGAGAATCCCACACCGCCGCCTAGAGTTTATCCCGTCGCGTTGCCGAATTATGACGAGGAGACCGCTACCCGATTGCAAATTTTTTTGGACAACAGCGATTTCGGGCCCGGGAAAATTGACGGAAGAATGGGCGAATTCTTCCGCAAAGCGCTCATCTCATACAAGCATGCGCACGCCATGCCGAAGACTGGCGCAGTCGATCAATGGATGCTCGATCAAGTGCCGGTGACTTACGCGACTTACACGATCAGGGATGAAGATCTGAAGTTGGTGGGCAATGTGCCCGGCAGCCGGACCGAGCAGGCCAGATTAAAATGGCTGCCCTATACGTCCTTCCTCGAATTCGTCGCCGAGCGTTATCATTCGGCGGAGTCTTACATTCAGAAACTCAATCCCGGAAAAAACTGGGAGCACCTTCAGCCTGGCGAAACTTTGAAGGTGCCGAATGTATTGCCCTTTGAGGTTGAGAAATTCACCGAGGGGAAAGTCCCTGAAAATCCGGCATTCGCCTCTCGTAAGGTTTTTGTCGATACACACGAACACCTTTTGGAGGTCTTCGACCAGGATCGGCTGGTCTGTGTTTTTCCGATTACGCCTGGATCGAAAACTCTGCCGGCTCCAGTTGGCACGTGGAAGATTCTCGGCGCAAACGTTTGGCCGTGGTTCCGCTACGACGAAGGCATGCTCAATTACGGTGTGCGCACGGAAAACTATTACAATCTTCCACCAGGCCCGAACAATCTCGTTGGTATTCTCTGGGTGGGCTTGAACAAGCCTGGCATCGGTATTCACGGCACGAACAATCCCGAGACAATCGGCCGCGCCGCCAGTCACGGGTGCATTCGCCTGGCAAACTGGGACGCCGCGCGGGTGAAAGACTTGGTCAGTGTCGGGAATACAGTCCTAATTTTCTGACTGTTGCCACCGCCCTGTGGGCGGTTTTCTAATGTTCTAAGAACGGCGCACAGCGCCGTGGCTACAGATTTTCTCGAAAAAAATTCGCGCGGAATCGCGCAGTCGAACGTCTAGGCTTTAGATCGACCCAATGGATCCCAGTGAACGCGAACAATATCGGGCGGCCATTCACGGCGATCGAGAGGCATTTGAAATGATCATTCGCATCCATAGCCGGACGCTTTTCGCTGTCGCTTACAGCATTCTCCAAAGTCGCGAGGAAGCAGAAGACGCTGTGCAAGACTCGCTGGTTAAAGCGTGGAAGACGCGTTGGCGTGTGCGCGATCCTGAAAAATTTCCTGCCTGGCTCGCAACCATTGCGCGACACAAGTCGCACGACGTTTTTCGCAAACGCCGCACTGTTCCTTTGTCGGAACAGCTGATCGAACCGGTCGAACCGGAGCCAACGAACACGCCCCCTTTGGATCAACAGTTGCATTCCGCGCTCGCCGCATTGCCGGAGCTCCATCGTGCGGCGCTCACGTTGCGCTACTTCGAAGAGATGGATTATCGCACCATCGAAAACACCCTAGGTCTAACTAATGGCGCGCTCCGAGGAATTCTGGGACGAGCGCTCGCATCCATGCGTAAACAACTTCGTCCTGCTCTCGCCTCAATGGACTAAACGTATGGCAACGATTCACGACGAAATCGACACATGGCTGGCCGCCGATCTGCACGGCGAGCTGTCTAATAACGAACGAAGCGCACTTCACGCGCACTTGGTCGATTGCGCTGCGTGCCGAAAAACTCATCACGAAACCAAAACTATGAATAAGATTCTGGAAGAAACTTTCGCTCAGGAAAAACCCGATCCAGCTTTCGAACAACGGATGCTGGCCGGCTTTCGCAACCGCATCCCTCAACGAAGCGGCCTTGTAAAAGTGCTCGTCGATCTAATGCGCTTGCGCGCTACTCAAATCGCAGCCGTCGCCGCCGCGTTACTCGGACTTGTGCAGATCGGGCGGATGATCACCGGTGAACCTGCAACTGCGCCGCGCGCTCCCGAACGCTACGCGCAAGTAGAAGTAGGCCCACCGCAGGCGCCGGAATCACGTCCAAGTCAGGCCGGCGCTCTGGATAGATCAGGCGGAATCTCCGCTGGACGGCCACAAGACCTGGCACTGCAGCCTCCGGCGCCACCGGCTGCAGCCAGATCGAAATTCCAAAAAGAGGGCAAAGTAAGTGCTACAACGGCCGAGCCGGCGAAAGCTGCGCAATCAGAAGCCGGTGATGTAGCAGCGCTCGAACTTCGAAACAACGCTGCCGTTAGAGAAGAAGCTACACAAAGTCCTGTTGAATCGCCTGCTCCAGCACTGGCCAATCGCAAACTAATTCGCAACGCGACAGTCGAACTGGAGATTGTCAGCTTTGATAACGCTGTCCAGAAGATCACTGCGTTTGCGAATGGAGAACACGGTTACGTCGCTACAACAGATTCCGAGAAACAGGCGAACGGAAAACTGAAGGGCCAGATCGTCGTGAAGGTGCTGCCCGAAAACCTGGATCGGTTTCTGCAAGAGATTCGGAGCCTTGGCGAATTAAAGAACCAGGCACTGGGCACGGAAGACGTGACCAAGGCGTATTTCGATACCGATTCGCGGCTGAAAAACGCCCACGTAATGGAGCAGCGTCTCATCGACATGTTGAAAACCAAGACCGGCAAAGTTTCCGACCTGCTTCAGGTGGAAAAGGAACTGGGCCGTGTCCGCGAAGAGATCGAGAAGATGCAGGGCGAATTAAAATATTGGGATTCGCAGGTGCAATTCGCCACGGTAACGATTTCGCTTGCCGAAAAGGACATGGAAGAACCAGCGGCCTTCTTGCTCAAAGAGCGCGCGCAACTCTCTCTTTACACCCCTGACGTGGAGAAAATTTACAACGAGATCAAGAGCCTCGCCTCGCCAAAGGTGCAGATCACAAATGCGCAACTAAACCGCGATTACTCTGGACGCGTTTCAGCGCAGCTGAGCATGCTGATCGCTCCGGAAGAAAGCGATGCTGTAATCGGCCGTGTCAACGGACTTGGGCGCGTTGAAAATTTCCAAACGCAGACCCAACGCGTCGCGCAAGGTGGCAGTGGGATGTCGGAAAATGCCAGGACCAAACGTGACAAGGTAGAACTCACTATCGCCATCTCTCGTGAAGAACAGGAGCAAGCTTTCCAGCAAACCAGCCTGCGCATTCGCACGTCATCGGTAGACGAAAAGGCAAAAGAGCTTCGCACTCTTGCCGAGAAACAAGGCGGGCGAGTTCGCAGCTCATCTTTCAGCCGTAATCCGGATGGCCGCGAAGTGGCAAATGTTTCGCTGCGCGTGGCGATGAAGAATTACCCGGCGCTCATGCAATCGCTCGATTCGTTAGGCAAGGTTCAGAACGTGAGTGTGCAACGTCAGGACCGCGCGGACGCGCAGATCGACGAATCAAACGCACCGGCGGACATTTCAATCCAAGTTTACAGCCAGGGCAATATTGTTACCGAGGAAAGCGGCTTGCTTGCCACGGTGCGGCGTACATTGGCGCAAAGCGCGGGCGCAATTATGTGGAGCTTGCGAATGATTGGTGTGGCGATCGCGTTTCTCGCGCCATGGGTGATTGCAATTGTCGTCGTCATCTGGATCGCGAGACGCGTAATTCGCGCGCGATCGAAACTGTAGCTGACGGAATCATTCTTGCTCGCTCCGCAAACGAGTCATAGGTTATTTATGTTTTCCAAAGGTTGGCGATGAAATCTAAAGGCGGCATCAGCTATAGCAACTTGGCGGTCGCAGCTTGTCCGAAACATCTGCTCCAATTCGCAGTCGATCAGCGATACGACGATTACACGTCGGTCGATCACGCGGTGTGGCGATTCATCATGCGCCAGAACATTTTTTTTCTGAAGGAATACGCGCACAAAGTTTATTTCCAGGGCCTCCTCAACACGGGCATTTCCTTCGAGCGCATCCCGCGCATTGAAGAGATGAACGATATCCTGGCACAGATCGAGTGGGGCGCGGTGGCGGTGGACGGTTTCATTCCGCCGGCGGCGTTCATGGAATTTCAAGCCTACAAGGTGCTGGTGATTGCCTGCGACATGCGCCAGATCCATCACATCGAATACACGCCGGCGCCTGACATTGTGCACGAGGCCGCCGGTCATGCGCCGATTATTGTCGACCGCGAATACTCAAAATATTTGCAGCGCTTTGGCGAAGTGGGCGCGAAAGCAATGTCGTCCAGGAAAGATTTTGAGCTGTATCAAGCGATCCGGCATTTATCCATCCTGAAGGAGCGCCCGAACGCTGATCCAAAAGAAGTCGATGAAGCAACCAAGCTGGTCGAACAACGCCAGAAGAATCTCGGCGCGCCCTCGGAAATGGCGCTGCTCTCGCGTTTGCATTGGTGGACCGTGGAATACGGACTCATTGGTACACTCGAAGAGCCAAAAATTTACGGTGCAGGTTTGCTTTCGTCGATTGGTGAATCGGTGTCATGCCTCGAACCTGGGGTAAAGAAGATCCCCTACTCCATCGACGCGCAGAATTGCGCATTCGATATCACCACAAAACAACCGCAGCTGTTCGTCTGCCGCGATTTTGAGCACTTAAAGGACGTGCTGGAGGAATTTGCCAGCAAGATGGCATTCATGGTTGGCGGACTCGATGGCATCAACAAAGCCATCGAGTGCAATAACACCGCGACCTGCGAGTATTCATCCGGTCTGCAAGTCAGCGGGACTTTCACGGAGGTCATCACAGACGAAAACCATTCCCCGATTTATCTGCGCACAACCGGCAAGACCGCGCTGGGGTTCCAAGACAAAGAACTCCAGGGTCACGGCGTCGATTATCACAAGGACGGTTTCGGTTCGCCCATTGGCAAATGGAAACAAACGTCAACAGCGCCAGAGCTTCTCACCAACGATCAACTCCACGCCCTTGGAATTGTTGAGGGCAAGAAAGCGAAGATCGAGTTCGTTGGCGGCATCGTAGTCTCTGGGAAAGTTGAGAAGATCGTGCGTCGCGATGGTAGATTGTTGTTGATCACGTTCATAAACTGCAGCGCGAAATACCACGACCGCGCCCTGTTCGAACCTGACTGGGGCTTTTACGACATGGCCGTCGGCGAACGAATCGGTTCGGTCTTTAACGGTGCTGCAGATAAGGACGCTTACAATCAGGTGGCGCTGATTCCAAAAGAACGGACCATCAAGGTCCCGTCCACGCCGAAGCGCGAACGACTAGAGAATCTTTACGCGCAGGTGCGCAAGATTCGCGAGAGCAAAGCCGGCTATGAACGGCTCGGCGAAATTTGGGAGACACAGCAGGCCGAACATCCGGAGGACTGGCTCTTGTCGATGGAAATTTTCGAAATCCTTAACACCACCGATGAACAGCCAGAACTGAAAGCCAGAATCGAAAAGTTCCTAAACGACAAGAAGACGAAGACAAAAGATCTCTCGACGCTGATCAGTTGGGGATTTCGCCTCGTCGAATATCACAAAGGGCCCGAACACCAGGCAGCGCTGCACGCTTCGCTAAAATAGGAGCAACCGCTTCGAAGCCAAGACTTGGAGGCGATTGCGAGCTGAATGTTTCCCACCTGCATTTCGGACTGCGGCCGTGCTGTGCCGCTTTCTTACTTTCGATCCTCGATGGGCGGCGGCGGATCTATCTTCGGTTTGACGACCACGCTCGATCCATAGGTGCCCGATAGCTGACCATTTCGCGCGAAGTCACGCATCATATCGAAATAACCGGGCGCGTACCGTGTCGAGACTCGTTCTCCGTCTGGAGCGATTTCGTACTCAGTCATCCCGTGCTCGACGTGCGGAAACAGTGCGAGCGTAATTGGCTTTCCTTCCGCGATCAGCCCCTTGATCCGGCGACTCGTCTCAGCACTCGGCGCTTCAAGGTCGTCTTCTCCGAGAATCCACAACTGCGAGGATTTGACCGCGCGAAGTGCGGGCATGGGATCGTAGCGGAATGGCGTTCCGAAGATAAAAGCCTTGCCCTTCTCGCGTATCTCGGCAGCGGTGTACGGCAAAATAAAATGCGTATAATTGCCATGCAGGTCTTTGTACCAAGGCTCTTTGCGGTACTTAGCTCTGATAGCGTCGAAACGATCGAAGCCTTTGGTGAAGCCGCTCTCGAATACAGCTTCGGCCGCTGATGCAACCTCTAGCGCTTTGGAAATTTCTTCCTGGCTGTGACCTTTGAGGCGCATCTCAAGCGCGACCTCCTGCTGGTCTTCATCAATGACCGAAACGGCCAATCCGAAACTGACAATAACGAAATCGACGGGCGCGCGTGTTGCGGCAAGCGGCGCAACCCAGCCGCCCTGGCTACCGCCCTGATATCCAATCCTGGCGCAGCGCCTGCCAGCAATTCGCTTCGCTTCTCGCATGGCAGCGACGGCGTCATCTGCGAGGGTATCGAAATCCTGCGTATATTTGCCGTCCGATCCGCCGGTTCCGCGTTTGTCGTAGACGAATGCGCCAACATTTTCGGCCGGCAACAGTCGTTGGAGCGAGTACGAGTCGCGAGCGGATTCCCTTTCCGCACCGTGAACGAGAACCACAATCGGAACCGGATCATTGCCCTTCGGCAGCACTAATCTGCCAGCGAGCTTAATTCCGCCACGACCTTCAAACACCGTGTCAGTTGCATCGAATGGGATCCGGTCAGCTTTCTTACCGTCGAACTCGATTTCACTCGTCGGACAGGAGGTGAAAGACGCGCTGTGTCCATCGGGGTGATCTGTCCATCCCAGTGTGCTTGTCCACGAGCCGTCCTGCTTCTTGTGCAAAACCCCGGTTGTACCATCGAATTTGCGCCAACGGAAGGTTTTGCCTTCGGATTGCGCGATATCGACAATCTCTCCATCCGAAAAACGGTACGTTCCGATTTGGCAGTTATCCCCGGCGTTTTCACCTGAAAGAGCAGCACCGATACAGGCTGCTGACAAGCTGCAGAGGATCAATTCAAGCAACAACGAACGAATACTGAAGCAGGGCATTCTTGTTTTTGATGCAATTCGCCACTGTTTTGGATTCAAATTTTTCCTTCAGTGCAGTTCCCCTTTCGCGCCTACGAGTGTTCCTGCTTGTTATTGTTGCGTGATCAAACTCTTTCGTCTTTGAAATGACGTTTGTCTTTTAGCGCTTTCGCGTACTCGTCCTTGCTC
>Ga0066709_100005469_pt1 | contig 10468 bp, 11 predicted proteins | sample GraSoiAngelo_158_FD_79665 | JGI IMG/M metagenome (GOLD analysis project Ga0066709, IMG submission 79665) | Grasslands soil microbial communities from the Angelo Coastal Reserve, California, USA - 14_1009_16_30cm | ecosystem: Environmental > Terrestrial > Soil > Grasslands | place: USA... | reverse complement strand
CGTCGACGATCCGAATGAACCGGACACCGAACGGGATTCCTCGCGCGAGGGGACCAAGCGTCTCGCGAAAGAACGCAACCCGCTGGGTCGGATCCAGCTCGGTCGCCCGAACCTCATCCTTCCGGCCTCGCACGGTGATCGTCGCGCGGCCGGCGGCCCGCAGGTTGCGAACCCAGTGGACCTCCCCCCAGGGGGCCCATACCCAACGTCTGCCGGAGACCTCGATGATCGCCACCGGCGTGGTCCGAGGCAGGCCGCTCGTCCGTCCGCTGATGGTGATGAGCCCGTTGAAGCCCATTGGAACGCGAGCGGCCAACAGGAACTTCGCGATGGGGGTGAGGATCGTGACCCGCCGTGGTGCGGTGGCTGCGCCGGCGGTTTGAACGTTCATTGCCCAGCTCCTTCTTGCGTCGATTCGTTCGGGGTTCCACAAGGAGACCCGCAAGAATGCGCGACCGTGACCGCCGCCTGAGGACTCGAACCCTTAGCCGGCGACCAGGCTGAGATCCAACTGGCCGAGCCGGTCCGGATCCGCAAGCACGTCGATCGCGACGATCCTCCCGCCCCTGACCGTCAGGGCCAGGACGGCAAATGGACTCCCGTCCGGCGCCCAGGCCACGCCTCCGGGAACCCCGTTGACGAGGACTCGCGTCGAGGTCTCGGCGAAGCGACGGAAGGTCATCGCTCCCTCGGCAACGGCCTGCGCGCCGCGGAGAAGCGAGATCAGCTCCGGACGCGCCGCCCCGCCGTCGGAGCGGAGGACGACCTCCGGGTCGAGCACGGCCAGGAGGCGTTCAAAGTCACCGGCCCGCGCCGCCGCAAGGAAGGCGTCGACGACGGCCCATTGGCCATCGAGATCGACGTCTGGCACGGGCGCAGCCCGGACGCGGCGACGGGCTCGGCTCGCGAGCTGCCTCGCTGCGATCGGAGTTCGGCCGACGATCGGCGCGATCTCGTCGAACGGCACGGCGAAGACGTCGTGCAGCACGAAGGCGACTCGTTCGGCCGGCGTCAGGGAGTCGAGGACGACGAGCAACGCGAGCCCGACTGAATCGCCGAGCAGGGCTTCCTGCTCGGGATCGATTCCTGCCTCCGGACTCACGATGGGATCGGGGAGGTGCGTCTCGATGGATGCTTCGCGGCGCGTCCTGCGCGATCGCAACATGTTGAGGCAGACCCGGCCGACGACCGTGGTCAACCAGGCCCGCAGATTGTCGACATCGCTCGTGTCGGTGCGGCTCAGGCGGATCCAGGCTTCCTGGACGGCGTCGTCCGCCTCGGTCATGGAGCCGAGCATCCGAAAAGCGACGCCGCGCAGGTGGGAGCGGTTTGCCTCGAAGCGCTCGGCGAGCCAGGCCTGGTCGTTCATGGGTCAAGTTCCTGCGGTTGGTCCGGTCATGTCATTGACCCGCGCGTCCGCGTTCATGTGACCAGTACCGCTTTCGCGGGAGGGGCAGGTCGATGGTTCGAGCTCACATCCCGTTCGCCCTCGGGCCTGCTTCTGTTCGGCGCGGCACGAGCCTGAGGGTCGATCGAGCGGCCTCGGGCGAGACTACGGGCCCGACGATGCTGGGCCCGTAGCGGTCGTACTTCGCGTGATACGCGGCGTGGAGGTCGCCTTCGATGTCGGCGCCGGGCACATCAAAGGCCACATCGCGTTCGACACCGCCCGCGCGGATCCGGCCCTCGCCGGATGCGAGTGCCCGCTGGAACCATGGATTGGAGTAACCATGCGCTGAGCGAACGAACAAGTCGTCGCCCAGGCGGACGAACCAGATCGTGACGAATGGCCGGAGGCTGCCGTCGGGTCGGCGTGACGCGATCCCGAGCTCGTCCGCCCGGCCGGTGCGCGCGAGCTCGTCGGTGGTCCAGCCGCTCATCGGGTCGGCTCCGTCGTCGACGCGAGGTATTCGCCGTCGGTTACCAGCGGGCCCCACTCGCTTTCGCTGCCGTCCGCCGGTGCCTCCCAGATGGCGAGGTGAGTCATGAAGTGGTCGGGCGCGGCACCGTGCCAGTGCCACTCGCCGGGCGGCGTGTGGATCGTGTCGCCGGCGCGGATTTCGATGACCTTGCTGCCGCGGGCCTGGACCCGCCCGACGCCATCTGTCACGTGCAGCGTCTGGCCGACAGCATGGGCATGCCACGCATTCCGCGCCCCCGGCGCGAACCGGACGACGTTGACGCGGACGCGGGACGGCTCCTCGCCTCGCGCGATGACATCGATCCAGACATCGCCGGTGAAGATGTCGGGGCCGCCCTTCGAGGACGGCAGCGTGGGTCGGATCTGCATCATGCGGCGCTCCCCACCCGGACCAGCGACTTCACCGCCCGGCGTTCGTCCATCGCGGAATAGGCCTGTGCGATGCCCTCGAGGTCTGTCTCGAAGTCGAAGACGCGGCCCGGGTTGATCCGGCCGGCGAGAACATCGTCGAGCAGCTCCGGCAAGTATCGACGTACCGGGGCCACGCCGCCGCGCAAGCCGACGTTGCGGAAGATGACCGTGTTGATCGGCACCTCGGTGTCGTGCGGGACTCCGACCGCGCCGACCATCGAGCCCGGGCGGGCGATCGCGAATGCCGTAGCCATCGACTGGTTCGTTCCGACACACTCGAGGGCGGCGTCGACGCCGACACCGTCGGTCATCGCCATGACAGCCTCGGTCGCGGTGTCGCCGCGCTCGGCGAGGATGTCGGTGGCGCCGAACTCGCGCGCCAGCGCCTGGCGGGCGGGGTTCCGAGACAACGCGATGATCCGGGCGGCGCCGAGGCGTTTGGCCGCGATGATCGCGCACAGGCCGACGGCTCCGTCGCCGACGACCGCGACAGTGTCGCCCGATTTCACGCCGCCACTGACCGCGGCGTGGTTGCCTGTGCACATCACATCAGACAGCGCGAGTAGCGAGCGCATCGTCGTGTCGTCATGGCCGGAGCCCGGAACCTTGACGAGGGTGGCGTGCGCGAACGGGACGCGGACCGCCTCGCCCTGGCCACCGTCGATTCCGTGGTTCCCGAACGAGCCCCCGTTGGCGCAGTTCGACGGCCAGCCGGCCAGGCAGTGCGGACAGCTGCCATCGTTGTAGGTGAATGGGGCGACGACGAAATCGCCAACGGCGATGGCCTTCACGGCCGACCCGACCTCGGTGACCACGCCGATGAACTCGTGCCCGATCGGGCCGCTGTCGTGGGGCGACTCTCCACGGTAATACCAGAGGTCCGACCCGCAGACGCACGCGAGGGCGACGCGGACGATGGCATCCGTCGGCGCGGTAATGGTAGGGTCGGGTCGGTCGCCGACCTCGATCCGCCCGGGTCCCTGGAAGATCGCTGCACGCATGGTCACACCTCCGCGAAGGAGAGCGTAGTCGAACGGTCGCGACTGGCCGTCGGATCTGCCTGGAGTTCAGCTATCTGGGACCGGCGCGACGTCCGCGCCCTGGACATTCGTGACAGGATCCGGCGGGAATCGCGGAATACGGTGGACGTCGTGAGCAACCTGACAATCAGGCCCGCCTACAGCAAGTGGCCGGAGTACAACCGGCGCCTCCGCGATGTCGTCGCGGCAATGACCGATGAGCAGCTGGCGATCCAGCCGTCGCCGGCGCGCTGGCCGCTCTGGGCGACCGTGGGCCACACCGCCTGCCAGCGGGTCTTCTGGCTCTGCGACTTCGCCGGTGAGCCCGGCGCTGAGACAACGCGGTTCACGAACGCCGGGTACAACTGCCCGGGTGACGACGATGTCGAGCACGTGCTCAGCGCCGACGCACTCGTCGAGGCGCTCGACTCGACCTTCCGTCTGGTCGAGAGCTGCCTCGACCGATGGACCCTGGACATCCTTGACGAGGAGCTCCGCCGCCCCGAGTGGGACGACTCCTGGGTCCATACCCGCGGCGCGGTCATCCAGCGCGTCTTCAGCCACGACGTCTACCACTGCGCCGAGCTGAACGAGACGCTCGGGATCGCCGGGTTGCCGCAGGTCGACCTCTGGGCCTGACGACCGCTTGCCGCCCTCAGGCGTCGGCCGGAACGGCGGCCACGATCCGTCGAGCCCGCTTCGGGTCGAGCGGACGAGACTCGTCGCCGTGCTCGTGGAGGTACGTCCCGATGATGACGCCGTCGGCGTCGCTGATCAGGCCCGCAAGGGTCTCCGGCGTTGCCCCGCCACCGACGATGCGTCGCACCGACGGCGCCCGGCGACGTGTCTCGGCGAGGCGGGCGATCGTGGCCGGCGGGTTCCCGCCGGTCACGACGATCGTCGCGGCCCCGGCCTTGCTTGCTGCCGCGACCGCGTCGCCAAAGGCAACCGGCCACACCGGCGCGCCGGTCCGGTCGTGGACGTCGGCCCAGATGTCGATCGGCGGATCGCCGAGCCCGTGCCGATAGGAGAGTGCGGCTGCAGCGCAGCCATCGAGCGTGCCCTCGGCGCGTCGCATGACACCGATCCAGATCTTGAGCCGAACGAATGCCGCTCCGGACGCATAGGCGATCGCGAGGCTCGCCTCGGGGTCGTCGCTCGGCAGGTTGAGGCCCCACACGGGTTCGGGAAAACGCTGGACCAGGCGACCGAGCAGGGCCGCGACCGACGCCGTCTCCGCCACGGTCTCGTGGCGCCATGGGCTGCACGTGGCGAGGTTCTGGACCATGAGCGTCCGGAAACCCGCGTCCAGCAGGACGTCTGCGTCACGCGCGCAGCGGTCGACGACCGCGGCAACCGACGCCATCCCGCCGGGATCGTGCGGGAAACCCGGGAACTGGATCATGCCGATCAGGCGGTTCGAGTCGGTCGGGGCGGTGGTCATCCGCGAGGCTCCCCCAGCGTCGGGCGGTTGGCGATCGCGTCGACGATGGCGCCGGTGACAGCCTCGGGCCGATCGACAAGCCGGACCAGATCGAGATCGCGCTTGTCGACGACCAGGAGCTCGCCGATGAGTGCATGGAGCCGCCGCCACGCTCGCCCGAACAAGACCAGCGGCGGGTTCGTCCCGGGGTCGGTCTGGAGGTTGGCCCAGGCCACCGCGGCCTCGCCGAGCGTCCCCAGACCGCCGTCCAGCGCGACGATCACGTCACAGGCGGCGAATGCCGTCAGGCGGTCGAAGTAGGAGTCGACCCAGCGGACCTCGCCGATCCAGGGGTTGGGCGCGAGACTGTCCCAGCCGCGGACCGGCAGCCCGATCACCGCGCCTCCCGCCTCCGCCGCCCCACGGCTCACCGCCTCCATCAGGCCGCCGTAGCCGCCGGTTATGACGACGAAGCCTGCCGTGGCCATCTCGCGACCGACACGGAGCGCGACGGCGTAGCGCGGGTCGCCGGGCTGGATCCGGGCCGAGCCCATCACGCCGACCAGCCGCCCCTGGCCCGCGATCGGAGCGGCCGCAACCTCATTTACGCGATCCGCGGCCCCGGGTCCAGGAGCAGCGCCTCCGCCCATCGTCACCTCTGCCTCAACCGGCCACGAACTGGTGGCCGCGGATTCCCTTGCCGGCCTCGACCGTCACGATCAGCCCGCGGAGCACACCGTCGGAATATTCGCTTCCGGGGTTGAACACGGTCGTCCGACCCACCTTCGCGAGCCCGCGCGACTCGTGGATATGGCCATGCAGGCCGAGGAGCGGCTGGTGGCGCTCGATCGCGTCGCGAACGGCGGTCGAGCCGACGCCACCGACGACCGCCGAGCCGTTCCGGATGACAGGGCTCAGGTCGGCGTTGAGGATGATCGCCTCGTCAAGGGACGAGTCCTTCGGCGGGACGTGGAGGTTGAAGATCGTCCGATCCGGCCGGGTAACCTGGTCGGCGATCTTGTCGATCCGCGCGAGCAGCTCCGGTTCGTCCAGCTCGCGTGGCGAGTCCCACGGCGTCCGATTTGAGAAGCCGAGGGAGACGAGCTCGAGATCACCCGGCAAAACGACGACCCGGCCCTCCGGGTTGATCACGCGGTCGGAGCTCGACAGGAGATCGTCGATGAACGGCTGGTCGTCATTGCCGGGCGAGACGAGGCAGACGATCTGGGTTCCGGCCAACCGCTCCTCGGCGAAGTCGAGCCAGCGTGTCACGGTCTCCGACATCAATTTCTTGAAGGCCGCCTGGACCTTGGCCGGATCGGCGTGAAGCTCCTCGAGCTCGTCTGGCTGCATCCGAGCGGCGTAGTTGCCGGCGTCGCCGACGAGCTTCTGGATCTTCGGCAGCTCATCCTCGCCGAACCGCCGTGTCCGGCCGAAGATCTCGGCGACGAAGTGGCCGGCCGTCTCCTCGACGATCGGCACGATCATCTTGCCGGTCACGTCACCGCCCATGATCAGGACGTCCGCGCCGTAGAACTGTCCGGCATTGATGAACTTGCGAAAGCATCGCTCCGAACCGTGGATGTCGGTCGCGTAGAAAAGCTTGATGGGCCGGCTCATCGTCCGGCGACCTCCTCGGGCAGCTCGTACCACGGCACGCGTCGGCCGATCGTGGCGCGCGATCGCCAGCGGAGGGACCGCGGGGCTGACGCGATGACCGCGCGGGCCTCGTGGATTCGATCGACGATCGCATCGCGAATCGACTCTTCGAGGCCTCGCTCGGCGAGGGCATGCGACTCGAGCCTCGCGAGGTTGTCAGAGATGGTCGTGTACCAGCCCCAGTCGCGTCCGGTCACGCTCGCCAGTCGCCCCGGATCGACCTGCTCGATCGGGTCGGCATCGCCGATCGGGTGATCCGCGAGCAGGGCCAGCACGTCGGTCAGGTCCTTGGCGTTGACCTCGACGATCTGGAGCTTGGTCAGGAGCAGGTCAGCCGGCGAGATCGACGGGCCGGTGGCGGGCAGGTGGCGATCCAGATCGAGGGCGTGGCACATCCGGAAGGCACCGACGAACGTGTCGACTTGACGGCCGTTGAGCGGGTCGTAGTGGAGAAGTCGGCGGTGGCCGTGGAGGGCGTTGAAACGGGCGTTGGGTTCGTAGCCGGAGGTCTCGAGGACGTGGCGGAATGCCTGCCCGGCCGAACGAGGGATGACGTAGTCGAGGTCGCCGTACGTTCGGCGGAACGGCACCGGAATCGGGCCGTGGGCATGGAGGGCGACGCCCGCCCCGCCGAGCAGCCGGGCGGTGATTCCGGCGTCACTCCAGATGGCGGCGAGGCGGCGCCCTTCGTCGAGGACGTCGGGGAGGGGACCGCTCATGCCGGCGTTCCCCTCGTGTCGCGGTGGATCGTCTCGTAGTGCTCGATCTCGTGCTCCCTGGATGGAAAGCCATACGACCGGGCGCCAAGTCGTTCGGCCACGAAGAATGCGGTCAGGGCGAGCGGCAGGCACGTCAGGAGCGGTGAGAACGCCTCGTCGAGCCCGGCCGCGACCGGCAGCACGACGGTCGCCCGCCGGGCCACGGCGTCGTCCACCACGTCGGAGACCAGGATGCTGGGGGCCCCGATGAACGCCATCTCGTCTATGAGCTCGCCGGCCCGGTCGCGCGATGCGCCCGCCGGAGCGATGACGACGACCGGCGTCGTCGGGCCGCTTATGAAGTACTGCTCGTGGGCCCACTCCTCGAGCTGCTGGGCCACCCCGTAACGCTGCGGTCCCTCGAACAGCTTGGCCGCTCCGAACTCGGCGCTGGCTCGGCTCGGGCCGGAGCCGAGGAACGTCGTCGAGGGCGAGGCGGCGATGAGCGCGGCGGCCCGTTCGGCAGGCTCGGCGGAAGCCAGGATCGTCTCGCGGGCGAGGTCCGGCGCCGCTCCCAGACCGGCCGCGACGCTTGTCGCGCCGTCTGTCCGGCCCGCGACGCGGGCCAGCTCGCCGGCGAGCGTCAGCAGGGCGACGACCATCGCGACGTAGGTGCTCGTGCCCGGCGAGAAGCCGAGCGTCGGGACATCCAGGATCACGGGCTTGGCGACCTGCGCGAGTCGTCCCTCCGCCCTGCCAGTCAGGGCGACCGTACGCCAACCGAAGGCGGCGGCGGTGGCCGCGGCCTCGATCGTCCGCCCGACGGAACCGGAGTAGGAGACCGCGACGAGAAGCGGCGGCCGCGGCAGGACGGGCACGTAGCGAACGGCGTAGCGGGTCAGCTCCAGGGCCTCGATCGACTGGCAGCGCACGCCACCGTCCCGCTCTATCGCCAGCCTGGCTGCGATCCCGGCGAAATAGGGGTCTCCGCAACCGCTCAGGATGACCTCCGGGAGGGGCTCCCCAAGGTCGTTCGCGAGCTCGCCAAGTGGCCCGCGGAGGGCGGCCGCCTGGTCACGGACGACGGTCGGGATCGTCTCGATCTCGCGGAGCATCGTGTCGATCGAGCGCACGTCGGGCGAGCGCTCGGTCATCCCGCGCCCGTCCGGTCCGCTTCGGGCGCCACCGCCGGGCGATCGGCGGGGAGGATTTCGCGTAGCCGCGCGGCGGCGGTCGTCCGCGACCACTCGTGGAGTGTCCCGAACGCTCCCACCGCGATCGACGCCCCCGCGGCGCCGCGTCGCGCAGCATCCACTGGGGCGTCGCCGATGACCAGCCCGGCCGCAAGGCTGCCGCAGAACGCATCGCCGGCGCCGGTCACGTCCACGACAGGACCCGCTGCGACGCCGACATCGACGATCCGGTCCGTCCGGGCATCATGGACGAGCGAGCCATCCGGACCCATCTTGATGACGGTCATCCGTTGACCGAGACCGCCGAGTTCCCGGATCGCCCGTGGCGGATCGTCCCAGCCGAACCACGAGGACACTTCCTCACGGCTCGGCAGAAAGGCGGTCACGTGAGGGAGAAGCGCGGCGATCCTGCCCTGGAAGCCATCGACCTCATCCTCGTGGGTATCGAGGGTGATGATCGCCGCCGGCGACCAGGTGCGGACGGCCGCGACCAACCGCTCGACGTCTGCCAGGGGCATCGCCGCGATATGGAAGGCCGCCGTCCGGCGGAAGGCGGGCGGGACATCGTCGGGAGCCGGTGCCGTCTCGGAGAATGCCGATTCCGGCGACCGCTGCAGCCAGCGTCGCCGGCCGTCCGCCTCGTAGACGACCCAGTAGCGGATCGCCGGCCCGGGTCGGACGGCGACCCCGGAGAGATCGAGCCCGAGCTCGCGGAGACGATCGAGATGATCAGGCGGGAAGTCGACCCCCGCCGGTGCAACGACACCGACATTGTCGAGCCACAGCGCCGCGGACAGGGCGGCATAGGTGGCGTCGCCGCCACAACCGCCCATGTCGGTCTTGCCGTCGGGCAGGACGACGTCGTCGATCGAGAGTTGGCCGAGGACGGTGAGGTCCGGCGGTGCGTCGGTCATCGGACTCCAGGGGAGAGTGGATGCGGTGCGCGGCCTGGGGGGAAGGCCGCGCACCGCGGTCAGTGGTCACAGCACGATCGGTTCAGGAAACGATCAGCTCACTCCGGCGGGATCTCCGCATAGGCAAGCGAGACGTCGATCCCGCGGGATCGGTTGTACATCAGGGCGGCGACGTACCACACGACGCCGATTGCGATGACGGTTCCCATGACGACGAGCGAGATGTCGCGGGTGACCCCGAACGCCCCGTTGATCGTCGGGTTCAGGACGAACATCAGCATCATCCCGCCGAGCACGATCACCCCGCCGAGCCCGGCCAGGGTCACCGTCGGGATCCCGAGGATCCGTCGCCCGCCGGCGGATTGCCACACCTCCGGAAGCCTGTACGGGAAGAGAACCCCGGCGATCGAGACGATCACGAACGCCGCTAGCTGGGCAACCAGCGCGCCGAGGAGACTCGCCTGGGGAATCGCGATCAGGGCCAGGAGCGCCAGTTCGCCCGTGATCGTCGCGAAGACGATGCCCTTGACGGGCGTGTGGTAGCGGTCGGAGACATCGCCGAGCTGCCGCGGAACCATCCGATCGAGGGACCACGCGAGCATGTAGCGGGTGGCCTGCAGCTCGGACAGCGGAGTGCCGTTGACGGCCCACATGACGAACCCGATCCCGAGGATCGCGAGGATGATCGGGTTGCCGGTCAGCAGGCTGACGATGAAGTTGAAGCCGGGCGAGACGGGCGTGCCGAGCTTGTCGCCGGGGATCGCGCCGAGCGCGCCGATCCAGTCGGCGCCAACGGCGTTGACGAACAGGATGACGAGCAGGGCCAGGACGGCGCCGTTGATGAGGACCCCGCCGACCATCGCGATGTACTGGGTCGTGGACGCCCGTTTGACCTCGCCGCCGATCTGGGCTGAGCCCTGGGCGTAGCCGACGACGAAGAAGACCCACGGCAGCATCAGGATCGTGGCTCCGAGGTCGAACCCGGGGCTCGAGCTCGGCAGGGTGTAGCCGGCAGCCTGGGCGGCCGGAATGATCTCCTCGAACTTGAGCCCGCCGAACTTGCCGACGAAGTCGTTCCACGCGCTCGAGATATTGGCGCCGCCGGTGACCAGGAGGACGATCGCGATCAGGATGCTGCCGCCGGCGAACAGGAAGGCCAGCTTCTGCCAGCGCCAGTAGCCCTGGCCGCCGAAGATGAGCAGGACCCCGAAGGCGACGTTGATCAACGTT
>Ga0066709_100005468_pt1 | contig 10469 bp, 10 predicted proteins | sample GraSoiAngelo_158_FD_79665 | JGI IMG/M metagenome (GOLD analysis project Ga0066709, IMG submission 79665) | Grasslands soil microbial communities from the Angelo Coastal Reserve, California, USA - 14_1009_16_30cm | ecosystem: Environmental > Terrestrial > Soil > Grasslands | place: USA... | reverse complement strand
TGGCGGGTTCGCCGCCGGACGCTCGGGAGCCGGCTGAAGGAGACGGGAGGCCCCATGATCACCGCCACCGTTCGCTACAAGCTGCCAGCACACATCGACTACGACGCGTGCCGCGCGCACTTCCACAAGATCGCGCCCGGGTTCCAGCCGGTGAAGGGCTTGATCAGCAAGCACTTCATCTGGAGCGAGAGCGGCTGGGCCGGCGGCGTCTATCAGTGGGAGACGCTCGAGGACGCCAGGCGATTCTACGGGGGCTCGTGGCTCGACGGCATCGTCGAGCGCTACGGGATGCCTCCGCAGATCGAGTTCTACGAGGTCTTCGCGCTGACCGACAACCGGCGGGGCACCGTCGAGCTGTTCGCCTCTGAGAGGGAGGGCGCCTGGAATTCGTCGACCTGAAGCCGATCCATCGCCACCCGGGCGCCGACGAGATCTACCACGTGATCAGGGGCAGCGGCCTCTTCAACGACGGTCGGACCGAGCGACGTCGCCACCCGGAGTCGCTGCAGAGCTGGCCGGCGACGCGCTAGTCGCGGCGGGCGAGGTCGAGGCGCGTCGTCAATTGCGCCGGTGGATCCCGGCGCCCGTGACGAAGTCGTACAGGTTGGCCACGTTCATCTTCATGACCATCGGCGCCATGCCGTCCTGGCCGACGTCCATCGGATAGCGATCCGTCATCGCCGCGAGGTCGGCCAGACACTGCTCCTTCGTCTTCCCCTGCCCCACGCTCTTGCGCACGGAGTCGACCCACTCGCGGATGAACGCGCCCTGCTCGTCGAGGTAGCGCTTGTCGCAGATCGGTCCATGGCCCGGGACGAACGTGTCTTCGCGGAGGCCCCGGAGCGATTCCAGCGCCGTGAGCCACAGATCCGGATCGGCTTCCTGCAGCCACGTGTGGACCTTGCAAAAGATGTTGTCGCTCGTGAAGACGACGCCTTCTTCCTCGACGATCACCGCCGCCTGGTAGGCCGTATGGCCGGGCATGTGGACCAGCCGGAAGGTGTGGTCGCCGACGTGGAGCTTCATCTCGCTCTCGAACGTGATCACCGGCGCGTTGGGCTTGTAGCCCTCGAGTAGCTTCGGCTCCTCCGGCCCGAACGAGGCGACGCGCGCGACGTGCGCGGCCAGGTCGGTCGTCAGGATGCGTCGACGCACGCCCTCGTGGGCGACGACCGGCGCGTCGAAGTACGCGTTCCCGGTCCAGTGGTCGCCGTGCGGCTCGGTGTTGAGGATGTAGCGCAGCCGGCCGCGTCGCTCGACGTCAGCCCTGAGCCGCATGGCGTCGCTGGGCTTGTGCGGGGTGTCGATCAGCACGATGCCGTCCGAGGTGGCGACGAGGCCGTGATTCGAGCCGCGGAGCTCGGTCTCGACGAACACGTTCTTGGTCAGCTGCTTCATGAGATCCCCCGGTCTTCGGTGATCGGTCGCAGGCAAGAGGCTATGGTATCGTCGGGCCCTCGGCAAGCTCCCGCTCAAGGAGGAATTCGCGCGATGCCCTACAAGCTCCTGAGCTTTCGAACCGGTCAAGGCCCGCGGGCCGGCGTGCTGATCGGCGACACGGTGTACGAGGCGGCGAAGGTCACGAACGTCCCGGCCCACGCGAGCGTGCTGGGTATACTTGAGGACTGGGCTCGTGCCCGGCGCCTAATCTATCAGGCCTCGAAGCGGCTCGCGTCCGGGAAGGCTCGAGGCAAGGGCGTCCCGCTCGGCCGCGCGCGATTGCTGGCCCCCGTCCTCTATCCGGGCACCATCTACTGCGCGGGCGCCAACTACACCGATCACATGGCCGAGATGGCGCGGGCCCAGGGCCAGCCACCCGGGCCGACCATGAAGGAGCTGGGCGAAAAACCCTGGCACTTCGTCAAGACGTCGAAGAGCTCGGTCGTCGGGCCAGGCGCTCGGGTCAAGCTGCCGGTCTACTCTCAGATGGTCGACTGGGAGGTCGAGCTCGCGGCGGTCATGGGCAAGGTCGCACGCGACGTCCCCGTAGAGCGGGCGCTCGCGCACGTGGCCGGCTACACGATCGCCAACGATCTCTCGGCGCGCGACGTCATGAGGCGCGACAAGAATCCGGCGACGTCGCCCTTCCACTACGACTGGCTCAGCCAGAAGTGCTTCGACGGCTCGTGCCCGCTCGGCCCCTGGATCGTGCCGGCCCACGAGCTTCCCGATCCGCAGAAGCTCGGCCTCAAGCTCTGGGTCAACGACACGCTGATGCAGGACTCCAACACGAGCCGGATGATCTTCGACACGGCCGAGCAGATCGCGATGCTGTCCTCGCGCGTGACCCTCCAGCCCGGCGATCTCGTCTTGACCGGGACGCCGGCCGGCGTGGGGATGCCGCGGCGAATGTTCCTCAAGGCCGGCGACACGGTGAAGCTCGCGATCGAAGGCATCGGTGAGCTGAGCCACACGATGACCGGATGAGCCGATGAGCGCAACGGACCGCGAGCCGTACGTCGGCCGCCCGCTCAAGCGCACCGAGGACCCGAAGCTCATCACGGGCCGCGGGCAGTACGTCGAGGACATCACGGTGCCGGGGCTCGCGCACCTCGCGTTTCTCCGGAGCCCGCACGCGCACGCTCGGCTGAAGGCGCTCCGGACCGACGCGGCGCGGAAGGCGCCGGGTGTCGTTCGCGTGGCGACGGCCGCTGATCTGGGTCCGCTGCGGCCGCTCCCCTTCATGGCGACGATCCCCGGGCTGAAGCAAGCGCCGTGTCCCTATCTCGCCGGCGCGGTCGTCGATTCGACCGGCGTCCCCGTCGCGGCGATCGTCGCCGAGTCCGCCGCGCTGGCCCGCGACGCGGCCGACTTGATCGAGATCGACTACGAGCCGCTTGCGCCGATCGCGGGTCCGGAGCGCGGTCTCGAGCCCGGCGCCGCACTCGCCCACACCGAGCTCGGGACCAATCAGGCCTTCAGCTGGCCCCTCAAGGGCGGCGACGTCGACGGCGCGTTCGGCAGAGCCGCGCACGTCGTCAAGGTCCGCCTGGACCACAACCGGCTCGCCGGGGCGCCGATGGAACCCCGAGGCGTCCTCGCGCGCTACGACGCCGGGAGCGGCGAGCTGACGCTCTGGCTGACGACACAGAACCCTTTCCTGTCTCGCGCCGACCTCGCGGCGGTGCTCGGTTTCCCGGAGCACAAGCTCCGCGTGATCGCACCGGACGTCGGCGGGGGCTTCGGCGTGAAGGGACCGCTCTACCGCGAGGAGATCGTGGCCGCGGTTCTCGCGCGAGAGCTCGGGCGGCCCATTCGCTGGATGTCCACGCGGACCGAAGATCTCTTGACGACCATCCAGGCACGCGCCGCGGTCACGGAAGCCACGGGCGCGGTGACCGCCGATGGGGAGATCGTCGGCCTGAGAGCTCGGGCGGTCTTCGATCTCGGGGCCCATCTGCTCTCGCTGTCGCTGGTTCCGCCGATGTCGGCTTCAACGCACATCTTCGGGCCCTACCGCATCCAGAACGCCGAGCTCCTGAGCCTCGGGGTCTACACGAACACCGCGCCGACCGGGCCGTACCGGGGATCGGGGAGGCCGGTCGGCGTCTATCTGATCGAGCGCCTCATGGACGAGGCCGCGCGGGCGACGAATCTGGATCCCGTGGAGATCCGCCGCCGCAACTTCATCACGCCCGACGCGTTTCCCCACCGCACGCCGTTCGGTCCCGCCTACGACTCCGGCAACTACGCACGCGCCCTCGATCGCGTCGTCGACCTCGCCGGCTATCGAGAGCTCCGCCGCGAGCAGTCGGCGGCGCGCCGCCGCGGCGAGATCATGGGGATCGGCGTCGCGGCCTACGTGGAATCCACGAATGTGCTCGGCTGGGAGAGCGGAGTCGTCCGGGTCGAGCGCAGCGGCAAGGTCACGGCGGTCACTGGATCGAGTCCGCACGGACAGGGGCACGAGACCACCTTCGCCCAGATCATCGCCGACCAGCTCGGCGTCGCCTGGGAGGACGTGATCGTCCGCCACGGCGACACGCTCGGCGCGCCGCAGGCGATCGGAACGTTCGGCAGCCGCAGCGCAGGCCTCGGCGGAAACGCGCTGGCCCGGGCCGCGGGCGAAGTCAGGGACAAGGGACGGCGGCTGGCCGCGCGCCTTCTGGAGGCGAGCCCGGAAGACCTTCAGCTCGTGCGCGGCGGCTTTCAGGTGAAGGGCTTGCCGGAGAAGGTCGTCGGCTGGGACAGAGTCGGCGAGCTCGCCTATCGCGGAATGGGCTTGCCAGCCGACGAGACGCCCGGCCTCGAGGCGACCGTGTTCTTTCGCCAGGATCAGCCGTCCTGGAGCTTCGGCGCGGGCCTGGCCGTCGTCCGCGTGGCCAAGGACACGGGTCAGGTTCGCCTCGAGCGCTTCGTCGCCGTCGACGACTGCGGCAACGCCATCAACCCGTTGCTCATCGACGGACAGATCGTCGGCGGCTTCGCTCAGGGACTTGGCCAGACCCTGCTGGAGCGGATCGTCTACGGCGAGGACGGCCAGCTCCTCACGGGAACGTTCATGGAGTACGCGATCCCGCGCGCGGACGACATGCCCGAGCTGGTGGTCGATCGCACGGTGACTCCGTCGCCGCTCAATCCGCTCGGCGTCAAGGGCGTCGGCGAAGGCAGCGCCTGCGTCGCGCCGCCGGCGATCGTGAACGCGGTCGTGGATGCGCTTTCGCCCTTCGGCGTCCATCACGTCGACATCCCGCTCACTTCCGAGAAGATCTGGCGCGCCATCCACGGCGCGTAGGGAGACCGGCGCTGTCGCTCAGCGCGCGGGGGGAATGATCGGCAGCAAGACGGACGATTGGCGGCCGGGTCCGCCGTGGATCGTGACCTTCCGGCCGAAGATCTCGGCGGGCCGATCTCGCGGGTCGTTGTGCTGGAACGGCCCGACGCCGGTGAAGACCGCGCCCAGCGTACCGAGCCCCGTCGACGGACCACCCGGATATTCGTAGTCGCGTCCGCGCACCGTGAGGCCGATGCGGTAGCCGGCCGGGACCACGATCGACGTGGGCCAGACCTCGACGTCGAGCTCGTAGATCTTACCGGGAGTGAGCGGCTGCTTCTCGTCGTGCGTGTGGTAGGGGCGATACGGAAGCGTGAGCTTCGGGTCGAGCTTCCGGTGTGAGGCGCGAAGCCATCCCTGGGCAATCGGCGTGTGCGGGTCGAGCGCACCCTGGAAAACGACTTCCTTCATATTCGGGGTCAGCACGCGGACCACCAGGAAGAGATCGGCGTCCGCCGTCTGGGACGAGACGAAGAGCTTCGCCGCGATGGGGCCGGTGATCTCGGTCTCGCGCGGCAGCGGCGGCGTGAGGAACGTGACGCCCTCGCCGAGCCCGTCGTAGGTGACGGCGCCGCGGCGTCTGACGGGCGCGCGGACCAGGCTCTGATCGGCCGGGCTCAGGTAGAGCTTGGTCCACTTCGTGCGCGCGAGCGGCCATTCCTTCTCGTGACGCTCGACGAACTTCTCACCGGGATGGCGCACCTGCAGCACGACCTTCGGCTGCTTCTTCCATCCCGTGTCCTCGCCCTTCAGGAAGTGGCCGAAGAACCGCTTCTGGAGACTGACGCCGTAGTCGGTGTAGAAGTGGGTCCAGTGCTCGATGCCGTGCACCTCGAGCCACTTCTGCTTCGACGCCGAGCGCACGAAGCCCTCGAAGTTGCCCCGCGGATGAAGACCCTGCCCGCCCCAGTTGGCCGCCGAGAAGAGCGGTACGTTCAGCTTGGTCCAGTCGGGCATACGCGAGCGCCAGTAGTCGTCGCTGGCGAGCGGATTCTTCCAGCAATCCTCGTAGAAGTCGCGCCGGTTCCCGCCGAGCTCCTCCTCGGTCATCGTCGGCGGCCCGGAGACCCAGTCGCCGTTCATCCGGCTCCGGTATCCCTTCGTGCCGCGGCCGTGCTGGACCCGGATGACCTGCGACGGAAACCACGCCCGCCCGAAGGTGCAGAGGATGCCGCCGTGGTGGCTGAGGTCGCGATAGTAGTCGGCCGCACCCTCCCAGATGCAGATCGCGGCCAGGTGCGGCGGCTCGAGCGCGGCGACCTGCCACTGATTCATCGCGTAGTAGGAGATGCCGTTCAGCCCGATCTTGCCGTTGCTCCAGGGCTGCGCGGCCGCCCACTCGATGCAATGGTAGAGGTCTTGGGCCTCGCGAGCTGACCAGATGTCGAGGTAGCCGGGCGAGCGCCCGGCGCCCCGCGAGTCGATTCGGATGCAGACGTAGCCGTCCGGCACCCACTTCTCCGGGTCGACCACTTCCCAGTTCTGGTACTTGTTCGTGGAGCCGGCGGGCACGTCGGGATGCTGCTCGACCATCCGGCGCCACTGGTCCGTGTAGAGATCCTCGAAGTGGAGCCACTTCCCGTACGGGCCGTAGGTCAGGATGACCGGATGCTTGCCGTCAGCGAGCGGACGAAACACGTCGGCGCGCAGGACGAGGCCGTCGTCCACGCGGATGGGGACGTCCCAGTCGATGCGCATCCCGTCACGGACTTCGCTCACGAAATCGGTCATGGTCGTCCGAGGTCGAGCACGAAGTCGAACGTCGCCGCCTTGCCGCTGCCGGCATCGCTCACCTGCATCACGAGATCACGACTGAAGATCGGATCCCTCGCGTTGACCGCCTCTCCGGGAAAATAGAGCTGGGTTGTCAGCACCGGCCGGCTCGGCGGCTGCACCTTCACGTGGAAGTGGCGCGTCCGGCCGACGTAGATCCCCGGCACGATCGTCTCGAGCCGATAGCGGCCCTGGTCATCCGTGAACTGGTGCCCGCGCAGCCGGAAGCCGGTGTTGTCGTAGCCTCCGCGATCGTCCGCGTGCCAGACGTCGATCAAGGCTCGCGCGACCGGCTGGCAGGTCGTGGACAGGACCATCCCGGCCACCACGATCTTCGTCCCGGCGATTGCCGGCTCGAGGAGCGAGGCGCGCAGGGGTGAGTCGGGCTTGAAATACGGTCCCTCCGTCTGGCGCTCGGTCGGCGGCGCCGAGCCCGGACAGCTCGGCGTGGGCCGGAGCGGTGGCGTCTGGGCCGCGTCTCCACTCTGCACGACGGCCGCAAACGCCGACAGCCCGGCGGCGGCTCTCAGGAACTCACGGCGCGAAGTCTGGCGCATCCCTCTTGGGCCTCCCCGGTCCGATTTCCGACAACTACCCTAGAGACAGCCTCGGGCCTCTGTCAAACCGCCAAAAGCTGCTGGTCTCGGCCCCGCCGCGGGGTTAGGATTCTGTGATTGGGCACGGAGGCCCAGAGATGAACATCTTCAAGGCGCTGGCGGTCAAGGATATCGACTCGGCCACGAAAGCGATTCCGCTCATCGACGTCGGGCCCGCGTTCCGCGGCGAGCCGGGCGCGATGGATACCGTGGCGCTCGAGGTGCGGCGGGCCTGTGAGACCGTCGGCTTCTTCTATCTGGCCGGCCACGACGTGCCGCAGGCGGTGATCGACGACGCCTTCGCGGCCTCGCGCGAGTTTCACGCGACGCCGAGCGAGGTGAAGCGCGCCCTGAAGATCAACGAGAACAACATCGGGTACCTGGCGGTGAACGAGAGCATGCAGCGGCACTCGACCGTCCACAAGGCGACCCGGCCGAACTTCAACGAGAGCTTCTTCATCAGCCACGATCGGTCCGCCGACCACCCGGACGTCGTCGCCGGCACGCCCCTGCGCGGGCGAAACCAGTGGCCGGACGGGCACGCGCGCATGCGGGCGGCGATGGTCACGTACTTCAAGACGCTCGAGAAGCTCGGCGAGCAGCTCTTGCCGGTGCTGGCGCGGGCCCTCGGGATGCCGGCCGACTACTTCGCCCAGTTCTTCCGGAACGAGGCGCACATCAACCTGCGCTTCCTCCACTACCCGCCGCAGGAGACCGACGACGAGGAGCAGTTCGGGCAGGGCCCCCATACCGACAACTCGTTCATCACGATGCTCGCGCGGGAGGACGTGCCGGGCCTGGCGGTCCGCCTCCCGAACGGCGAGTGGATGGCGCCGCCGGTGATTCCCGGGACTTTCCTGGTGAATCTCGGCAACATCATGAAGCGCTGGTCGAACGACCGCTTCCTGTCGACACCGCACGGCGTGCTGAACGATTCGGGGAAGGACCGGTACTCGATCGCGTTCTTCTACAGCCCGAACGTCGACGCCGCCATCGAGTGCGTGCCGACGTGCGCGAGCCCCGACGATCCGCCTCGGTATCCGCGCGCGGTCTACCGCGATCTGGTGCTGGAGTTCTACAACGCGAACTACTTCCACCGGAAGGACTACGCGGGCGCGACGGCCGAGGGCGCTACTCGTCCTTCTTGATCTGCTGCGCGAGGTAGTTGCCTTCGCCCGTCTGGGCGATCAGGGTCATCTGGGCTTCGATCCAGTTCGCGTGGTCCTCCTCGCCTTCCAGGAGGTGCTCGAGCAGCTCCCGCGTGCCGTTGTCGCCCAGGCTCCGGGCCGTCTCGATCCCCGCGTTGAGCATGCGGATCGCGTCGCGCTCGAGCTCGAGATCCAGGCGAAGCTGCTCCGGCACGGTCTCGCCCACGTTCACCCTGCCGAGCCGCTGCACGTTGGGCACGCCCTCGAGATAGAGGATGCGGGCGATGAGCTCGTCGGCGTGGCGCATCTCGCCGAGCGATTCTTCACGCAGCTTCTTCCACAGCCGCTCGTAGCCCCAGTTCTCGCACATCCGGCCGTGGATGAAGTACTGATTGATCGCGGTGAGCTCGGCCGTGAGGACGTCGTTCAGGAGGGTGACGACCTGCTCATGGCCTCGCATAGTGCTCCTCCGACCTCGAGAGTGGATTGTGATGCGAGGTCACTGTAGGACGCGTCGTGGGCTTCATCAAGCAGCGCATCGAGCGTGGGCGAGCAGCCGCCGCAGTCGTCGCCGGCGCCGCAGAGCGCCGCCAGCCGCCCGCGGGTATCGCCGCCCCGGGCGATCGTCGCCCGGATCGCGCGCTCGCCGAGTCCGCGGCAGAGACAGACGATCATCTCGGCGATGCTCCGCTCGGGCGCCACGCTCCGTTCGCTCGTGCCAGCCGCATTCGGGCTCCTCTCTCGTCGTCCCGAGCATGAGGATAACAGAATTTTCTGGATTAGGGCAACCTAACTACCGAGACCACCGGTCGACGGCGCCGGGTCCCGAGTGACGAACGCGCTCGAGCTGATCCGGGTCGAGCTGGGCGAGAGCCAGGTCGAGGTGCGCCTGCTGGATCTCGCCGGGCTCGGAGAGGTGGAGTCGTTGGCCGCGGGCTATCTCACCTCGGCCGAGGCAGCCGAGTACGCCGAGCTCCGGCATCCGCTGCGCCGCCGGGAATGGCTCGGCGCGCGGGTGTGCCTCAAGCTCATGGCGCTGCAGCAGGGCCGGATCGGCGACCCGCGCCAGTGCGCCGTCGTCAAGGACCCGCGCGGGCGGCCGCGACTCGTCTTCGCTGCGGAGTCGGCCGCCGCCGTCGTGCCGGACTGCTCCCTCTCCCACAAGAGCCGATTCGTCTGCGCCGCCACCTCGAGCGCCGTCGGGTCGAGGGTCGGCGTCGATATCGAAGAGGTGTCCCCTCGCCTGCGACGACTCGCCGACCAGTTCGCCCACGATCGCGACACCCTGCTCGGCTCGCGCCCGGCGGAGGAGCGGCTGGCGATCCTGTGGGCCCTGAAGGAGGCGTGCTCGAAGGTGGTGGGACGGGGCCTGGCGATGGCGCTCCGGGCAGTGACCTGTCAGGAGATCGCGCCAGGCCGCCACCGTGTCGTGACGGGTGGACTGGAGCTCTCCGGCCGCCACACGGTGCACGGCGGCTACGCCATCGCCCTCTGCGTCGGGACGGATCTGCCGGTCGAGAGCTGACGCGCGGCGCCGCGCTAGGCGCGGCGGCCGCCCGTCATCATCCGGAGGAAGGCCGGCGAGAGACGCGGGTCGAGCGTGTCACGGATGCCGTCTCCCAGGAGGTTGAAGGCGAGCACTGTCACCGTGATGGCCAGACCCGGGAAGAAGGCCAGCCACCACGGCGGCACGAGCGCCGTGATCGAGTCGGCCAGCATGTTGCCCCAGGTCGGCGTCGGCGGCGGCACGCCGACACCGAGAAAGCCCAGCGCCGCCTCGATGACGATCGCGACGCCCAGATGCGTCGTGGCGAGCACGAGATAGGGCGCGACGCACTGGGGCAAGACGTGAAACGCCATGACTCGCAGCGCCGAGGCGCCGCTGGCGCGCCCCGCTTCGACGTAGGGCATCTCGCGCACCGACAGCGCCACGGATCGGATCACCCGCCCGCCGAACGGAATGCGCGTGATCGCGATCGCGAAGATCACCGCCTGCAGGCCGGTCCCGATGGCCATGGAGATCGCCATGGCGAGAATCAGATCGGGGAACGACTGCAAGATTTCCATGATCCGCTGACTGACGAGGTCGAAGCGTCCGCGCAGATAGCCGCAGGCGACTCCCCACAGGGAGCCGACGGTCGTCCCGAGGATCACCGCGGAAAACGCCACGAACAGCGA
>Ga0066709_100005466_pt1 | contig 10470 bp, 7 predicted proteins | sample GraSoiAngelo_158_FD_79665 | JGI IMG/M metagenome (GOLD analysis project Ga0066709, IMG submission 79665) | Grasslands soil microbial communities from the Angelo Coastal Reserve, California, USA - 14_1009_16_30cm | ecosystem: Environmental > Terrestrial > Soil > Grasslands | place: USA... | reverse complement strand
TGGTGATGCCTGCATTGGTGAAGAGTGCCGGTAGGCTGCCGACAGTGAAGCTCGGCGGGGCAGGCGTGCCGCTCACGTTGGCGGTGAACTGCGTCTTGCGCAGCCACACCCGGTCCGCGGTCACTGCTACTGTTGGGTCCGCGCTCGCAGGACCGGTCAGCCGGATTTGCACACAGTCTGACCCGTCAAGAGCTGCGATGTGTCCGTCGCGCCTTCGAATGCGCTCGGCACTCAAACCGTCCGCTTTCACTTGGAGCTCGGGTTACTGAGCGTGACCAAGGTTGTGCGGGGTGATGGACCCCGCCACGCTTTTTTTCACAACCGACGTCACTGATGTTGCTCGCTGCAGCGCTGGAAGCAGGGACCAGGCATAAGTAAATGGGGGTCAGGACTGTTTTTGCTCGAGTTCAGCCCAACGCGCGTACAGGTGATCAACGGCTTTCCGGGCTTCCTCCAATTCGGAAACAGCGTCTTGAAGACGGATTCGATCGCTCATAACCTGCGGATCTCCGAGCGCTGCTTGTTTCGCCTGAAATTTCTCCTCGGCCTGGGCGATGCACTCCACCATGTTGGCAAATTCGCGGGCTTCCCTATAAGAAAGTCTTTTCTTGGGAGGAGAACCTGAGACAGGGTCCGTGGTTGCACGTGGACGCGAAATTGCTGCCGCGGGTGGCTTGGCACTTACCAGTTGAAGTCGCCGCCAGGCTTCCCATTGTGAGTAGTCCGCAAAACGATCCGCCGCTCCAACACCGTCCAGTCCGACTACCACGGTCGAAACGCGATCCAGCATGAAGCGGTCGTGCGTGACCAGCACCAGAGCTCCCACGTATTCTAGCAGGCTCTCTTCCAGGATTTCGAGGGTGGGTATATCCAGGTCGTTGGTCGGTTCGTCCAGCAGAAGAACGTCCGCGGGTTGCAGCATAAGCTGCGCGATCAAGACGCGCGCGCGCTCCCCGCCGGAAAGCCGGCCAACGCGCTGATTCAGATTTTCCGCCGAAAAAAGAAATCGTTCGGCCCACGAAGCGACGTGGATGACGCGATCCTGATAAATCACCGCGTCGCTGTCCGGCGCAAGCGCCCGGCGCAAAGTCAAGTCCGGATCGAGTTCACGATTCTGGTCGAAATAGACGACTCGCAATCCTTCGGCGCGGCAAACTTTGCCGGATTCTGGCTTGATGTCTCCGTGCAGTAAGCGTAGCAATGTTGTTTTGCCGCTGCCGTTTGGACCGACTAGTCCCATTCGCATCCCGGACGTCACGCTGAAATCAATGTCTTTGAATAGCGTGCGGCCGCCGACGCCGTAGGAGACCCTGTCGAGGGTGATGAGTTGTTTGGTTTTCCGGCTTGTCGCTGAGAAATCGATTTCGGCCCCGGAGGTGCGGCTGCGCGCGTTCATCTCCGCGAGTTCGCCGATCATTGCGTTGGCTTTATCAATGCGTGCTTTGGCCTTGGTCGCGCGCGCTTTGGGTCCGCGGCGCAACCATTCGAGCTCGGTGTGAACGCGGTTCTCGAGTGATTCCTGCCGCTTTTTCTGCGCGTGCAGGTATTCTTCCTTCGCTTCAAGGAATGAGCTGTAGTTTCCGCCCACGCGCAATACGCCATCCTTATAGGCTCGATTAAGTTCCACCATTTCATTGGCGACGTTCTCCAGAAAGTAGCGGTCGTGGCTCACCACTACACACGCGAACGGCGCATTCCGGAGAACGGATTCGAGCCATTGAATCCCCGCGAGATCCAAATGATTGGTGGGCTCGTCCAGGAGCAAAATGTCCGGGGCCTGGACTAAAGCTTCGGCGATGGCAAGCCGTTTGCGCCAGCCGCCGGAGAGCGTCGCGGCGGGCGCATCAAGATCAGTAAGACCCGCGCGGCCCAGCGTCTCGGCAAAACGTGAGGGGCGCTCTGCTTGGGGAACCGCCGCGCGTTCCAGAGCGCTTTCGATGACCGAGCGAACGGCCACCCCGGGCACAAACGCCGAAATCTGCGCGACGGTACTGAGCCGTGTACCCTTGCGAATCGCCACATCTCCACTGTCCGGCTTGATGCGGCCGATGAGCATCTCCAGCAATGTCGACTTGCCCGAACCATTCGGCCCAATCACGCCGATGCGATCCCCTTCAGACACGGTGAAAGAGATATTCTGGAAGAGCGGCGCGGCGCCGTATCTCTTCGACAGTCCTTGCGCGCTGATGATCGGAGGCAAATTTCTCGGTCTTCTCCTGCACATAGTTTAACCTTGAGAGTCATGGCAGTGGAAACTCGGCAGACGGCTGCTTCCGAATCAAGTGAGACTCGTTTTTTATGCACAACTTTGACGCTCTTGTCCTTGGCGGCGGGGCCGCGGGACTCATCTGCGCGATTGAGGCCGGCAATCGCGGACGGCGTGTGGCCGTGCTGGAGCGTGCCGATCGAATCGGGAAGAAGATTCTGATTTCAGGTGGGGGCCGCTGCAATTTCACCAACATTCATTGTGGACCGGAAAATTTCATTTCCGCGAATGAACACTTCGCAAAATCCGCGCTGGCGCGGTACACGCCCGCGGATTTCATCGCCCTGGTCGAAAAGCATCACATTCCATACCACGAAAAAACACTCGGACAACTCTTCTGCGATCGTTCCGCGCAGGACATCACTGAATTGCTGGAATCGGAATGTCGGAAGGCGGGAGTGCAGATTTTTCTGCAGAGCCGAATCCAAGAAGTGCAGCGCACCCCGGAGTTCCGGGTACGCGCCGAATCCGCGGAATATCACGCGCCAGCCCTCGTGGTTGCAACAGGTGGACTTTCAATCCCCAAAATGGGCGCGACGCCGTGCGGATATCAGTTGGCGCGTCAATTCGGATTGAATATTGTTGAAACAAAACCCGCGCTTGTGCCCTTCGTCCTGGCCGGAAAAGATCGCGAATGCTACTGTGACTTGGCGGGCGTCTCATCAGAAGTCGTCGCGAAGTCCGATCATCACGCCTTCCGCGAAAAAATGATGATTACCCATCGTGGTTTGAGCGGGCCGGCAATCTTGCAAATCTCTTCCTATTGGGAAAAAGGGCAATCCATCCAAATCGATCTGGCCCCAGATCGCGAGATCGCGTCAACGATTCGTGCAGCCAAGGTGCGCAATATCGCCGCGGCGCAGAAGGCATTTCAGGGAATTCTTCCAAAGCGATTCGCCGAACGCTGGCTGGACAACCATGCACCAGCCGTATGGAATAACGATGCTCTCCTAAAACTGGAAAAGCAGGTACACGAATGGATGATCAAGCCTGCGGACACCGAGGGCTACGAAAGGGCAGAAGTAACGGCCGGCGGCGTCGACACCAACGAGTTGTCCAGTAAAACCATGGAGACCAAGAAAGTTAAGGGGCTATACTTTATCGGCGAGCTCGTGGATGTCACCGGCCATTTGGGCGGGTTCAATTTTCAATGGGCCTGGGCCTCCGGCGCGGCCGCGGGTCGCGCTTTATGAGGAAACCGGGGCACGACGTGTGCCAGCACGAGCCGGCGCGACCGAGCCCTGCGCTGCTTTTGCTTCTTCGTAAGCGACAAATTCTTCGTATGTACCTTTGAAGTCTTCGATCTTTCCGTCGTGAAAATGCCAGACGCGCGTCGCGACTTCGTCGATCACGTCATGGTCGTGCGTTACGAGCAGCACCGTCCCGTCGTAACGCTGTAGCGCGATGTTCAGCGCGTTGATCGATTCCAGGTCGAGGTGGTTGGTAGGCTCGTCGAGCACCAGGAAATTCGGCTTCTGCAGCATCAGCCGGCAAAAAATCAGCCGTGCGGACTCGCCGCCGGAGAGCGCTCGCGTCGGCTTCAGGGCATCTTCGCCGCTGAACAACATCTGTCCCATCAAGCCGCGCAGCTCCTGTTGCGAGGCAGCGGGATCGAACTGCCAAAGCCAATCGATCGCGGTCATGCCCTTGGTAATGGATTCACCATGATCCTGCGCGAAGTAGCCAACGGCAACTTCGTGACCCCATCTCACCTCGCCGCCATCGATCGGAAACCGCAAATCCTTGTCCTCGATGAATCCCGGCGCGTTGCGAACCAGCGACTTCAGCATGGTGGTTTTCCCAACGCCGTTGCGGCCCATCAGCGCGATTTTTTCACCGCGCACCACGCTCGCCGAAAATCGCGGGATCACCTTTAAGTCGTCGTAGGATTTCTCGATGCTTCGAATTTCCAGCGGATGCTTCCCCGAATTCCGCTTCATGTCGAACTTGATGTAAGGCCGCTGGATGTTGCTCCTCGCCAGCTCCGTCGTCTGCAAGCGCTCGACTTCCTTTTTGCGCGAAGTCGCCTGCGCGGAGCGTGTGCCCGCGGAAAACCGCGCGATAAATTCCTGCAACTGCGCGATTTTTTTCTCACGATTGGCGTTGTCCGCTTCGATGCGCCCGCGAATCTGCGTCTTGGCCACCACCATGTCGTCGTATCCGCCGACATACATGATAATCGTCTCGTAATCGATGTCCGCCGTGTACGTGCACACACTGTTCAAAAAATGCCTGTCGTGCGAGATGGCAATCAGCACGCCTTCATACTCGCAGAGATATCTTTGCAGCCAGTGCACGGAATCCAGGTCCAAGTTGTTCGTCGGTTCGTCGAGCAGCAGCGCCGCCGGATTGCCAAACAGCGCCTGTGCCAACAGCACGCGCACCTTTTGGCCGCCCTGCAATTCACCCATCTTTCTTTCGTGCAGCGCGCCTTCCACGCCAAGGCCGTCGAGCAGCACCGCCGCATCCGCCTCCGCCGTATACCCGCCCTCTTCGCCAACGATGCCTTCGAGCTCCCCAAGGCGCATCCCGTCGGCGTCCGTCAATTCGTCGTGCGGCTTGGCGTACAGCGCGTCTCGCTCTTCAAGGGCTTTCCAGAGCGTGGCATTCCCCATAACGACCGTGTCGACGACGCGATATTCGTCAAACGCAAACTGATCTTGCCGCAAAACACCCATCTTTTTTGGCCGGGTAATCGAGCCGCTGGTCGAGTCGATCTCCCCGGTCAAGATCTTCATAAACGTGGACTTGCCCGCACCATTCGGCCCGGTAACGGCATAGCGGCGCCCGGCCATGAAGGTGCACGTCACGTTTTCAAACAGGACGCGTGGGCCGAACCGCATGGTAATGTTATTGACCGAGAGCATAACCCTCTAAGTATAGCGTGAATTCGGCGTTCGCGCTCGCCGCACCACGACACTTTTTGATAGAACATCCTGAGGAAGTAAAACTGCGCCACGCCTACGGCAAACCAAAAGTAAACAGTGCCGACCCCGCCGCGACAGCTACGTACTGTTTCCCGTCGATCGCGAAGGACATCGGTGACGAATACACTGACGCTCCGCACTGGAAGTGCCAAAGCGCTTTGCTCGAGCCAGCCTCAAGCGCGATGAAGTTTCCCTCGGCGTCACCCGTGAATACTAGTCCACCTGCTGTGGAAAGCACCCCCGCCCAAGTCGGCGAGGGATGCTTCCACTCCCACTTCAATTTTCCGGTGTTCGGATCGATGGCGCGCAGCGCGCCGGTGAACGGCGCAGCATCATCGTTCGGGAAATACGCGCTGCCATAGTATGCGTGTCCCGCTTCGTACGGCTGCGGCGCCGTACTGAAGACGTCGCACTGTTCCCGCGCCGTTACATAGAAGAGCTGCGTTTGCGGATCGTAAGTAGGCGACATCCAGTTCGTCGCGCCGGCCGCGCCCGGGCACACGCGATTCCCTTCCAGCGTCGGCGAGGCGTCCTTTCGCGCAATGGGAGCTCCGCTCGCGTCCTTCGAGTCGCTCCAGGTCACTTTTGCGAAAGGGTTCGCGAACTCGAGCTTTCCATTGCTGCGATCAATCAAATAAAAAAATCCGTTGCGGTTCGCTTGCAGGATCAGGTGCCGCTCGCCCTGATCAACCATCACGGGCACCTGCGTGGCGTCGTAGTCGTGCTCATCATGCTTCGAAAATTGAAAATACCATTTGAGCTTTCCTGTGTCGGGATCAAGTGCGAGCAAGCAATTGCTGTAGAGATTGTCGCCGGCGCGCCCCTCGCCCCGATTCGAAGGCGAAGGATTGCCCGTGGTCCAAAAAGTAGTATTGGTCGCCGGATCGTAAGTCCCCGTGATCCACGCAGGCGCCCCTCCGATTTTCCACGAGTCGCCTTCCCAACTGTCGTGGCCGGGCTCCCCGGGACCAGGAATCGTGTAGAACCTCCACTTCCGTTCGCCGGTCGCGGCATCGTACGCGTCGATAAATCCTCGGATCCCATATTCCCCGCCCGACACTCCGATGAGCACGAGATTCTTGATCACCAGCGGCGCTAGCGTGATGCTGTAGCCCCTGCGATAGTCCACCGCCGTAGCGTCCCAAACCACGTTTCCAGTCTTGGCGTCCAGCGCGAGAACATGCGCGTCGAGCGTCCCAAGAAAGACTCTTTCCCCTAAAATCGCCAGCCCACGATTCACGCGCCCACAACACGGCCGAATATCCGCCGCCAGCGCGCGTTGATATTGCCAGATCGGCCGCCCCGACCGCGCGTCCAGCGCAAACGCGCGATTGTCCTGCCCGGTGCCATAAAGAATTCCATCCACAACCAACGGCGTCGTTTCGAATTTCCCGCCCGCCATCGTCTGGTAAGCCCACTTGGGAACGAGCATCGCCGCATTCGAAGCGTTGATCTGGTCGAGCGCGCTGAAGCGATGTCCTGCGTAGTCACCGGAGTACATCAGCCAGTTCTGCGGCTCTTTTGCCGAATCCAGCAGCCGCTGCAGCGTCACCTGCGCGCTAACGTCAAGCGCGAAACCGACCGAAATCGCAGACACAAGAAATGCCAACCGCATCACAACCGTCATTCTGAGCGAAGCCGGCCGGCGCTTTTTCTTCCCCTTCGCTCCTGCGAAAGGTCGGCCTGCGCTGTCGAGGAATCTCTCTTCGATGGCACCGTTCATCGATTGGCTCCTCATTGCACACCCACCCCAAGCAGGTACGCGACTAGGTCCTGAAGATCCTTATCACTCAATGTTTTCTGGTCATATGCCGGCATCAGCGACTCGCGGCTCTTTTCGAACGAACGCAGCTTGTCCTTCTCGAACAAGTGAATCTGCTCTCGCGTGTCCATCATTTGCAGGGTGAAATGATCTTCGTTCAGCACCACTCCCATGAATTTCTGTCCGCCCGCGGTCTCCACCTTGACCGTTTCATATTCTTGCGAAAACTCCTTCATGGCCTCGGAAATGCCCTGCGCCAGCCGCCGGCCGGGACTCCGCAACGATTCCACAATGTAGTCGGTGGAACGCGTCGAGCCCGTCGCACTCAGGTCGGGCCCGATCCGGCCTCCCTTTCCCTGAATCATGTGGCACATGCTGCAGCCCGCCGTCCCGTTGAAAAGCTCCTTCCCATGAGCCGCATTCCCAACGGCGGCAGCGTCAGCTTTTTTCTCCACGCTCCGGATGTAGCTGATCACCTGCCAGATCTCTTCTTCCGTCATGCCCACGCCTTGTTGTGTCGCTCCATTCGGCGGCATGGCCGTGCCGGGAACTCCATCGTTAATAGTTCGAAACAGATCGGCGTCCGTGCTTCCATGACGCTTCTTTGCGCGCGTCAAATCGGGTCCCCGGCCTCCGCCCCGCGCGCCCAATCCATGGCAAAACGCGCAGTTCGCACGAAACTCAAATTCGCCGAGCTTTGCCGCTTTCGGATCGCCTGCAAGGGGGTTCTTGTCCTGAGCCTTGAGAGGTGCGGTAAGCACTCCAATCATGAGCAGCAGAGCACATGTGAAAAAGGCGGCCGCCCATGCCCGCGGCTTTTGTGGGTCCGGCAAACCTACGTTCTTGGCGCTATGCATAAATGTGGCAGCTCCATCGCAACTGATACCAAATTGCGAAAACTATAGCACTCGTTCGCAAACAACCAATAGCAAAACGTAACGAACACACGATGGGCTGGAATTACTGCTTTAGCGGAAACAATTTGATATCGCGAAGGAACACCTCCGCTCCCTCGGATTGAAAGAGGATCTTTCCACTCGATGGCAACGCTTCGGAGCCCTCGGTCGCAAGCTTTCCGTTGACGAATTGCCTGACGCGATCTCCTCGCAGTTCTAGAACGTTCCCAACCCCCACGCATCCGATTACAAGAATGATTCCAATGTCATACACACGACAAACCTGGGCAGCGCGACTCCGAAGCTTCTGACGGGTGAAGCTTTCCGCTCGCATGTTCCAAGCCTCACGCGCCGCTTCCGAGGTTTGTCGCGAACCAGCAGAAACTTGGCCTGGATCTGAATTTTGACCCGAACCCCATGTTGGCAAACAAGCGTAACGCCTTCGACGCGTTCCCGGCCACAGACACCACTGAAAGCTCATCTACCAGGGCAACTCTCTTACAATTCACTATCGTGGCGGCGCCGTCTTCGGCGTCTCCTTCCCCATTTACTTCGGCTCCTATTTCAAATCCCAAAACACCGGTTCGCAATCCCCTGCTGTCCCCCATTGACGGATGTGTTGGCGGTTCGCAAGACGGCCTATGTCTAGGCGCGGGATTCCTGTTATTTCCCTCGCTCCGAGACGTCCGCGTTCTAAGCCCGTTCTAGACACGCTCTGCCCGACGTTCTCGTCTTTCAGTCGGGCCTGGCTCCTTCAACTTCTTTTTCTCCTCATTTGCTGGTATAGCCTCGCCTGCGCAGGACTTCTCCGTCGTTGATCCGGCAACAGGAACTCACCTTCAACGGGTCGAAGAGGATACGCTTCTGGCTTTGAAAATGGCATTGCCCGGTCAATCTTCCGCCGATCCGCGGGTCTCGTCCTCTTCCCCGTGCACGTCACCGGTCGCGAGTATGGCAAGACGACTTCCGAGCATCTCTACCTGTTTCGACCCGGTGCACATGGAAGCCGGCCTGTCTGGCGCGTCGCAGCGGGCAATCCCTCGAGTACGAAATGGAGCTAACCGGTGGCCACACTCGTTAAGAGTGTGCTCGTAAGTCCTTTGCTTGCCACAGATCCAAAAATGTCTCGTTCTAAGTCTGTTGGCTGCCACACTTCCGAGACGCCCCGGGAGCTGTCCGGCTCTCGCTCGCCGCCCCGCGCTTTGCCTGCCGTGCTGTTCAGGCGCCGTTTCGCAGAACGCCATCGGCAGAGTAATATGGTGGCTACAACCACGCAGGACGGCACAGATGACTACCGAAGCCAATGACCGGATGAAACGCCCACTGGACTCTGTCGATCCACAGATCGCCGATCTCCTGCGCGAAGAAGCCAAGCGCCAAGCCACAGGCCTGGAGCTGATCCCCTCGGAAAATCTAGTCTCCGAGGCAGTCCTCGAAGCTATGGGCTCGATCTTCACGAACAAGTACGCCGAGGGCTATCCCGGAAAGCGCTACTACGGCGGCTGCGAATACGCTGACAGGGTGGAGCAATTCGCCATCGATCGCGCAAAAGAACTATTCGGCGCAGAGCACGCCAACGTGCAGGCGCATTCGGGCACATCCGCCAATGTGGCTGTCTATATGTCAACCCTGCAGAAGGACGACGTGGTTCTGGGAATGAATCTTTCGCATGGTGGCCACCTGACTCACGGGCATCCGCTGAATTTCTCAGGACGCATGTACAAGTTCGTGGCCTACGGCGTGAAAAAGGAAGACGAGCGCATCGACTACGACGAAATCGAGAAACTCGCCAGCGAGCACAAGCCGAAAATGATCGTCGCCGGCGCGAGTGCCTACTCACGCATCATCGATTTCGAGCGCATCGGCAAAGCAGCGAAATCCGTCGGCGCTCTCTTTTTTGTGGACATGGCGCACATTGCCGGACTCGTGGCCGCTGGAATTCACCCGAGCCCCGTGCCGCACGCCGATATCGTCTCGACAACTACGCACAAAACGTTGCGTGGGCCGCGCGGCGGGTTGGTGCTGTGCAAGGCGGCGTTTGCCAAGGAACTGGACAAGCTGACATTCCCAGGGACACAGGGTGGTCCGCTGGTGCACACGATTGCCGCAAAAGCCGTCTGCTTGAAGGAAGCGATGGAGCCGTCCTTCAAGGAATACCAGAAGCAGGTCGTGGCCAACACGAAAGCCATGGCCGCGGCCGTTGCCAAGCATGGGTTTCACATCGTGACGGGCGGCACGGACAACCACCTGTTCCTGATCGAAGTGCACTCGCGCGGCATCACCGGAACAGACGCCGAGAAAGCCCTCGACCGCGCAGGCATCACCGTCAACAAGAATTCAATTCCCTTCGATCCCCTGCCCCCGATGAAGGGTGGCGGAATCCGCCTGGGCAGCCCTTCAGTCACCACGCGCGGAATGCGCGAACCGGAGATGGAGCAGATCGGAGGCTGGATCGCGGAAATACTCTCGAATATCGGCAACGCCGAAGTCGAGCAGCACGTGCGCAAGCAAGTGGCGGAACTTGCATCCCGATTCCCGATCTACGAGGCGCGTCTGCGCGGCGGTCCGGCGCGAACCGAACACGCACACGTTTAGCCCACCGGGAATCCCAGGGGCTCG
>Ga0066709_100005464_pt1 | contig 10470 bp, 11 predicted proteins | sample GraSoiAngelo_158_FD_79665 | JGI IMG/M metagenome (GOLD analysis project Ga0066709, IMG submission 79665) | Grasslands soil microbial communities from the Angelo Coastal Reserve, California, USA - 14_1009_16_30cm | ecosystem: Environmental > Terrestrial > Soil > Grasslands | place: USA... | reverse complement strand
TTCCCACGTGACGAGACCGGAGTACCCATCGAATATCCGGAGGCACTCAAGCCGCAGTCCTGGGCCGCGGGGGCGCCGCTTCTCGCGCTACGCACGATCCTCGGACTGGATCCGGTCGACGGCAATTTGCGGTGGCGGCCACATCTGCCCCAGAACCTGACGAACGTCAGCCTGTCGACGGTCGGGTTTCGCGGCAGATACGTCGACCTGATGTAGCGCCGGCGGGCTACATCGCGACGACGAGCCCTGGAACCGACGAAGGCGCGACGACGATCAAGATCCCCAGGGCGACGAGGGCCGCGGCAAAGGGGACGTCGATCGAGGCTCTCGGCGGTAGGAGCTTCTGAGCGACGACGAGAGCCGCGATCACGGCCATCCAGGTCACGCTCATGACCCCGACCGCCAGCAGAATGACCATCAGCCCGATGCTCGAGCCGAAGCAATAGAAGCCGAACTGGAATCCTGAGCGAAGGGTTCTGCGGCAACGCCGTCGGCACTCGCGCTTCAGGGGCGTGAGCTCGTAGACGCCGGCTGCGATCGTCAGCATTCCTGCAGTCGAAGTGCCGTGGGGCTCGTAGAGCGCGTACACGGCGAGGCCGACCAGCGTCCAGACGGCGAGGTACGACGCCGCGAACAGCGGGCCGGTGAGCGCTCGGCCGTTGACGCGGATGAACCTCGAGACGGCCGGCGCCGCGCCGGGCAGCATCATCGCCGCCATCATCAGCACCCAGACGGCGATGAAGAACCCGAAGGAGCCGAGGTCGGTCGCAGCTCCCATGTCCATGCCGCTCATCCTCTGAACCGCGAGAACCCAGGCTGCGCCGGCGACGCCGACCGTCGCCGTGAGCGTGGCTGCGGTCGTCCAGGTCCTAGTACTCGTCATGGCGGCGAAGGGGGAAGTCTGCGTCGCGTCCTGCGGGGATCTGGTCGAGCAGTTGGTCGTAGTAGGGAACGAGCATGAACCGGTCTGGTGCCGTGCGGGAGTACGTGTGGTACACGACGCCGTCCTCGAGCTTGAAGACGTTCCATCCCGGCGACTCGGCCATCCCTGAGGCGAGGTCGGTCCCGACGTTGTCGGCCCAGTCCTTCAGCCAGTTGTCTGCTTCCGCGACCATCTTCGCCAGTTCCCCCGTCGCCATCTGCTCGGGAGTGAACGCCATGTCGAAATCGAAGCTGAAGTCGCTCGCAAAGGACGAAGCCCAGGGGAACTTCCAGCCCATCCGCTGCTTGTAGGCCTGGAGCTTCTCGATCGGCGCGCGCGAAATGCACATCAGCGTCACGTCACGGTTGTTCAGGTGGACGAGAGCAGCGTCGAGGTGGTCGGCCAGCCCAGTGCAGCCAGGACACGCCGCCTCGTAGGTCGGGCCGAACATGAGGTGGTAGATGAGCAGCTGCGACCGCCCGTCGAACAAGTCCACGAGCGTCTTCTGTCCTTCCTCGGTATCGAACGTGTACTCCTTCTCGACCCGGACCCAGGGAAGCTCCTGTCGTTGTTTCGCCAGCTCCTCGTCCAGGCTGCCGAGCTCCTTTTCGCGCTCGAGGAGTTCCTGGCGCGCCCTGGCCCATTCCTCCCGCGTTCCGACCTTGTGACTGGGCATCGCGTTCGCCTCCCTTTACGGTCTTTCAGGTATAGACCGGCGCCGGGCCTGAAAGTCATCGTTTTCCCTTCTCCGCTGCGGGGTATCTTCGCCCCCGTGCAGCGCGGGCTGGGGGTCTGCGTTCTGGCTGCGCTCGCCCTCGCCTCCGGCGCGGCGGCGCGCAACTTCGCGGCCAACGGCCGAATCGGGTACCTGCGGCCACTCGGCGGTAACGAGACGCCGTACGGTCATCTGTTCGAAGTCAACTCTGACGGCAGCGGCGCCCTCGACCTCACTCCCTCGGGCTACACCGATGTCCGCAGCTTCGCCTGGTCTCCCGACGGTCGCCGCGTCGCTTTCTCGGCCATTGAGGCAGGTGATTCGGATCCGGAGCTGTTCGTCATGAACGCGGGCGGCGGAGGCGTTCGGCGCCTGACCGACAACTATCTCCCCGACTTCCAGCCGAGCTGGTCGCCCGACGGCCGTTGGATCGCGTTCACCAGTATCCGCACCGGGCTGTCGCAGATCTACCGGATGCGTGCCGACGGAAGCGCACAGCGGCGACTGACGAACGCACTCGGCAACTGCGACTCGCCCGCGTGGTCGCCGCGCGGAAAGCTGATCGCATTTCACTGCGCCATGGCGAGCGAGAAGGTCTCGGTCATGCGCCCCGACGGGACCCACATCCGCGTTCTCCTGCGGCACTCGTCCACGATCGAGACGAGGCCGGCCTGGTCGCCCGACGGTCGGTTGATCGCGTTCGGTCGCGGCACTCGGGGACCGTCGTGGGCGTCGCTCGGAATCTGGACGGTCCGGCCGAACGGCAAAGCGCTGCGCCGAGTCGTCGCACAGGGTGGCTCTCCCGCGTTCTCACCGGACGGCCGGTGGCTCGCCTTCGTTGCGGAACGCAACGGCAACCAGGAGCTGTACAAGGCTCGGGCTGACGGCGGCGGGATCGTGCAGCTGACGAACACGTACGGGATCGCGGAGTCCGCGCCTTCCTGGCAGCGCGTCCCCTAGTGGCGAGCTTTGACGATCACGGTGAACGTTGCGATCTGGCCGTTGCCGCTCCCGTCCATCGCCGAGCAGCGGACCCGGGTACGCCCGATCCTGAACCGGCTGCCGGACTTCGGCGCGCACACCACCGGCACGGCTCCGTCGACGGCATCCACCGCGCCGAGCTTGAAGGTGACGCGCACACGTTTGACGCCGCGCCGGGCGCGGACGACTCTGTCGGAAGCACCGCGGATAGTCGGCGCACGAGGTCGAACTCAAGCCCAGAAACGATCAGTGTGCCGACCCAGATGTCTTTGCCGTGGGCGCCGATCGCACCGGGCACGAACATCTCTTGCAGCGTCCCGTTCCCCGTGGCGCCGGCGTAGATGCCGGAGCTGCCTCGAGATGAGTCCCGTCGAGCTCGGAGACCTGTGACGCAGTCGAGCTCCTAATCCGGCAGCCAGCCTTCGCGGAAGGAGGCCGGCTCGCGGGCAGGGAACCGTGCATAGGCCTGCTCGGGGTCGGTCGTCTCCACCTCCACGCCGGCGCCGTGCCGTAAGGCTGCCTCGTCCACGGTGTAGGCACCCCAATCGGGGCCGGTCGAGAGCACCCGTGCGCCTACGGCAAGGAAGAGGGAGGGCGCGTCGCCCGCTCCGATGATCACGTGCTTCGTTCCGGCTGGGCAGTGCACGAAGTCCCACTGCCGTAGTGGACGCTCCTCGCCCTCGACGATCAGCAGCGCGTCGCCGGCGAGCACGAGGAAGTCCTCCTGGTCGGCCTCCCAGTGGTACATGGCCATCGGTTCCCCGGGCGCGAGGGCGACCAGGTGAATCCCCAGCTGCGGGAACTCCTGCTCGCCCTCGAAGACGCAGTAGGCGCCTCGTCCCTCGCCGGGACGCCAGCGTGCATCGCGCGCGTTGAGCACGAACCAGCCGTCGCTCTTGGGAACGACCCCGTGCTCGGTCGCCTCGAGTTGCGCCTCCGGAACCATCGGCAGACCCTAATGCACGGCCGAGCGGCTGAAGGCGCGGATCGAGACCATCGTCAGCGCTGCGGCAAAGACGGCTACGACGAGAAGGCTCAGCGACGCCATCGCAGTCGTGTCGTGGAGCTTCCAGATGTTGTGCAGTCCGGTGCTGTCGCCGAGCAGTCCGTAGCGGACGAGCGCAAGCCCGTGCGTAAGCGGGAGGAACCTCGCGAACCACTCGAGGAAACCGGGCAGCGCGCTGATCGGAAAGAGCGAGCCGGCCAGGAACCACGGGACGATCGCGATGGCAGGAACGCGGGCTATGTACTCCTCGGCCTTCGGGACACGGCTCGCCAGTGTCTCTGCCGCGCCGTACATGCCGATGGTGAAGAGGGCCGCGCCCGCGACGAACCAGACGATGCCCGTGCCGCTCGCTTCGAAGTGAATTCCCCTGGCGACCGCGACCGCGATGAGCACAGCGACCTGCAAGGCAGTGATTGCCGAGGCGACGGCGAGGTTGCCGAGCACGAGGAACGCACGTGGGATGGGAGCGGCGAGCAACTCGCGCTGCGCGCCGTTTTCGCGGTCGACGATCACGCCGAGGCCGGCGAACATTGTGTTGAGCGGAATCAGCAGTCCGACGGTCCCGGTCGCGACGAAGGCTTCGTATGCAGCGCCGGTGTGCAGCGCCTGCTTGAGAGCAGGCGCGATCACGAGGGCGAACATGATCGGGGTGAGGAGTGGCACGACAAGCTCGCGCGGCGTCCGTGTGCTTAGCTGGAACCTTCGCGCGGCCAGGGTCGCAAGGGGGGCGAACGGGTTGCTTGCGACTCGCGGTCGCGGCAAGACGGCTTCGTGGCTGAGGGCGGTCATTTCTGGTCTCCTTTTGTTTGGAATTCAGGCAGCGTCGGCCAGGCGTGTGCCCGTGAGCTGCAGGTAGACGTCGTCGAGTGTCGGTTGTCGCGTGCTGATCGAGCTCGGAGCAAGATCGGACTCATGAATTGCGGCCACTGCCTGCGCCGCGGCGCGATCGTGCAGCGGAATCGTGAGCGTCGAGCCGACGGTGAACGTGTCGTCGTTCGCGATGCCGCGCGCCCGTAGCGAGGCGAGCGCGTTCGCGACGTTGCCGTTCACGCGCACCTCCACGATCTCGTGTCCGAGCATGGACAACAGGGCGCGGGGCGTGTCGAGCGCGACGATCCGACCCGAGTGGATGATCGCGATCCGGTCGCAGAGACGTTCGGCCTCGTCCAGGTAGTGCGTCGTCAGCAGGATGGTGAGCTCGCTGCGCTCGCGTAGGCGTCCGATCACCTCGAGCAGTTCATGCCGAATACGCGGATCGAGGCCGACGGTCGGTTCGTCCAGGAACAAGACCTGCGGCCCTGAGACGAGGGCGCGCGCAATCTCGAGCCGGCGCCGCTCGCCGCCGCTGTAGCTTCCGACGGGCCGGTCGAGCAGCTCTGCGATCCCGAGCATGCTCCCGAGCTCCGCGATGCGCCGTTGTGCGGTCTCCGCGTCGATCGCCCAGAGCCGGGCGTGGATGTCGAGGTTGCGATGGCCGCTGAGCGTGCGGTCGACGACCGAGTCCTGGAAGACGACGCTGCCGACGCTCCGGGCGCTGAGCGGCTCCGTGGCGACGTCGTAGCCGGCCACGAAGGCCTGGCCCCCGGTCGGGACGATCGTCGTCGTGAGCATCCCGATCGTCGTCGACTTACCGGCGCCGTTCGGGCCGAGAAGTCCGAAGACCTCCCCTGCGGCGACCTCGAAGTCGATGCCCTTCACAGCTTCGACTCCTGAGGGGTACGTCTTGCGCAGCTCGCGCACGGCGATCGTGGACCGGTGGATTCGTGGGACGAGTTCAGCTGGTGGCTGCATGAGGTTCTCCTGTCACATCGGTGGGAGTTGGTGCGTCACTGCTATGACGGATCCCGACGGAAGGATGTGACGGTGAACGAGCAGTCCTGGCAGCTAGAGCAATTCGAGCACTACCGGCCGCACTTGCAAGCAGTCGCCTACCGGATGCTCGGTTCGGTCAGCGAGGCCGACGATGCACTCCAGGAGGCCTGGCTTCGGCTCAGCCGCGCGGACACCGAGGACGTCACGAACCTCGGCGGCTGGCTCACGACGGTGGTGGGGCGTGTGTGCCTCGACATGCTGCGTGCACGCCGTTCACGCAAGGAGGACTACGTCGGCAGCTGGCTGCCCGAGCCACTCGTCAGCCTCGACGACGAAACGAATCCCGAGCAGGAAGCGCTGCTCGCCGACTCAGTCGGCCTCGCGCTCCTCGTCGTCCTCGAAACGCTCACGCCCGCAGAGCGGCTCGCCTTCGTGTTGCACGACATGTTCGGGGTGTCGTTCGAGGAGATCGCTCCGATGGTCGACCGGACCCCGGCTGCGGCGCGGCAGCTGGCGAGCCGTGGCAGGCGTCGCGTCCGAGGCGCAGCACCAGAGCCGGATGCGGATCTCACTCACCAGCGGGAGATCGTCGACGCCTTTCTGGCGGCCTCGCGCAACGGAGACTTCGACGCGTTGCTGTCCGTCCTCGACCCCGAGGTCGTCTTCCGTGTCGACGCGGGGAAAGTCCGTGCACTCGCCCGGCCGCCTGTGGTCGGTGCGGACGCGGTGGCCCGACAGGTGCTCTCGCGCGGCTCCCGCTTCGCGCCGCACGCACGACCCGCCATCGTCAACGGCGCCGCCGGTGTGATCGTGGGGCCGGAGGAGACGCCGTTCGCAGTCGTGGGCTTCACTGTGGCCCGCGGCCGCATCACTGCGATCGACCTGATCATCGATCGCGAGAAGCTGCGCCGGGTAGCCGTGGCCCGGTAGTCCGCCTCTGACAAAAGGCGGGCGCGGCCGACGGCGTGATCGTCGGGTCGGATCTCAAGGTCGAGGGGGGCACCTGGAATCCGGTGGACAAGGAGCGAGCGGCGCACTTCATAGGGGGAGGTTCGCGCGGTGAGAGAGGGCCTGCAGAGCTAAGTCCGTCGGCCAGTGTCACACCTGCGCATTCGGGGCGTGGCGCCAAAGGCTGGGGTCAGACCTTGCCGTTTGGGGCGCGGCGCCAAAGGCTGGGGTCAGACCCTTGCCGTTTGGGGCGCGGCGCTAAAGGCTGGGGTCAGACCCTTGCCGTTATGGGCGTGGCGCTTGGGGCCGGGGGGTCTGCCGGCGGGTTGGTGCGCACATCGGGAATCATGGGTCGTATGGATACGGCTGCCGCAATATTCGTCGGCGTCTTCCTTCTACTCACGATCCTTCTCGTCCTCGCTCTCTTCGTCTGGGCGGCGAAGAAGGACGGCGAGAAGGACGAGGCGGTGCAGAGACGTCTCGGCATTCGCCGGAAGACGCGGCTGGGCCGGTAGTTCACCTTCGTGAGCGGGGTTCCGCTTCGGCGCAATCGGGACTTTCTGCTGCTCCAGGCCGGGCAGCTGCTTTCGAGCATCGGAACGGAGTCGACGACCATCGCGTACCCGCTCCTCGTGCTGGCGGTGACGCATTCGCCGGCGAAGGTCGGCGCCGTCACGTTCGCGCGAATCGTGCCCTACCCATTCTTCGGCGTCCTGACCGGCGTTGCCGCCGACCGCTGGAATCGCAGGCGCCTGATGATCGCCGCCGACGGCATCCGGGTTGTGGCGGTCGGGAGCCTCGCCGCGATGATCCTGCTCCACAACCTCGGGCTCTGGCAGATCGTGGTCGTCGCGTTCGTCGAGGGAACCGCGTCAGTCCTGTTCTACGCCGCGCAGTCAGGAGCTTTACGTGCAGTCGTGCCGCCGCGCCAGCTGCCCGACGCGGTGAGCGCCGAGGTCGCGCGACAGTCGGTGGTCGAGGTTGGCGGCCCGCCGCTCGGCGGCGTGCTCTTCGGATTCGGCCGCGCGCTTCCGTTTCTCTTCGACGCGGTCTCCTATGCCTGCTCGACCCTTTCCCTGCTCGCGATGCGAACTCCCTTCCAGGAGAAGCGGGAGCCCGACCGCTCAGCGATCGGCTCTCAGATCGCGGAGGGCTTCCGTTTCCTCTGGGCGTACCCGTTCCTGAGGACGTGCGCGCTCCTCTTCGGTCTGGCCAACTTCATCTTCCCGGGCGTGTTGATCGTGATCGTCGTCGCCGGCAAGCGACAGGGATTGTCAAGCGGTGAGATCGGCGGGCTGACCGCGGCGTTCGGGGCGTGTCTGCTGATCGGCTCACTGCTCTCGCCGCTCGTCCGGCGCGCGCTGCCGGTCCGCAGGATCCTCCTGCTGGAGCTCTGGACCTGGACGGGCAGCGGACTCTTCCTCATCTGGCCGAACGTGTTCGTCCTGGTGGCGGGGATCCTTCCGCAGGCGCTGACAATTCCGACGACCGACTCGGTCGTGATCGGCTACCGAACCGCGATGACCCCGGATCGCCTGCTCGGTCGCGTGAACGGGGCCGCGAGGAACATCTCCCTGCTCGTCGCGCCGCTCGGTCCCCTCGCTGCCGGATTGCTGCTCAGCGCCGTCTCGCCCCGGTGGACGGTTGCGGTGTTCGCGGGGTGCGGGCTCGCGCTCGCCGTCTGGGGCACGCTCAGCCCGTCGATCCGCAAAGCGCCGAGCCTCGCGGAGCTGGACGACCTACCCGCGCGTGACGTTGCTGCGCTGGCTGCGCCACACGGCTAGCGTCCCGGCGTGGAGCTCATCGCCCACGAAAGGGCGCAATCGTTCCTCGAAGCCGCGGGTCCGGTTCTCCTAGGGGACGAGGCGAGGCACAACCTCATGTTCGGAATCTGCTCGACACTGACCGAGGATCCCGACGCGTATCCGACGTTTCGCCTCTGGACGGTCGCGTCGGACGGCGAAACGGTTCTGGCGATGCTGATGACGCCGCCCTTCAACCTCCTCGTCGGACAACCGGCCGATCCAGCCGCATTGCAGTTCGCAGCGACGAGGTTGATGGAGCAGAGCATCGTCCTCCCGGGTGTGACGGGTGCCCTGCCCGAGGTCGACGCATTCGCCGAGTGCTGGCAGAGGCTCTCGGGGACCTCCCGGCGCCTGCGCATGGCGCAGGGCATCTACGCGGTACGAACAGTCCGACTTCCTCCGGCGGTCGAGGGCGGGATGCGGTTCGCGAACACCGACGATCGTGCGCTGATCGTCGAGTGGTTCGAGGCGTTCGCCGCCGAGTCGCTGCCGGAAGGGGCCGCTCATCATGAAGCAGAGGACGTCGTCGATCGCCGCCTCAGGTCGAGCGGCGGCTTTGCGCTCTGGGAGGACCGCGAGATCGTTTCGCTGTCGGGCTTCGGCGGCCAGACGCCCCACGGGATCCGGATCGGACCCGTCTACACGCCGCCGCCGCTTCGTCGTCGTGGCTATGCGAGCGCTCTCGTCGCCCACCTCAGCCAACACCTCCTGGGCGGTGGACGCGACTACTGCTTTCTGTACACCGACCTCGGGAACCCGACGTCGAACCGGATCTACATGGATGTCGGCTACGAGCTCGTGTGCGAGTCTGCGGACTACGCCTTTGAGTAGACGTCTACGGTCGCGCAGCTGCCCTGACGGCGGCGAGCCCCGCAAGGCTGCCGGCGACGCCGATTCCGGCAAAGAGGATCCAGACCGAAGTCACGCCGGTATGCGCGCGTAACTCGAGCGCGACGAGCGGTGCGAGGGTCCACGCCGGGCCGGTCATCGCTGCGAGGGCTCCAAAGTACGTGCCGCGTGCTGCGGGCGGAGCGAGCTGTGCCGCGACTGCCTGGGAGGTGGGCATCCAGACCATCTCGCCCACCATGAAGAGGGCGATCACAATCGCGATGGCGGCGACGTTGCCGGAAACCGTGAGGGCCAGAAACGGCAAGCCCATGAGCAGGATCGCGAGACCGAGCCGCCGAGGTGTCGGGATGCTTGGGGTAACGGACGTCAGCCGCAGCTGGAGCAAGACGACGAGCAGAGGGCTGATCACCACCAGCAACCCCCAGCTCGAGGCCGAGAGGCCGTAGGCCGTGACCGCGATGACCGGGAGAACCGCCTCGAATCCGCAGTAATCGGTGAATGCGAGCAGGGTGGAAAGCAGCAGCAAGACGAACGGGCGATCGCGACGAATGACCTTCAATGAACCGGCGTCCTCTGCGCCGCCGGCGGCCGGCCCGCCTGTCGCAGGCAGGAATGCGGTCGTCACATATGCGCCGGTCGCGCCGAGCAAGGAGAGCCCGAGCAGGAACGAGGTCCATCCGCCGAGGTAGATCAGCAGGGCGGCAAGCGGCGGCCCGACGAACGCGCCCAGGTTGGTTGCGACGCGCACAGTCGCGTAGGCGCGTTCGCGTCGCTCCTCCTCTGGGACGAGATCGGTGACGACGACGCGGTCGAGCGAGTAGGCAGGTGCGCCGATCACACCCTGGATGACGATCAGCAAGAAGGCCGCAAGCGTCCGGTGGCCGAGCGCGGCGAGGGCGAGCACGTTGAGCGAGGACAGCGCGAAGCTCGCGACGATCAGCTGCTTGCGGCCCACGCGATCGGAGAGGCGGCCGCTGAAATAGTTGGCGACGGCGGCCGCAGGCGCGCAGAAGAGAAAGAGCAGGCCGACCCGGCTCGCCGGCCAGTTGAGTCCCTTGACGGCGTACACACCGACGTAGACCCAGAACGTCGAGAACGAGGCGCTGTACGTGAACGAGACTGCAACGACCGGCAAGACGGGCCGCTCGATCTCGCCGCCAAGCGTGGCGCGGAGGAGCCGCCCGGGGAGAGGTAGCGCGATAACTTTCATACGAGGTGATTCTGGCCTGGCCGCTGCTTCTCTTAACCGCCGGTGTCCTGTGCTGGCGGAGGCGGCACCTGGCCGGTGAGCGCGGCTTGCTCTGGTTCGTGATCTGGACCGCGGCGGGCTTTCTGATGAGCTTCAGCCTCATCACAGGCCTCTCGATCGGTCTCCTGATCGTGCCGTTTGCCGGTGCACTGCTGATCTGGGTCGCGCGACGAGCGCCGCACT
>Ga0066709_100005463_pt1 | contig 10471 bp, 11 predicted proteins | sample GraSoiAngelo_158_FD_79665 | JGI IMG/M metagenome (GOLD analysis project Ga0066709, IMG submission 79665) | Grasslands soil microbial communities from the Angelo Coastal Reserve, California, USA - 14_1009_16_30cm | ecosystem: Environmental > Terrestrial > Soil > Grasslands | place: USA... | reverse complement strand
CGCAAAACTCCATAGGCAAAGAGCAGCGCAATCGGCAAGACCAGCACCTGAGTCGCGGAAGGAAGCGTCAGGCTGTCGACGATGCCCTTGAGTACCAGCGGCACGCCGACATTGGCCAGCTTGGCCGCGACCAGGCAGGCGAGTGCGAGCACCACTCTGCCCCTGTAGGCAAGGAGGTACGGCAGGAGCGCGCGCACCGTCTGCCAATCGCCGCGGAAAGCGCGATCAGACGGAGCTGGAAGGGGAAGCGATGAAGCGCGACGCATAAGGAGTCCGGCCGTCGAGCGCGACAAGCGCCTGCGCTGACGCCATTCAATACGCCGAGGAGTTTAGCAGGTCGCGAACTTGGGGCCTGTCAACGCTATGGACACGAGCTATCCGCCGGAGCGACCGAATGCCGATCGGCCCTTGAACCATTCGTTGCCGCCATAGCCCAGAAATCCCATCGCCACGCGCACAATGCCATAAGCAATCCAGATCGCGGCCTTGTAGAGCCGCGGCCGAAGCCTCCAGTCGACCGGTGCGATCTGCCGCGAACCTGCGAGGATCATTTCGTTGAGCTGGCCCTTGAGCTCCTCGTTAAAGACGTGGTCGCGCACGAAGACATTCGCTTCGCGCGCCATCAGCAGGCTGTAGGGATCGATGTTGGATGAGCCGACGGTCGCCCAATGCTCGTCGACGACAGCAACCTTGGCGTGCAACATGCTCCGGTGATATTCCTGGATGACCACTCCCGCTTCCAGCAATTGCCCATAGAGTGCGCGTGCCGCAAAGTGGAGCAAAACGTATTCGACCTTGCCTTGGAGGAGAAGCGTTACTTTCACGCCACGCTGCGCCGCGGTGGCGAGCGCCCGGCGGAATCGAATCCCTGGAAAGAAATAGGCGTTGGCAATGATGATTTCGCGCTTGGCGGTTCGAATCGCCGCCAGGTACGCGCTCTCGATGTCGCGCCGATGGCGCAAGTTGTCGCGGGTTACGAACTTGGCGGTCTGATTACCGACTCGTTTGCCGCGCTGTCTCTCGGGAAACAGTGGAACGTCGCTCACGCCCGCCTGCACCAGCTGCACCAGGGCCCAAACCCGCTGCATGGTCTGCTCCACTTCCGGAACCAGCAAGCCTTCCACGCTTACGGCGAAATCGGTGCGCGGCGGCTTGTGGTGCGGCGTATTCATGTCGTCGATGATGTTGATCCCACCGACGAAGGCAATTTTGCCGTCGACGTGGCAAAGCTTGCGGTGCAGCCTTCTCAAGCGGTGCGACCGGAACTGCCAGGGCGCGACTTCAGGGCGGTATTTCATCAGCTGGATGCCGGCGTCGAGCATGTCGCGCTCGAGTGCAGTGCTCAGATACAGCTTGGCGCCCCAACCGTCGACCAGCACGCGAACCCGCACGCCACGCTGTGCCGCACGAGCAAGCGCCGCCGCGACCAGGCGACCGGTGGCGTCGTCTGCGAAGATGTAGCTTTCGAGCCAAACCTCATGCTCTGCGGCCTCGAACGCCTGCACCAGGGCGGGAAAATATTCGGCGCCATCGCGCAGCAATGTCACCCGGTTGCCTGGAGTGAAGCGGTTCATCGCCGCAGCACGGGGAGCTTCAGCGCGTAGACGGGCGCGGCCTTACCAGCTCGAAGGTCGCGGCAAGTGCAGCATGATCGGACAAGCGGGCGAGAGGGTAGGCGTAGTGGACGTCCGCGGCGACGATGCGAAGCCCGCGAGCATAGATGCGATCCAGACGGAAGACAGGCAGCACGGCAGGATAGGTTCGCGCGAGCCTGCCGCGTGCGGATGCGAATACCTCGAGGACGCCGAGGTCCTCCTGCAGCGTGCGGTCGGCCTTGCGCCTCCAATCGTTGAAGTCGCCGGCGACGATGAGCGGCGCCTCTGCCGGAACTGCCTCGCGGATGCGTTCGGTCAACGCGTGCACCTGCCAGCGCCGCCCGCGCTCGAACAGGCCGAGATGGACATTGATGCAATGCATTGCCGGCAGGTCGCGCCTGAGCTGCATCACGCAATGCAGCAGGCCTCGATTTTCGAAAGCGTGCGCGGAAATATCCTGGTTCGCCTGCGAAACAATCGGGAATCGTGACAGGATGGCGTTGCCGTGATGACCGTGACGGGTCACGGCGTTCCTGCCGTACGCCACCTCGCGCCACACCGTATCGGCGATGAATTCGTGCTGCGGCTTGCCGGGCCAGTCGAGATAGCGGCCGGCGTGGCGGCGATGAACCCCGAGCACTTCCTGCAAGAAAAGGACGTCGGCCGCCAGCCCGTGCAGCCTCTCGCGCAGCTCGTGGATCACCATTCTGCGGTTGAGCTGGGAAAAGCCCTTGTGGATGTTATAGGTGGCAACGGTGAATCGCATGGCGGGAAGACTTTAGGGGACCGAGTAATGGTAGCGACATTTTAATTGCTGCCAGCCCCGATCCGGTTGTCGTTTGCCATGGCTGGATTTCTGATCCGCTCGCGCCAAGCCCGCGCTATGGTGTAAGGTAAGCCCCGCCCGAACGACCAAGGGCGTGAGACAGGCCCGATGCGGTCTGTCTTCCAAGGATCTTCACTTCATCTGCACAGGAGAAATTCATGAAGCAACAAAGCACGATTCAAGCTGCGATCGCCGGCCTGCTGGCGCTGGGGCTGGCCGGTTCAATCTCTGCAGCACCGGTCGCTCCGGACGCCACCAAGGACAAGTGCTATGGCATTTCCAAGGCCGGCCAGAACGATTGCGCGGCCGGAAAGCACTCGTGCGCCGGACAGACCAAGGCCGATAACGATCCCATGGACTGGAAGTATGTCGCCAAAGGCACGTGTGAAAAGGTGGGCGGCAAGATGACGGCTCCGAACTCCTGATAAAAACGACCGCGCCGGCGGGCAGCTCGCTCCGCCGGCGCATTTTTCTCCGCGCAAACCCATGCCTGACTCGCCGCTTCCTGTCGTCGCCGGCATCGGTTTGCGCGCAGCGCATATGGCGCAGGTGCGCGCAGAGCACCCGCCCACCGGTTGGCTCGAGGTACACAGCGAAAATTTCTTTGTTGATGGAGGTCCGGCGCTGGCTGCTCTCGATGACATCCGCCGGCATTACGCGGTGTCGTTGCACGGAGTCGGTCTGTCGCTGGGTTCGGCAGATCCGCTCGACAAAGCCCATCTGGGCAACCTGCGAGGCCTGATCGACCGTATCGAGCCTTCCGCGGTTTCGGAACATCTCTGCTGGAGCCATGTCGACGGGCGTCACTTGAACGATCTGCTTCCGCTCCCCTTCACCGAGGAAGCATTGACGCTCCTGTGCGAGCGCATCGACGCGGTTCAGAACGCGCTCGGACGTACGATCATGGTGGAAAACATTTCCTCGTACTTGCGCTTCAGCTGCGACGCGATGGCCGAATGGGAATTTGTGGCTGCGCTCACGCAGCATGCGGGCTGCAAACTGCTGTTCGATGTCAACAACGTCTACGTCAATGCCGTGAACCATCGGTTCGATCCACGCCGCTACCTCGCCGCGATCAGTGGCGATTCCATTGGCGAGATCCATCTGGCGGGCTTCGACTCGAGCGCTGGCTGCCTGATTGATACGCATGGAACCCGAGTCGCGCCGGCGGTGTGGGACTTGTACCGCGAGTCGATCGAGCGCTTCGGCCCCAAGCCGACGCTGATCGAATGGGACACCGATATTCCGGCACTCGAGGTGCTGCTGGACGAAGCCGCAAAAGCGCAACGAATGCTGGAGGCATGCCATGCAGTCGCTGCGTGACCTGCAGCGCTCCTTCTGCGCCGCGACGCTGTTCGGCGACCCCGTGGCGCTGGCTTCTCTCGGAATTGTCGGCGGCCGGCTCGACCCGAAGGCTCGCATCGCGGTGTACCGCAACAACGTACTCGGCAACTATCGAAAGGCAATGGCCGCGACCTACCCGGTAGTGCAACGGCTGGTGGGTGCTTCATTCTTTGCTGCTGCCGTCGATTATTTCGTGCGCGGATATCCGTCGAAGCGTGGCGATATCAATCGCTATGGCGGCGAATTCGCACTGTTTCTCGTCTCGTATCGGCCGGCCCGGGAACTCGTCTACCTCCCGGACGTGGCGCGACTGGAATGGGCGATCGACCAGGCGGCCATTGCAGCCGATGCACCGCCCTTCGATCTCGAGGCGCTCGCTGCCGTTCCCCCGTCAAGGCAAGCTGCGCTGCGTTTCTCGCTCCATCCATCCCTGCGCATTGTCTCCTCGCCGCATCCTGTCTTCCGCATCTGGCGAGCCAATCAGGTCGACCAATGCGGAGAGGATCGCGTTGATCTCGGCGAGGGCGGGGATACCCTGCTCGTCTCACGCGGCAACGCCGGCGTTTCCATCGAGAGAATCAGCGCGGGCGACCGTGCATTCCTCGCTGCGCTTGCAGACAATGGCACGCTTGCCGAGGCGGCGGGTCGAGCCCAAGAAGTGGAAGCGCTCTTCGAACTCGCGGCCACCCTGCGCCGACACGTCGCCGGTCAAACAATCGTCGCGTTCCGCGCGCCTTAGAGTCTGTCAACGTCGTGGACACCCGCGTATCGAATTCAGGATTCGTCAGACTCGGCAGGCTCTACTGCGCCGCAAGCGGGCTTCTTGACAAGCTGCAGCCGCTGCTCTTGCTGGGCTTTCGGCTCTATGTGGCCAATGTTTTCTGGATGTCCGGGCTCACCAAGACACGAGACTGGAGCATCACCGTGGCGCTGTTCACGAATGAATACCACGTGCCTCTGCTGCCGCCCGCGCTTGCAGCGGCGATGGGCACGACGACGGAATTGTCGATGCCGCTGCTGCTGGCGCTTGGGCTGGCGACCCGGTTTGGTGCGTTCGTGCTTTTCTTCTTCAATATCATCGCCGTCATTTCCTATGCTGCATTGCCCGACATCGCGGTGAAGGACCACATCCTCTGGGGAACGATGATTCTCGTGATCCTGCTCTTCGGCCCGGGAAAGATATCGGTGGACTACCTGCTCGAGCGCCGTCTGCGGCGAGCAGGCGCGTAATCGGGAAGCAGCGCTACATTCGAAATCGCCGGCCGGCCGCGCGCAGAAACGCGAGCTGGCGCTGATAGCGCTGGCAGGCGACGCAGCGGCGAATGTGGAACCACAGCCTCATCCGCTCGCGTCTCGCCAGTCGCTTTTCCTGCGCCTGTGACAGCAGCCGGCTCGCCTCCCTGCAATTGACGAGACGGGCAAGGTAGCGAAGCGGATTAAGCAGCACGGGCGCCGGCCGGAGACGGCGCCGGCGCGCCGGCAGTGCTGGCGAACCAACGCCGCTCAAGGCATTCGCGAAGCGCCATCCTGGCCCTGTACAGAATCACCCACAGATGGTTCGACGTGATGGTCAGCTCCTGGCAGATCTCGTCGGCATCGAGCTCCATCACTTCGCGCATCATGAACACCCGAGCGGTATTCGGCGGAAGATTCTCGAGACACAACTGCATGACGTCGAAGAACTGCCGTTGTGAAAGCTCGCTCTCGGGGTCAGCGCCCCAGTCGGCTGGCGGATTCTCCCAATGTCCCGTTTCATCGAACAGCGCGTCGAATTCGTCGATGCGGCATTCCTCTTCGAGCGAAGCAAAAGCGGGCGCACGCGCCCTCTGGCGTATGGCATCGACGATCTTGTGCTTGAGAATACCGGTCAACCAGGTCTTGAGCGACGACTTACCGGAAAAGCCGGATTCGCCCTGCAGAGCAGCGACGAGAGTATCCTGAACGACGTCCTCGGAGAGCGCCGAGTCGCGAAGCTGGAGCTGCGCAACGCGCAACAGATAGGCGCGATGCGTCTGTAACTCTGCCGCGAATTTCGAGTCGGCCATGGAACGTCGCGATGGTGGGCGGCGCTCATGATAGCGGCCTTTAGTAGTTTCTGTCAGCCCGGCAAAGAATGCTCCGGACCAATGAGCCGCCAATGCGATGGAGCTCATTCGAGGGTTCCTATAGTCTGTTGGCTGCGCGTGAAGCGCAGGTGCGTGATGTCGGTCGCAAAGAACATTCCCCAGGTCCACTCGACGAAAAGGCGCAATTTGCGCCCAAGAGTGGGCATCTGCGAGAGGTAGTAAGCGCGCCAGAGCAACCAGGCAGGCAGGCCCCAGAGCGAAATGCCGAATACGTCAGCGACGCCATTCAAGTGGCCGATCGCCGCCATCGAGCCTCGTGCTCGGTAGCTGAAGCAGCGTGTGGAGCGACCCGACAAGGCGGCCAGAATGTTACCGGCAAGGCATTGCGCTTCACGGACTGCGAACTGCGCGGTCGGCGAAGCATTTTTGCCGTCATACGCATTGATCACCAGGGCGCAATCGCCGACCGCCCACAGTCCCGGCACGCCCTTCACTGACAAGTCCCCGTTGACGACGACTCGGCCATGATCGACCGGCGCGCCCACGGATTCGATCAGCGCGTTGGGGCGCGTCCCAATGGTGCAGATGGTCGTTGCGGCCTCGAGCATGCTGCCGTCCTCGAGCCTAACGCCTCGTTCATTCACTGCGAAAGCGCGTGCCGCTGTCCGGACCTCAACGCCGCGCCGGATGAGCGAACGCTGCGCTGCTGCTCCAAGACGCTCCGAGAGCTCAGGCAGCAATCGAGGGCCGTCATGTAACAGAGTGACCTTGAGCTCGTCGGCGCCGACCTGCGGATAATAGCGGCGGATGCTCTTCAGACAATCGATGAGTTCGCCGGCCACCTCCACTCCGGAAAAGCCGCCGCCGATTACAATGAAATGGCCGAGCCAGCGGCGCAGCGCCGGGTCGCGCTCCAGCTCGATTCGCGCGATCCGCCGCAGCACCTGATTGCGGATGTGCATCGCGTCGCCCACCGTTTTGAGTGCAATGGCGTGCTCCTCGACTCCCGGTATCAAGTCGAGCCGCGCCCGATTGCCGAACGCGAGTATCAGTTGGTCGTAGACGACATCGATCTCGCCCGCGAGCGTGCTGCAACGGAGCGATCGAGCCAAAGGGTCAATGACCGTAACCACGCCCATGATGAATCGCCCAAGCGAAAGCATCTGGCGAATCGGTGCAACGACCTGCTCGGGAAAAACGGAGGCGCCGACAGCCTCGGGCAACAGCGGATGGAAAGTCGTGTAGCTCTCCTCACTGATCACGAGCAGCCGGTATCCAGGTGGCAGGCTGCGATCGAGGGCGCGGGCCAGTGTGGTGCCGGCGAAGCCGCCGCCGACGATGACGATGTTTTTCGAGGCTTGCATTCGATTTGACCCCTTAATGAAGTGATTCCATTCGAAAGACTTGCTCGCGGATCCGTGTTGGTCGTTGCCGGCGCACATTGCTTACGAGCGAGGCAGACGCGAGAGGGTTGTAAGTTTCCGGCTGTCGCCATGACTAACGCTGCAACGGGGCGGCACACTCTCCGGGTAACATCCCCTCGCGTCGCGCGTCCGAGAGGGAAAAGTTTCTCAGGTGCAGTCGTGTGCCCCGACCCGATCTGCTTTCCAAGGAGTGATGATCATGAAACGAAAGACAGCATTGGTAACCGGCTCGACCAGCGGCATCGGCTTAGGGATTGCGACCCGGTTCGCCGAACAGGGCATGAACGTGATCCTCAACGGCTTCGGCGACGCCAGGGAAATCGAGTCTCTGCGCACGGGATTCGCCTCGAAGCACGGCATCGAGGCTCGCTACGACGCCGCCGATCTATCGCGCCAGGATCAGATCGAAGCCATGATGGCAAAGGCGCTGCGCGAGTTCGGCGCGGTTGACATCCTGGTCAACAACGCCGGCATCCAGCACGTGGCGCCGGTCGAAGAATTTCCGGTGGACAAGTGGAATGCCATCATCGCCATCAACCTGACGGCGTCGTTCCATACGATCCGGCTCGCTCTGCCGGCCATGAAGGCGAAGCAATGGGGACGCATCATCAACATCGCCTCGGCGCATGCACTGGTCGCAAGTCCCTTCAAGTCGGCATACGTCGCAGCCAAACACGGTATCGCCGGCCTAACCAAGACGGTCGCGCTGGAAGCGGCAGAGCACGGCATCACCATGAACGCCATCTGTCCGGGCTACGTATGGACGCCGCTGGTGCAGAAACAGATTCCGGATACGGCCAAAGCGCGCGGTATCACCGAAGAGCAGGTCATCAATGACGTGCTGCTGCACGCGCAACCGACCAAGAAATTCGTGCAGATCGACGAAGTGGCGGCATTGGCGGCATTTCTCGCCAGCGACGCCGCAGCGTCGATCACCGGCGGGATCCTGCCCATCGAAGGTGGCTGGACCGCCCAGTAAGCGATTGCAGTCTTGAGGAGGAATTTGAGATGGCCAAGTCCCACAAGAAGGGTGCAGTACCTGCCAGCGGCAATGGCAGCAGCGGCCGTCCGGCGCTTCCGGGCCAGGTGGTCCTGGTTCTTCAGGGTGGCGGCGCATTGGGCGCCTATCAGGTCGGCGTCTATACGGCGATGCACGAGGCGGGCATCGAGCCAGACTGGATCATCGGAACGTCCATCGGCGCCATCAACGCCGCGCTGATCGCTGGAAACGAGCCCCACCATCGCCTGGAACGCCTGCACGCATTCTGGGACCGCGTTGAGCAGCGCGCCGGCGTCGCGGCGCTGGAGCTCCTGCCCGGTTTCGGCAATGCGCTGGCGAATATGGCCACCATGGCCCAGGGCATCCCGACTTTTTTCGGCCCGAACTACGCGTCGTGGTTCGGCCCGCATGTTCCTATCGGAGTGGAGAATGCCGCGTACTATACGACGGCACCGCTGCGCTACAGTTTCGCCGAACTGGTCGATCTCGATCAGCTGAATGCGCAGCGCCCGCGCTTGACGGTCGGCGCAGTCAATGTGCGCAACGGTGAAATGCGCTATTTCGACAGCCGCGACCACCCGATCGCGCTCGAGCATGTGATGGCCTCCGGCGCACTGCCGCCGGCCTTTCCCGCGATCCGCATCGACGGCTATCCGTACTGCGTCGGCGCCATCTATTCGAACACCCCGATCGAGGCGGTGCTCGACGACAAGCCGCGCAAGGATTCGCTGATTTTCGCGGTGCACGTGTGGAATCCCGAGGGCACTGAACCGGAGACGCTCTGGGAGGTGGTGGGACGGCACAAGGACATTCAGTACGCAAGTCGCGCCAAGAGCCACATCGCCCGCCAGAAGCAGATCCATCATCTGCGTCACATCATCCGCGAGCTTGCCAAGCACGTGCCGGAACGCTCGCGAAGCTCCGACGAAGTGCGCGAGCTCGCGTCCTGGGGGTGCGGCACCACCATGCACGTCGTGCGGCTCGTGGCTCCCCGGCTCGACGGCGAGGACCACACCAAGGACATCGACTTCACTCCGGCAGGTATTCGCGCGCGCTGGAAAGCGGGATACGAAGCAACGCGACGCGTCCTGCAACGCGAGCCCTGGCACGCGACAGTCGATCCGATCGAGGGCGTCGTTATTCACGACGGGGCTCCGGGCGAACGGCCATTGGCGGTCGGAGTCGACGGCTTTTCCGGCAAGACACCGTAGGTCCCACTCAAGCCTTAAGTTGCGGCGCAATTCGCTACAGCGACCAGCGCCGCAGCGAAAGACACTCATCATTCCGGGAGCGACGATGCGGCGCCATCTTATCGCCTGGTTGTGCAAGCGAGAGTGGCTGACCTTTCTGCTCATGGGCGTGTTCTTCCTGCTCTTCGGCGTGATGACGGCCAACATCTTCGTGCTGCTCAAAGCGAACATCGATTTATTCCTCGACTACGGCCGCATGGTCATCGCCGACGGTGCATTGCTGCAACTCGCAGAACTGATTGCCTACGGATACTTGAGCCTTCTGTTCTACATACTCTTCAAGACCTGCGAGCACGTGCTGGTGAACGGTCTCGCCGGCGATCATCCGCAGCGCCGCTCTCCCGAACCGCGTTGATACTGCGCGCATCGCTGTAAGCAGACGAAATCCGCAACGACGAATCAGTACTCCGTGGCTTACTGACCACGGATACATCAACCCAAAGGAGATCGACATCATGAGCAGCTCGAGCATCATCAGGAACGGATCAACGTGGCGGCGTGTCGCACTGGCGGGGGCCATCGCCGGTGCTTTTTCAATCGCCGCAACCGTGGCAAATGCCGGCGATTGTCCGGCCGACAAGCGCGTTGCCGACGGGCAGGGTCAGAAACCTAGCACTGCTGCAGCAAAAGGCGTGACCGATGTCGTGCGCGCCAGCATTGATCTTTCCAAGGAACCGGCTGCCATCGATGGTCGGCAGTTCCGTTTGCGCCAGCTCGACATTCAGCCTGGCGGCATCGTCCCATGGCACAGCCACGACAACCGGCCCGCGCTCATCTACGTGGTTTCCGGCGAGATCGTCGAATACGCGAGCAACTGCGCCGCTCCGATCGTGCATAAGGCCGGTGACGTGGCGCCGGAGAAGAAAGGGACTTCGCACTGGTGGCAGAACAACGGCAGCACGCCGGTGGTCCTTATTTCGGTCGACCTTTTCCCGGTCGACAACATGAAGGATCAGCACATGATGT
>Ga0066709_100005462_pt1 | contig 10471 bp, 3 predicted proteins | sample GraSoiAngelo_158_FD_79665 | JGI IMG/M metagenome (GOLD analysis project Ga0066709, IMG submission 79665) | Grasslands soil microbial communities from the Angelo Coastal Reserve, California, USA - 14_1009_16_30cm | ecosystem: Environmental > Terrestrial > Soil > Grasslands | place: USA... | reverse complement strand
TACGTCCTGGAGCGGGGCCGGATCACCATCGAAGGGCCGGCGCGCGAGGTGCGCGGTATGGAGCAGGTCCGCAAGTCGTACCTCGGCCTGTAGCCGCGCCCAGCCAAGGTCCGGGTGTCGAGGTGGGGACAAGTCAGGCACCAATAGCGCCATCGCCTTGCCGGGGACGTAAAACGATCCAGCAATGGAAGCATCGCGACCCACGTGCCCGCGCTGCGACGCGGCAATTGATGCGACGGCCCTGTTCTGCGCGCGATGCGGCCATCAGCTGCTCGATACCGCAACACCCGGCGCGATTCGCGCGGGTCGCCGCCTCTTACGGCTCGCGCACCATCTCGGCGGTCTGCTCGCGGTCATCGCGCGCGGCATCGCCCGTCTGCTGCTCGCGTTCGTCGGCGCTCTACTTGCGTGTCTCATCGTCATCGTCATCGGGCTTGGTCCTGCGACCCTAGTTGTCGGCCTCGACATTGGTTTCGTCCTGTTTTTCGTTGTGTTCGCGTGGTCGGGACAGCTTGTCTTTGCGCCGCGGTTCTGCGCCCACTGCGGACAGCCGCTCCGCGCCGCGATCCCCGCACGCGAAACGCGCGGCCGCCTCAGGCGTGCCGCGAGCCGCATGGCGCGGGTCGTCGGTGCATTCATCGTGGCCGCTTTCATCTTCATCGCCAGCATCTTGGTCGTCTTCTCTGGGCGGGTCGACGTCGAGTTCGCGGACATCTGGCCCGCGATCGCGGACATCTGGCCCGTGACCGTGTCCGCGATGCTTCTGATCCTCCTCGTGAGTCCCTCGAGCCGCCGTGTGTTCGCGGTGCTCGCCGGGACCGGTTTCGTAGTCGTCACGGGGGCGGCGGTCATCTACTTCGGGCGCCTCGACATCGTGTTCGGCTCGTGGTTCTGGCTCACGACCGCCCTGGCGGCGTTCGTCGCGCTGCTCTTGCTCTGGCGCCGGCCGCGGCTTTACCGACCCCTCATCCGCACGCGCGGACGGGCCGCGGCGAGCGTCGTGGTCGTCTTGTCGCTGGTCGCCGCAGAGAACCACGCGCTCGTGAACATCGACCGCTCGTCGATATGTGACCCCGAATCCGCGCCGCCACGTTCGAGCCGAGCCGCGCCGGCCGATTTCTCATTCGTCAGCGCGAGCGACGCCGGCCTACGGGCGCTCAGCGCGAGTGGAGAGGTCCTTGGAAAGATCGTAGACCTCCCGGTCGGCTACGGTGGGCCCCGCTCACCTGCACTCCTTCCGGACCGAAGAGGCATCGCGTTCGACATCTCGATCGACGGGCCGAGAGGTGCTGGCCACGGCTCCGACATCTGGGCTGTCGACATCGACGGATCGAACCTGCGGAAGCTCGTCGAGCATCACTCCCCGAATGTCTACTACGAATCGCCGGTCGTCGACCCGAAAGGGAACTTCCTCTACTTCTATCGCAACGCGCCGGTCAACGAGAACGGTTCTTTAGTGGGATTTGATGAGTCGATCGAACGGCTCGACCTCACGACGAAGCAATGCACCCTTGTTGCACCCATTCACGCGATGCCGCTGAGGGGTGGCGGATCGATAGATCTGACGATCGCGCCGGACGGCAAGATGCTCGTGTACACCGATTTCTTCGGTCAGCACCCGAAACTCTGGCGGATCCGGACGGACGGCAGCGACCTCCAGCCGTTCCTACGCATCGGAGACACCTGGGCGTACGTGCATGCGCCGAGTTTCGCACCAGACGGAGCGACCGTCGCCTTCTCCGGTGCCGGCTACAACGCCCCTGTCCCCTGCGAGGCGATCTCGTGCCGCCAAAGCGAGCTGTTCATCGCGGCGGCGGACGGCACGGCGGTGAGGAGCGTCGCGCGAATCGGGGACAAGAACATCACCTGGTCGCTCGACGGCACCCGGATCGCCTTCGTGGCCGACGGCAGGCTCCGGATCCTGACCGTGGCCGACGGCAGCGTCCGGTCGCTCACGCAATCCGAATATCTGCTCGCCGACATTCTCTGGGTGAAGGACCACTCGTAACCGGAATGCGCACTCGAGCCGCAAATCCTATCGATCGCGCAGTACTTCGGCCGGGCGCATCGGACGCCCGGGCTCAAAGCAGGGCGCACTCTTCCCCCATGCGCACGCGCTTCGCCCGGGGGATGGTCATCGCGCTCGGCGTCGGCGTTCTGTCGCTTGCGGGTTACGCGCGCTTCGGCCCGCTCGATGCGCCCGAAACGAAGGGCGCAGCCCCGGGAACGGTCGTGCTCGACGTCAATGGAAATGTGCTCGAGCGCGACGGACGCTCCGGCCTGCGCATCCCGGTGTCTCTCGCAAGTGTCGCCCCAAAGATGCTCCAGGCGACGATCTCCGCCGAGGACCGCCGCTTCCAGCAGCACTTCGGCGTCGACCCCATCGCCCTAGCGCGGGCCGTGCTGAGCGTCGGCTCGCAGCCCTCCGGTGCGTCGACCATCACGCAGCAGCTCGCGCGACGCCTCTATCTCGCGGACGATCCGAGCCCGCTCGCAGCGCGGAAGGCGCACGAAGCGCTGATCGCGCTGCAGCTCGAGGCGAACCGTTCGAAGAGCGAAATCCTCGAGCTCTATCTCAACGACGTCTACTACGGCCGCGGCGCGTACGGCGTCGAAGCGGCCGCGCGCGTCTACTTCGGGATCGGCGCGGGCAACCTCGACCTCGCGCACGCCGCGTATCTCGCGGGGCTGCCGCAGCGGCCATCGGACCAGGACTCAGCGAACGATTCCACCGTCGCCCGCGGCCGCCAGGCCTACGTGCTCGGACGGATGGTCCAGGACGGCTGGATCTCCGCCCGCGAGGCGGAAGCCGCGGCGAGCGAACGCATCGATGTGCTTCCCGCGTTGTCGCCGCCGATCGCGCACGAGTTCGTCGCGTACGCGCGCGCGGAGCTTGCGCGCGTGCGTCCTGACCTGGCAGGTCGTGACGGGCTCGTCGTGGAGACCACGCTGGATGCGGGACTGCAGCTCGAGGCCGAGCGCCTCGTTCGGCTTCGCGTCACCGAGCTCGCGGACCGCAACGTCACCGACGGCGCGCTCGTCGCGATCGAGCCCGGCACCGGCCGCATCATCGCGATGGTCGGCAGCGCGACGGATGGCGATCCGGCGCGAGGTGGCCAGTTCAATATGACCGTGACTTCACGCCAGCCCGGATCGGCGCTCAAGCCATTCCTCTACGCTGCGGCATTCGAGCGCGGGTACACGCCGGCAACCCCGCTGCTGGACGTTTCCACGAGCTTCATGACGGAAGGGGGCCTCTACGCGCCGGCGAATTTCGACCGCTCGTTCCACGGCGTCGTGCCGCTCCGCGTCGCGCTCGCGTCGTCGCTCAACGTCCCGGCGGTGCGGACGCTAGACAACCTGGGCCTCGATGCGATGCTCGAGATCTCGCACCGCTTCGGCCTCGCGACGCTCGACCAAGTCGAGAGTTACGGACTCTCCCTCACCCTCGGTGGTGGCGAGGTGCGCCTGATCGACCTGACCAACGCCTACGCCGCGCTCGGCGCAATGGGCCAGCTGGCGCAACCCTTCGCGGTACAACGCGTGAAGGACGGCGCGGGCCGCGTCCTTTACGAGCGACCGTCTACGACGCAGCGGCGCGTGCTCTCGAAGGAGCACGCCTACCTTCTCGCCGACATCCTCAGCGACCCAGACGCCCGCATCCCCGGATTCGGCGGCGTGACACCGTTCGACGTTCCCTTTCCCGCGGCCGTGAAAAGCGGAACGACCACCGGCTTCCGCGATGACTGGACGGTGGGCTACACACCCGACATCGCGATCGGCGTGTGGGTCGGGAACGCCGACGGCTCGCCGATGATCGATGTCGCGGGCGTCGACGGCGCCGGCCCGATCTGGCGAAACACGATGATGGCCGCCGCGATCGGCCGGCCGATGAGTCGGTTCGCGCGGCCAGCGGGGATCGTCGACGTTACCGTCTGCTCGCCGACCGGGCTCTTGCCGGGACCCGACTGCCCATCGCCGGTCCGCGAGCTCTTCGTCGCCGGAACCGAGCCGATCGCGGCCGAGCGCTACTACGCCCGCGATGCCGAGGGGCGCGTGTCGATCGATCCGCCCCTCGAAGCGCGCGAGTGGGCGCGCGCGGCGGGCCTCACGCTTCGCGCCGACGGCGCATCGGCACCGGGCGCTGCGCTGCGCATCGTCGCCCCCATCGCGGGCAGCGTCTTCTACATCGCGCCCGAGCTCCGCGACGAGCACCTCGTCATCCGCGCGGCCGCAGGGACGGGCGTCGGACGGATCACGTTCGAGATCGACGGACGGATCGTCGGCGAGCGGCCCGCCGCGGAGCCGTGGCTGGTATGGGACCTCGAGCCGGGCCAGCACACGCTGCGCTTGAGCGCGGATGGCGCTCCCGCGGTCACGTCGACGTTCGAGGTGAAGCCGTGAACGTCGAACGCATCGGCCGCTGGCTCTGGCGACGCCGGTCCGCGATCGCGACGATGCTCATCCTCGCCTCGATCGCTGGACTCATCCAGACGACCGGCCCCGGTCCGATCAGTGGGCCAACCGCGGTCGTCGAGCCGTCGGCGTTCGCGATCTCGCCCGTGGGCGACGACGTAGCCCGGCTCTCCCCGATCACAGTCACGTTCGCCAAGGCGCCCGAGGAACGCGAGCCCGAGAAGCTCTTCCAGCTCGAGCCTGAGCCCACCGGCTCGTACGCGTGGCAGAGCGCGCGCACCTTGCTGTTCCAGCCCGACTTTCCCGGGCTCGTCCGCGGCTCGACGTACACGATCACCGTGCCCGCGCGCGCGGACGCGAATCTGCCCAAGGCGATCTCGCGGAAGTTCACGGTGGCGGGACAGCTCGCTGTGCAGCAGGTGATCCCGGGCGACGGCGACACCGAGGTGCCGCTCAACGCGCAGGTCATCGTGCAGTTCAGCCGTTCGGTCGCGCCGCTGACAACCCTCGGCGCGCAGCGGAGCGACCCGATCGTCACGTTCGATCCGCCGCTGCACGGCAAAGCTGAGTGGCTCAACACCTCGATCTACCGCTTCCTCCCCGAGGACCTCGCTTCAGCCACGACGTATCGCATGCGGATCGCGAAGGGCCTCGCCTCAGCCGCCGATGGCGTGCTCCAGGACGACTTCCGCTGGGCGTTCACAACTGTCACACCGGCGGTCGACGCGATCTCGCCCGTCGACAACACGAAGTTCGCTGGTCCGTTCCAGGAGGTCGTCGTCCGCTTCAACCAGCCGATGGACCGATCCGCGGCGAACGGGATCAGCGTGCGCGGCTCGAATTTGCCCGGCGGCATCCTCGACGCCGCGGTCGCTGGGAAGTTCACCTGGAGCGAGGGCGACGCGGTTGTCATCTTCAACCCCACGGCGCGAATGGGCGTGGAGACGAAATACACCGTGACGGTCGCCAAAGGCCTCAAGGGAGCGCACGGTAGCGAGACGGCGGCGGCGCGCACCTCCACATTCACGACGATCGCTCTGCCGTCGATCTCGTCGACGAGCCCAAAGAACGGCGACATCGATGCGGGCCGCTTCGGCGTGAACCTCGAGTTCGCGACGCCCATGGATCCAACAACCCTCCATGACAAGATCAGCATCTCGAGCTTCACCGCCAAGGACCTCGAGGGCCGCATCTCCGCCGGAGAGAACTACGTCAGCGCCAACGTGAGCCTGAAGCCGTCGTCGCCGTACACGGTGACGCTTGCCCCGGGCGCCACCGACCGATACGGGCAGGTGATGGGCGGCTACACGTTCTCGTTCAGGACGGGCGCGCTGCCCTCGTCGGTCAGCCTGGCGCTCCCCGGCTACAGCTCCTCCGCGGTGTACTCCGCTTCTGCCGAGCCGATCCTCTACTTCCAGATCACGAACCTCCCGTCGGTCACGTTCACGCTGTGGCCGCTCACCGGCGAGGAGGGGCGGCGCCTGCTTCACGACTTCAGTCACAACAATCAGAACTTCACGCCGTCTCAGCCGGCGATGCGCACGTGGGCGGAGACGGTGCGCGGCGAGAAGGACGAGGTCCTTCTCGGCTCAACGTCGCTCTCGGGCAAGGGGCCGCTCCGCAAGGGCTACTACTTCGTCCAGACGAGCGGCAAGTTCGCGTCGCAGTTCGCGTTCGCCGTCATCGACACGGTCCTCGTCACGAAAGTTTCGAACGACGAGCTCCTCGCGTGGGCGATCGACCACGACACCGGCGCACCGCTCCAGGGCGTCACGGTCCGATCGTTCGGCGGCGGCATCTCCCCCGAGGAGTCGAAGACCGACGCGAACGGCCTGGCCTCCTTCAGCGTTCCGGTGCCGCTCCTCGGCAAGAACCAGGATCGCACGTATCTCCTGTGGATCGACGGCGCAGGCCGTAACGCCGTCCTCAGCACGCGCTGGCAGCAGGGGACCTCGCCCTTCCAGTTCGGTCTGCCGAGCGAGTACTACGCACGCGAGTGGGTCGGGCAGGTCTACACGGACCGTCCGATCTACCGGCCGGGCGAGACCGTCGAGTACAAGGGGATCCTGCGCGCCGACGACGACGCCCGCTACACCCTTCCATCCGCGGACACTCCGTTCCGATTCGTGATGCAGAACGCACGCGGCCAGCAGGTGCGCAGCGAGACGTTGAAGCTGTCCGAATTTGGCTCGTTCGCGGGAAGCTTCGCCCTGCCCGACGACGCGCCGCTGGGCAATTACTCGTTCGGCGTCGAGTTCAAGCGCGACAACAACGACTGGAGCATCGCGTCCAACAGCTTCCTCGTCGCTGAATTCCGCAAGCCGGAGCTCCAGGTCGAGGTGAGCGCGGCGAAAACCTCGTACGTGGATGGCGAAGCGATCGATGTGCGCACGACCGCGTCCTACTTCTTCGGCGGCGCGGTCGAGGGCGCCCAGGTCTCATGGTCGGCTCTCGCGGATCCGTTCGTCCTGCGCGTTCCCGGGTACGAGAGCTACTCCTTCAGCGACTACGACTACTGGCGGCAATCCGTCTCACGCGAGGCGGTCCGGGCGTCGGGCACCGCGACGACCGGAGCGGACGGCGTGGCCAGCTTCCGCATCCCCGCGACGCTCACGACCTCGGAAGGCGCGCAGCGCTTCACCCTATCGGGTGCCGTGACCGACCAGAACGCTCAGGTGGTGGCCGGCAGCACCCAGGTCACGGTCCATCCGGCCGACTTCTACGCGGGGGTGCGTCCGGCGGAATACATCGCGAGCGCGGGCACCGACGCGAGGATCGACCTCGTTAGCGTCAGCACGGACGGGAAGATCCTCGCCAACCGCACGGCCGTGGTGAAGGTCTACGAACGGGAGTGGATCACCACGAAGGAGCAGACCCCGGGCGGCGGGCGGCTCTATCGGAGCGAGCCCCGCGACACGCTCGTCGCGACGCTGCGCGCGACGACGAACGCGAAGGGCGATGGCAGCGTGACCTACCGCCCGACGAGACCTGGAACGCTGCGGATCGTGGCCGAAGCGACGGACGGCGGGGGCCGCGTCGCGCGCTCGGCCACGTACCTCTGGGTCTGGGGCGACAGCTTCGCCAGCTGGCAGGTCACCAACGACGACGCGATCAAGCTCGTGGCCGACCGGGACCGCTACGAGGTCGGCGACACCGCGGACATCCTCGTGCCGGCACCGTTCGCCGGAGGGATCGGCCTCGTCACTATCGAGCGGGGCAAGGTGATCACCAAATCGGTCCAGAAGTTCCCAACGAACAGCGAGCGCTTGCGGATCCCGATCACCGATCGTTCCGTCCCGGACGTCTTCGTGTCGGTCGTCCTCTACTGGCCGCCGACGACCGCCGACCCGATCCCCCGCTACAAGGTGGGCTACGTCGAGCTGACCGTCTCGACATCGACCCGCGTGCTCAACGTGAGCGCAAAGACGGATCGCACGCAGGCGAAGCCCGGCGACACCGTCCGCTATGACATCAAGGTCACCGACAAGAGCGGAAGGGGAGTGCGGTCCGAAGTGTCGGTCGCCGTCATCGACAAGGCGGTGCTCTCGCTCCAGGAGGAGCGCGGCCCCGATGGGCTCCATGCATTCTGGTTCGAACGCGGCCTCTCGGTGAGCACAGCCTCGTCGATGGCCGTCTCGGTCGACCGGTACAACGATGCGATCGCCGAACCACCCAGGCAAGGAAAGGGTGGAAGCGGTCTCGTCAGCAATCAAACGCGGCAGGACTTCCGCAACACCGCGTACTGGAAAGCGCAGCTCGTCACGAAAGACGACGGCACCGCGAGTGTCGACGTGAAGATGCCCGACAACCTCACCACGTGGCGGATGCAGGCGCGCGCGATCAGCGGCGACACGATGGTGGGTGAAGGCACGAATGAGCTCCTCTCGACGAAGCCATTGCTGCTGCGGCCGGCGCTGCCGCGGTTTCTCCGAGTCGGCGACTCGGGCGAGCTGCGCGTCCTGGTGCGTAACGCCACTCAGGCCGAAACCCAGGTAAGCGTCGTGCTCAAAGCCCAGGGCGTGACGGTGAGCGGCGATCTCACACGATCGGCGACGGTGCGTTCGAGCGAGTCGGCCGTCATGAGCTGGCCGGCAAAGGCGGAGGCCGAGGGCACCGCGAACCTCACGTTCATCGCGACGGGCACCGGCGGACTCGAGGACAGCGTCGAGCAGGAGCTTCCGGTCATGCTCGACGTGACGCCCGAAACGATGGCGACCGGCGGCATCGTGAACCGCGAAGGCGCGCTCGAGGCTGTCTACTTGCCGAAGTTCGCGATCCAGGAGCATGGCTCGCTCACCGTTTCGGTGCGCTCCGCGCTGGTGGGAACCATGGCCGAGGAGCTCGCCCTCCTGAAGCCGGTCCCCTACGAGGGCGCCGAGCGTGTAGCGAGCCGGCTCATCGCCTCGATCGGGGTGCGGCGCGCGGAGAAGACCGCGGGCGGGACGACGGTGAGCGACGGCCGCGTCGCGAGCGACCTCGCCGGAGTGGTCGGTCGGCAGCGTCCCGACGGCGGCTGGTCCTGGTGCGACGATCCGAGGTGCCAGAGCGACCCCAACGTGACCGGATGGGCGCTCCTCGCGCTCGGGGAAGCCCAGCGCGACGGCCTCGCCGTCGACACAAGCGTGGTGCAGAGCGCGAGCGGATACGTCTTCGGTTACGTGAACCGCGCAACCGACCTCGCCGACCCGAACCAGAAGGCCTTCCTCCTCGAGGCGCTCGCCTCGGCGGGCGGCCGGGCCGCGGCGGCGACCCCGGCACGCGCGCTCTTCGAGCAGTACCGCGCGAAGCTCGCCAGCTGGGGCAAGGCGTACCTGCTGCTGGCGCTCACCGAGGCCGGGGCTGCGAAGGATGACGCGCAGGTACGCGCGCTCTTCGACGACCTCGCCGCGGCGACGATCCCGAGCGCGAACGGCAACCACTGGGAGGACGAGCCAGCAGCGACGCGGGGCTCGTTCGTGACGACGACCGGGACGACCGCGCTCGCGGCGCTGGCCCTCGCGCGCATCCGGCCCGACCACGTGCTGCTGCCGCAGACGGTCCGCTGGCTCGTCGTCGCGCGCGCCGCGGACGGCTGGCACACGTCGGTCGACCGCGCGCTCGGGGTCCTTGCTCTTACGAGCTACGCCGTGTCCACCGGCGAGCTCGCGGGCGACTACAGCTACAAAGTTCTGCTCGACGACAAGGACGTTCTCGCGGGCCTCGTGACTCCCGGCGCCGCGGCGACATCGGCGACGAAGTCCGTCCCGCTCACGACGCTGACCCCGGGCAAGACGAATCTTCTGGCCATCACCCGCGAGTACCAGAAGCCCGGCCGCCTTTACTACACGCTCGACCTGCGCTACGTGACGCCGGCGAAAGAGGTCGAGGCGGTGAACCGCGGCTTCGCGATCTCGCACCAGTACACCCTCATCGACGATCCCGCAATGCCGGCGGCAAGGCTCTTCAGGCCGATCAGTAGCGCGAAGCTCGGCGATACGGTTCGCGTGACGCTGACCGTCATGACGGCCAGCGATCACCCGTACGTCGTGATCGAGGATCTCCTGCCGTCCGGGCTCGAGCCCGTCGACGCTCGGCTCAAGAACGTCGATCCCGCGCTCATCGCGAAGCTGAACGCCGACCAGTCCACGGCCGCTGGCCGCAAGGCCGGAAGCTACTTCGCGCCGTGGTTCCGCTGGTACTACAGCCCCTGGCAGCACGTGGAACTGCGCGACGATCGCGCGGTGTTGTACGCCACGCGCCTCGCGAAGGGGGTGTACGAGTACATCTACTACGCGCGTGCGACCACACCCGGAAACTTCTTCGTGGCGCCGGCGCACGCCGAGGAGACCTACTCCCCGGAGATCTTCGGCCGAAGCGACAGCTCACGGTTCGTCGTCACGCCGTAGCCGGCTCGGGCGGGCTACTGGGTCTGGATCCGGAGCGCCGATGAAGCTCGACGCGTTCACGACGACGCTCGCGATCGAAGATGCCGGCGAGTACGCCACCGACCTCGAGGCGAAGGGGTTCCATGGCCTCTGGGTCGCGGAGACGCAGGTCGATCCATTTCTGCCGCTCG
>Ga0066709_100005461_pt1 | contig 10471 bp, 11 predicted proteins | sample GraSoiAngelo_158_FD_79665 | JGI IMG/M metagenome (GOLD analysis project Ga0066709, IMG submission 79665) | Grasslands soil microbial communities from the Angelo Coastal Reserve, California, USA - 14_1009_16_30cm | ecosystem: Environmental > Terrestrial > Soil > Grasslands | place: USA... | reverse complement strand
GGCTGATACCATCTTCTAAGTTATAAAAAATGTTTACTAGCTACATAGTGTCGCGACGGATCGGTTCGTTACAGCGGAGAATAAATTTGGCTTCGATGGTCGTGCGACAATCTAACATGCCATCCAGCGGCACAATACGTTTTGACAGCGGCATCGATATTATGTGAATAGCTCCACACACCGGAGTATCCCAGTAACATTTCGTCGTGCTTATGACGCTGTCAGCTTCGATACTACACGGGACACGGATGGCACGCAGCGTCTGAGACGGTTGTGGGACAGCAAGCGATTACCGAATAACGTTTTCACTTATGATAAATTCTGCCCACCTGTGGTCGACGATGGGAAGGTTTTCGTGGCGACCTACGATGGACGGGTGGATATTTACGGTTTGCCCTGATTCATTTTGGGACGATATCGCGACCACAGTTGAAGGTCGCACGGCAATTCATGGTCAGTCTACGTGCCGGCGACGTAACGCGAGCATGAGAGTCTTGGTTACAGGAAGCGCCGGTCACCTTGGCCAGGCCCTGGTCCGCACCTTGAAGGACTTGCAACACGAGGTCGTCGGCCTCGATATCCTCGAGTCTCCGTTTACCACTCACGTCGGCTCGATCGCCGAACGCTCGTACGGTGTTGACGCGACGGTATCAGTCCTCGGTGAACGACTCGCCACCTGTTGCGCCAGCTCTACAACTGTCCAGAAACCGGTGACGAAGGTGGCTGATCTTCGGGTGGCGCCTCTCGCGAGAGGAGAATAGCTGCGACGAGCGCCAAGGCCACCCCGATTGCCTGGGTTCGCGTCAAAGATTCATGCAAGAAGGTAAGCGCCAAGGCCACGGTCACGATGGGAAAAAGATAGCAGAGCGGCACCACAATCGAAGCTTTGCCGCCACTCTCAAAGGCTGCGAAGCAGGTGAGCGCTCCGAGTCCATTCAGAGCCCCTCCAATAACCGCCAACCAGAAGACTCGCGGCGTGATGTGCCACTGGATCGGAACCGCGACCAGAATTATCAGGGCAATGGCGATCATGGAATAGGCAAACCAGAGAAATGAGAGCTGAGTGGAGATGGCGTTCGTCGAGAGCTTCTGGGTGACGCCGGTGATTCCCCAGAAGACCAGCGCGATCAGCGTGTAGACAAGCCATACCGGCGGGTGCATCGCGTTACATTTCCTCCGGTTCGTGGTGCTTCACCATGACCAGGAACATGTGTTGGGCGTCTCTCTCCACCCGGGGTGTCGAGGTGTACTCTTACACGCTCAGCAGGTAGATCGCAACCATGGCGAGGGCAAAACCGAGCTTCTGAACAGTGGTCAGCCTTTCTTTCAGTATGAAATAGCCCATCAAGACCGTGATCACAGGAGAGAGCGACGTGGCCGGCACCACCACAGATGCTTTCCCGCCGACCATCAGAGACTTGAAAAAAGCGATGTTGCCGGTGCCGCCGAGAATGCCGGTAATGAATGCGTAAAATATACCTCGCTTGCGCTGGGTCCCGCCTTTCAGCCTGGGGGAGAACGCCACCAGCAGAATGAGCGGAGTTACCCCCAGTGAAAACAGCACCTGATTCGTGTAGGTGTTGATATCATCCGAGATCGCCTTGGAGGTTGCTCCCCAGATGCCCCAAAGCAGCAGCGTTAAGATGGAGTAGACGAGCCAGGCCGGAAATTTCTGTTTGAGATGCTGCGCGGAGGACGTCGCAGCGGCTGAGCTCTTTTCCCCGGATATCACCGGTGACTCCCTGCTTAAGTTGTGCCAAGACCCTGCGGACCGCCTCGTGATTGGGATGCATTACCTAGGCAGCGGAGCCCATTTACGGGCAACTGCATGGCGCAAGCGATGCGTGGGTTGTTTGGGTCAAAGGATGTTTGGGGGCGCTGGATTCGAAGACAAGCGAGCGTTAGATCGGATCCCGGCGCCCTACCCAGGCGCGAAGTAACGCGCCGCGATCACCCGGCCTGGCCACGCTACCATGGGAATCAGATGAACAGGCTCGTCCGCGACCGCAGCGAGTCGGCAAGAAAACTCGCGACACCACCGCACTCGAGCCCTCCCACAAGCTCGGACTCTTTGATGCCCATCACGTCCCGGGACATTTCGCAGGCGATCATGCGGACGCCCAGTTCGCGGGCGAGGGAGATCATGTCCTCCAGTGAACTGACGTTCTTCTCCTTCATCATGGCCCGAAGCATCTTCGCGCCCACGCCGAAGTAGTTCATCTTTGAGACAGGAAGGCTCTGGCTGGACCGCGGACACATGAGGGCCATCATCTTTTGAAAAACAGTTTTTCCCGAAAGCTGCCGATCTTTCTTGAGGACGCTGAGACCCCAGAAGGTGAAGAACATGCTCACCTGCTGGCCCACGGCTGCGGCGCCGGTGGCGATAACAAAGGCCGCCAGAACGCGGTCAAGGTCACCCGAAAAAAGAATCAGGCAGACCCGGTCTTCCGGCGCTCGCTCCTCGAGGTCTCGGAGCCGCTTTTCGAGATCACGTATCCTCTCTTCGAGCGCCTGCATCTGTGCCGGGTCGACGCCCGCTTTCGTCTCGATGCTCCCCTCCATACTCCTGCCTCCTCAAGTTGTCCGCTTCACGTAATGGGCGTACACGCTCGCGCCGTCCACCGACTCCCTCTCCTGCGCGAGCAACTCCACATTCTTCGCGATCTTCGCCCAGCCCTGGAAGTCGGCGACTGAGCCCCGGTCAGTGGCTATTACCTTGAGCACCTGGCCGGGCTCTATTCTTGAAATCTCTTTCCGCGCGTTCACCAGAGGCATGGGACAGTTGAGGCCACGCGCATCCAAGAGCTTGTCAAAAGACTGACTCACGGTGTTTCTCCACTGGAAGGCTTGTATGCCTGCGAAAGGGCACACGCGTTCTTGCCCAGCTCGAGGGCGGAGGCGTCATCTTCGTCAGCCGCCAGCAGGCCGGCGTTGATCCGCTTGATGTCTAAATACTCGGGAATGAACTTGGGCAGACTCTCGAGGAGGTGGCGAACGAAGCCGTCCTCACTCTCGCGCTGCAGAACAAGAAGGCCTTCGTTACGTTGCTTTAAATCGTCGAGGGACGCGGTGAAAATCCCTTTATCATCTGCCTCATCAAGATTACTGAAGTGCCCGGGCAGCACGATCATCCGCCCGGGGAGCCCAAGGAGTTTCCGGAGCGATCGAACGTGCAAGGGCGCCCAAGTCTCGGCCTTACCGCCGAGGTCCGGGCGCGCAATGGAGCGAATGAAGATGCTGTCACCCGTCCAAAGATACCGGTCCTCGAGGCGGAGAGCCACGAGGCCTAAGGTGTGACCGGGAATGTGCACCGCCTCGATCTCGTGCCGGCCCACGGAAAATATCTGACCGTCCCGAATCGGCTCGTAGGAGATCGTCGCTGGAAGCACGTCTATGGGATGGATGGCGTCATAGGGGTGGAGATGGTAGGAGGCGCCAGTCATGGAGGCGAGAGCAGGTCCGCCGCTGATGTGGTCGGCGTGGCCGTGGGTGTCGATCACCCTTTCGATGGCGAATCCCTCGCTGCGGGCCAGGTCAAGATAGGGATGAAGGTGCCGGAGAGGGTCGATCACCAATGCCTTCCCGGCGCTCGCTACCACGTAACTCAGACACCCGCGCGCGGGTCGGCTCACTTGATAGAGCTCCAGCTCGGCACTCTTGAGGACGGCGCGGGTGGCATAGTGCGAACCCCAGGCTTTCATTCCTCCCTTGAGGTTAGTGCTGGCGTAGCCGAGACGCCGCAAACCTTGGGAAACATATTCTGAGGTGTCTCCTTTGGCACACACGCTGAGAATCGGCAGATCATGGGTAGGCCGGTTCGCCATGTGCTGCTCGACGTAGGCGACGACCGAGTCCACCATATCGTCCTGGCCGCCGAGCTCGAGCATCTCGAAGTAGGGCACGTTGACCGCGCGCAAGTGTTCGCGTCCCTCGATCCGGAACCGCTCGAAATCCTCGCGATTGCGCACGTCAAAAAGGAAGAACTGCTCACGACGCTCCAGGCAACCGAGGAGATCTCCTGTCGTCCAGACGTTATCCTTCGCTCTCTCCATAACGCGGTTACCGTGTGGATGGTATCTTATCCCGAATCCGTCATAAAATGGGGCAACTTATCGAGCCAGGGGCAACACGAAGCCAGGGACCGGTAAGCCCTCTTTGGTGTCGCAGACCCATAAACTCGGTGAAGTTGTAAAGCTTGAATTCGGCGGGCTGTGCTTTTTGTCGGTTGGGCGCCGCGGACAAATCGAGAACCGCCAGCGGACGAGACAAGTCGTGCTGCAGGGTGATAGACTGGCCTGCGGCATTCAGTGGATGCGGGCGCGCTGCCAATCTGCAGAGGAATTTTGAAGCCATTGCACCCACACCGGGAGAGAGAACCAAGATGATTTCGCCAGCCTTCGCGACCTCCTTAGGACTGCTCCTCTTTGCCGCGAGGCTTGGTATCTTAATTCCTTTGTTGCTTGCCTGCTTGTTCGTGGTGGTGATGATTCCTACAGCGGCGCGGCGGGGGAAGATCACTATTCCATCCTGTGTCTGGATGGGCCTGGGAGCTGCGGTGCTGGCCTTGGCGATGGGTAAACTCGCGGGCGTGAGCGGAGTGCGCGGCACGATAACGGGCATCATTGTGTCGATTGTATTTTATCTTCTGATAGCCACGGCTCTGGGCTCCTTTGTGGGCCTGTACTTTTTTCGCCAGCCGCCTCAGGAATAAGACGAAGCCAATTGGAGCCTGCACGCCGGCCGATTCCCCACGTGATAGGATTGAAGCTTAGCCGGTTTGGGCAGTAGCCGCGGTACACCTGTTTTCTGTCGTGCTGCCGGCATCTGACGGGAAGGCCGAAGCAGAAAACGCACTACGTTGCCGCACGAACTTCCTTAAGGCACGGCCACCGCCGCCCGCTTCGCCCAGGCATATTTCCCTTCCTTTCACCGCCAAGAAAGAACCACGCGCTGCCGCAGTTTGCTACACTGTATTATCAGTTCCATGCCGAGACCACAAACTTTTCCGGAGACAACTTGTGTTCAAGCGCCTGACGCTCTACGCGGCCCTTCTCGGCCTGCTGGCAGGATCGCTCGTCCCCTTCAGCCGCAGCGGTCTGGCCGGCCAGCCGATCTCCATCAAGCGGCCCAAGCTCATCCTCGCTCTCACCATTGATCAGTTCCGCTACGACTTCCTCGTCCGTTTCCGGCCCTATTTCACAGCGGGCGGATTCAATCTGCTTCTAGGTGGAGCCGTGTTCATCGATTGCCGGTATGATTATGCCACCACGATCACGTGTCCCGGCCACGCCACCCTGTTCACCGGCGCTTATTCGAACGTTCACGGCATCATTGGGAATGAGTGGTACGACAGGTCGCTGAATCAAAAAGTCTATTGCGCCGGCGATCCGAAAGAGAAGCTGGTGGGCAGCGCCCCCGGGCCCGGGTTTTCACCCCGTAGACTCCTGGGAACGACCATCGGTGACGAACTACGCATGGCGACCGGGTTCAAGTCCAGGGTCTTCTCCTTGTCGCTCAAGGACCGCGCCTCGGTGATTCCGGGGGGACACCTGGCTAACGCTGCCTACTGGTACGACGTGCGGACGGGGCGCTTTGTCTCCAGCACCTATTACATGCAGGAGCTGCCTTCCTGGGTGAGGCAATTCAATGACTCCCTTCCCGCCAAGCCGTACTGCGGCAAGAACTGGCAGGCGTTGACCGAAACGCCCGAAGCAGGCGGCAAAATGCTCAAGCAATTCCGAGACGAGGCGAACGAACCCTGCCCTGGACCCAGGTTTCTCGGCTGGCTCAATACCACCCCTTTTATGAGCGAAATTGAACTGAAATTCGCCGGCCAGCTTATCAAAGCCGAACATCTGGGAAGCGGACCTGGCACCGATATGCTCGCAGTCTCACTGAGCGTCAACGACTATATCGGACACGCGTTCGGCCCTTACAGCGATGAAGTGGCGGACACCTCGCTTCGGACGGATCGCGACTTGGCGGACTTCTTCCGCCAGCTTGACCGGAGCTTAGGTCTTAAGAACGTGTGGATTATCCTGTCCGCCGACCACGGAGCCAGTCCCAACCCCAGAGACATCAGGCAGCACCACCTGAATGAGAATAGACCGCTGACTTCATTAGTTGGCAACGCCGTGGAACGCGCGCTCTCCCAGGCTTTCGGGCAGGGGAAGTGGATCCAGGATTTCGACGGCTTTTACCTCAGCTTCAACCGGCCTGCTTTGAAGCAGCGTCAAGTGGACCCGGATAAGGCGGCCGTACTTGCGGCCGAGGCGGCGAGCGCCGTCCCAGGTGTGCTGGCCGCCTTCACGCGCAATCAATTTCTGACTGGAGGGCTTCCCTTAAGCCCACTGGGACGCAAAGCGAACAATAGCTATAACAGGCAGCGGAGCGGGGACGTCTTCATCGAACTGGAACCGTTCGCCTTACCCATTGCCGGTGAGATCGAGACCTCCCATGGCAGCCCGTGGAGCTATGACTCGCAAGTGCCGCTCATTTTATGGGGCGACTCTTTCAGACCCGGGGTCTATGCCAACCCTGTTGAGCCAATCGACTTGGCCGCGACTCTAGCCGTTGCTCTCGGGATCAATCAGCCGTCGGGAAGCGAGGGCCACCCTGCAGTGATGGCTCTCAAATAGCTCCGGCTTCCACAGGCGGAAAGGGCGATAGCCGACTCGAGAGCCGGTCTACTTTCTTGCGGCGGAACGGCACTGGTGGGAAGAAACTCCGATTAACCCGTATTCTGTTCTGGTGTGGTGTCTCAGAAATCCGTGTCTCAGAAATCCGCAGCCTAAGTTCACCGCGGCGGAGCGCCTCTGGAGTGCGGCGGCTTGCCGCCGCTTTGAATCGCGCCAGCGTGGTGCGCCGTGAAGCGATTCCCTGGACCGGAAGCAAGCTCCCGGTGCGAAAGCGGGAGCAAGCTCCCGCACTCCATGCAGGGGTCGGCGCTGATAATTCATAAGCGAACTTCTGAGACACGACACTAGCGGGCGCCACAGCAAGGTGACCCGATCATCTCGCCTTCATCATCTCGCAGAGAATTTCCGCAGCTGCCCGGGCGAACTGCGGGTCGTTGATGTTAGCGTCAACTTCCACAAGTCGAACCTGCGGCTTAAGGTTCGACCGCAAGGCCGCGAGGTAGCTTGTGTCCGCTTCCGGTGAATGGAACGGATGACCGGGCACATCGATGGCTGACACGCCGCGCAACGGCATCAGGAAGGTGACCGGGCCCCAAGCCCGGTTGAGCTTCTCGGCGGTGATGCGGCCCAGGGCGGCGCACTCCTCCGCAGTGGTTCGCATCAAGGTGACCGTCGGATTATGGACGTGGAAGCGTCTCTCACGAAATTTCGCAGGCACCGAATCGAGCGGTCCGAAGTTCACCATGTCGATGGCGCCGGGGCAGACGACCTGCGGAATACCCCTTTCACCGGCAGCTTCGAGGCGGTGTGGGCCGGCACTCATCACGCCGCCGGCCAGCTCGTCAGCGAGTTCGGTTGTTGTCAGATCCAGTACTCCGGAAACGAGGCCGTCAGCGATCAAGTCCTCCATCGCCCGTCCCCCCGTTCCGGTAGCGTGAAACACGATGACCTCGAACCCGGATTCTTCGAGAATCCGGCGCGCTTCAGTCACGCACGGCGTGGTGACTCCAAACATGGTGGCGGCGATGAGTGGCTTCACCTCTGCCGCGTTCCCAGGATCGGCGCGCGTCATGCCCACGATCCCGGCGGCGGCGTTCGACAGAATGCGGCGCGACAAACGATTGAGCCCGGCAATGTCCACCACCGAGTACATCATGGTGATGTCCTTCGTGCCGACATAGGGCCGAGTATCGCCTGACGCCAGGGTCGAGACCATAAGCTTGGGGAAACCCACCGGCAGCGCGCGCATCGCGGTGGTCCCAATGGTTGTGCCCGCCGAGCCACCGAGCGAGATCAACCCGTCAATGCGCCCTTCATCGTATAGTCGCCTGACCAGAACCGCGGCGCCCTGGGCCATCACGCCGACGCTTCGTCCGCGATCCCTTTCCTCTAGAAGTTTGTGGAAATTCTGGCCGGCGGCCGCGGCAACCTCCTCGCGGCGAATCTCTGGCTCGAAAAACGGAAGGCCGACCACGCCCGCGTCAATGGTCAGCGTTCGGGCTCCGGCCGCTTCCAGTCTGCTTCGCAGGAAGGCAAATTCCTCTCCCTTCGTGTCCAGGGTTCCAAGGATGCCGATCACGGGGGCGGCCATACCGTCTCAAGAGCCCGCCGGCAATTCGCCTGGTGCGAGAATCCGGCAGCCCGGGAGAGTCCGCAAAAAGGCCTCCGGACCCGGAGGTGAATAGACGGCTACCATTTTGAGCGGCTCCCACCCTGTGTTGACGGTTGCATGAAATATATCGGGCGGGATGTGAACGACGTCTCCCGAAGAGATCGGCTCCCAGCGCTCAGCGCCGGTATCAATCATCTGCCGGCCTTGTCCCGAGACGACGTAGAGTATCTCTTCGCATCCGGGGTGGTTGTGCCGCGTGTGCCCTTTGCCCGGCGCCAAAACCACAACACCCATAGTGAAGCGGTCCGTGTGAGTGGTGCGCGGCTCGCTGAGCCACTTGATGGTTCCCCAGTCAAAGACCATGGTCTCCACATCGTCAGGTCGAATGAATCGGCGTCCGGGAAGGTCTGGCATGCTTGCTCCTCATCGCGCTTCAGCGGGCCGAACCGCCTTGATCGATGGCAATCGTCTTGAACTGCCTCAGTTGGTCCGTGATCGCGCGTTCCGCCGGTAGCCGCTCGATGCTGGAGGCGCCGAAGAAGCCGGCAATGCCGCGTGTTCTGCCCAGCGCGAATCGGACGTCGTCCGGCTCGGCGAGCGGTCCACCGTGGCACAGCACTAGAATATCAGGCCTTGCCTCCACCGCCGCATCGCGAATCGCCTGAATGCGCTTCACGGCGTCGTCCAGCGTCACAACTGTCTTTGCGCCAATGGTTCCCTTGGCCGTCAGTCCCATGTGCGCAACCAGAAGATCGGCGCCCGCCGCCGCCATCTGCATCGCCTGCTCCGGGTCGAAGATGTAAGCACACGTGAGCAGCCCCAGGGCGCTTGCCTTCCGGATCATCTCCACTTCCAAGCCGTATCCCATTCCTGTTTCTTCGAGATTGGCGCGGAAGATACCGTCGATCAAGCCGACGGTGGGGAAATTCTGGACACCGGCGAACCCCATCGCTTGCAGCTCCGCGAGGAAAATCTCCATCACTCGGAACGGATCGGTGCCATTAACACCCGCAAGCACGGGAGCGTTCCTGACCACCGGGAGCACTTCGCGGGCCATCTCGACCACGATGGCATTGGCGTCGCCATAGGCGAGCAGCCCGGCCAGCGAACCCCGCCCGGCCATGCGATAGCGTCCGGAATTGTAGATGATGATAAGGTCGGCGCCGCCCTCTTCGGCGCATTTTGCGGAAAGGCCTGTGCCGGCGCCCGCGCCGACGATCGGCTGCCCGCGGCGCACGACTTCGCGCAGGCGGCTGAGCCACACCTCACGCGGGTTCAAGGCGGAGGGATGATCTTCTTTTGCCAAGCCGGTTCGCTCAGTGACTGAAAGGATCCGGCGCAGGTTATCTCATGCGCATCGGGTGGGAGTCAAGTCAAAACACCCGTCGCCATGGCGGGAGACCGTCTGTCGGTGGCGGAGGATAACGCCTCGAGCCGAGCGTCTGGATTGACAAAGAGGAAGGGGAAACGTCGATCATCCGAAGAGATCTTCTCGTCAAGACCCGACGACAAGGAGTATGGATTACTCCTTCCGAGCCTTCGCTGGACGCGGACCTCCGTGGCCCTCACATAGCGCGAGAAGCCCTCCACGGTTTCGGGTTTCAGTTCGGCATCCTTTGCGAGAGGAACTTGCATCGCCACGAGCTGCAGTACCAGGAAGGGGAAGGGGGGCGGAGTCGATGATGAAAGACGCGGCATGGGGAAAATACCAAATTACATTCTCAGAGGAACCAAGGCATTTGCGCTTGAATCTCTATCCCGTCGCGTCTACCAGAAGACTATCTTCGAACCCAGGAATACCGAACCAGAACCGGCGACGAAGTGACCGGTGTCCACGTAAGCCGCCTCCAAAAGCGACGCCCTGTCGCAGGAGATTATCCAAGGCGCTGAACAAGCTAATCAGAAGTTCTGCTGTAGGTAGACAGCATCAGGGTCCGCTGGGAGAACGTCAAGAACGCCAGGCCACAAACAAATAGCAGGGTCACTTCTCCGAGACTTCATGAAAAGAAACAAGGGAGAAGCCGCCCACACAGCGTCCCTCGACAGTACTCGATTGGCTTGCCGCCGAACTGCTCCAGCAGCACGGCCAAACCTGACACACATGACCCCTGAGCTTATTGAGGAGTGCAGAATATATTGACGTTTTTGTCTAGTGTTATGTCCCATAAATAAGTGGCATTAGTATTGCTCAGAAAATAGGCATCTCGGGTGCACAATGGAG